>OFMI01000865.1_pt1 | contig 22345 bp, 26 predicted proteins | sample 1541741 | NCBI WGS metagenome assembly OFMI01 (sample SAMN04209219, study PRJEB22552) | human gut metagenome | biome: gut; material: feces | host: Homo sapiens | place: USA: Oklahoma | reverse complement strand
TCTCGATCTTGACGTTGTGGATGGCACGGCGGATAAAAGTGGAGAGGGAGAGATTATCGAAAACCGCACAAAGTTCAATTTTAGCGGTTTCGTATGTGCTTGTGAGAATCAAAAAGCAACGATGTTCAACGATTTCAAAGTATAAAGACTTGCGCGGATTCATGCGTATACCGTGGGATGGTGGCAAGCGGGTGGCATTGTCGCCGCACCCAAACAACGCCGTTTCTACCAATAGCACAGATAACCAAGTGATTGCTAATCGCTTAGATTCCGATGAAAAAAGGGGGACAGCCAAATTGACACCCTTGCCGGTGGGTAACTAAACGTGACGTACCTCACCGACAGCTTGGGGCGCAAACAGTCAACCGCCGTTGCCGAACGACTGGAAGATGATGAACGGGCTAAGTCAGACTTAGGCCGTCAAGGTTCTGGTTGGGTTATCAATGAATCCGGCTTGTACAATGTAATTCTTCGTAGTGACAAGCGGAAATCTATATGGGCGGCTGTACTGTTCAAATGGTTCAATTTCATTTTGAATTTCATTGAACTTATTTATTGCCAACAGGCAAAACAGGTGATAGAATAAAACAAAAAGGTGATTTCAATGAAACGCATTGACGGTAAAACCCCTTTTGGCGGTGACTACGCTGAATTTCATTTTTTGGATGCCGAAAACAATGAAGTTGATGAGGGCGAGGAAACAAGCATTGTTATCCGTGAGTGCAAAGCGGATGGAACGCTTGTAAAAGAAACATGGGCTAGGGTGTCCGATAACTGGTATAAAAACAATTCTACGGACGTTATTTGGTGGAAAGACACGCCGGACGGTGTGGGCGAATGGCTTTTTAGTTTCGATAAAAAGACCGTGTTCAATATGTTCGCTGACTATCCCAAAGCCCTAACCCCGGAACAGAAACTGATTTTTGATAAAGAAAATCCCGAATGGGCGGACTTCTTCAAAGATCGCCAAGAGAACAACATAAAATGACGAAACAAGAAGCGAAAAAGATTCTTAAAGCCTATCGGGAAACAGATGAAGATACGGGCGAGAAATACGGATATATCATCCAGAGCTATCACGGAGAGTATGGCGGCGGCTTTGTATTTAGATGCAAAGTTGAGGGTGTGAAGTATAAGGCTACTGATACCTTACCGCTGGTTTCCGTCTTTTCGGATGGTAAAGTTGGTTCTCCCAACGTGATTCAAAAGAGGTGCAAGAGTAATGCCGATGCCCAATTTTTACACAAGTCCGTATTTTGTGAACGAGCCGGATAACTGGCATTTGACGGATGATGCCCCGGAAGATGTACGCAAAGAGTTTGAAGAATACATGAATCATCCTGACTGTGTGCAGGATGATGAGCTTATAAGAGCTATGAAAAGTTATTACCGTGCATTTGGCGATACTTTCCAAAACTATCCGAATCCCCCGGAAAATGCTGTTGAGATCATCCGGGATTGTTTGCAGAAAAAGAAAGATGTGTATGAGTTGGGCTATCTTAGCTTAGATGATAGCATCATATACTAAACAAAAAAACGCACTTTTGAAAGTTAATTTTCAAAGGTGCATTTTTCTCTATGAGTTAAGCATAGCTGTTGGACAACTCCAACATGATTTCTTGATGGGTGGGATATACAGCGGGAACGCCGCTTGATTTGTAAGCGGTGGTAACACCGTTTTGTGTTACCGTCAACTTTGATCCGGCTTTGATGGAAACATCCGGCGACAGGAACACTTTAACGCCCTGCGAGAGTGCCGCTGCCGTGTCGGTCTGGACTGTGGCGGCGATGGTTTCAAAAGATAGCTTGCAAGGCTGGTTCTCCAAAACAACGACTTCTTTTGTACTGGTAATGTGGGTGTTAGGGTCTTTGACAGATTGCCGCTCTGATACCGTCATAACGCCTGTATAGGTGCTTTCTATGGCCTTTCGTGCGGCTTTCTGTGCCGCCTGCATTGCTTTAATCATCGTGTAAAATCCCTCTTTCGGTTAAAGTTTATTAAAATAGGGGGCTGTTGCACAAGGAAGAAAGCCTGTGCAACAGCCCTCGTAAAAAAGATGTAACGATGGTTGTTATTCGTGGATTCCCTCGGCGGCTACCTCAATCGCTTCAGATACGCCATCGCAAAGAGCGGAAATAACACCGTCCAAATCCATACCATTCGTAATATGGTTTTCGTTGCTCTGATTGATGGTGATTTCAGCAGTCGTAAAGCGGTTTATTACTTCCTGTTCGGCAATATCTCTCAAATACCTCAATTCATCTTCTGAAACATTCAGAGAATTTTTAATTGCCCCGGTATTCCCGGCTATATCTTTCACACCGTCACCAATGCCCGCTGTGTAATCGCTGAGATCAATAGAGGGCGCAACGGAATCCATGTTGAAAGTTTTGTTGAAAAAGTCGGAAATTCCACCGACAACGCCATCTCCAAAATCTGCACCCATGCTGAACGCATCCCCATAGGAAATGCGATCCATAGTGTAATTAGACGGATCAAGCGTTTTCGGCTTGTCGCCCCCGGCGTTCTCAACAGTGGTGTTGATTTGGGTTTGAATCTTATCTTGAAATCCTTGAACCGCGCTTTGCAAATCAGAACCAAAGATAGTATCAAGAATGCCCGCCGCCGAAGATACGATAGATACGATGAAGTTAAACAGCGATAGGAACATAACTTCAATCGCGGCGATGGGATCATTGAAGATCAGGCCGAAAGCCGCCGCAAAATTGGCAAGCATATTCCAAAAACTCACGCCCAGCGTGATAACGCTGTTTATCAGGGAAATAATAGTATTTAGGATGAACGCACCGCCTACGGCGATAACACCCGTGATAATACCAACGCCGGACTGTGTAACACCCGTCACCTGTGCGATTGCGTTTGTAACCGCCAAAAGCACGGCTATAAGGGCGATGATACCCATAACTACCCACGTTACCGGGGAAGCAAGGAACGCCGTATTTAAGCTATATTGCGCGGCTGTGGCGGCGGCTGTGGCTGTCACCTCTGCGCCAGTAGCGGCGGCGTGGGCATACGAAGCAACCGCAAGAGCGATTTTGATTCCTTTGGAAGCAAGCGAAATTGCATTGTTTGCAAGTTGCCAGCCATAGTAAACCATCAATGCCGCTGTTACGCCGCCAATGATCGGGGAAATCCACGACCAGTTGTTAGCTACCACATCGGCAACATTCACCAAAGAGTTAAGAATCTCAAGGGAAACGCTTGCAACAGCAGAAAGCCCACCAATGGCGTTATTCACAAACTGCTGAAAAGCGTCACTATTCGCAATTTCGTTCAATCTGTTCAAAACAGGCTGAAACGACATTAAAGCAGTGTTTTGGAACGAAGTCCAAATTTGCGCGAATGTTTGCGGCATGGATTCAAATTTGCTGTTAATATCATCTGCGGCGGAAAAGATAGCCGCCTTTACGACACTAGCAGAAAGTTCTCCGTCTGCCGCCATTTCACGAATTTGGCCAATTGGAACATCCAGATAGTCCGCGATGTTCTGAATCAAGTTGGGGGCTTGTTCAAAAATACTGTTCAGTTCATCGCCGCGAAGAACGCCAGAACCAAGTGCTTGTGATAACTGCAATTCCGCATTTGCGGCTTCTTGCGTAGATGCACCCGCAATGGTCATTTGTTTCTGAATCAGATCGGCAAAAGCAACAACCTCTTCCGAACTACCAAACGCATCTCTTGCGTTGTTGCCAAAGCGGGCAACAACGTCAGCCATTTGGTCAAAAGAACCTCTAGCATCCTGCGCCGCCGCATACACCATGTTAATAAGTTCAGAAGTTGTCTGAACTCCATCATTCATCATGCTTAAACGGGCGGTTGTTGAAGTCAGCGTATCGGATAGGTCAAATACCACCCCAACGGTCTGAACCGTGGCATAGGTTGCAATGGCACTCTTAATCGTATTCATTAGGTTATCGGCGTTTGCCGTACCCTCATTGATTTTCTGATTAAAACACCCCTGCTCGTCCACGTTGTCACGGATATAGCGTTCTGTGCCACTCACGGTTTGTGATAGCCGTAAGTAAGCATCATTCGCCGCCTGTACGTCCATGTTGTCAACGGCACTATTAAGGGCTTGCTGTGCCTGTACAGCTTGATCCAACTGCCCCCGCAACTGTTCCAACTCCGAATTAGCGGCGTTAGTACCCATGTTTAAGGGGTTGTTCTCAATCTGTACGATACGATCTTGAATCGCCTGTAAGCGGGCTTGCATACCGCTTAGATCAGTAACCGCATTCGCGGGGAACAAGTCAACGCTTGCCGCCGTTTCTGCGATCCGCTGTTGAGTGTCGTTCAATGCGACAAGCATTGTATTAGCACTCTCTATTTCCTGCTGAAAACGCTCTATGCCCGTGTTCTCAAACACGTTCATATTGTCAGCTTGCCAGTTGAACGGAACATTTACCGGGGCTTGCGTAGGTTCAACCTGTGGGGCATCCTGCACGGTGGGCGTTGCGCTGTACACCTGTGAGGGAACATTGCCCATTAAGTCATTAAGCCGCTCCTGCCGTTCAATCACGTTGTCAATCGCGCTTGACAGACTACCCAACTGCAACTGTGCAACGGACGAATCAAGATCAAACGGATTTGTTTTCAAGTAATCAAGCGCGGTCTGCATTTGGCCTAATTCTCGGTTGATCCCGGCGATCTCTGCCGCCGAATCCCCCGGCATAACGAACAGGTTTTGACCCACGTTGTTAATTGCGTTCTGATAGTTCAAAATGTTGTTCAATCTGGTTGAAATATCTTGAATCTGCTTTTCAGATTCAGACACGCCAGAAAGCTCAACAGGTACGTTGATCTCATCGGGAACGTCAATTTGCGGCTGTTCCGTAATTTCAGCACTCACGGGAACTTCAATCCCAGCGGGTACGTCAATTCGGGGTTGCTCTACAACTTCCGCCGTTACAGGTACGTTGATCCCATCGGGAACGTCAATTTGCGGCTGACTTTCCACAACGGGAATCACCGGGACTGTAATGTTTGGAGTTGCACCCCCCAAATCTGGTAAGGTGGTGTCTACATCTCCAAAGGAAAAAGAGGGTGCTTCAATGGCTTGCATCGTGTTTTCAAAAGACTGCATTGCCGCCGTAGCCAGGTTAATACCGCTCATATCTACGCCCGCATTCATCGCGGATTGTACGTTTTCAATAGCGATAGTGCCAGCGTTTGCGGCGTTGACAATATCCATCATAGGATCAGAAAAATTGTCATACAGTTCGATTGAAGTCTTGATAGAAGCCATTTAATCACCGTCCTTTCCGGCTTGCTTTCCTCTCAAGCTCTTTTTTCTGCCTTGCATCATCTTCTTGTTTGATCTTGATGGACGCGATCACGAACGCTTTTTCCCGTTCGTCCATTTCAAGAAATTGGGATGGTAAGATGTGCAATTTTAAGAGGGCATAGAAAGCAAAACTCGCTTCCCAGTCACCCTCTTCAATTAGTTTTTTGCTTCATCCACCAAATCGTTGAAAGAGGTGTTGAAGCCCTGAAGATTCTGGACAAAGGCAACCAGAGCGTTGTACTCGCCCGGATCGTCCACCATTGCCATCAGCAGATCATCCGGCTTTTTCACGCCGTAGCTGTTCTGAAGTTCGACATTGTACAGATCGGGGGTGACAATGGACTTGATAAGCAGTTCCTTAGTGTACTTGCTACCGTCCACACGGGGGCGGTACAGGTTAGGCTTGCCAGTGACAGGAATTTCTTTGGTGCAATCCTCGCGGATTTCATCGTTTTCCTTAGAGGTGATATGCCGGAACTCCCAATCAAGGGGCTTGCCGTTGGCATCGCACAGGGAAGCGGTGACAGGGTGGAAAACATTTTCCTTGACCTTTTTGTTCGCTTTCATAAAATAGGAAAAATTAGACATTTTCTGTACCTCTCATTCTTTAGTTGAACATTTTGATAAGCGTTTCAAAAATTGATGTATTAACTTTTGTCTGGTGGGTTTTATAGTAAATTTCTCTGCGTTTAATTTCCCACTCCAAAACGGATTTATATAGCTTTTCGTAGTTGTCCAAATTGGATTTAGAGGAAATTTTTTGCAGGGAAGTTACTAATTCTTCATCGGAATGTTCCATGATTCTAGGAACGAACTTCTTTAACGTGGGATAAAGTTCGGATTCTTTGTGGAGAACCATAATACCATTATCTGTTAAAGAAACGTCTTTGCTCCCGGTAAGTAGCTGATCCGGGGGCTGTGGGATGGGTAAAAGTTCTTTTGTCCACCCCGCTTTAACGTAAAAGCTGTTTACACCCCATAAAACAGGTGTAATCACCTCAATGTTAGGATTCATTTGTATCACCCCCTTTCGCAAAGGCTCACAACCTTTGCAAATAGTTCATCTATGCTCAATTCCTGTTGAACAGCCTGTTCGTTTTGGTGTATCTTATATGCAAGATGAGCCGCTTTTTCTTGCTGTTCAATACGATTCAAGGCAATGCTTTCTGTGCTTGAACCGTTGGAATTAAAATAGCTTAAACCGCCTTTATACGCTCTGGATGGAATATAGCCATAGATAGAAGCGATTTCTTCTAACCGTTTCTTGCAATTTAAGGTTTGCAAGGCTTTATCTCGAATTTGGGCTATTCGTTGTTCTGAAATATGAAGTTCGTCTTTTAGTTCTCGTAATGTCTTAGAGCGGCAATAAAGCCCCGAAATAACATAGCTTTCGGTGTCCTTTAGTTCGTCTACGATGTTCCAAAGAACACGGTTTGCATATTCTCGCTCAAGCTGTTCTGTAATATCATCTTCTATGTTTGACGGATCGGGGATAGAATCTTCCAATAATAGCCCGTCTGCCCCCTCAACAGGGGATTCCAGACTTACAACGGACGATTCAAACGCCGCTTTCCGCAAGTTGTCCAGCTTATTTGCGGAAATGTTTAACGCTCTGCAAATTTCAAAATCGGATGGATTTATGTGTTCATTTTGGCACTGTGCTAAAAAGCGTTTGTACCGTGCAATTTCGGAAAGTAGGTGAACGGGAATCCGCTTGACGTTGCCGCAATTTTCACAATAACGCTGAATAGACTGCCGAATCCAGTACCCCGCATAAGTTATGAATTTTGCATCATTGTCGGAATTGTACATAGAAGCGGCCTTTTGCAGACCTAAATACCCCTCTTGCATAAGATCATCTATTTCAGCCTGTTTAGAATATTTTATTGCGGTATTGTAGATGAAAGGACGGTTTTTCAAGTAAAGCTGTTCCAAGCTGGAAGAAACATTGATCCCGGCTTGAATCTGCCTTACAAGCTCTTCATTTTCAACTTGAACTCCATTTTGCTTTTCGTTCGTCATATCGGTCTTTTTCATACGTCACCAGAGAAATCATTGTATCAATCGTTCTTTTGCTTGCGCCGTTTTCTTTGGCACGCAAGATAAGTTCAAGATGATTTCGGATTGCTAATTCATCTTGTTGCAAAATTTCTCGTTCTAAATCGGTCATCGGTTGAAATCCTCAATTATGCCGTGTGAAAAATATCAGCCGTTCAGACCATCCAAAATGATTTCTTCGTTGGTGGGAATGTAATTGGTGAACATCTGCGGGTATTTCATGGCAAGGGCTTCATACTGTTTGCCGATTTCCATCATGGTATCAGGCAGGGCGCACACAGCGTAAGTAGTACGATTCTGAACTTCAAAGCGAACCATACCGTTATAGCCCGCGTTGATGATCTCGTAATCAGACAGCAGGGGGCAATCTGCAACGACTTCAAGCTCTTTCAGACGGTCAAGATATTCGTTGATTTCTGCGGTTGTTCCCATGCGCTCATTGAGGATAGAAACGACTTCCGGGGCAAAAGTGCTGTATTTGATGGTAAGAACATCGTAGATCATCTTCATGGCCTTGTGAGAGCCTTTCAACGGCTCAATAATGCTATGAAGCAGTTCGGCGGTTAACTTGCTTCCGCACATCTCAATGATTTTAAGGGCGTTTGCAACGTCGGTAGAGTGGTCTGCGTAATCCTCTGCAAAAGAAGTGCCAAATTCTTTGCAGAACTGCCGGATTAGCCCCCGAATAGAATCAGAAAACTGCTTGTTCAAGTTTCCGGCTTCGCCTTTCAACTTTTCAATGGCTTCACGCTTGCCAAAATCAGAAAGACGCTTGTTAGAATCAATCTGGCCGATGGTATCACGGATTTTCCCGGCTTCCTGCTTGTGGGTATGCTTGAGCATCAGGGCTTTCTTTGCGTAGGTTTCATAAGATTTTTCCATTTTCGTTTTCTCCTTTATCAAAAATCAACGCGGAAATATCTGCACACTTCTTTGATTTCGGCGTAAATATCGCCGTATGTGCCAAATCTGGAATTAAGATAGGGGTTATCGTTCGGAAAAGACAGCTTTGCAAGGCTGTGCAGTTCTTTCACAACGGCTACCAGTTCGGGCAACTTTGCCGTAAATGCGGCATTACGTTCTTGTTCAGTCATTTTGTTCACCTCATATTTTTATAGTTCCGTTGAACCACTTTGAATCTTTGTAGCGTTCAACGAGTTGTTCAATGTTCATTGAATCCATGTTTTCTATCAGGTCTTTTAATGCGGGGGTATCGAATCCGGGAAGTGCTGATTTTGTTTCAGCGGTTTCCAAAACGTGCTTGATTAGGGCGATGTACAGAGCTAACCGTTTTTCGGGATCAGTGTTTACACGGACAAAATCAGAGCGTTTTTCAGAATCCATAAAGTACAGAATCGGATCAGAGGGCAAATATAAACCCTCTGGCCAACAAAGCAGATCGTCAATAAGAACTTTGGTCTGCTCTGTAAAACCCGGCAAGGCGGTCATATAGGCTTCAACATCAAACATATTTTCAAAATAATGTTTGTCGCTTATGTTTTTGCCTACCCAAAGCCGCCCATTTTCTTCAACATCGGCGAAAAGAACGGGAATAGCCTGTTTGTTTTTCTGTGATTCTTCCAGTTCCCGCAAGCGGTTCAAAAGCGTTCCTCTTGCCATTCTCTGTTTAATCATCCCGCAACCTCTTTTCCATGCTTGCAAGCCGCTGTACAATATGTTCATCTTCATGCAGAGCAACACCCAATTCAAGGATGATTTTAGCCGCCGAAACACGTGAAGAATCGGTTGCCGTGCTGTCGTTCATAACAGTTCGCAGAACTTCCAGAGATTCCAAACAATAGCCCTGCGCCTTGTGCATCGTTTCGCCAAAGATATTATCTTTGACTTTCTGCAACACGCTTTGAAATGCCGTGTCTTTCTTCAGCCTGTACAGCGTAGGGACAGAAATGCCGGACTTTTCAGCGGCTTCTTTGCTTGTTGGACAGGTCAGAAGATTCATTGCAACTAATTCTTTGTTGATTCGTGCCACTCTTTCACCACCTTTCTGAATTTATCGTACTTCAATATAAATTATACCATATATAGCGTTAGATGCGCTTAAAATACACAATATTTAGTCATTTTTGGCAAAAATAAAAACCGGGGTAATTAGCCCCGGTCATTAATAATGCGGTATACGGAAGTAGCGGATAGCTTGTATTTTTCGGCGAGAGCGTCAACGTCAACGCCGTTATAGAAGTCCCGGCGAATGGCGTTGTTTCGCTCCTGTTTTGATGTAAATTCACCTCTGCCCGGTATGTAAAGCCGTTCGCCGGGAAAGGCTTCTAGGATTTGCTTAAATACCTCACTGCCTGTAATACTTTCCAGTAACTTCAAATTAACTTCGTTCTCGCTCAATCAATCACCACCGTTTGACGTTAATATTTCAAAAAAGTGTTCAAAACAGTTCAATCTGAATTAGAATCCAACGAAAATCAAAGTGCCCTCAACCTTTACAGGAACAGTTTTGATATGGTACTTTTCATTCTCAAGCAAATAGTCGATTCTAGCAATAGCCCGGCCTTGATCTACGCGGTCAAGCTGTTTGAACTTGCTTATCATCTCATAGAGAATTTCGTTAGGTGTGTTATTCATAGTAAAGCACCTCTCTTTAGTATTTGACAGCGGTTGCAGGGCAGTTGTACAGCCTACAAAGTTCAATGAACTTATCAACCGTGGGGGCGGTCTTACCGCTTTCCCATCGTCTGATAGTGCGTTCGCCTATGTTCAGCCGTTCGGCTACTTCCTTTTGGGTATACCCGGCGTTCACACGCGCGGTGGCAAGCGAAATTTTAGAATTAGTCATTATTTGCAACCTCATTCTTCAGCATTGAAATTTACAGACACGCCGTTATCTTCTAGGAGTTTGATACAGTTGTTGATTTCTTTGGTAAGTTCGTCTGTATTATAAATGGGCTTGAAATCTTCTGTTTCTCCATACTGCTTGCGCAGTTTCCAAAGAACAAAGCTGATAAGAAAGGCATCATACCAACTTGTTTCAGCGGAATATTTGGGATAGCCCCAAATCATATCAAAGGTGATGCTGTCCGCAAAAACTCTTATCTTGCAAACATCTGCTTCCCACGGGTCGCCTTTTGTAACCCATTCAATCTTATTGATCTTCTGGATGTTGGACAGAAGATTAGCATATTCTTCACCTGTCAAAATTATCAGTCCTTTCTTGCTACTGTTACCGTTGATACTGTTCGCCTATATTATATCTATCTTTTATATTTATTGCTGTTTAGCGTTGACGCACCGCCTTTGTATAGAAACTGTTTTGAACAGTAGCAACGGTAACACTCTTGAAAAATATAGCGAATATAAAACAATTTTCGAGTGTTACCGTTTATTGTTACTGTTGTGCTACTGCTACTGTTCGTTACTGTTCAACGAACACTTTGCACTGCTTCCCGTTCAGGCGCATATTTTTAACAGTTGTTCCCAATGCTTGATTGAGCTGTTTTGAAAATGTCAGACGATTCACAGGGCGAAAGTTGTTTTTAATGCAAAACTCATCATAGCGGATGTAAACTTCTCGTGTTGCTTCATTGTAAATGCCCTCAACATCTCCGTTATCGCTCCGGCAGTCCTCAATAAAAGCTAAGATAGGGTTGTTTTCCTGCTCATAATCGGTTTTAGCTTGCTGTACCTTTTGAGAAACAGTAAAGTGCTTGTTTTTTAGTACACGCTTCAAACCACCAATCGCAAGCAGGATAAAATATTCCATTGCTTCTTGTTGGGTCAGCTTTACATTGATTTGCGGATCATAATCGGGATCATTTTCTGAAAATTTAGCGTTTAACGGGATTGTGAGAAGTCGTCGCATAGCCGCCCCGGTGGGGTCTTTCATACGGGGAATGTTGTTTGCTGAAAAAATCAACTTTGCATAGGGGATAAATTGGAAAGCGTCCTTGCCTTTATTTTCGGCTTTAATGCTTTCGCCTGTTGCAATCTTCTTAAAAATAGCAACATCTTCTTTGAAAGAATCCGAAATATCATCGCCAAGATTTGCCAACTTACCGAACAACATAGCTGTTGAAAATCTATCGTCAAGTTCTTTGAAATCAAGGGTTGATATATTTTTATCTCCAAGCATGGCGTGAAGCATTTCGATATAGGTTGATTTGCCGTTGCTCTTATCGCCTACCAGAATTACGGCTTTGCCGCCGCCTAACTTGTTATCGCGGTATAGACACGCTCCAGCTACTTCTTCCAGTAAAGCGCGGATTTCCGCATCATTGCAGGAAAGGCGGTTCAACACATTGTCCACTAAAGGGCAAGTTGCATCCGGCGTATAGTCCCAAGGAATCTTATTGGTGATAATGTGTTCCGGGGTAAAGCCCACAAAAGAACCGTCAATGATGTTATACAGGCCGTTCTTAAAGGCGATTAGGTGCGCGTCCTCTGGTTTGGTGTTATCCCGAATCAACAGATCAAGATAATCAACGACTTCAGACCGCTTTGCACGGTTTAGATCGGGGATGTGCTTAATCATAGCGGCTTCAATCTCGCCATATCCAGCGGTATAGATACCGTCCTTGTAAATGTGCAACTGATTATTGATCTTGATGATATGGGCGTTGTTCTTCAGGAAGATAGCGAACTTATCAAACAAGAACGTGCTACCGTTGTAGAAAACGGGTTTCTTGAACGAATCATCCCGTAAGATAGTTTCAATCTCGCTGTCTGAAAGCGGAACTTTCAACACATACTTATTGATGATCCGAATGGTTTCCCGCGCTTCTTCCACGGTAAAATCATTGCTTTGCAGGGTCAAAATGTAATTAAACAGGGCTTGATTTCGTCCATCCCCCTCTTCCATATCAAGAAACGCCATCTTGCTACGAACGGGGAACAACCACCGGGGGAGCGGTTGCGCTTGCTCATTTTCGGCGGTATCATAGAGGATTTCACGCTCTACACCGCCGTATTTAAGCACTTCATAGGAACTTTTCACGCCCACCTTAATATCAGCTTTCAAGCCGATTGCAAGGGTGCAATGGGTCTTACAGCCGCCCACGCCGCTATTTTTGAACAGAAAGTGCTTGCCCCGCGTGGTACGATAAACGCGGCAGTTCAAAGAATAATCTTGAACAACTTTGAACAGAACATCCGAACTTTCCCCATCGTCCAAATCAACAAGGATCGTATCTTCTGCCAGAATCCCGGCGAACTCTGGTAAAGACTTCACCTGTTCATAGGTCTTAAAGTCCGTCCTGCCCTTGAACTTCTCCACGCACTGTTTATCTTTGGTTTCGACATATCCGCGAAAGAACAATTATCTCCCTTCTTTCTTTGCAGTAAATTCTAGTTGCTTTCGGAATCCCTCACTCATTTTCAATGAGATCAGTTACAGGTACATTCAAAGCCTTAGCGATTTTGCCAACAGTTGCGGGTTTGCAGTTGCTTCCCGTTGCAATTCTCCTGTACGTCTGGTATTGAATGCTGATCTCTTTGCAAAGACCATAAGGATTCATGCAGGCGGTCGCTAATGCAATCTGCAACTTTTGAAAATTAACTTTCAAATCGGTTCACCTCTCTTTTTATTCTGTATCAGCATTGCAGTACCGATACAGCGAATATGCTTGACAGATTGTTTTTTATCTGTTATTATCATTGTAACAGCTTGTTATTGCGCTGTCAATACCTGAAAGAGATTATTTTCAAGCTGTTCTTTCTGGAATGTATATGTTATACTAGTTCAGAAAGAGGGTGATTTGACATTGACAGTTAATGAAAATATCAAGAGAATCCGAAAGGAAAGGGGGCTTACTCAAAAACGATTAGGGGAAATTTGTGGAATAGCTGAACCCAACATACGAAAGTATGAGAACGGAAAACAAAATCCAAAGTTGGAAACTGTTGAAAAAATTGCATCGGCCTTAGGAGTAAGTGCATTTGAACTAATGGGAGTAGAATACTTTGATCTTAAAAATCCAGATGCAGGAAAGCAATATGCAGAGTATAACAGCTTTCAAAACTATCTTCGTTCACTAGGGTATGCAGTTAAAGAAGAACTAGATGGAAGCCAAGAGGAAAGTACATTGTGTTCGTATGTGATTACTGGAAATGGTATTTCTGTGGTTTTGTCTGGTAAGGAGTACGATCAACTTCAATCATCCACGGGAGATTTGCTTTTTTCATTTTTATGGAAAAAGCAACAGCAGAACAAAAAATAAGCCGTCACCCTCTGTAAAGGGCAACGGCTCAACACATCCGGCTATCATCTGCAAGTGATGGCCGGAAATGGCGCATATAAGCGTTGTACGGCGTTTTTGTGGGGCGAGAGTATTCTTTTCCTTGCTTAACGCAAACGCTTGTATATAAAAGAAATCCCCGCCTACTGCAATAGACAGGGATTCCGAAAGCAACCAAATCAAGAAACCTGCAAAGAATCGTGAAGTGGTCTATGTGTAAGTATACCATTCCATGATTCAAAAATCAACGAAAGGAAAGGTATACTTATGACAGGCGGAACAAGAAAACGCGGCGCAACATGGTCTTACTATTTCGATTTGGGAAAGATAGACGGTAAGCGGCAGAAGAAAGAGAAAGGCGGCTTTAAGACAAAGAAAGAAGCCGAAACCGCACTTGCCAAAGCTATCAACGAATACAACAACGCCGGGGCAGTCTTTACACCGTCCGAAATCACCGTTTCGGATTATCTGGATCAGTGGTATGATCTGTACTGCAAGCCGAATCTGAAATACCAGTCCCAAGTAACTTATTTGCGGATTATCGAAATTCACTTGAAACCCAAGTATGGAAAGTACAGGCTTAAGGCTTTTACATCGGCAATTTTGCAAGAGTACGCCAACGATTTGAAAATGAGCGGACTTGCAAAGAAATACGTTTCGTGTATTTTAACTGTCTTTGGTGCGGCCTTGGATTATGCAGTTGAACCCATGCACTACCTTTCCGCAAACCCTATGCGCTATGTGAAACTCCCCAAGATAGAACGTAGCCCCCGTGAACGCATCGTGCTTTCTATGGAAGATTGGGAAAGGATCGTTGAACGCTTCCCGTCTGGATCACGGTTTTATATTCCGCTGATGATCGGCTTTTATACGGGCTTGCGCATCTCTGAAACATTCGGCTTGACTTGGGATGATATAGACCTTGAAAAGCGGGAACTTACCGTAAATAAGCAGATTGTCAAGCGCAACTTTGGGGCAGATGTTCGGAAAGTGGTAGAGAAAAAGGACAAAAGAAAACTCCGTTCATCGTGGTACTTTGCAACGCCCAAAACACAATCTTCCAAACGAACGGTCAAGTTTGGTGAAATGCTCTATCAGGCTTTGAAACAAGAACGCGCCGAACAGATGAAGAATGAATTAAAGCATGGTGAACGCTACACTATTCAAGTTGTAAAGAAAGAACTTGACGAAAAAGGCAATGAGATGCAACGGATCGTACCCGTTCAGAAGAGTTTGCAATCTGATCTCCCACGGGTCAAGATGGTTTGCGTTACAGAACATGGCGAATACACCTCAACGGATTCTTTCAAATACTGCTCTAAGATTATCCATAAGGAATTGAAGATTGCTTTTGATTATCATTCTTTGCGGCATACCCATGCAACGATCTTGATTGAATCGGGGGCAGATGTAAAGGATGTTCAAACCCGTTTGGGACACGCAAACATTCAAACCACCCTGCAAACCTATGTACATGATACGGAAAAGATGGCAAACCGCTCTGTTGATATTTTTGAACAGGCGGTAAAACAAAAGAAGCTGTCATAAGGGCAAACAAAAAAGAGGGTTGAACCGTTGAAATGTTCAACGGTTCAACCCTCTTATCGTATTCAATGTTCAATGGTGGCAAATAGGTGGCAAATCGCCCTTTTTGAAACTTACAAAACGCAGAAAATCAAGGATTCATGCGGGTTAATGCTATACTACACTCATAAGGGAGAGATTCAGGAGTTTGCAAGTGAGTTCCAGTGACGTTTTTTCCTCCGCTGTCACACGGAACTTGATGACGTGCGTTTTGTTGTTCGGCGTGTCGTGGTGCTGGGAATTGCTAGGAATCGGTTGAACATTCGTTTTGGTCATTGTACCTCCTGTCTGTTCGATAACTCCTCGGTGAAGTTATGTAAGCACGACACGCCGTTGCTGTTCGCACCGTCAGGTGCGAACCATGAGCAGGGTTTGGGGCAGGCACGCCCCAACAAGATCACTTCGGAAATGCAGACGCATTGCAGAAGTGAAGTCCCGGTGGAGCACAACATTTTCAAGAATTGAAAATTTGTGGCCACGGGACGGTTCTTGCCCTCTACCGCTGCGCTCAAAATCGTTTCCGGGTAATTGTTTCCGAATTGTTAAGACCCAAAAAATAAGTAAAAGGTCTCTGCTCATGTATGGGAGTCACCGTTTGCTCCGAACGAAGTTCCTGCCCCTGTTTTGCAGCGGCGTTGACTGGAAAGCCGGTATCACGTTCGGACGGCTCATGAAATTTTCAAGGTGCAATCTTCCCCGGAAAAGAAAAATACCGCCCACGCAGCGCAGCGATGATTTTGTCGGGTGAATCGGCGGCAAAATGAATCGGGTGTGTTGCGGGGCGGTTGATCTTTCAGGGATAATCCACGGAGAGGCCGTGTTCAAAATGAACACGACCGCATCTTGTGGAGAGATTCAGGTTACTCCACAAAATCAGTGGAATTTACAAGAAAAATACCACGGTATGTAGAATGCGTCAAGAGGATTTTGAAAAATTTGTTATGCAAAATCGAAAAAAGTACGACGCATTCAATCTTTCTGCTGCCTTTACAGGCCGCGTTTGCGAATTTCTGCAAGGGAGCATGACCAAAATGATCCTCCGTATCAAGCTGCAGCTAACAATGTTAAAATCCATTGCCAACGCCCTGTAAAAGCGGGTGGGCGGCAATTACCGCTTTGTGCTCAGCTTCAACTCAGTGCTCATCCTTCTGGGCGCATTGAGCATCCTGCCCCCTGCTACCAGTGCGATGCTGCATAACCTTTCCACCCTTGGCATCAGTCTGCGCAGCATGACAGACCTGTTGGAGCAGAAGCCTTTCCTGTAAAAATGATAAATCATCCCAACCAAAAGGAGGCCGCTGCACAAATACCGTGCGGCGGCCTCCTTTTTGGTTTAGATAAACCGGCAGAAACCCAGCCAGCAGCCCAACAGGAAGAAGAGCAGTGCCTTCACCAGTACCGGCAGCCACGGGCGCTTGCACAGGGCCGTGTCCCACCGGTGGATGTTCTGCTTGGGGCAGGTGTCCACGCAGGCTTCACAGGCGATGCACTCCCCGCTGCGCAGGCTGCTTTCCTCCAGCTTCAGGCACACCGGGCACTGCTGTTTACAGGCATTGCAGCCCGGGATGCAGTCGTCGCTCTGCCGGTGCAGCCGCGCAAATGGCAGCACCGGCAGCAGGGCAAACACCGCTCCCATGGGGCAGAGGAACTGACAGAAGAACCGGGGCTGCACTGCCATGCCCAGCAAGATGAGCGCAAGCAGCCCAATGCCCACGCCGAAGCCCTCCGGCGGCAGACGCAGAGCCGTCAGGCGGGAAAACACATCCCACGGGCTTGCGCCGGTCAGCAGCTTTTCCTGCCGGGTCACATACAGCGCCACCAGCCCCGCCAGCAGCAGATATTTGACCTTCTGCCCCCAAAGCACCGCCCGCTCCGGCAGACGGAACTGCTTTTTGCGGTGGAACAGCTTTTTCTGGACAAGCCCGGACAGCGCCCAGACGGCATCGCCCAAGCTGCCGAAGGCGCAGACGTATCCGCAGAAAAACCGGTCGAACAGCAAAGTGAAGCCGCACAGCCCCAGCAGAGAAAGCGTGAAGCTGTCCGCTGTGAGCACCTCGCCCGCACCGATGTGCAGAAAGATCTGCTTTACCCCGGAAAAACCGGCCACAAATGCGCCCGGCATGGACACAAAGAAGAACAGCTGCACCCCGGTGCGCAGCCATGTACGGCGCTTTTGGTCCCGCTGACGCTGCTGCGCCGCCGTCAAAGGCTTTGTCTGCATTTTTTCCATCATCCTGCCGCCTTTCCCAATGCGTCCTCGACTGCACCGATGAGACCTTCTGCCGTGAGGGTAGCGCCGGAAACGGTATCCACCTCAGCAGACTGCACTGCCAGCATCTCGTCCAGCAAAGGCAGCGCCTGCTTATAGTAGGGCTTATCCTCGCCGGAAGCATCCAGCACCGCAATATCGGTCATTTTTCCGTTCTGGATAGTCACCGACACCCGAATGACATCGCCAAAACCATAGGCGCTGCCCTCATAGATGCCGTCCCGGTAGCCGCTCTGCTCTGCCTGTGCTGCGCTCTGCGCCTGCAAAACGGAAGCATTGTAGGCTTCAACTTCGGCAATTTCCTGCTTGCGCTGGCTTACCGCTGCCGCCCGGATCAGCGCCACCTGCTGGTATTGCCACAGTACCCCCAAAATTAGCAGCAGGTTCACCGCCCGGAGGAGAAAATTTTTGTATTTCATTCTGCTGCTCCTTCCGTTTCAGATTCAATCCCGGTCTCTTCCGGCGGCAGTGCCGACTCGGATGCCGACAGCACTTCCTCAGAAGATGCCGGTTCCGGTTCAGAGGATGCCGGTGCATCTGCCGGGAAAAGCTGCTGCCATACTTCCTTGAGCCACACGGGAACGGCGCTCTTTTCCTCCGGCTGCACCACCTCCACGGTTGGCGCAGTGACCGGCGTTTCCTCAGGTTCCGGTGCTTCAGACGGTGCGGCGGCTTCTTCTGCCGCTTCTTCCGATGCTGCCTGCTCCGGGGCGGCTTCCTCTGCCGGGGCAACAGCCGCCTTTGCCAGTGCCAGCTTGACCGCGTTCAGGATGCCGGTGGAGGAGTAGGTGGCGCCGGAAACGGCATCCACGTTGGGGTTCTGCCCTTCCAGAATGGCGGGGATGACCTGTTTTGCCATGGAAAGATATTCCTCCTCATCCTCGGCGCTCAGAAGAGTGATATCGGTGATCTTATCCTCTGCCACCGTGACCTGCACCGTGATCTCGCCCTCAAAACCCATGGCCTCGGCGGTGTAGATGCCGTCCAGGTAGGTAGAGGGTGCGGTAAATTCCTCCACCACCAGCGGTGCGGCGGGCTTTGGCTGCGGCGGCAGGGGATTGTTGACCACCTCGCCGGTCAGGGCGTTGTGCACCGCGCCCAGAATGCCCCGGCTGGTGTAGGTGGCCTCGGAAACGGCATCCACTTCCCAGCTCTGGGCTTCCACCACGGTGGTCAGAAGCCGCTTGGCGCGCCGCAGAAACTGCTTGGTCTCGTGGGAAGCGCCCAGGATCTCGACCTCCGTGATGCTGCCGTTTTCCATGGTGACCTGTACCCGGACGGCACCGCCGTAGCCCCGGGAAGAGCCGACGTAAACGCCGTCGGCGTAGGGCAGTTTGGGCAGCACTTCTTCCTCCGCTTCGGAGGAAGCGGCTTCCACCGGCTGCTCCACCACGGCTGTCAGCCTTTCCGGCACGGCAGCCAGCACCGGCACAGTGCGCGGCAGGGCAAAAAGCACAGCCGCCGCTGCCGCCACCGCCGGGAGCAGCTGCACCAGCGGCAGCAGCGTGTTGCTTCGTTTTTTGTTCATTCCAAGTCCTCCTGACACGGAAAAGCAAGGCCGCCTGCTGAAAGCGACCTTGCTTTTTGGGTGTTCTGTTTTTTTGCCGGATCAGGCAGCCTTCAGGTTCTGCACAGCATCGGTCAGGTGGGTCACCTGTTCCAGTGCAGCAGCCTTATACAGGGTATCCCGGCTCAGCAGCTCCACACTTTCGGCGAGCTCAGTCTCCAGATCAGCATAGCTGGCTGCGGTGTAAGCGGCCTTTGCCTTGCTCTGTGCCGTGGCGACCACAGCCTGCAGAGCGGCGCGGTCTGCATCGCTTGCCAGCTCGTGCTTGGCAAGGTTCTCGGCAGTGGTCTGGAACTTCACCACCGTGTCGGCATAGCCCAGTGCGCGGATGGTGATGGTCCAGTAGCCGGTGCCATCGGTGCCCTCCGGCAGCTGGCAGCGGGCGGAATCGCTCAGACCCAGCTGGATGCCCATGGACTTGTGCATCCAGTTGTCGGCTGCAAACTTGGTGCCGTAGGAGGCCTTGGCGTGGGTGTAGGTACTGTCATCGCCGTAGTAGGTCCACACCACAGACTGCATCCGGGAGCCCAGCTCGCCGTAGTTGCCGTTCAGGTCCAGACGGATGAACTCGCCAAAGCTGCCTACATCGCTGCCGCTGCGCAGGTTCACGGTAAGACCATCCGCAGCCTTCTGGGCGGCTTCTGCCACGCCGGAACCGGTGCCGGTATGTGCGGCAGAGAAAGTGTAGCCATCGCCGCTCTTGGTAGCGTACTTCAGGCCGTTGGTGTTTTCGTCCACCGCAGCCGTCAGGGTATAGGCGGTCAGGTTCTTTTCAGAGTAGCCGCCCACCAGCTGACCGCCGTTTTCCACGACGGTGTACTTGGAGCAGAAATCTGCAAGGTCGCTGGTGGCCACGCGCACCGGCACATACTTGGTGCCCAGCACCTCGTAGTGATCCATCTGCACGGTGGAGCCGTCGGCCTTGGTAATGGTGCCCCGGTTCCAGCCCACGGTGGTGCCATCGGCCAGATAGATGGTCTTGCCATCCTCCGACCAGTGGGAAACGGTGTAGCTGCTGCCGTCCTTGGCGTAGATCACAGCAGTGCTCTGGAAGCTGCCACGATGCAGACCGTGGTTGACGGTAGCGCGGGAAACGGCATCAAATGCGCCCAGATCCTGCTCCTCGTGGCTGTCCAGCTGTGCAGAGGCGGCAGCGTTGCCGGCAGCATAGACCGTCTCGCTTGCCCAGTACTCATCCCAAGTCAGGGCAGCATAGAGGTAGGTGTACTTTTTGCCCAGCAGAAAATCGAAAAAGTCGTTTTCCTCCTCGGCGGGGGCTGCTGCAAAGGCGGTAGCGGTCAACAGAGTGAACGCCATAGCTGCCGACAGCAGCAGGGAAAGAAATTTCTTTGCTCTCATGAAAAATGCTCCTTTCATCGCAAAGGCAGAGAATCACTGCCGCATAGTTAGTTGATCCTAACATTTCGTGCAAAAAAATCTGTGGGGTAATGCCCCTCAGATGGTTAGGTTGAACTAATTTGACGAAATTTAAAATAGCACGCATACAGGGGCTTGTCAAGAAAAAACAGGGATGTTTATAGAGGCTAATTTTTCGGCAAAAGGTGCCGACAGCACCCGCTATACCGCAAAGCCATTGACCTTTTTGCCGGAGCCATGCTGTATGTTGTGGTGGAGGAACTGATCCCAGAAATGTCGCAGGGATAGCACTCCAACGTCGGCACGGTGTTTTTTGCGGTGGGCTTCAGCGTGATGATGGTGCTGGATGTGGCACTGGGGTGACGGTTGGGGGTTCCCGAAAGCGAAATCTTTTTCAAAATCTCCGAAAATGCCTAAACTTCTTGACAGAGGAGACGGCAGGGCGTATTATTTTGGCAGAAGGACCGCTGAGAAGCGGCTTTTTATAGAATGAAAAGTTAGCATTGTCTAACTCAAAACTCTGCCCTATACGAAGAAATATATCTCTTCTATTTACAGGTGGAAAATAAGTAGAGAAGGAGCGATCAGGATGAAGATCTACCATTTTGGTGCAGAGGATGCCCCGGTGCTGTTGCTGCTGCCGGGCACCTGTTGCCATTGGAAAAGCAATTTCGGTGCCGTGATCCCGCTTCTGGCTGACAGCTTCCGGGTGCTGTGCGTCAGCTACGATGGCTTTGATGAGACTGAACAGACCGAATTTCCCACCATGCTGGAGGAGACCGAAAAGATCGAGGCCTACCTCAAGACCCACTGCGGCGGTCACATCCGGGCAGCCTACGGCTGTTCTCTGGGCGGTTCCTTCGTGGGGCTGCTGGCGGCGCGGCAGAACATCCACATGGACTACGGCATTCTGGGCAGCTCCGATCTGGATCAGGCGTCGCCGCTGGCGGCAAGCTTGCAGACGGATTTTCTGCTGCCATTGATCTACCCTGTGGTGCGGGACGGAAAGTTCAAGGCGAAATTTCTCCAAAAGCGGCTGGACAAGTGTGCTAAAGAGTCGGGGGATTATGTCAAAGCCTTTCTGAAAATGTTTGGTGAGGCCCGCCCTTATGTGACCATGCAGAGCTGTAAAAATCAGTTCTACTCCGATCTTATCACTCCACTTCCGGATAAGATCCATGTACCCGGTACCGAGATCCATATTTTTTACGCCCTGAAAATGGGCGCAAAATATCGTGCCCGGTATCAGCGGCATTTTGCACATCCTGTTCTCCATGAGCAGAACTTGCAACACGAGGAATTGCTGGCCTGTCACCCGGAGCAGTGGGCGCATCTGGTAAAAAGCATTGCATTGTGAACGGTAAAACGTATCTGGAGCAAGCAGGATTTTGTAAGATTCAGAGCCACAAAAACAAAAAGGGCTGGCTGTGCGTCACAGCACAGAAATGAGGTGCGATCATGTCGAAAAAAGCAACGGAATTTCAAAGAAAAGCAATGGGCTGGATGTACCGGGGCAAGGAAATCTTCAAGCCTTTGAACACTGGCTGGATCGACGAGAATGTTGCCTGCGTGCGCGAATGGGTGGCGAACATCTTCTTCTACCGCAAAGGCGATACGACCATTATGGTCGATGCGGGATATAACTACGACCGCCATGCCGAAAAAATGGGCTGGCTTGAGATTGATCCGAAGTCGATACACCATATCCTTATCACCCATCAGGACACCGACCATGTGGGTGCGGTGGAAGCAGACAGTCCGGGGCTGTTCCGGAATGCGAAGCTGTACATCGGCGAGATCGAGAACCGCTATCTCACCGGCGAGGTGCGGCGAAAAGTCATCTATCATCTCTATAAATTGCCGCAGGTCACGATCAACAACGAAAAGGTACTGCTGCACGATGGGCGGGTACTTGACATTGACGGCATCAAAATCGAGTGTTTTCTCGTTCCCGGTCATACATGGGGGCACATGGTATACCTTG
>OFMI01000864.1_pt1 | contig 22351 bp, 20 predicted proteins | sample 1541741 | NCBI WGS metagenome assembly OFMI01 (sample SAMN04209219, study PRJEB22552) | human gut metagenome | biome: gut; material: feces | host: Homo sapiens | place: USA: Oklahoma | reverse complement strand
TTATCGAGCATTTTGGCAACGCAGATGCCGTGCCGCAGCTGCCGGAGCGGTGCTTGAGCCGTTAGGCGGGAATTATGCGGTATTGCCATAAGGTTTTATAAAAAGCGGGGGGATCAATTCCATGCAAAAGTTGCCATGCCGTAAATATAAATGAACGCAATGGCGGCGGGCACCACAAAGCGGAAGATCGGCTTCATCCAGGGCTGTACTTTTAAGCCTTTGCCGGTGTTGGCCTCCTGAACAAAAGCATCCCACCCCCAACCGAAAGAGTTGCAGCAGAACAGCGCCAATACCAGTGAACCCAGCGGCAAAATGTTATTGGAAACAATGAAATCCCACAGATCCAGCCAGGCCGTGCCCGCGGCAAACGGCTGGAAATGCAGTACACTGTAGCCCAGCGCGGTGGTCAGCGCCAACAGAAAGATGCCCACGCCACACAGCAAAGCGCCCTTGGGGCGGCTTAACCCGGTCAGCTCCCGCACCATGGCAAGGATGTTTTCGCACACGCCCAACACGGTGGAAAGTGCGGCAAACACCATGAACAAAAAGAATAGCGTGCCCCACCAGCGACCCCCGGTCATGTTGTTGAACACGGTAGCCATGGTATCAAACAGCAGGCTGGGCCCGGCGTTCACTTCCAGCCCATAGGTAAAGCAGGCGGGGAACATGATGATGCCGGCCAGCACCGCAACCAAAGTATCCAGCACAATAATGTGGACGGATTCCCCCATCAGGGAGTGTTCTTTTTCAATGTAGCTGCCAAAAATCGCCATGCCGCCCATGCCAACGGAAAGGGTAAAGAACGCCTGGTTCATGGCGCCCACCACAACGCTGCCATCGATCTTTCCAAAATCCGGCACCAGGTAAAATTTCAAGCCTTCTGCCGCGCCCGGCAGGGGCAGGCTGTGCACCGCCAGCACCAGCATCAGCACCAACAGGGCCAGCATCATATATTTGGTAATGCGCTCCAGCCCGCCCTGCAGGTTAAAGCTTAAAATGGCAAATGCTACCACAACGGTCACCAGCAAAAACACCACATTCACCGTGGGGTTTGTAATCATCTGGGTAAATCCGAAATCTGCGTTTTGGCCGGTAAGGAACTTGATGAAATAATAGATGATCCACCCGGTCACCACGGTGTAAAATGCCATCAGGGCAATGTTGCCAATCAGGCTGGCAATGCCGAAAATGCCCCACTTGCAGCCGGGCTTTTCCAACTTCTGGTACATGCGGATAGGGCTGGCCTGCGCTGCACGCCCAACGGAAAATTCCATCGTCATGGCGGGCAGACCCAGCACGACCAGACAAATAATGTACAGCAGCATAAAACTGCCGCCGCCGTTCTGGCCGCACATCCAGGGGAATTTCCACACATTGCCGCAGCCAATGGCGCAGCCGGCTGACAGCATGATGAAGCCAAGCCGGCTTCCGAGCCGTTCACGATTCTTCATAAACTTATATTGTTTTCTCCCATTTTTATTTGTGCTGCCGCGCGGGAAAAGGCAGCGGCCCGCACGGCAGCATAGATAACCGCTACCATATTAAATCCATATTAGCTTACCACACTGCCATGCCAACTGCAAGCGATTTAAAGTTGTAAACCGACAAAATACAAAAACACGCCCCGCGGCCATCCGTTCTTTGCCCAAAGCCGACGCCGCGCAGGTGCCCATTGCTGCCATGACGGCCAATGCCTTTGCCAAGAATGTGCAGCCGGCCAAAACCGCCGGTATGAACGAGCATGCCGCCAAGCCGCTGGATATGAAACGCTTGTGTGAGATTTTGCACCGGCGGCTGTAAGAACGCCCAGGAAGGCCGAAAAAATTCGGCAGAACATACAAACAGCACCTTGCGCTTTTGGATGCAATGTGCTACAATGAATCGGAAACTGAATATAAAACAGCAGGTGCCTTTCATTGTTTGCCGGGCGGCTGAGCCTTCCGGCGCTCTGGAAAGGGTAAAAGGGAAGCGGGTGCAAATCCCGCACGATCTCGTCACTGTGATAAGGGAGCCTGCCGCCAGGGTGCATTTGCACCGGTCACTGAGCATTGCTTGGGAAGGCGGCGGCAGGCGTTGAGCTTTCAGCCAGGAAACCTGCCCGCTGTTGGTACGGGAGCATTGCTCCAGATCACGAGGAATTGGTTGTACCTGAAAAGCTCATGGAAAATCCGGGGGTCTTTTTGCGTTGCCATTCTGCACACAGAAAGACCCTCGTTTTTTTGTGGCAGTTTTGTCTGCAAAGCTGCTGCGCCTGGGTTTTGTTTCCTGTACCTGTTTTTCAGCAAATAGATTTGCCATAGGAGAAAGGAAGCAAAACACATGAAACACAACAACCTGAAAAAGCCCGCTGCCGTGCTGACCGCACTGGCTCTGGCCGCCGCCCTGCTGGCTGGCTGTGGTGCGCCATCTGACAGCATGGCTGCCAGCAGTGCCCCCGCCGAAAGCGAGGCTGTAAGCACCGAAACACCCGCTGAAAGCGCAGACGAGGGAGATGCAGACGAAGTGGCCGCAAAGAAATGTGCAGACCTGATCGATGCCATCTATGTGCAGGAGCGCACCGATGACACCGACGCCCAGTGCGAAGCTGCCAAGCAGGCATGGGACACCCTGACCGATACCCAGAAAGAGCTGGTGGAAGGCGAGAACGCTGACCCCGACTACTTTGGCCGCAATACCGGCGATGCCAACCTGGACGATTCCCGCAATGGGGATGAGATCGGCGAAAACGAACTGCTGGTCGTCAGCTTTGGCACCTCCTTCAACGGCAGCCGCGTGGCAGATATCAAGGGCATCGAGGATGCCCTGCAGGCCGCTTACCCGGATTGGTCCGTCCGCCGCGCTTTCACCGCACAGATCATCATCAACCATGTGCAGGCCCGCGATGGCGAGAAAATCGATAACATGAAGCAGGCTCTGGACCGTGCTGTTGCCAACGGCGTTAAGAACCTGGTTGTTCAGCCTACTCACCTGATGCACGGCGCTGAGTACGACGAAATGTGCGAAGCTGTGAACGAGTACGCGGATAAGTTTGAAAGCGTTGCCATTGCTGAGCCCCTGCTGGGCGAAGTTGGCGCTGACGCTACCGAAATCAACGCTGATAAGGAAGCTGTTGCCACTGCCATCACCACCGAGGCTGTTGCCGCCGCTGGTTATGATGACGCCGCCGCTGCTGCCGCCGATGGCACTGCTTTTGTGTTCATGGGCCATGGCACTTCCCACACCGCAAAGATCAGCTACAGCCAGATGCAGATGACCATGCAGACCCTGGGCTATGACAATGTGTTCATTGGCACTGTTGAGGGCGAGCCGGAAGACACCGCCTGCGAGGCTGTGATCGAAAAGATCAAGAAAGCCGGTTACACCAAGGTTGTCCTGCGCCCCCTGATGGTGGTTGCCGGTGACCATGCCAACAACGATATGGCTGGCGATGACGCAGATTCCTGGCTGAGCCAGTTCAAGGCCGCCGGCTGCTTTGACAGCGTGGATACCCAGATTGCCGGTCTGGGCGAAATTGCTGATGTGCAGCAGATCTACATTGACCATACCAAGGCCGCTATTGATTCCCTGAATGGCTGATTTATGATGCATACTGCCCGGAAGGATCAACGTCTTTTCGGGCAGCTTTTGTTTTGTGCGGACCGGGGGAAACGCTGTGCGCCAACCTAAAACATTGCAACACTCTTCCGGGTTGGCAATACACGGGGCAAATGACCGCGGGCGGGCAATGCTCGCCCCTGCGACGTAATTTTCTGCTATCCTTTCTTATTATATTTTATTCTATCATTTCAATTTTTTACAATGCGAGGTAACACCCAATGAAACAAAATCGTGTAATTTCCGGCGCTGTGGCCGCCCTGGTGCTGGCCGCTCTGCTGGCTGGCTGCGGCTCCACCGCAACCGGCGCTTCTTCCGCTGACTCCACCCCCGCTGCCACCGAGGCTGCCGGCAGTGAAGCCACCGCCCCCACCGCAGAGCCCCAGACCGAAGTTGCTCTGCCGGACGGCGTGTATACCGCCGAATTTGAAACCGACAGCAGTATGGTGCACGCCAACGAAGCCTGCGATGGCAAGGGCACCCTGACTGTCGCCGATGGCAAAATGACCTTCCATGTCAGCCTGGCATCGAAAAAGATCGTCAACCTGTACCTGGGCACTGCCGAGGACGCCCCCAGCCACGAAAGCGACTGGCTGCAGCCCACCACCGATACTGTGACCTATTCCGACGGCACCAGCGATGAAGTGTACGGCTATGATATTCCGCTGGACGCTGTGGATACCGACTTCCAGCTGGCCATTTTGGGCACCAAGGGCACCTGGTACGACCATACCGTCAGCGTGCGCAATGCCGAGCCTAAGACCGAAGATGCCGCTGCCGAAACCGCCGCTGTGCCTGCTGATGGCAGCTACACCTGTGCTGTCACGCTGGAGGGCGGCTCCGGCCGCGCCACGGTGGAAAGCCCTGCCGCCCTGACGGTTGCCGATGGCACCATGACCGCCGTGATTGTGTGGAGCAGCCCCAACTATGACTATATGCTGATTGATGGAGAAAAGTACCTGCCCACCAACACCGAAGGCAACTCCACCTTTGAAATCCCCGTTGCTGCGCTGGATACCGCCCTTGCCGTTACCGCCGATACCGTTGCCATGAGCACCCCGCACGAGATCGATTATACCCTGACCTTTGACAGCGCCACGCTGACCCCCGCAGAATAATGCAGACGAAACGTTTTGGGCTTTGTGCCGCACTTTCTGCCGCAGCGCTTTTGCTGTTGGCCGGCTGCGCGGGCAGCGGCAGCACGGCTGCCCCAACCCTTACCGTGGAAAGCAGCTACCCGCTGCAATACGCCAAACAGTTTACCGTGGATGAATGCACCGGCGGGTACGAGCGGATCACCATTGCGGATAGCCAATATCTGGTGGTGCCGCAGGGCGCTGCCGTTCCGGAGGATCTGCCCCAGGGCACCACCGTGCTGCAACAGCCCATTGAGAATATCTACCTGGTTTCCACCTCCGCTATGGACCCCATCATCAGCCTGGGCGCGCTGGACAGCATTGCGCTTTCCGGCACCAAGGCGGATGGCTGGTACCTGCCCGAAGCCAAAGCCGCCATGCAGGCGGGGCAGATTGCCTATGCGGGCAAGTACAGCGCTCCGGACTATGAAACCATTCTGGCTTCCGGCTGCGGCCTTGCCATTGAAAACACCATGATCTACCATACGCCGGAGGTCAAAGAGCAGTTGGAAAAGTTCGGCATCCCCGTTTTGGTGGAGCGTTCCAGCTATGAAACCGACCCTCTGGCCCGCATGGAATGGGTCAAGCTGTACGGCATTCTGCTGGGCAAACAGCAGGAGGCGGAACAGCTGTTTGACACCCAGGTACAGCGCGTTGCCCCGCTGGAAAACCAGCAGCCCACCGGCAAAACGGTGGCGTTTTTCTCCATCACTTCCAACAACCTTGTCACGGTGCGCAAAGGCAGCGACTATGTGGCCCGCATGATCGAGATGGCGGGCGGCAGCTATGTGTTTGCTGATTTAACGGACAACGGCAACAATCTGGCCACCATCAATCTTTCGCTGGAAGATTTTTACGCCGGTGCCAAGGACGCCGATGTGCTGCTCTACAACAGCACCATTGAGGGCAGCATTGCCAGCACCGAACAGCTGGTGGAAAAATGCCCGCTGCTGGCGCAGTTCAAGGCCGTGCAGAACGGCAATGTGTGGTGTACCGCGCAGAGCCTGTTCCAGCAAAGCATGGAGCTTCCGGATTTGATTCTGGATATGAACCGCGTGTTTACCGAGGGCACCCCCGCGGACAGTAAACTGACATTTTTAACGCATGTAGAATAATTTTATTGCAGAAAGGCAGCGCCATGCACACCAAGCGCCTGACAATTACATATGTAGCCCTTGCGGCGGCGCTGCTGGGGCTGTTTGCGCTCAACCTGTTCTGGGGCAGTGTGGCAATTTCGCCGCGCGGCGTGGTGCAGGCGCTGCTGGGCCGCGGGCAGGATGAACTGGCCGCCAATATCCTATTGCAGCTGCGCCTGCCGCGCGCCGTTATGGTGGTGCTGCTGGGGGCGGCGCTCTCGGTAGCGGGCTACCTGCTGCAAACCTTTTTTGCCAACCCCATTGCGGGGCCGTTTGTCATGGGCATTTCCAGTGGGGCCAAGCTGGTGGTTGCGCTGACGATGGTGGTATTTTTGAACCACGGCCTGCTGACCAACTCGCTCACCCTGATTCTGGCCGCCTTTGCTGGATCCATGGCTGCCATGGCCTTTGTGCTCAGCGTGGCGCGCCGGGTACACCGCATGAGCATTCTGGTCATCTGCGGCGTGATGATCGGCTATATCTGCTCCGCCGTCACCGATATTGTAGTGGCCTTTGCACAGGATTCCAACATCGTCAACCTGCACAACTGGTCCATGGGCAGCTTTTCCGGCATGACCTGGGGCAATGTGGCCGCCGCTGCGCTGGTGGTGCTGCCCTGTTTGGCCGCGGCCTTTTTGCTGGCCAAGCCGATGGCCGCCTACCAGATGGGGGAGCAGTATGCCCAAAGCGTGGGTGTGGCTGTGCGGCCGTTCTGCGTGGCGCTGGTGCTGCTTTCCAGTTTGCTGGCCGCCTGCGTCACGGCGTTTGCGGGGCCCATTTCCTTTGTGGGTATTGCGGTGCCGCACTTGGTCAAGCAGGCGTTGGGAAGCGCCAAGCCGCTGCATGTGCTGCCGGGCTGTGCGCTGGGTGGGGCGGCGTTCTGCCTGCTGTGCGATCTGATCGCCCGCAGCCTGTTTGCCCCCACCGAGCTTTCCATCAGCTCCGTCACAGCGGTATTTGGTGCGCCGGTAGTCATCTGGCTGTTGGTGCGCCGCCAAAGCGGGGAGGGCCGGGCATGAGCGAAGCATTTTACTGCCAAACGCAGGATCTTGCCATCGGGTACGGCAAAACGCCGCTATTACAAAACATTGGCATTGGCGTGCAGCGCGGGCAGATCTTAGCGTTGATTGGCCCCAACGGCGCGGGCAAATCCACCCTGCTCAAAACGCTGGCCGGGCAGCTGGCGGCGCAAAGCGGCGCTGTGCTGCTGCAGGGCCAAAACCTGACAACCTACACCCCCAATGCCCGCGCGCGCAAAATGGCCCTGATGCTGCCCCACACCCGCCACACCGAGCTGACCACCTGTTTTGATGTGGCCGCTGCCGGGCGCTACCCCTACACCGGACGGCTGGGCATCCTGTCCGAGCAGGACAGGATGCAGGTGCGGGATGCTCTGCATCTGGTGCAGGCGGATGAGCTGGCCGACCGGGACTTTACCAAAATCAGTGATGGCCAGCGCCAGCGCGTTCTGCTGGCCCGCGCCGTCTGCCAGCAGCCGGAAATTATCCTGCTGGACGAACCAACGTCATTTTTAGACATCAAAGGCAAAATTGAGCTGCTGACCATCCTGCGCCAGCTGGCACAGGAAAAACAGGTGGCCGTCATTGTCAGCCTGCACGAGCTGGAGCTGGCGCAAAAAATTGCGGATACCGTGGTGTGCGTATCGCCGCAGGGCGTTTCCGGCGTGATGACACCGAAAGACGCGTTTGCCGCAGAGAACATCCGCACGCTGTACCGCCTGACCAAAGAGCAGTATGAAGCACTGTACGGCCCCCAGCCGGAGCGTGAACCCGAACGGAGACCCGCCAAACAGGAGCCGCCCAGGTTTGAACATTACATCCGCAGCGGGCAAAAGCTGCTGCGCTGCGGCTACACCACCGGCACCTGCGCCGCCCTTGGCGCTGCCGGGGCCGCCCGCCTGCTGCTGACCGGTAAAGCGCCGGAATCCGTCGGCCTGCGCACCCCAAAAGGCATTGTGGTGGAAGTTGCGCCCATCTACTGCCGCAAAACAGCCGCCGGCGCCCAGTGCGCCATCCGCAAGGACGGCGGGGACGATGTGGACGTTACCACCGGCCTGCCAGTCATAGCCGACATCACCCTGCTGCCGGATGCCCCCGGCCAGGTCACGATTGACGGCGGCCCCGGTGTGGGCCGTGTGACGAAGCCCGGCCTGGACCAGCCGGTGGGGCAGGCGGCCATCAACCATGTGCCGCGCCGGATGATCACCGATGCCCTGCACGCGGAGGCCGAAGCAGCCGGGTATGACGGCGGCTTTGACGTAAAGATCTCGATCGAGGGGGGCGAGGAAGCCGCCAAACGCACCTTTAACCCCCACATCGGGGTGGAAGGCGGGCTTTCCATCCTGGGCACCAGCGGCATTGTGGAGCCCATGAGCCAGCAGGCCATCCTGGATACCGTGCAGCTGGAGATCCACCAGGCCGCCCTGCGGGAGCAAAGCCCCAAGCGGCTGATCCTGGCCCCTGGCAACTATGGGCTGGACTACCTGGCCCAAAACCTGCCGGAATACAGCAGCATCCCGGTGGTCAAGTGTTCCAACTTTATGGGGGATGCGCTGGATATGGCCGCTGCGGAGCAGTTTGCAGAGGTATTGCTGGTGGGGCACATCGGCAAGCTGGTCAAGCTGGCGGGCGGCATTATGAACACCCATTCCCGCATGGCGGATTGCCGCACCGAACTGTTCTGCACCCATGCGGCGCTCTGCGGGGCCAGCCAGGCCACCTGCCGCGCCCTGATGGACGCCGCCACAACGGACGCCTGCCTGGACATTCTGGATGCCGAAAACCTGCGGGAGCCGGTGCTCGAAAGCCTATTGCAGGCCATCCAGCTGCATCTGGACCGCCGCGTGGCGGGGGCGTTCCGGGTGGGGGCTGTACTGTTTTCCAACCAGGCCGGGCCGCTGGGCCAGACTGAGACCGCTGCCCAGCTGCTGCAAAGCTGGCAGAAAAAGGAGCAATGAGGTATGGTACATTTTGTGGGCGCAGGCCCCGGCGCACCGGATCTGATCACCCGGCGCGGTGCGGCGCTGCTGCAAACGGCGGACTGCATTATTTATGCGGGCAGCCTGGTCAACCCGGCGTTGCTGGGGCTGGCCAAAGCCGGCTGCGCCATTTATAACAGTGCTGAAATGACATTGGAACAGGTGCTTGCCGTGATGCGCCAAATGGAAGCCGAACACAAAACCACTGTGCGGCTGCACACGGGGGACCCCTGTTTGTACGGGGCCATCCGGGAGCAGATGGACGCGCTGGACGCCGACGGCATTGCTTACGATGATACGCCCGGTGTTTCCAGCTTTTGCGGTGCCGCCGCCGCGCTGAACGCCGAGTACACGCTGCCCGCCGTCAGCCAGACGGTCATCATTACCCGCATGGAGGGCCGCACCCCCGTGCCGGAAAAGGAAAAGCTCGCCAGCCTGGCCAGCCACGGCGCTACCATGGTGATTTTTCTCTCCATCGGCTTAATTGATAAAGTGCAGGAAGCACTGCTGCAGGGGGCATACACCGCAAGCACCCCCGCCGCCGTGGTGTACAAGGCCACCTGGCCGGAGCAGAAAACCGTGCACTGCACCGTTGGCACCCTGGCCCAAAGCACCAAGCAGGCGGGCATTACCAAAACGGCCTTGATCGTGGTGGGGGATTTCCTTGGCCGCTGCTATGCCCGCAGCAAACTGTACGACCCCGCCTTTACCACCGAATACCGCGAGGGGACCAAACCGTGAACTGTGCGTATCTTGCCTTTACGGCCAAGGGGCTGGCGCTGGCGCAGCAGCTGGCCCAAACCTGCCCCGGTTCCGTCAGCCGCTGCGGGCTGGGCGGGGTGACGCTGGCCGGGTGGACGGCCCAGCAGTTTGCCGCGGCGGATGCCCTGGTGTTTGTGGGGGCGGCGGGCATTGCGGTGCGGGCCATTGCGCCCCACTGCCAAAGCAAGGCCACCGACCCCGCCGTTGTGGTGCTGGATGAATGCGGCCGCTTTGCGGTGCCGCTGCTCTCCGGCCATCTGGGCGGCGCAAATGACCTGGCCTGCCGGCTGGCTGCCGCCTGTGGTGCGGTGCCGGTGATCACCACGGCGACCGATGCCAACGGCCTGTTTGCCGTGGATGAGTGGGCCAAAAAACAAAACTGCGCTGTGTGGGAAACCCCGCGCATTAAATTAGTCAGCGGGGCACTGCTGGCCGGCAAAACGGTGCGGTATGCTTCCCCCTGGGTCATTGCGGGCACCCTGCCCGCCGGTGTGGCGGAAGCCGAAGAACCGTCTGGCGCTGATTTTGCCCTGACAATGACCCCGCAGGGGAACGCTTTGCATCTGATCCCCCGCATTGGCGTGCTGGGCGTTGGCTGCAAGCGCGGTACCACCGCCGCCCAGCTGGAAGCCGCGTTTGCAGCGTTCTGCGCCGATACAAATTTGGCCTCGGTCGGAATTACCGCCGCCGCCAGCATTGATCTGAAACAGAACGAACCCGGCCTGCTGGAGTTCTGCCGCAGCCACGGCTGGCCGGTCAGCTTTTATTCCGCCGCCCAGCTGCGCGCTGTGCCCGGAACTTTCAGCGCCTCCCGCTTTGTGCAGGGAGTGACGGGTGTGGATAACGTCTGCGAGCGCGCCGCCGTGCTGGCTTCCGGCGGCACGCTGCTGCTGCCCAAATATGCGCATACCGGCGTGACCTTTGCCGCTGCCGTGCGCCCCTTTGCCCCGGATTGGAGATGGAAAACCGATGAAGCGTAACCTTGTATCCGTTGTGGGCCTTGGCCCTGGCGATGCCCAGTTTTTGACCGCGCAGGCCCGCCATGCGTTGCAAGAGGCTGATGTGCTGTGCGGTTACACCGTTTACATCGACCTTGTGCGCCCCCTGTACCCGGAAAAAGAAACCTATGCCACCGGTATGACCAGAGAAATTGACCGCTGCCGCTGGGCGCTGCAAACGGCCCAGACCGGCAAAACGGTGGCGCTTGTCTGCTCCGGCGACGCCGGGGTGTACGGCATGGCCAGCCCGCTGCTGGAGCTGGCGGCGGAATACCCCGATGTGGAAGTGGAGGTCGTTCCCGGCCTGACCGCCGCATTAAGCGGTGCCGCCGTGCTGGGCGCACCGCTGGCCCATGATTTCTGCGTGATCTCCCTTTCGGACCGGCTGACTCCGTGGGAGATGATCGAAAAGCGGCTGGCCTGCGCCGCCATGGGGGATTTCTGCGTGGCGCTGTACAATCCCTCCTCCAAAGGGCGGCCGGATTACCTGCAAAAAGCGGTTCGCATCCTGTTGCAAAACGGCAAGGGGGCGGGTACCCTTTGCGGCGTGGTGCGCAGCATTGGCCGCACCGGCCAGCAGAGCAGCCAGATGACACTGGCCGAGCTGGAACACACCACCGTGGATATGTTCACCACGGTGTTCATCGGCAACAGCGCCACCCACCAGGTCAGCGGGTGGATGGTAACGCCGCGGGGGTACCACGGGGTATGAGGATCGTTGTGTTCAGCGGCACTACCGAAGGGCGGGATTTCTCCCGCGCCGCTGCCGCGTTGGGCATTGCCGTTACCGTTAGCGTAGCAACCGACCTGGGGGCCGAGGAACAGGGCCAGGCCCCCGGCATTACCGTACATTCCGGCCGTCTGCTGCCCGGCGCCATGGCGGAGCTTTTGCAGGGCGCAGCCCTTTGTGTGGATGCCACCCACCCTTACGCGGTGGAAGCCACCAAAAACATCCGCGCCGCCGCCAATGCAGCCGGGGTAGAGTACCACCGCCTGCTGCGTGCCGCCAGCACCTTGCCCGCGGGCAGTGTGGTTCTGGGCAGCGCCGCCCAGGCCGCGCAGTATTTAGCCGCAACGCAGGGCAATGTTCTGCTCACCACCGGCGCCAAGGAGCTTGCGGCCTTTGCCGGGCTGGATCCCGCCTGTACCCGCGGGTACTGCCCACCGTGGCGGGCATTACGGCGTGCGAGGGCGCGGGCATCCCGCACCGCAACATCATTGCCATGCAGGGCCCTTTTACACTGGAACTGAACCTTGCGCTGATGCAGCAGTTCCACATCCGTTATCTTGTCACCAAGGACGGCGGCAGCGCGGGCGGCTTTGCCGAGAAAGCCCAGGCTGCCGCCCAAAGCGAGGCCACGCTGGTTGTGCTGCGCCGCCCGGAGGAATGCGGCGAAACCGCCGAAGAAATTTTGCAACGATGCAGGGAGCTGTTATGAAGATTACATTGGTTGGCATGGGCAGCGGGCTACCCGGCAGTTTGACTGCCCAGGGCTTGCAGGCCCTGCAAACGGCAGGGCTGATTCTGGGGGCAAAGCGGCTGCTGCAAAACCTGCCGGATGGCTGTACCCCCAACCGCAAGCCAATTTACCTGCCGGATGAAGTGCTGGCCTGCCTGCAAGCGGAGCCCTGCCAGACCGCCGCGCTGGTTTACAGCGGGGATACCGGCTTTTATTCCGGTGCTGCGGCGCTGGTGCCCAAGCTGCGGGCACAGGGGGCGGAAGTAACGGTGCTGCCGGGGATTTCCAGCGTACAGCTGTTGGCCGCGGCGCTGGGCAGGCCGTGGCAGAACTGGCACCTTGTCAGCGCCCACGGATGTGCCTGCGCCCCTGCGGCAGAGTGCCGGAGCGACCGCCCGACCTTTTTTTTGACGGGCGGGCGCAATACCAGCCCCGCCGCGCTGTGTGAGATTCTAGCCGCCGCAGGCTTTGGCGCGGTGCAGGCCACGGTTGGTGAGAACCTTGGCACCCCGCAGCAAAAGGTCATCACCGATACGGTGCAAACACTGGCGGGCGGCAGCTTTGCGCCGCTCAGCGTGCTGCTGGTGGAGCCCTGCCCCAAACCGCAGCCCCGCGTGCCCGGCCTGCCGGATGAAGCCTTCATCCGCGGCAAAACGCCGATGACCAAGCAGGAGGTGCGCGCCGCCGCGCTGGCCAAGCTGGCCGTTGCCCCCACGGATACCCTGTGGGATGTCGGTGCCGGAACGGGCAGCGTGAGCGTGGAAATGGCGCTGGCCGCCCCCATGGGTCAGGTGTACGCGGTGGAATGTGATGCCGATGCCTGCGCGCTGGTTCGCCAGAACCAGGCCAAATTTGCCGCCAGTAACTTAACGCTGATCGCGGGCAAAGCCCCTGAAGCGCTGCAAAATCTGCCCGCGCCGGATGCTGTTTTCATCGGCGGCAGCAAGGGCAATATGCAGGCCATTGTAGATGCCGCCCTGGCCGCCAACCCGCAGACCCGGCTCTGTATCGCCGCCATTGCGCTGGAAACCTTGCAGCAGAGTATTGCCGCCCTGGCCGCCCACGGGCTGGCCGCACAGGTGACCCAGATTGCCGTAAGCCGCAGCAAGGCGGCAGGCAGCCTGCACCTGATGATGGCCAACAACCCGGTATTTTTGATCGTGAGGGAATGAGAATGCTGCAGCTGCTTTTGGCCGCGCCCAGTTCCGGCAGCGGAAAAACCACCGCCGCCTGCGCCCTGCTTTCCGCCCTGAAAGCCCGCGGGCTGGAGCCCTGCGCGTTCAAGTGCGGGCCGGATTACATCGACCCCATGTTTCACCGCGCCGTGCTGGGGGTGCCCAGCCACAATCTGGACCTGTTTTTCTCCACCCCGCAGACCGTGCGGCGGCTGTACACCAGCGGCGCGGCGGGCCATGGCAGCGCGGTGTGTGAGGGTGCCATGGGCTATTATGACGGCCTTGGCGGCGTGAGCGCTGCCGCCAGCGCCTGGCACACCGCCGATGTGCTGGACTTGCCGGTGCTGCTGGTGGTGCGCCCCAAGGGGGCCAGTTTAACGCTGGCCGCCCAGCTGCAAGGCTTAAAAGCGTTCCGCACGCCGCACCACATTGCGGGCGTTCTGCTGAACGACTGCACCGAGATGCTGTACAAGCTGCTGGCCCCCATGCTGGAACGGGAAACCGGCCTGCCGGTGGTGGGCTTTCTGCCCCCCATGCCGGATGCCGTCATCGAAAGCCGCCACCTGGGGCTGAAAACCGCGGGCGAAATTGCTGATTTGCAGCAAAAAATTCAGATTTTGACCGCCGCCGCGCAAAAAAATATCGACTGGCCGCGGCTGCTGGCTCTGTTTGACCGCCCGGCCCCAATGGCCCCTGCGGTTCAGGCCGCAGCCCCCACCGTGCGCATTGCCGTGGCACAGGATGAAGCGTTCTGCTTTACCTATGCCGAAACGCTGGAAAGCCTGCAGGCCGCAGGCGCAGAGCTTTGCTATTTCAGCCCGCTGCGGGATGCCGCGCTGCCGCAACATATCGGCGGACTGTACCTGCCGGGCGGCTACCCGGAGCTGTACGCCGCCCAGCTGGCGGCCAACACCGCCATGCGCTGCGCCATAAACACCGCCGTGCAGCGCGGCCTGCCCACCGTGGCGGAATGCGGCGGCTTTTTGTACCTGGGCCAAACGCTGGAAGATGACGCCGGAACCGCCCACCCCATGGCGGGTGTGCTGCCGGGGCAGGGGTTCCGCGTGGGGCGGCTGGTGCGCTTTGGCTATGCCGCGCTTACCCCGCAGGCGGACAGCATGCTCTTCCGCGCAGGGGAGCCGGTGCCCGTGCATGAGTTCCACCATTGGGATTCCACCTGCAACGGCACCGCTTTTGCCGCCCAAAAAGCCAATGGCCGCCATTGGGACTGCGGCTTTGCCAACGGGCATCTGTATGCGGGGTTCCCGCATCTATACTGGGCGGGCACCCCGCTGCCGCAGCGCTTTGTAACGGCTGCGGCGCAGTATGCCCAAACAAAAACAGGGAGAACGGTATGACGGAACCTGAACTGAACACACGGCTGCAAACCATCACCCCGCCCGATGAAGCTGCCCGCGCCGCGGCGCACGCCCACTGGGCCGCGCTGGCCAAACCGCTGGGCGGGCTGGGCAGCCTGGAAACCATGCTGGAGGACGCCGCCGCCCTGACCGGCACCCCGGAGCTGGATTTTGCCCGCCGCGCCGTGCTGGTGCTGTGCGCCGATAACGGCGTGGTGGCCCAGGGCGTGAGCCAAACCGACGCCAGCGTGACCCGCGCGGTGCTGCAAAACCTTGCCGCGCGGCGCACCAGCGTGTGCCAGATGGCAGCTGCCGCCCATTGCAGCGTTGTGCCGGTGGATATGGGCATTGCCGGTGCCCCGGTGCCCGGCGTGCAGGACTGCCGCATTGCCCCTGGCACCAAAGATTTTACCTGCGGCCCGGCCATGACCCGCGCCCAGGCCGTGCAGGCCATCGGCTGCGGCATTGCGCTGGTGCGCGGACAAAAGCAGCAGGGAGTTCAACTGTTAGCAACGGGGGAGATGGGCATTGGCAACACCACAACCTCCAGCGCCGTGGCAAGCGTGCTGCTGGGTGCCCCCGTGCAGAGCATGACCGGACGCGGGGCCGGGCTTTCGGATGCAGGGCTTGCCCGCAAGATTGATGCGATCCGGCGCGGCATTGCCCACAACCAGCCCAATCCCGCTGACCCGCTGGATGTGCTGGCCAAGCTGGGCGGGTTTGATATTGCCGGGCTGTGCGGCGTGTTTTTGGGCGGCGCGCTGGAGGGTGTGCCCGTTCTGATGGATGGCTTTATCAGCAGCGTGGCGGCTCTGTGCGCGGTGCGGCTCTGCCCTGCAGCAGCCAAGGCGGTGTTTGCCAGCCATGTTTCGGCGGAGCCTGCCGCCCATATGGTGCTGGATGCTTTGGGCAAAGCGCCGCTCATCACCGCCAACCTGCATCTGGGCGAGGGCACCGGCGCGGTGGCTTCCATCCCACTGTGGGATATGGCTCTGGCCGTCTACCGCGGCTGCTATTCCTTTGCGGAGGGCGGCATTGCGCCGTACACCCCACAATGCTGACGCTGGTTATCGGCGGCGCAGCCAGCGGCAAAAGCGCCTATGCGGAGCACCTTGCCGTGCAGAGCGGCGGCCCGCGCTATTACCTTGCCACCATGCAGGTGTGGGACGCCGAGTGCGCCGCGCGGGTAGCCAAACACCGCGCCATGCGGGCGCAAAAACAGTTTGCTACCGTGGAATGCCCCCAAAACCTGCATCTTGTCCGCCTGCCGCAGCAGGGCACCGCCCTGCTGGAAGATTTGGGCAACCTGGCCGCCAATGAGCTGTACCGTCCCGACGGCAGCTGCCTGCCGCCCAAGCAGGCGGCGGAAAAAATGCTGGCGGGGATCGAGGCAATCGCCGCACAATGCAACCATCTTATCATCGTCAGCAACGAGGTATTCAGCGGCGGGGCGGACTATGCCGGGGAGACAGACCTTTATTTGCAGGCCCTTGCCATGGTCAACAATGCCGTTGCCGCCAAAGCCGACGCCGTCTGCCGCGTGGTGTGCGGCCTGCCGGTGTACTACAAAGGAGAGGAACGCCCATGACAGTTTTGCAGACGATCGCCGTGGCATTTGCCATGTTCTCGGCTGTGCCGGTGCCGCAGTTTGACTGGAACGAGAAAAACATGCGGTATTCGCTCTGTGCCTTCCCGCTGGTGGGGGTGCTGTGCGGCGCACTGTGGTGCGTGTGCGCCAGCCTGCCGCTGCCCGCCATGGTGCGCGCGGCGGGCTTTTGCCTGATCCCTGTCTGGGTCACGGGCGGCATCCATCTGGATGGTTACGCCGACACCTGCGATGCCCTTTGCAGCTATGGCGATACCCAGAAAAAGCTCGATATTCTCAAGGACCCGCACTGCGGCGCGTTCGCCGTGATCCGGCTGTGCAGCTACTTTGTGGCCTACTTTGCGCTGTGCTGCTGCGTGCAGTTTACCCCGCAGGTGGGGGCTGTCTGGCTGCTGGCGCTGGTGCTGGAGCGTGCCTGCTCCGGTTACGCAGTGGCGGCCTTTCCCCTGGCCAAAAACACCGGCCTTGCGCACACGTTTGCCACCGCAGCGGACCGCATCACGGTGCGCCGGGTGCTGGGATGCCTTAGCATTGTGCTGGCAGTGGTACTTTTCGCCCTGGGCGGCGGCGTGCTGGTGCTGGCGGCAGGGTTTGCCCTGTGGCGCTACCACCGCGTGGCGGTCAAGCAGTTTGGCGGTATTACCGGGGACCTGGCCGGGTGGTTTTTGCAAAAAGCGGAACTGTATATGCTGGCGGCCCTTGTGTGTTGCCAGTGGAAGGGGTTTTTGTAACATGCTGTTTATTACCGGCCCGCTGTACAGCGGCAAGCGTACCTTTGCCAAACCCTTTGGCGGGCGGCAGATTTACGAGGTGCAGACCCTTGCCGCCAATGCCGAAAGCCTGCCCGCCCTTGCGGACGAGCTTGCCCAATATGACGTAGTAACCGCCGCCGAGGTTGGCGGCGGCGTGGTGCCCATTGACCCCGCCCAGCGCGCCGCGCGGGAAGCCGCCGGCCGCCTTGCCTGCCTGCTGGCTGAGCGGGCCGACTGTGTGGTGCAGATGTTCTGCGGCCTGCCCACCGTGCTGAAAGGGGAGCTGCCGCCATGCTGATCTACCTGCTGCGCCACGGCTTAACGCAGGAAAACCTGGAAAAGCGTTACCAGGGCAGGCGAGATGTACCGCTGTGCCCCCAGGGCCTTGCCCAGCTGCGCCGGGCGGATTTTGCCCCCAAGACGGTCATGATTACTTCCTTGCAGCGCACCCGGCAGACGGCGGAAGTGCTTTTCCCCGATGCGGAGCTGGTTGTGGCAGACGGGCTGAAAGAGATGGACTTTGGCGTGTTTGAGGGCCGCAATTACCGGGAGATGGAGCACGACCCCCAGTACCGCGCCTGGGTGGAAACCGGCTGCGAAGGCCGCTGCCCGGGCGGGGAAAGCAAGGCGGAATTCTGCCAGCGTGTCTGCACAGCATTTGCCGCGCTGGTGGATGCCGCTTTGGCGGCGGGGGAACCGCAGCTGGTGATCGTTGCCCACGGCGGCACCCAGATGGCGGCGCTGGAACGGTTCGCCGTGCCCCATAAAAACTATTATTCCTGGTGTGCTCCCGCGGCGGGCGGCTTTGTGCTGGATGCCGCCGATTGGGTACACCAGAAAAACCTGCGCGTGGTCAAAACCGTGCAGTATACAAAGGAGTTACCATGCTGATTTGCTGGGCTGTTTTGGGTGGCTTTGTGCTGGATGCCATTTTTGGCGACCCGGCTTGGCTGCCGCACCCCGTTGTGCTGATGGGCAAAGCCATCACCGCGCTGGAAAAACGCCTGCGCGCACAATTTCCCCAAACGCCGCAGGGGGAGCTTTGCGGCGGGGCGGTGCTGGCCGCCATTTTGCCGGTGGGCACGTTCCTCATCACAGCGCTGGTGTGCAGGCTGGCGGCGGCGCTGCACCCGCTGGCGGGGCTTGCCGTGCAGATGTTCTGGTGCGCCCAGGCATTGGCCGCTAAGGGTCTTGCGCAGGAAAGCCGCAATGTGTACAAAGAGCTGCAAAAGCAGGACCTGCCCGCCGCCCGCAAGGCCGTGGCCCGCATTGTGGGGCGCGATACCCAAAACCTGACGGCGGAGGGCGTGACCAAAGCCGCTGTGGAAACCGTGGCCGAAAACGCCAGCGATGGCGTGATTGCCCCGCTATTGTACATGCTGCTGGGCGGCGCGCCGCTGGCGCTGACCTATAAGGCCATCAACACGATGGACAGTATGCTGGGCTACAAAAACCAGAAATACCTGTATTTTGGCCGTGCCGCCGCCAGGTTGGACGACGTGGCCAACTATCTGCCCAGCCGCCTGGCCGGGCTGCTGTGGGTTGCCGCTGCCGCCCTGACCGGCAGCAGTGCCCGCGGCGCGTGGAAGATCTGGCGGCGGGACCGCCGCAACCATGCCAGCCCCAACAGCGCCCAGACCGAAAGTGCCTGCGCCGGTGCCCTGGGCGTGCAGCTGGCAGGCCCCGCCTACTATTTTGGCGAGTATTATGATAAACCCACCATTGGGGATGCGCTGCGCCCCGTGGAACCAAAGGACATTCTGCGGGCCGACCGCATGATGTATGCCGAAAGCCTGCTGGCTTTGGGGTTGGGCATTGCCCTGCGCCTGCTGGTGCTGGCAATGTAACAACGAAAAGGGGAGAACGGAATGGAACTGGTACATGGCGGGGATTGGGCGGGCTACCGCGCCCGCTTTGGGCATGATGCGCTGGATTTTTCGGCCAATGTCAGCCCGCTGGGCCTGCCCCAGGGCGTGGCGGATGCCATCGCTGCGGCACTGCCCACTGCGGACCGCTATCCGGACCCCCTTTGCCGGGAGCTGCGCACGGCACTCAGCCGGGCGGAACAGCTGCCGGAACCGTGGATTTTGTGCGGCAATGGGGCTGCGGATCTGATCTACCGGCTGGTGTGGGCGCTCAAGCCCCGCCGCGCCCTGCTGCCCGCCCCCACCTTTGCCGAGTATGCCGCTGCACTGGAAAGCGTTGGCTGCGAAGTAAAGCGGGAAACCCTGCATGAGGCCGATGATTTTGCCGTAACGGAAGCCTTTGTGCAGGCAGTGAACCAGAGCATTGACCTGGTGTTTTTGTGCCAGCCCAACAACCCCACCGGGCAAATTACCCCGCCGGAGCTGGTGCAGCGCCTGGTGCGCCGCTGTGCGGACTGCGGGGCCGTGCTGGTGGTGGATGAGTGCTTTCTGGACTTTTTGCAGCAGCGGGATGCCCTGACAGCCAAACCGCTTTTGCAAACCGCGCCCAACTTTGTTATTCTGAAAGCGTTCACCAAACTGTACGCCATGGCCGGGGTGCGGCTGGGGTATGCCTTGTGCGCCAACACGGCGCTGCTGGCCAAAATGCAGGCCGCAGGCCAGCCGTGGGGGGTATCCAGCCTGGCGCAGGCTGCGGGCGCTGCCGCTTTGCGGGAAACCGCCTATGCCGATGCCGTCCGCGCCCTGATTGCCGACCAGCGTCCCAAACTGGCGGCCGGGCTGCGGGCACTGGGGCTGCAGGTGATCGAGGGCAGTGCCAACTACCTGTTGTTCCGTGCGCCGGAAACGCTGGGTGCGGCCTTGCAGCAGCGGGGCGTCTGCCTGCGCAGCTGCGGCAATTACCCGGGGCTGAGCGCCGGCTGGTACCGCACCGCCGTGCGCACCGCACCGGAAAACGAACAGCTGCTGCAGACCATGTGGGAGGTACTAAAATGAGCAAAGCAACATGTATTATGGTGCAGGGCACCATGAGCGGCGCGGGCAAAAGCCTGCTGTGCGCGGCGCTCTGCCGCATTTTTGCCCAGGATGGCTGGCGGGTGGCCCCGTTCAAAAGCCAGAACATGGCGCTGAACAGCTTTGTGACCCGTGACGGGCTGGAAATGGGCCGCGCCCAGGTGGTGCAGGCCCAGGCAGCCGGGGTGGAACCGGATGTGCGGATGAACCCCATTCTGCTCAAGCCCAGCAGCGATATTGGCAGCCAGGTGATCGTCAACGGGGAAGTGCGCGGCCAGATGCCGGCGGCGGAGTATTTCCGCCGTAAAAAACAGCTCATCCCCGATATTCTGGCGGCTTACAACAGCCTGGCGGAAGATTTTGATATTATCGTCATCGAGGGCGCGGGCAGCCCGGCTGAAATCAACCTGAAATCCGATGACATCGTGAACATGGGGCTGGCCAAGCTGGTGGATGCCCCTGTGCTGCTGGTGGGTGATATTGACCGCGGCGGCGTGTTTGCCCAGCTGTTTGGCACGGTGGAACTGCTGGAGCCGGACGAACGGGCGCGCATCAAAGGGCTTATCATCAACAAGTTCCGCGGCGATGTGGGGATTCTGCGCCCCGGCCTTGCCATGCTGGAAGAGAAAACCCACCTGCCGGTGTTTGGCGTTGTGCCGTACTTAAAGGTGGATATTGAGGACGAGGATTCGCTTTCCGACCGGCTGCAGGTCAAAAATTCCGTCAAGCCGCTGGATGCTGCCATTGTGCGGCTGCCGCATATTTCCAACTTTACGGACTTTATGCCGCTGGAGCAGCACCCGCTGCTTGGCGTGCGCTATGTGCAGACCACCCGCGAGCTTGGCGCGCCGGACTGCGTGATCCTGCCCGGTACAAAAAATACGGTGGACGACCTGCTGTGGCTGCGCCAGTGCGGGCTGGAAGCAGCCATCAGCAAGCTGGCCCAGCGCGGCACACCGGTGCTGGGGGTGTGCGGCGGCTACCAGATGCTGGGCCAGACCCTGGCCGACCCGGAAGGCACCGAAAGCGGCCGCCCGCAAACCCTGCGCGGCCTTGGCCTGCTGCCCACCCAAACCACCTTTGCCGCCGAAAAGCGCCGCACCCAAAGCCAGGCGACCGTGACGGCGGAGCCCTTTGCCGGGGCGCACCTGACCGGGTACGAGATCCACACCGGGCGCACCACCGTGCAGGGCGCACCGCTCTGCACCCTGGCGGACGGCACCCCCGAAGGCTGCGTGCAGGGCCAGGTGTTTGGCACCTACCTGCACGGCCTGTTTGACAGCGGCGAGCTGACCGAGCAGTTTGCCGCCTATCTTTGCCGCCGCAAGGGGATTGACCCCGCCGCGGCAGCGCCAATTTCCATGCAGGAATACCGTACCCAGCAGCTGGATCTGCTGGCCGATGGGGTACGCCATAACCTGGATCTGGCCGCCGTGTATGCGGCTATGGGCCTTGCACAGCCCGCCGAAAGGGGAAATGACCAATGATGCCGCAGCACCACCTGCCTGCCGATATTGAACGCACTAGCATGAAAATTATTGCCGGGGAGCTGGCCCAGCGCGGGCTGGACATCCCGCCGGAAAACGCCCCTGTAGTCAAGCGGGTCATCCACACCACCGCGGATTTTGACTATGCGCAGACCCTGCACTTTACCCCCGGCGCGGTAGCCGCCGGTATTGCTGCTATGCACGCCGGGGCAACGATCATCACCGATACCAACATGGCCCTGGCAGGCATCACCAAGCCGGGCCTGGCCAAGCTGGGCGGGCAGGCACTCTGCTTTATGGCGGACCCCGCTGTGGCTGCAGCGGCCAAACAGGTGGGCACCACCCGCGCCGTGGCCGCCATGCACAAGGCTGCGGCCGAATACCCCGGCGCCGTGCTGGCCGTGGGCAACGCCCCCACCGCCCTGCTGACGATTGCCGAGAAAATTGAAAACGGCCTGCGCCCGGCGCTGGTTATCGGTGTGCCGGTGGGCTTTGTGAACGTGGTGGAAAGCAAGGAGCGCCTGTTTGCCGTGTGCGAAAGCCACGGCGTGCCCGCCATTGTTGCCATGGGCCGCAAGGGCGGCAGCAACGTGGCGGCGGCCATCTGCAACGCGCTGATCTATTCCGCCGCCGAAATGCTGGACCCCACCGCCCGCGGATGGAAATAAGCAGGAGAATATCGCCACAGCCCGGTACCGCACTTTTTGGAGCAAAGCGGATACCGGGCTATTGTTATCTCACTGCGGCATTATAATGGCAGTATCAACGATACAATCAAAATAAATGGGAACGCTCTTCTTACCGCGTGAAAAAGGGCACCAAAAGCAACAGCCACAGCGGGCTTGCCCGTTGTGGCTGTTGTATTGCTTCTGCGTTATGATTATGATAGGGCAACACCGCATAATTCTAAGTGCCGATACGGCGAGCGAGGTGCGGCAGTTGCTAAGCCA
>OFMI01000848.1_pt1 | contig 22701 bp, 16 predicted proteins | sample 1541741 | NCBI WGS metagenome assembly OFMI01 (sample SAMN04209219, study PRJEB22552) | human gut metagenome | biome: gut; material: feces | host: Homo sapiens | place: USA: Oklahoma | reverse complement strand
ACCGGCGCGCATTGGAAGATCAAGCGATTGCAGTGCGTCCACTTCCTGCATCCGGAGCCGGTTACCACGCTCGAACCGCTTGATGGCAAGTACACGAACGTGGTGCCGGTGGTGTTCGCCGCGGATAACAACTATGTGCCGATGCTCACCACCACCATCTATTCGATGCTGAAGAACGCTTCCACGAATCGCACGTATGACGTGATCGTGTTGGAACGCGACATCACCGACGAGAGCAAACGCTACATGCGGCAGTTCTTTGCGAAGTTCCCGAATGCCGTGCTGCGTTTCTTCGACGTGAGCCGTTATCTGGCCGGTTTCAACCTCACCACCAGCAACGCGCATATCAGCATCGAAACCTACTACCGCTTCATCATCCAGGAAGCGCTGCCGTTCTATTCGAAGCTGCTGTATATGGATTGCGATCTGGTGGTCAACGGTGACATCGCCGAATTGTTCGACACCGAACTCGGCGACCATGCGATTGGCGCAGTGCCGGATATCGATTTCATCGGCAATCTCAATATGAAGAACGGCGAGCGCGCGCAATACGTGCGTAAACAGCTGCATATGCGCGACGCATACGGCTACTTCCAAGCTGGCGTGCTGGTGATGAACCTCGAGCGCATGCGCGAGATCCATACGGTGCACGAATGGTTGGGAATCGCCTCCAAGCCGGGATATATCTACAACGACCAGGACATTCTCAACGTGGAATGTGAAGGACAGGTCACGTATCTGGACTACTCGTGGAATGTGATGCACAATTGCGCCGGTCGTGTCAATGGCGTGTTCGATTTCGCTCCGGCGAACGTGTATCAGGCATACATGGCATCACGCAAGGCGCCGAAGATCGTGCATTATGCCGGCTTTGACAAGCCGTGGAAGAATCCGTGGTGCGATTTCGCTTCGCTGTACTGGAGCTATGCGCAGGAGACGCCGTTCGTGGCGCAGATGGTCGCCGCGATGAGCGGTGTGGAACGTCCCGCTCCGCCGGAACATCATGAGCGCGCGATCGCCGAGGACAGCCCCATCCGCAAGTATGTGGACGTGCTGGCCCCGACCGGTTCCAAGCAGCGCGAACTAATGAAGGTGATGGCGCGCAAGGTGCAGGGCAAGCGGTAACGCCGGTCTCGCTCGAATTGCACTCCATATAATAAGGGAACGCTCCCATATGACATGGCCTCCGCTGACATTCACGCCGGCGGAGGCCATGCCGTATGAGGAATGAGTCCCAATTACGGACGGTACATGTTCAACGCATCTGCAAGACTATTTGCCGTACCACGGGACACCGCGCTCTCGCCACCAACGACATAGGCGCCATTAACATTGCCATACTGGTTCATATACTGTCTGGCAAACCCAGTGGTCGTGTTCCCATTAGGTTCGGCAAGCAGCAGGAACGCCTTATTACGACCGGCAAAAGGACCAGCCGCAAGCGCGTCCGGAAAATTCGAACCAGTTGCGAACACCGTATCGCCCATGTGAAGACTCCCTTGCTCGGAAGCCCACTGGGCGAATACGACACTCGTTTCATAACGAGTGCTTCCTGAGATGCGGGATACAACAGCTTTAGAGGAACACCTAATCTGATTCATCACCGAATCCGGAACAGCATGCTGTCCACCCACGATAAGAATTGTGTCGAACTTTCCGCTGGATAATGCCTCCAACTGTTCGAAAGACAGACCAAAGTTAACATCAGAAAGAAAAATGGGGCTCTTTGACGAGTACGCGTACGATGAAATAGACAGAGCATCCGCAAACCCATCTGAACCGCTTCCGCCGGTGACGACAAGTGCCGTTCTTCCCCACTCGTTCTCACCTAAGGCGGTGCTGTGATATAGTCTCAAAGCCGTATCGCCTCGAGTGGCTCCTCCGATTCTTTGTACTGGAGCGTACTCATGCAATGATTGTTCCACATTCTCGGATACCGCGTTCCGACCGCCGACGATGATAATCCTTTCTGGCTTCAAACGTGCAATCTGACTTTTCGTCTGATTGCTAAGGTAAAGCGGATCCGTCATAAGAATCGGAGAGTCCTTCACTCCCGCGAAACCCGACGCAGCCAAAGCATCCGGATAATTCTCTCCAGACGCAATCACAACCGTAGACGCGGTATCCGGAAAGGCAGTGTCCACAATCCGCGACATCGTGTCATAGCGTGTTATCCCCGACAACCGAGTCAATTCACCGGACATGGGCTTGTCCGGTGTAACGGGTGTATCGGGATTTGATGGCTCGGATGGAGATGCCGGAGTGTTCGGAATCGTATTATTACCATCATAGAGCGGAACTGTTTGACCAGACGGACACTGTGCAAGGGAAGTTTCCATCGCGTTTTTCTCTGAGGAATCTACCGCCAGATGGTAATGCTGCTTAATACCAATCTGCCTGCTGACGTATGCGCAATCATAACCATGACCAGGCAACCAGTGAGCGGCGTCTTTATCCGATTTGGAAGCATTCGCGGAGCCTTTTACCGCGAGCAGCACATAAGAATCATTCGCATAGGCGACACGTTGATCCTTGGTCCAATGATCAGCACCGCTCTCATATGCTTCTCCTACGGCAACAACATGGTCAATCTGCACCGCGTTCGAGGTGCCTTGTCCACGATGGAACGCAATCATCTCGCCGGTATAGGGATCGTCCAGAACGCCCGTGGCAACATGTCGATCGCTGGTATAAGTGACATTCTTCAAATCTCGGCTCAAAATATCATCTCTGGTTGTGGCGTTGCCGCCAAGAGTCTCGCTATGAAGCCATGCGCCAAACAATTCCGCGCGATCCGCAGAATGATAATCGGCTGTCTGTCCTGCTACAGATAGTGACTGTAGCGCGGATTGCGCATTTTCCCCTTCATTCGCGCTTGCCAAAGGCACACCTTGCACGGCAAAAACGGCAGCTATCAACATTCCAGCAATACATGTCGCATGTTTTGCAATGCGCATCATTCCACACCATCCCCTCACTTATAGTAAAGAATAACCCTTCCTAAGGAGTCACCCTTCTATATACTTTTAGATAACCACAATCAATGAGGAAGGGAACCCATGGGCATGAAACATCACTACTCACTCAGAAAAATCGCAGCCGCATTATCATGCATTTTCATAGCTTCCGTCACATTCGCGGGAACCAGTCTGACAGCCAATGCAGCCGCAACATCAATTACCAGAATCTCTGGCAACACCAGATACGAAACTATGGGGATGGTGTCGAGAGCTGCATTCCTCTCTGCACCCCATCCAAAGCTGCAGTGGTAGCATCTGGCACCGATTTCCCCGATGCGCTTGCGGCCTCTTCCCTCGCAGGGCATCTCAATGCACCGATTTTACTCACTGATCCCAAATCGCTTTCCAACGAAACGGCCAACGAGCTTAATCGACTGGATGCCAATGCGATTTTCGTCATCGGCGGCAACAAAGCCGTCTCGCATAATGTTGAGAACGAGATTCGAGCAACCCATCCGTCTGCTACCATCACACGTCTCGCGGGAAGCACACGTTTCGATACCGCACACAGCATTTACAATGAGCTTGCCACACTTGGAGCGAAGCCCCAAACTGCAATTATTTCCACTGGTTTCAACTTCGCCGACGCGCTTTCCATATCCCCATATTCATATATGCAATCCGCGCCATTTTTCCTAAGTTCTCAGTCAGGGCTTGACGAAGCATCCCTCAATACGCTCAGAAACTTCCAAACTGCAATCATCGTTGGCGGCGAACAAGCAGTCCCAACATCTGTCGAACAGCAGCTTAAATCCATCGGCGTCTCAACAGTGAGAATTCAAGGAACGACTCGTTATGAAACCAGCTTGGAAATCGGCAAGTTCACACTGAATAATCTCTCGCTTGATCCCTCTAGCGTCGTATACGCCACTGGAGCCAATTTCCCGGACGCACTTTCAGGAAGCGCCCTTGCTGGTATCAATAAGACAGTGCTGTTGCTTGCACAAAACGATTCCTCCCCAACAATCAGTGCATCATCCATGCTGCCGAATGTTGAATCCGTGTATGTGCTCGGCGGGCAGAATGCCATCGGCCCGGCAACGTTCAATGCAATTTCCAGCAGCTTCGGTCTGAGCGACAGAGAATACGTTCCGCAGCCAACGCCTAATCCACAGCCTGAACCAGACAAGCCGCAGCCCAACCCGAACAATCCGGTTTACGGCACTCATAAAGCAGGCCAATTCTGCAAAAAAGCTGATCTGAACAAGACAGACCACGATACTAGGAATGGCAAGCTAATCGTTTGCAAAGTAGCCAATGGCGATAAGCAACCTCGTTGGCACTATGTCTGAGACATTGCTTGAGTGGACGACCTAGCAAGCCGTCCGCTCAAGCAATCAAAGCATCCAAGCTGGGATCGGCAACAAGCTTGTCAAAATCGTCAGCCAGCACACCCTTGGCCTGCAGCTCTCCCAGAATCGCCTTTAACACAATGTTGTTGACGCCGCTTTCAGTGTTCTGATGGCACAGCGCTTCCTCACCCTGCGTACCAGGCACATAATTCAGCAGCTGATCATCCGTAGCCGCAACCACGGGAATACCGGCCTTGACCTGCATGACCTTCAGCCACAAATCATCCGCCGTCAGACAGGTCTTCTTAATCGTCCCGGCATCAAATGTCTCTAGCGGCATCACATGCGGCGGATACAACGTACCTGCCCCATTCGTGGCGAAAATCCGCATGGATGGCACCCCAACAAGCGCAGGATGATAGTGCGGCGCCTCATAGATCCAGTCCTCATAATTGGTACGTGTACCGTCTTCATTGAACATAATCAAATGAGTACGCACAGCTGCAATCGCATGGGGATGAGCCTCGTGCGCGGCCAGCAAATCGCCAATCATCGTATTGCGGTACAGCAAATCATCGTCAGTAGTAATGACATAGTCATCGGAAAATTCTTGCAGTGACCAAAAATACTTCTTGTGCGGTTTCAAATCGTCATCGACCCAACGCACTTCGACATCATACCACAATACATCGCGCAGATTCTGAGGTAAATCAGCTTCACGATTCGGAAAGTCCGACTTACATAGCCACAGCACAATCTTGTCAGGTAGCACTTTCTGAGCAAGCAACGAGCGGATAGCTAGATGCACCGTATTGATACGTGCCGGATATGAGGTCATGGAGACGATGATTCGCGGATGATGTTTGCCCAACATACGCATCATATGCGTGCCTACACGGCGAAGTTTATTCTTCTTGACGCCCAACCATTGTGCGACCTGCACTCGTTCTCCTCACATACACAAACATCTATCGGATTTTCTTTATACTATCCCGACGTGTGCTTTTCGGCTCAGAACAGTACACTGTTACAAGAGAATAAACATAAAAGCGTATCCGCAATGGGGGAAGTCAATGCCCAAAATTTCAATCGTCATTCCCGCATACAATGTCGGCGATTACTTGCAGGAATGTCTTGATTCGGTACGGAATCAGACTTTCTCCGACATCGAGGCGATTGTCGTGAACGATGCAAGCCCAGACAATGTCGGAGAAATCGCAGTGCAGGCGGCTGAACAGGATCCACGCATTCGAGTAGTGACCAACAACCCGAATATGGGCACACACCGCACTCGTATGGCCGGTGTAGAAAACGCTTCGGGGGAATATACGTTCTTCCTGGACGGCGACGACGCGCTCAAGCCGGACATGTGCGAACAGCTCGCCGCGGAAATCGACAAACATCCAGTGGACGTGCTGCATTATGGCCTTACTGTTGTCGCCGCCAACGAGCTACTGGAAAACGAGCGCCAGGCCTTCGAAACCTTCAACAACACTCCTACGCCTGATTCCACCGGAGAAGACATTGTCCGCGATATTTTCGATGAGACTCGCGGCTACAAGGTCGATTGGCGTGTGACCCAGCGTCTGTACAAGACCTCCATGCTTAAGGAAGCTTTTAATGCCATGACTCGCGACCGTCTAGGCCGTTCTCAGGACGGCTACGAGTGCTTCGTGGTTTCAGCATTTGCCAACAGCTACCATTCCTTCAAGGAATGTCGTGGATACGTGTATTACTATGGCCGCGGGATCAGTGGCACCAATATAATCGATGCAGCGAAGTATGCCCGTTATTGCGGCCATTTCAAGGCGGATTTCGATGCAACCTACGAATTTGCCGATGCACAGCATTCCGACATGCTTCGTGATTGCGCACAAGGCTTCCAACGCAAGGCAACCGAAATCCTTGCCAATGATTGGAAGGTCAGGGTTCCGGAAGAGGAAAAGGCGGAAGCCGCCAAGCAAATGGAGGCTGTGTTCGGTCCGGCCATCACGGGACGTGAACTGTACCGTTTCGTACGCGATGATGCCTATGACCGAATCGTCAAAGAAAACTTCACTCCCGGCATCTCCAAGCTGCAAACATGGTTCAATATCGCAAACAATTGCAAGCTGCCGCAGAATGCGGAAGGACCTGATGTCACTCGTTTCCATGAGATGAAGCAACTCGCATCCATCCACATGCATGATCTCAACGAACGAATCGAAGCAGCGAAAACTATCAACGAATACAATAAACAGCACATCCGCATCTTCGTCACCACTCACAAAAACGTTGACACCTTCGACAGCGCCATCATGCAGCCGGTGCAGGTCGGACCGAAGAACTATCGCTTCCCCTGGGCATTCCACGATGATGAAGGCGAGAATATCGCCGATCTCAACCCACGTTACTGCGAACTGACCACGCAATATTGGGCTTGGAAAAACATCGACGCCGACTACTACGGTTTCTGCCATTACCGCCGTTACTTCGACTTCTCGGACACTCCGCATGAAGAAAATCCCTACGGCGAAATCATGGACGACTACATCGATGCCGCCGCGGCAAAGAAGTATGGCCTGGATGACGAAAACATCGCCAACGTGGTGAAGCAGTATGACGTCATCACCACGCCATTCGGCAATCTCGAAAAAATCATCGATAAGCACGGCACTCCGCGTGCATTGTGGGAAGCTGCTCCTCTGCTTCATGATGACGATTTGAAGCGCTGCTATCAGATTCTGTGCGCCATGTATCCTGATTATAAGGAGGATGCACAGGATTTCTTCAATGGCAACAAGGCGTGCTTCTGCAACATGTTCATCATGAAGAAGGAAATCTTCTTTGACTACTGCGAATGGATGTTCCCAATCCTTGAGGAATTCGACGAGAACACCGATTACAGCACGTACAGCAAGGAAGCACTGCGTACGCCGGGACATCTTTCCGAACGCCTGCTGAATATCTATCTCATGCATCACAAGCGCATCGGATCCAATTGGAAATTCAAGGAACTGCAGTGCGTGCACTTCACCAATCCGGAACCAGCCGAGCAGCTCAAACCACTTGACGTCACTGATAAGCCGATCATTCCAGTGGTGTTCGCAGCGGATGACAATTACGTGCCGCAGCTGACCGCTACCGTGTACTCAGCCATGAAGAACGCTGATCCGAGCTATTTCTACGATGTCACCGTACTGCAGCGCAACATCGCTTGGGATAAGCAGGAACGTATGCGCGTGTTCTTCAAGCGGTTCCCGAACATGAATCTGCGATTTACCAACGTGGACCGAGAACTTGCCGGCTATGATCTTTCCACCAACAACGCGCATATCAGCGTGGAAACATACTATCGTTTCCTGATTCAGAAAGTCCTGCCGTTCTATGACAAGGTGCTGTACCTTGATTCCGACATCATCATCAACGGTGATATCGCAAAACTCTACAACATCGATTTACAGGGCAAGCTGCTTGGCGCAGTGCGCGATATCGATTTCCTTGGCAATTTGAACGTAAAGCATGGTAAGCGTATGAATTATGCGAAGACCGTGCTGAAGATGAAGAATCCATACGATTACTTCCAGGCTGGCGTGCTGGTGCTCAACACCAAAGCGATGCGCGAGCATTACACCATCAGGCAATGGCTTACGTATGCGTCTAACCCTGCGTTCATCTATAACGATCAGGATGTGCTTAACGCACATTGTGAGGGAGAAGTACTGTATTTGCCGTGGGAGTGGAATGTGGTTCACGATTGCGGCGGACGTGTCGGCAACCTCTTCGTACAAGCGCCAAACGACATCTACGATGCATACATGAAGTCGCGTAACAACCCGCAGATCATCCACTATGCCGGTTTCCAGAAGCCGTGGACTGATCCGGATTGCGATTTCGCTTCCATTTACTGGCGTTATGCGCGTGAAATACCATTCTATGAGCGTTTGTTGAAGCGTGTGGTAAAGGCTACGGCACCGAAAGCTCCTGTCATCGTCACGCCAGCCAAGCCGCCTCGCGCAGTGGGTGAAGATAACCCAATTCGTAAAATCATCGACCCAATCATGCCGATTGGGTCGCGCCGGAGGGAACTCCTCAAGTCAATCGGACGAACAGCACGAGGCCGACGCTAATTAACACCAAATCTAAAGCCGGTGAAAAGCATTAATACTGCCTTTCACCGGCTTTAAATTTATTCTCGCTTTACCGCTCATCCTCAGCTGCCTGTGCGCTGTTTGCTTGCTCACCAGCCCCGAGCATTCCAAGCATGAGCGGCGCAATCATAACCATTGGTATGAGATATCTCATGCCTTCTATGGTCACGGTAGCCGGTGAAATCCATAGAAACAGGAACGTGACAACATAAGGTGCCAGCCACGAGCAATGTCGCTTTTTACGACGTATACACTCGTAGAGAACAAACACGAATATCCATGTCGACCACACCGCACGCGAGCACAATAGATTCACTATTGGAGCTCGCGCTATGTGATCATTAATCGTTTCCTGAAGTTTCTGCACTGCATTTTTGAAGCCACTAAAGCATAGCCCTAATTTCACCGAATCAGGTAACGCATAATGATCGCTTCCTAAAGCGTACGTCTGCATTACTAAATCACCAGCATTCGAATCAGTAGGTGAAGGAATGCCCAGCCAAGCCTCCTGCAAAGCGACATACGCTTCAGCATATGTTTCCGGATGAGATGCCAGCCCATGGATCCAAGCAATCGCATATTGACCTAAATATTGATCATTCTGAGAATCCCAAGAATAACCTTTCACATTGTCCGATGCCCACCATTGGTACCGGTCGGCTACATCATCACCCAGAATTTTGTAGATAACCTCTAGATCCTGTCTCGAAACATCATTTTCATGCCGCTTCACCAGTAACGCGGATTGCTGCAACGGAACAGCAAGCATCTCTTGTTTTCCACCTTCCTGTATATGGAATACAGGGAAAACAATTTTCGGCATCAGTATCATAAATACCGATATAACGACAGTAAAAACACCAACAACACGCTTACGAATAATCGAAGATACTGCAAAAAATAAGATAATACAGCATATAAGCACGATGTAGACGCCAGTTTTTTTCGTAAGCCCCATCAAAAGCGCAGTCAGTAAAAACGCCGTAAAAAATTGAGGCTGTTTGAGTAATACTCCCTGAGTTCTTACCGCTTCAACAAATATCATGGCAAACCAGATAAAAAACGGCATGAACAACGAATCTTTGACCATCGTCATGGAAAACAGCGCAGTAAAAGGGAATACCGCAAAGAAAATCATTTCAGCAAAACAGAATCGCCATCCAGCGCCAATGTGACGACAGTAAAGAATCATTGACGCAAGAGCTGCAATGGTGACCAGTTCGATAACTATGCACCCTAGATACAACCCTCGATCAGCCGAGCCGAAAAACGCTCCTAATCGCAGAAAAGTACCAAATATCATAGTGTCGAAAACAGGATGGTGATCAGAGAGATAACTACCATCAGTAAAAGTATTCGGCTGGCCATTCCATTGGAGCAGTTGCTGCTCAGTGTCATACCAGATGACACCCGGATAAGTAACAATCAGATACGGAAGCCAGCACAGCACCAACACAACCGCAATTAACGCAAACTGTTTCTTCGATGTCTTAAAAGAGAAGATCTCCCGCAACTTACACGAAACGTTTCGATACGTTTCAGGCTCCCGATTCAACCAAGCCAGCACGCACTCTAAAAGCAACACAAAAAGGAAGAAGAGGATTGCGATTATGAGCGTATACCAAAGCATGCGCGGAGCCAGAACCAACTGATCATTCTGACGAATGAAGTCAACCAGCGACGCTAGAAAACCACAGATCATCGCCAAAACAACAAGTGGCACACGCCGCTTCATGCCCTTTTGAACCACAGTCATCCTTGTGTCCTCCAGCGTTCTCCAATATCGTCCAACGCAAATAAATCAACCTATTAGAAGCACACTGCTGGTGGCATAGATTTCTCTACGCCACCAGCAACGCCCACTATTCTTCTACGTTCTCTTGACTTCGGCTCTTAGCTATTAAAGTCAAGAAAAGTGGCGCAACACAAATCATCTGCAGAACGTATCTGGTAGGTTCACCTCCCATGCCAGATACCGGCACCAACAACAAATACACAAAGGACATATCTACCGGCATCATGGACGCCACACGACCTAGTTTGCCCTTCTCTGGCCTCAGCGCAAAGAAAAGCATCAAGCATGGAAGAATAGAAGCCCACAAAGATCTGGAAAAAAGTACGTTGACAACAGGCACACTCTGTTCCATGTTGTATATGGAGCGTGCCATATCGCTCTTTGAAGCTTTAACAGGCCATTGCGGAACATACTTCATTATTGGATCGTAATACCAAGCAGATTCTGTGCAAACTACCATATAGTTAGGAGAGCCATCATTGTTTTGGAATCCAAACCAACCCTTAACAAGGCCAATCCATGATTCGAAATGCCCAAGCGGGTGTTCCACAGTTTTTTTGATCCACAGCTTGATAAAGTCGCCAAAAAGGCTTTCATCCTTAAGCTTTGTTCCCTTCACTGGATCAACAATTTGAGGATCATAGCTATCAGCTATTTTCGAATAATCGATGGTCAGGAAATCAGACACCAACCCCTTCTCATCTTCGGTCATATCATCACCGTTGTATTTGATATCGTGTGCGACCTGCTGAATAGCGAAAGGAATGCTTTCTTGCTTTCCGCCAGGCTCAACACCAAGTGCAGGCATGATACATTTAGGAATTAAGATCAGCATGATAACAGCTACCGCCATCCCTACTGAAATCAAGATTGCCTTCGCTTTTTTTGAAAGAACCATCAAGAAAGCAAGAACAAGCGAAGGAACGACAACATACACCCCCGCCTTCTTCGTTAAGCACGTAAGCAATCCACAAAGAAACAGCCCACTAATGACCCAAGGATTAGTCGCAATATCGCCTTTTGTCCTAATTACTTCGACAAAAAGAAGACAAAAAGCCATAAGAAACAGAACCGAAATCGTGTCTTTCGCAAGAGAGCAAAACATTACAGGGAACACAGGGAACAGCGCAAAAAAAGCAAGTTCCACATGACACGCTCTTCTGCTAAGCCCCATCTTATGCGTATACAGCACAGTCACAGAGAGAAGCATAATCGCAGCAATCAGTTGTAATACGATTAGGCAGTACAGTCCCAATATTGGATTTCCGAAAGTTTGTTCTCCAAAATCTGCAAAAGCCCCAAACAGGTATGTCAAGGCAAACGGATGATGATCAGTAAACTCTTCTACACCATAATGAATCAACAATTGCTTAGAAGTATCAGACCAATACACTCCAGGGAAAAGAAAAAAGATATAAGGGAACCAGCAGATAAAAATAATTACCGCATTCTTCAGAACACTTTTGATTGTCCACTCATACCTCAGAAACCTCGCTTCGCGATTCTCCTCAAGAGCGTTCCATTTCATCTTTTCCACTGCTGAGTCAACAGCAATAAAAAGAAACACAAAAAGCAGGCAGAAAAGTAAAGCTTTGTAAAAGAAGGCGGTTTTTAAAGTCAGAATCTTCCCTTCGGAGTTGGACGCATCATCCCCGAAGGCAAACATGATGCCCAGTATCACAGGAATAACGATTCGAAGACCTATACGATTGTTTTTAATCATGAGACTCCCATTCAATTTTTTTATAGAGAAAAGAGACGCCCAACGACAGGTATCCGCCTCAATAACACGGAAACAATAAGACACCCGAGAAAAACAAACAGCGCCATGACAATATTCATCAGCGTCACAAGGATGGAATTCATATTACCCAAACACGAGAAAACAGGCAAAACTTGCAGTCGACTCATCAGAACTAGTCCAATCATATGAAGCATATAAATACCAAAAGTATTCGCACCTACAACTTTCGATACAGCTGCTACACCACCCTCCATTTTCACATTGACAAGCAATTGCAGCACTAAGATAGTGGCGAGAAACGTTGGGAAAAGCCAATAACCATGATCCACCGTTAAATTCGTTCCTTGTACAGCATGCTGATATCTCTGAATAGCAAAAGTTACAATATAACACAGAAGAACAGCTAACAATGCAACCGTTGGCTGCAACCTAAACCTATCAAGACAATGTCCCCCAGCACGACTTACAGATGCGCCTATAAGACCACCAATTACGAAATACATAAGCACATATCCATAATCGCCGAAAATATAAAATTGACCTACACCATCAAGGACTGACGCAAAATCATGATGACTGACTGAACCTAACATCTGCAATATAACTCGTACGGTATCTTTCCCGACAGAAAAACAAAAAATAACCGCCAATAGGCAACCCATAGCAGATTTATCATTCGAATCGAAAGCTATTTTAATCAGTGGATATATCAGATAGACCGCAATCAAAGCGTTCATAAACCAAAAATACCCAACTGGGTATTCCCCAAACCCTCCACCAAATAGAAAAACGACTAAATTCTTTACTCCAACAGAATGAGAGCCATCCACATAAACAAAGAAAGCTGCAATAAGCAGTTTCCATATGCTCACAATCGCAACAACGGTGCATGTTTTTTTATAATGTTTTTTAACATCAAAAGTTCTCGGCAACAAAAGTGCGCCATTGACAGCGAAGAAAAGTGGCACACAGATTACGCACAGTGTGGTTACTGCAGTGCCCGCAAGTCCGCCAGAATAGTATCTGGTATAAAAAGCGAAATGTAACAAAACCACAAAAAACATCGCAATGCTCTTCGCAACATCATACCCAACTATACGTTTTCCCATATAGAATCATTTCTTAGTACCGATCAATCCACTATTGCAAAAACAAAATTTAGACTACACACATGACTCTCTGAATAAAGAATCCCCGTACTGGGCTTCATCTCCAAAAAGACAATCAGTGTTTAAATCGCCATTTAAGCAGAGTCCTACCTTTCTCCGACCATAGCGGAGGCTATAGTGTCTTACATGCTCGAAAAGAATCCAAACCCCTCCGTTGCTGTGCTGCTTCCTTGCTATAACGAGGAAGTGACCATCGGCAAGGTCGTTCGTGATTTCAAAGCGTCTTTGCCACAAGCAGACATCTACGTTTACGACAATAATTCCACTGACCGCACTGCAGAGATCGCTGCCGCAGAAGGTGCTGTCGTACGTAGGGAGCCACGTCAAGGCAAGGGCAATGTCATTCGAGCCATGTTCGAAGATATCGATGCTGACGTGTACATCATGTCTGACGGCGACGATACGTACCCAGCTGACGCAGCACCTGCTATGGTCGACAAGATTCTTGAAGGCTACGACATGGTGATTGGAGATCGTCTGAGCTCCACGTACTTCCAAGAGAACAAACGCCCATTCCACAACTTCGGCAATAGGCTCGTGCGCGGATCCATCAATGGACTGTTCGGAGCTCACGTAACCGATATCATGACCGGCTACCGAGCGTTCTCCTTCACTTTTGCAAAGACCTACCCAGTGTTGTCCCGTGGTTTTGAGGTCGAAACTGAAATGACCATCCACTCGTTGAACAACAATCTCCGTCTTTTCGAGATGCCGATTCAGTACCGCGATCGTCCTGAAGGTTCCGTCAGCAAACTTGATACCGTTGGCGACGGCATCAAAGTGATGAGCACCATCTTCCGCATGATCCGCGAATACAAGCCACTGCCGTTCTTTGGCGGTCTCGGCCTAATCGTCGGCATCGTCGGTCTAATTCTTTGCGGCAGCGTAGGCATCGACTTCATGCACACCGGCATGGTCGCACGCTTCCCCACGCTCATCGGCGCGGTAATGCTTGTTATAGCAGGTCTTCTTTTGATTGTTACAGGAATCATCCTTGACGTCATGGCAAAGAATGATCGCAAGGCATTCATCGTTGATGCCAACCGCTTTGCGTTGATGAAGCGCCAAGGAAAGTGACCTCTCAACATCATTAAAAGGGCTTGGTTCCAACAGACATTCGGAATCAAGCCCTCATTTATTCATTAGGTATCGCTACTTCACCCACTTTTGGGCATTTGTTCCGTTGGAAGTATACAACTGCACGTTAGTGCCGTTTGCGCTGGAACCACCATTCACATCCAACACCGCGTTTTCCGCGAGCGCCGACTGGAACGTGTATGAGCCATCGGAGTTTTTGACTGCTATCCACTTCTGAGCGTATGTTCCATTGGAATCGTACTGTTGCACGTTGGTTCCGCTGGCAGATACGCCGCCATTCACATCCAAAACTTTGCCGGAGTTCACACTGGTCAACGTCACATACCCGTTGGAATCATGCGTCACTTTCCACTTCTGAGCATTGGTACCATTACCTGCCCAGATCTGCACGTTTCCATAATTTGAACGGGAAGCGCCGCTCACATCCATCTTCATAGACGTATTAAGCTTCGATCCGAACGTGTACATACCGTCCGGCAGATCTTGCCTATGCTTGGCTGCGGTTTCGTTCAAACGTTCGCGCAGCGTCAACGGCGCCTTTGCAACCAACCATTGCTGAGCAACAGTGCCATTCGGCGAATAAAGTTGCAACTGAGCCTGCTGCACAGCATTACCACCTGGAATATCGACAGCTTTGTTAGCGTTCACCGACACCAACGCAATCTTGCCACTGCCGTAATTCCGCACCGTCCACTGCTGAGCAACAGTATTGTTACTCGTATATTGCTGCAATGCCGCTCCATTAGCAGTGAATCCGCCAGCTACATCCAGCACCTTGCCCGAATTAATATTGACAATCTTATAAGTTCCATTGCCAATTGATTCAAATCGATATTTTTGGGCGTTCGTATTATTACTTGAATAAAGCTGAACTCGCGCCCCGTTCGCCGTTGACGCACCCGTCACATCCGCGACAAGTTTTTTATTCGCAACCGAAGTGATAATCATCGATACTCCAGTAGCTATATTGACATCGCTTGACGAAACAACAAACAGCTGTGAAGCAGTGCCATTTGGCGTATACAGCCGAATCGCAGCACCATTCGCAGTATTTCCACCGCTCAAATCCAGAACCCAATTACCGAGAGCGGATTGCAAATAATATCCCGCTCCAGAATCACGAATAAACCATCGTTGAGCTTGAGAATTATTTCGAGAATACTGTTGCACTATAGCGTTATTCTCAGCAACACCATTACGCACGTCTAAAGCCTTGCCGGAATTCACATTGACGATTTCGTAACTCCCATCAGACTGCCTAGTAAAAGTGAACTGCTGAGCCTTGGAACCGTTACCGGAATACAACTGAATGGCGGTGGAATCTGCAGCACTTCCACTAGGAATATCAACACTGGACGCGACTTTGGAACGAACATTAATGTAATAATTGCCATTCGGAATGGTAACTGCAGTCATTTTGTGTACATCAATGGCCGCTTGTAAATCATTGCTACTCCCGCCATTCACAAACTCCTTATTCCCAAACGCATTCATGTCCACATTGCCACTGATGCCGTCCACTTTGCCGGAGCTGGTGTATTGCCATCCGCGACTGTCGGTCGGGAACGAGTCGAATCCCATGCGAGCGCCGTACTGCGCCACCCACGTGGTTTTAGCGTAAATGTCGGCATGTTTCAGCGGGCCTTGCAGATAGCTGGTGTACGAGTAGACGCTCAGGTTCTTGTATCCGGCGGACTGCAGTGCGCTGTACCAATTGTTGACGATATCGTTGTACACGTTCGGGTCGGTGGGCGGCTGATGCCCCTCCCACGTCCACTTTTCCAGGTCGTAGTACACGGGGTACGCCAAATCGCTCGCGTTCACACCGAATTGCTTAAGTTTGGCGACCACGTCGGCACCTTCTTCTTTGGCAATCGACGGAGTATCCGCGTAGGAATACCAGTAGATGCCGAACGGGATGCCAAGTCGCTTGCATTCGGAAATGTTACGTTGCGCTTTCTTGTCAGCATTGTTGCCCTCGCCGTAGCCAAGGCGGATAATCACGCCTTCCACGCCGTCGGCTTTCGCTTTGGCCCAGTCGATGTCGCCCTGCCATTCGGAAACGTCAATCACGCCTTTGGCTTGCTGCACGAACAGGTTGTTCTGGTAGTCGAAGAAGGCTTTCGTATTGTTGTAAGTGCCCCAGTGCGCACCGTATTCATTGCTTTCGAATTTGGAGAGCTGTACGTTCGCGTCGGCTACAGCATTTTTGACATCTTCCGCACTTACCGGAATGAAGGATTCGCCGTTGGTTTTGGCGAGCGGATCCGGCTGCTGATCCTGCGTACCGACCAGTGTCGCATCGGTCACGGTTTCGCCGGTTTCAATATTCTTGACCTCACCTTCGGGGGTAACGGCCAGGTCTTCCGAAACCACGGTGGCATCGTCGGAAATCTCGTCACTGACGGTGCCTGGAAGTTTCGCATTCGGATTGTCAGGCATGCTGTCTTGCGATTGCTGGTCGCCCGTCTGATCATCCGACTGATCGTCAGACTGCATAACAACGCCATTATCTGCAGTAACGGCACCTCTCTGCGCAACAGCATCCTCAATCGCAATATCCTGCAATGCGTAAGCCGGCGTAACCGCAACGGAAGCCGTCAACGCAACCGCAGACAGCGCAGTCGCAATCTTCAAAACATGATGTGGCGAAACCATTCGTCAGCCTCTCTTGAATAAAGTCATCAGCCCCAAATATTCGGCGCGAACGCCCTAATCGCCAACTCTAACCGCACCCCGCAACCCCAGCACAGCACTTCTCAAAAAATTTTAAGAAGTTCCGGCAAGCATGCAGAAGTTGAAGAATGGCCACGTGCATTATATGAGGCAACACGAGTGCGGTAAATCGGGGACAAACGGGTATCGTACGCTGTATATTGGCATTTCAGGTGGGCACTCGGCACGGTCAGCATTGACCAGGAACGGAAGCCGGCACCGGGGATCACAGAGCAGGCAGATTCTGGAGGGGTTATGGCACGGCACGGCAAGAAGCCAAGCGAGGAAAATACCTCGTCACGCGCACCGAGAACAATTGCCGGAAGCACAACACCCAACACTTCTGCCGACGGTATTGACGCCGCTACCAGCAGCAGCGCAGCCGACACCAACGCGATCGACACCAACGCAACCGGAACACGCACAATCGTCAGTGGCGACACGGCCGAGACCAGCAATCAGCAATCGCTCGAAGCAGACGGAGCCGTTAAATCCACCGAATCCCGTCAACCGCAAGACCCGTTCGACGAGGTCATAGCGCAAGGCATCAGCGATGGCGACGCTTGGACAAACCAGCATGTAAAGCGCTTCTACCGCCAAATCATTATCACCGTAGTCGTCGTAGTTGTCGTTCTGGGTGCGATTTTCGGATTCACAGGCATACGTACGTCGCAGCAAATGCGTGACCTGGCCGCGCTAAACGACTGCAAGGAAGCCGTCACGGCCATGAACACCTCCTATTCGAAGGCGTTCCAGCTGAAGGCAAAAATCTCCGAAGCGTTCACCAGTTTTGACAAGTCTTACGACCTCGACAAGCTTGCCGAACTTCACCAGACGGAAGTCACCTCTCCGAAAACGCTGAGCTGTGCCGCCGACACCTCCTCCACCATCAGCAAAGCCAACGCCGCAAAAGCCGAGTATGACAAGCAGGCCAAGCAGTTCAAGCAGGCCCTGCAGAAGGCCGACGAGTCCACGGCCACCGATGGCGGTGACGGAACTGACGGAACGGCCAGTGGCAATAACAGCACCAACACCACGGAAGGTACTGATTTCCCAAATCAAAGGTAAGCAGATTGTGCTGAGTGCCGCTGATGGAAGTTCGAATCTTAACACGGTAACTCAAGTGCGTTATTGGTGGAGCGGAAATCCGGCTATTTCCAGTCTGCTCTATAACGATCTTGGATTGCCGGCAAGTCCGTTTATTACGGTTGTTGAGTAGGATTCGCAGCCTTATAACGTTAGTCGACATAGTGCGGGGCGCTGGATGCCATGCGGGGCGTAATACCGTTATTGCCGTTGTCATCGTCATTACCGTCTGCATTGGAATCTTGCGATTTACGAAGCGAGCCTGCAGCCAATGAACGTACGGATCGAACGGAACGGCCAAGCTGCGACTGCTTTTCCTGCTCGTCCGATTGGATTGCAGGAAACGCACCAGTCACGGGGCGAACACGCCCGGTCGCAGTGGGAATGAAGCTTGGCGGCAGCACTTGCGTGGTAATGGCACTCGGCGATGATACATGATAGTGGGCCATCGAAGCCAGGGAATCGCGGGTATCGAGCTCACGCCGAATATCTAGCTCATCGTCGGACTCAGCCATCGCAGCACTTCCTCTCTTCCGGCGCTCTCAGCCGACAATCTCTCCACTGGTAACTGTCACCGTTTTGAGCGTAACGCAAGGCAGTATGCTACTGCGAACGAAATCAGCGATATGTGCAACTCCCCCACTGTTTCGCAACTTTTTCGTCGCACATCTACGCAACAGGCCATTGTAAAATCGCCGTTTTTGGTATGAAAAAAGGGCTTTCGGAATCATCCGAAAACCCTACTGGCGGAGAATACGAGATTCCGGCAGCGACTTGCTGTTTTCGGTGTAATTCCAACGTTTCTAGGCTGCCGATTAAGTGTTTCGCCGCTTAACTCGCCGCCCCTACGGCGTGTCGCGATGGGGTGAAACGGGTGGTTATGAACGGGTGCGTTTTGGATTGCGCGAAACAGGGGAGAGTATTGAGGATGCTTTTTCCATGAAGAGCGTGTAGTTTAACCAGTATATAGAACGGCCTCCCTTTGCCAACAACAGCGATGTGCTAAAGATTACGATTCCGAATGAGGTAATGCGATCTATTCCCCATAGGCAAAGTGAAAGTGTTTTCAAGGATTATTAACCCATCGGAAGAGCTTGATTAGCTTTGATCCTTCGTGTATACAGCGTCTAGTGGGAACTAGAGTGAACCTAGTGAGCCAACATGGAAATTCAGTGGCAGGCGAAGATGTATGTCGGAATCTCAATGATTTCAACGTTTCCAAGGACGCCGGTTGGCACCATCCTGCGGCAACATGGAACCTACATGGAAATTTACAGTGCCTACATGGAAATCAGTTTGTATCAGTCAGTGGGCGCATGATGCGTGCGCTCAGCCCTTGGCTGACTGATACTAGCAAGCTTTTGTCTGACTGAACGCATGCATCATAAAGAGCAATTGGGTATCGAGCTGGTTGCGGGATGCAGGGCGGATAAAACTAATCAGCCGTTATATTCGATATGTAGGCTGGGGTCGCTTTCGTGTTCGTCAATGATTTGGTTGTAAGCCTTGACCAGACGCGAAAGGGTTTCGCGACGTGCTGCGTTGGTGAAGTGGCCATGCTCGTGCACATTGCTGGAAAGGAACGATTGCAGGTCCCAAACTTCAAGGCGGTTTTCGAAGCCCATGTCGGAGGCTAAGTCCCATGCGGTTTTGACGCGGTCGCGTACAGTGATGATGATTGGATGCAGCCCGGCCTTGATGTTGCGCTGGCATTTATCCATGAGTAGGGATGCTGGGGCAGTGGTGCAGTGTATGGCTGTGTCGCCGACATTGAAATCGCCTCCACGCCCAGTCGGATCGTCAGCAACGGACGCGCCGTTGATTTCTACTTCTGGGGCAACGATGGTGAGCTTCGCTGCGACAAGATGTTGCAGAACGGTACCGACGTACATAGTGCCCGGATTTTCCTTTTGTCGCTGCGCTGCCTGCTGCAGCAGATGTTCCACAGCCGCATCGACGGAAAGCGAGTTGTCGGATTCCAATTTGAATGGTTTGCTGGTGAAGAATGCCCGAATTCGTTTGACCCAGTATTGCTCGATCTCGGTGAATTGCTCCGCTGTTGGACGTAATTCGTTAATGAGCTCGGCATAGTCGTGCATCAATGCCATGGTGCCGCGGCTGGTTCGTCCGCCCTCTGCTGCGAGGAGTCGTGTGATGCCATATTCGGCAAGGATTTTCTGGCAGTTGTCTTTGCTGATTCCCTTGACTTGACCTTCCTTGTTCGTGTGATAGTCGCTGGCGTCAATGGGAAGCGTGTCTGCGGAAAAGAAGCGATTGAGCTGGATGGCGGCAGCCAAAGCGCCCTTGGTGTTTACCTGATGGGACTTTCGGAAATCATCGATGGGAGTCAGATCCATTGTTTGCCTCGCTTATGCAGTGTGATTCGAGAGCAGAGTTTGCTCCATGTACAGGTCTTTGCCAAGGGTGTTGTTCAGAGCAGGCATGAAGTAATGCTTGCCGAGCCATTCCACGACAGGGACGGAGACAGCGTCGCCGAATCCGAACATCACTTGATTGGGGCGCAGGCCCGTAATGTTGTAGTGGGCCGCGCCCATAAGAGCAGCGTATTCGCGTGGCGTCATCCAACGGACAGCGGCTTGACCATTGCCCATGCGAATGATTGCCTGGCGAGATGAGCCGCCTCGTGCGGTGCGCAGGCAGCCGGAGATGTCGTCTGCGCGAACTTCCCATACGGCTTTGCCGTTGCGGGTGCGGCGATAAGCGGTCCGGTAGGAAACGGTTGTTTCGTTACGCAACGTTTCCACGCGGGCAGTCTGAACCGGCGACAGCGAATCAAGGAATTTGGCGGTTCTTTCGGCGTCCCACCAGCGTTCGTCGTCATCAGCCATGTTCTCGACGTACATATTGAGGCCGGACATCAGAGGAGACGGCGGCTCAGGCAGCGGTGCGCGATGCGTGCGGAGAGAGGTGTCCGCAAAAACCTGCTGCAGCCAGTCAGGGCGCAACGAAGAATCGAATTGTTCGGCGGACGGCGGGTTCTGCAGGCCAACCAAAAAGAGTCGCGGTCGGGACTGAGGGATAAATCGACGGGTATCGATGGACAATACGTCTACGGAGTAGCCCAGTACATTGAAAGCATGCACCGCTGCGGCGAGATCCTCCCCAGAGTGGGAAGTGGCCAATCCGTTCACATTTTCGAGAATGGCAATCGGAGGACGGCTGTCCCCAAGTTCTTCGAGCAGTCGCACGTATTGCCAGAAAGCGCCGGATTGTTTGCCGTTCAGGCCCGTACGAGTGCCTGCAAGGGAGAGATCCGTGCAAGGAGAGGATCCCCAAGCGATGGAAGCATCATGGGGCAGGTCGTCGCCGGAGAGCTCGCTCATATCCCCCTCGACAAGGGTGTGGCCCGGCGTATCCGTGAAGTTATTGCGATACATTTCGCACTTGGCGGAGTCGATGTCGTTCGACCATTCGACTTGGAAGCCGGATTCTTCGAGCCCAAGGCGTGCGAGGCCTATTCCGGCAAAGAATTCGAGGGCTTGTGGGCACGCCTTGCCGGTAGCCGTGTGCGTGCGATTGTCGTTCATGCTCCCACCTTACCTCGTGCCTGACTGTCGTCCTAACCATGATACTCTATATATAGAACAAGCGTTCGAATAAGTGTCGTGAAGGAAAGAGGATCGTATGACGAAGCTTAGTGATGCTGTTAGCGCGTCGAACTTGGATTCTTATGAATTAGCCCGAAGATCCAACGTGAGTGAGAAAAGACTAAATGGATATCTGTCGGGTCGACATTCGTTTAGCCGGGCACCTCTAGAAGACGCCGTAGCTATTGCTAATGCTCTCGGAGGCCGCATTGAAAGATTACATGGAAGATGCGGCGGAGGACGGCGAGGCGGAAAAACTGGATGACCGACTTCGTCTCCAATTATTTCTGGATAGCGTTGACGAATACGAGCTAATTATGAAGAATGTCGGTCGCCCTCAGACAGTGACGATTGGCGGCTCTGGAGAAAAAACTGAGAAAAGGTATAGTCAGCTGATTGTTGAAGGGATGCTATTGCGCAAATATTATTCCTCGGATGAAGTTCAATTGGCGAAAGTGATTGATTCGTTTAGGCGTCTTATCCCAGACGACGCGTCTCCAGATGTGCTGCATACAGTAGATCTGCTGGAAAAAGATACGCCTAGCCAAGGGAATAAGAGCCAGATTGTGTTTTCTAATGCTGATGGTAGTTACTCCAGCAGTGTGGATTTACTTTTTGATGTTCTCTATGGAATTACCCTGCATGGAGATCCTGATAGGATCCAGAGACTTGCTAGATGGCCAATTACGGCACAGTGCCTTGCCTTATATGAGTCTAACGTTGAGAGACGCAAGGGTGTGGTGACTGTTCGGCAGTATATAGATCTTGCAATCAAAGATGGTCTTTTTGCGCTGGATTAATGAGCGTATTTGAGAAGGCGCGGGGCAGTTCGCTATGGATTGAATTGCCTCACGCCTTGCTGAGTGAACTCGCTGCAGCAGTTTCTAGGATCAGCTGCTATTCGCGCTCTCGCCGAGCCATCTCGCGACGGGCTTGGCTGGCCCACAGGCCTCCCTTACCGATGAGCTCATTCAATTGCGTGGCGTTGAGCTGTTGGTAGTGCAGGTCTGTTGCGTAGGGAGGGAGACTCGCCTTCCATCCGGC
>OFMI01000809.1_pt1 | contig 23520 bp, 26 predicted proteins | sample 1541741 | NCBI WGS metagenome assembly OFMI01 (sample SAMN04209219, study PRJEB22552) | human gut metagenome | biome: gut; material: feces | host: Homo sapiens | place: USA: Oklahoma | reverse complement strand
GGCCCTGCCCCTGCGTCTGCGCTGCGCTTTCCACGCCTGACGCCGCCGGGCTTTCCGCCGGGCCCGGCGCCGCCTCGGCAAACACGCCCGTGCCCAGCGTTGCACACAGCGCCAGCGCCGCCAAAAGCGCGCAGGCTCGCTGTGCCGCTCCCTTCTTCATATACATTTCTCCTTCCTGTTTTCTTCAGCGCCGCCCCTTGCCGCGCTATGGCTTATCTGGAGCACCGCCGGTGCAGATTATACCATATTTCGTACTCTGATTTCAATAGCAACCGTAAACAGGGGGAGATCGTTTTTCATCTGTGCAGCAGCGCCGCTGGCCACCCTATCCCTCTTGCCAGTAACTCGGCTATAGGATGCGAAGCACTGTCAAGGCTTCTCCGATACAGAGCAAGGCCGCAAAACGATGGCGGGTTGCGGCCAACCGGGCCCGAGAACACAACCAGTGCATGCCGGGGCGCCCTTTTGCGGCAACCCTGTTCACAGATGCTATCGCATATCAAAAACCGCCCCATCCTTTCGGATGGGGCGGTTTTTGTATCTGGGAAAAGCTTATTTCAGCTCGACCTTTGCGCCGGCGTCTTCCAGCTTCTTCTTCATCTCTTCGGCGTCGTTCTTCGCAACAGCCTCTTTCAGGGTCTTCGGGGCGTTGTCCACCAGGTCTTTCGCTTCCTTCAGGCCCAGGCCGGTAACCTCCTTCACGGTCTTGATGACGGCCATCTTGTTGGCGCCCACTTCGGCCAGCACAACGTCGAACTCCGTCTTCTCTTCCGCGGCAGGGGCAGCGCCGGCAGCGGCAGCGGGGGCAGCGGCAACGGCAGAAACGCCGAACTCTTCGCAATAGGTGTCGATGAGCTCTTTCAGCTCAAGGATGGACAGACCCTTGATCTCGTCAAGGATGGCAGTGATCTTCTCAGAAGCCATGATAATACCTCCAGTTTGGTTTGTTGTTGATGTGTTTTACAGAATTTGCAGCGCTCAGGCTCAGGCGGCAGGCTCTTCCTGCTTGTCCACATAGGCCTGCATGGCAACGGCAAGGCCGCTGAGCGTGCTGGTGAGCGCGCCGGCGAACATGGACAGCATGCCCTTGTAATCCGGCAGCTTGGCAATGGCGGTGAGCTCGGCCTCATCAAGAACCTTGCCCTCCATATAGCCGCTCTTCAAAGAGAACTTGCCCTTGGAGGCCTCTGCAAACTTGTTCAGGATGCGGGCGGCCGCCGTGGGGTCCTCTTTGGAAACGGCCAGCGCGGTGGAGCCCTTCAGCACATCGGCCAAACCGGCCAGGCCGGTCTCCTTCACGGCAAGGCGCAGCATCGTGTTTTTCACCACGAAATACTCCACGCCAGCCTCGCGCAGCTCTTTACGCAGCTTGGTGTCGTCAGCCACGTTGATGCCCTTGTAGTCTACGACCACGCCGGCCACAGAGCTCTCCATCTTTTCACGCAGAGACGCAACAAACGCTTCTTTTTCCTTCAGGATTTTTTCACTCGGCAAAGTATTTCACCTCGTTTCCATATTGAAATATTCCGTCTCAAAGGCAGAAGGGTGCAAAAAGGCCTCTTTCTCCCGCGAGAAAGAGGCCAAAAATACAAAGCATTTTTGCACGTTTCTCGGCAGGCGGGAAACCCCTTTACGCCTTTCGGCACCTGCTGTCTTTAAAACAGCTCTATCAGTATAGCATGCATCCAGCCGTTTGTCAATAACCTTTCGCCGCTGATATTCTCTGCCATGAGGCGGCAAGAGAAGGCCGCCATATGCCGCAGGCAACGCTGCCCTTTGACGGGCAGATGCCTCCCGAAAACGGAAAAGCCTGTCGCTTCGGCGTTTTCTCTTCTGCCGTTCCATATCATAGCAGCTTATTGGGGCCGCCTGGCGGCTTATAAAAACGGCGGGCGTGCGCCTGCGCGCTCTTCCCGTTATGGCGCGGCGGCAGCTTTTGATTTTCAGCCGCAAGAGGCCGCGGAAAAGCCCTCTGCCAGCGCACACCTTTGCAGCGGCAGCCGATATTGAAAAAGGCCGGAGCTGCCTCCGGCCTTCTGGTGTTCGATACAGTTAAGTGCTGAATGCACCGCTGTTCAGCCAAAGCGGCCGAAAAGCCCATGCACTTTTACACAAGGCAAAAAACGGGCAACGCTCAGCCGCCGAACTTTGCGCTGTTCAGCTTGATGCCGGGGCCCATGGTAGAGGCCACGGTGGCACTGCGGATATACTGGCCTTTCGCAGCGGCGGGCTTCGCCTTTACGATGGCTTCCATGACCACTTTCAGGTTCTCTTCCAGCTTTTCAGCGCCGAAAGAGGCCTTGCCGATGGGCACGTGGATAATGTTGGCCTTATCCAGACGGTATTCGATTTTACCGGCCTTGGCCTCTGTTACAGCGCGGCCCACATCGGGCGTCACCGTGCCGGCCTTGGGGTTCGGCATCAGGCCGCGCGGGCCCAAAATCTTACCCAAACGGCCCACCAGGCCCATCATGTCGGGCGTAGTGACAAGCACGTCAAAATCAATAAAGCCTTCGTTCTGAATTTTCGCCACGAGGTCGGCGTCGCCCACCATCATCGCGCCAGCTTCCTCAGCCGCCTTGGCCGCATCACCCTTGGCAATGGCAACCACGCGCACGTTTTTACCAGTACCGTTGGGCAGAACTACGGCGCCGCGCACCTGCTGGTCGGCATGGCGGCTGTCTACACCGAGGCGGACATGCAGCTCCACCGTCTCGTCAAATTTGGCTTTCGCCGTCTGGCAGCACAGGGCCAGAGCCTCGCTGCTGTCGTACAGTTTCGTACGGTCGACAAGCTTCTTGCTGTCAACGTAATGTTTCCCTTGCTTCATAGTTTCCTCCTGTGGTATATCGGAATATTCCTCCCACTGATGGCAGGCCGTTGTTACTCGGTAACCGTAACGCCCATACTGCGGCAGGTGCCGGCAATCATGCTGACGGCGGCGTCCAGGCTTGCAGCGTTCAAATCAGGCATTTTGGTGTTGGCGATATCCTCCAGCTGTTTGCGTGTAATGGACGCGACTTTCGTCTTGTTCGGCACGCCGGAGCCGCTTTCAATGCCGATGGCCTTCTTGATGAGAACGGCCGCCGGAGGCGTCTTCGTGATAAAGCTGAAGGAACGGTCTGCATAAACTGTGATGACCACAGGAATCAGATAACCGATGTCCTTTTGCGTGCGCTCATTGAATTCCTTCGTGAACGACATGATGTTCACGCCATGCTGGCCAAGCGCCGGGCCAACAGGGGGAGCCGGGGTAGCTTTACCGGCCGGGATTTGGAGCTTGATATACCCCACTACCTTCTGAGCCATTTTGTGCACCTCCAAAAATTGTGGTAAGTTGCGGGCCCGCGCCGTGTGCGCGTGCCCTCCCACGAGCAGGCGTCCGCCCACTCTATAAGAGCCGTGCGCCGAAGCGCGCGGTGCTTACCGAAAATAAAATCAATCCAGCGGTTTAATCTGTGTGAATTCCAGTTCTGCGGGTGTTTCGCGCCCGAACATGGACACTTTCACATTGACCTTTTTCTGCTTTTCATCGATAGCCTCGACAATGCCGATGAAGCCCTCCAGCGGGCCGCCCGTGATTTGCACGTTGTCGCCCACCTTGTAGGCCAGCGGGGCGCTGCGCACCTGCGTTTCCACGCCAAGCTTTTCCACTTCCTCTTCCGAGAGAGGGATGGGCTTAGACGAGGGCCCCACAAACCCCGTGACGCCGCGCGCATTGCGCACGACATACCAAGTTTCATCCGTCATAATCATCTTTACCAGCACATAGCCGGGAAAGAGCTTCGATTCCTTCTCTTTGCCGTCCGCGTCCACCACGGTTTCCGTGGGCACGCGCACCTCCTGAATCAGGTCCTGCAGGCGACGGTTCTCCACGATGGTCTCCAAGTCCTGCCGGACCTTGTTTTCATACCCGGAATACGTGTGCGCCACATACCAGTGCGGCTGTGTATCTCGGTCCTGCGCCATAGTGTTTCCCCCGCTTTCCTTTGCGTTGCAAAATGTGGGCCGTTAAACCTTTGCCAAAAGGTCCAGCACAGTGCTCAGCCCAAAGCCGAACACGGCGTCGAGAATGAAAATCACCACGGCGCTGAGCAAAACCACCACCAGCACCACGAGCGTGTTGTTGATGATTTGCTTTTTATTCGGCCAGACGACCTTCTTCATCTCGCTTTTTGTATCGCGGAAAAACTTCACGATATTCTTGAAAAAGCGTTTGATGCCGGCGAAAAAGCCCTTCTTTTTCTCAGTTTTTTCTGCCATGTCGGTTCCGCCTTTCTTACTTCGTCTCGCGGTGGAGCGTGTGCTTGCGGCAGAAGCGGCAATACTTCTTCATCTCGAGCCTGTCGGGGCTGTTCTTCTTGTTCTTCTTGGTGTTGTAGTTGCGCTGTTTGCACTCCGTGCAGGCGAGCGTGATCTTCACTCTCATGTTTCGGCACCTCCATTAATAGCCTCCCTCTTTTGCCGGCGGCGCTTTGCGGAACGGCCCCAGACGGCGCCTAAAAATGCGCACAAAAAAATAAACCTGCAAAAGAGGTAGTTCCATCATAGCACACGCCGCGCACCGCGTCAAGCGTTTTCTGGGCCGCCGCAGGCTTTTGTGCCGTTTTCTCCGCTTTGGGGCGCACAATATTTGCAAAGTGCGCCTATTATGGTATTATAAGGGGAAGCAGAGTGCGGGCCTGCTTCCCCTGCAGGGCACAAAAGCCGGGGCCCGCAAAAACGATGCGAAGGTGTGACAATATTGGCGAAAAAGACCATTGCCGTGCTGTTTGGCGGCGTTTCCAGCGAGCACGAGGTTTCGCGCATGAGCGCCACCAGCGTGCTGAACAACCTGAACAGGGAAAAATTTGATGTGCTGGCCGTGGGCATAAAAAAGGACGGAAGCTGGCATTTATATCCCGGCCCCACGCAGGCGCTGTGCACCGGCGAGTGGGAGGCGTGCGAGGAAAATATCCCGGTGGCCTTCTGCCCAGGCAGCGGCATGAAGGGCCTTGTTGCCTTTGAAAACGGGCGCGTGCGCGAGCTGCCGGTGGACGTGGTCTTTCCCGTGCTGCACGGCAAAAATGGCGAGGACGGCACGGTGCAGGGCCTTCTGGAGATGGCCGGCCTGCCCTATGTAGGCTGCGGCGTGCTGGGCAGCGCGCTGTGTATGGATAAAGTGTGTGCGAATCTGGTGATGGATGCAGCAGGCATTGCGCGCTGCGAATGGGACTATATGGAGGCCTGGCAGCTGCCTGATTTCGACGCCATTGAGCAGCGCGTGGCCGAAAAGCTGCACTACCCCATTTTTGTAAAGCCGGCAAACGCGGGCTCCAGCGTGGGCATCTCCAAAGCGGCAGATAAGGCCGCGCTGCGCGCCGCGGTGGAGCTTGCCCTGCGCCACGACAGCCGCGTGGTGTTCGAGCGCTTTGTGGACGGCCACGAAATAGAGTGCGCTGTAAGCGGCAACGAAGAGGTGTGCGCCACCCTGCCAGGAGAGATTCTGGCGAGCGCAGAGTTTTATACCTACGATGACAAGTACGTTTCGGGCACATCGCGCGTGGTCATTCCCGCACAGCTGCCAGCCGAAACGCTGGACGCCGTGCGCGCCACGGCCGAACGGGCCTACCGCGCCCTGTGCTGCCGCGGCCTTTCGCGCGTAGATTTCTTTGTAGAGCACGGCACGGGCCGTGTGCTTTTGAACGAAGTGAACACCATGCCGGGCTTTACAGACATCAGCATGTACCCCAAGCTGAAAATAGCCGCCGGGCAGAGCTACAGCCAGCTTCTGGAAGAATTGGTCGGCCTTGCCCTTCAGCGCGCCGGGGAGGCCGCCCATGTGTAACGCGGCGGCCCAAAGCCCTGTCGGGGTGTTTGATTCCGGCCTGGGCGGCCTGACGGCCGTGCGGGAACTGCGACGTATTCTGCCGGGCGAGGACATTGTGTATTTTGGGGACACCGGGCGCGTGCCTTACGGCACCCGAAGCCGGGACACCATTGTGGAGTATGCCAGGCAGGATATCGCCTTTCTGCTCTCTAAGGGTGTAAAGGCAGTGATTGCCGCGTGCGGCACAGTTTCCAGCACACTGCCCGCCGCGGTGGCCGGCAGCCTGCCCGTGCCCTATATGGGCGTTGTAGAAAGCGCGGCAAAGGCCGCTGTGCTGGCCACCAGAACAGGGCGTATCGGCATCATCGGCACGCCCGCCACCGTGGCCTCCGGCAGCTACCCTGCGGCCATACGGCGCCTTATGCCCGGCGCCGCCATTACGGCCACAGCCTGCCCGCTGTTTGTGCCGCTTGTAGAAAACGGCTATTTCGGCGCAAAGAATACTGTTACGCGCCTTGTGGCACAGGATTATTTGAAGGATGTAAAGGCTGCCGGGGTGGATACGCTCATCCTTGGCTGCACACACTACCCGCTGATTGCCCCTGTCATTGCAGACATCATGGGGCCGGGGGTGGCCTTGGTGGACGTAGGGCGCGCGGCGGCCCAAAGCGCACGCCATATGCTGGAGCGGGGCGGCCTGCTGAACGCACAGGCCAGGGGCACGGTGGAGTATTACGTCAGCGACAGCACAGAGCAGTTCGACAGGCTGGCGCATGTGTTTCTGGGCGAATACGCCGGGGGCAGCGTGCAGCGCATTGATATCGAAGCTTACAGAACATAATGGGGAAGAAGGCGGGCTTGCCATGAAAGAAGATTATCTCATCACCATCCACGGCACCATGGAGCAGAACGGCGGCAGCGACAGCGTGCAGCTCATGACGCGCGGCAGCTTCGTCAAGCGCGGCGGCAGCTTTTTCATCACCTATAAAGAGACGCAGGCCACCGGCTATGAGGGCTGCGTCACCACTGTGAAGGTGGAGGGGTCGGACAAGGTGAGCATGCTGCGCTTCGGCCCCGCGCCCAGCCAGCTGGTGATAGAGCGCGGCAAGCGCCATGTGTGCCATTACGAAACGGGCCAGGGCGCGCTGAGCCTTGGCGTGGCGGCAGACGAAATTCACAGCCGCCTTTCCGAAAAGGGCGGGCGCGTGCGCTTCTCTTACATGCTGGATGTGGACGACGCCAGCGTAAGCCGCAATATTGTGGACATTACGGTAAAGCCCACCATATGACATTGCACCCCGCGGGGCTGCGCGGCCCCGCTTTTATCAAATATTCGGGAGGGACGAGCTGTGTATTTGAAATTGACGTTCCACGGCGTGTCATTCTATGCCGCGCTGCTGGAGGACAAGGCGCCCATCATGTGCGCCGAGCTGAAAAAGGCCTGCCCGTTTGAGGCGCGCCTCACCTATGCCAAGATATGCGACAACGAAATCGTGTTTCAGGCGCCGGTGTCGAAGTATGTGGTGGAAAACCCCGTGTATTCCGTAAAGGGCCACATCGCCTATTACGGGCCCAAGCATTCGGTGTGCATCTGGTTTGGGGACACCCCCAGCCTTGGCGCGTGCGACCTGTTCGCGCTGCTGGCCGATGAGGACATCCCCCGCTTTGCCGAAGAGGCGCAGAAGGTATGGGACACCCGCGGTGAAGCCATCCGCGTGGAGCTGTGTGAGGAGGTGGGCGCATGAGCCGCGTTGAATTTATAGAAAAGCTGGATGCCCTGAGCGAGGAAATCCGCCTGCATGAGCCGGAGGATATCCGCCGCGTAAAGCAGCGCAACCGCCCCGCCAAAAAGAATTTCGGCGCTTTGCTGTTCGCCTTTCTGGACATGGAGGCCGCTAACCCGGACATCTACCGTCTTATCTGCATGGCGCAGGCCCGTCAGGGCGAGCTTGCCACGCTGAAGGCCATCGCAGACGGCGTGCTGGGCTGGAATGAAGGCGGCTTCGAGGGCAGCTATGACATGTACGACAGTGCCAAGCTGATGGGCGAAGCCCGCGCCCAGCTTGACGCGTGCGGCACCTATGAAGAATTTGCCGCCCTGCTGAAGGCAGTGCACCGTTACCTTATCGGGCTGAACTTCCAGCTTGATAACGCCATCCCATGGGCTGAACTGAGCCGCACCTATCACGAGGCAACGCAGCCTGAAGCAGATGTGTAGAAACAAACACCAGTGATTTTGCGCCCTGCAGGCTGTCTGCAGGGCGTTTTCTCTTGACAAAAAAACGGGCCGCCTCTATACTTAGTAATACTAAACATTTTGAAAAGATAGAGGGTGTGGCAGGCGTGGAGAGCCGGTTTTCACGGCAGATGAAAAAGGGCGTGCTGGAAATGCTGGTGCTGGGGCTTGTGTGCGAACAGCCCGGCCATGGCTATGAGCTGCTGGGCCGCCTTGCCGCGCGTTCCAGCGGCTTTCTTCGCACAAAAGAGGGCACGCTGTACCCTATCTTGTACCGCCTGGAGGACGATGGCTTCATTTCATCCAGCTGGCAGACGGGCGGCGCTGCGCGCACCGCGCCAAAAAAGATATACACAGCAACGGCGGCAGGCCGCAGGACTCTGCTGGCCATGCAGGAGGAATGGCGTGCTTTGTGCAGGTGCGTGCAGGCCTGTGGGAATGTTTTGGCACCGGAAGGAGACGGCGGCAATGTTCAGACGTGATATTTCAGAAAAACACGAAAAAAGCAGCACGGCGCAGCTATTATCTTTTGTGCTTCTTGTAGCCCTCATTGCGGTGGTAGTGCGCTTGGGGGCACCCGGTCTGGAGCCGCAGCAGCCCCATGACCCGGCCAGCGTAGCGGCCACGCCCTATACCCTTGTGGGCCAGGGAGATATCTGGCGCCTCACCGTACGGGTGGAGCCCGCAGACGAGGAAACGGCCGCGCCCTACAGGGCTGCGGCTATGGAATTGGCAGATGGGCCGGACGTCATCGGGTATGAAGAAGCCCTGGCGGCCGTGCCTACGTACAAGGCCACGCTCACACTGGAATATCTGGGCGGAGACGCCGCCGCCATCAAGAGCGCAGCATTAGACTTTGCCCCTCACACCGATTACCGGCTTGAAGTTCGCCGCAGCAGAGGGGATGCTTCAGACTTTGATGCGCTGATTGCCGGCACACAGCCTATCATGACGGTGTATTATCCCGAAAATGTCGAACTGGCGGGGCGCATCCCCCCTGTAGACGGAACATACACCGCCCGTATCGCGGCGGGCGGCGCGGGCACAGATACGCTTACGCTGAAGAAGGAGGCCGCCGCATGAACAGAAGAAGGAACGGAGGCTTTCTTCCGCCTGTCAAGCAATATGTGAATGCCATAGAACGCAGGCTCCATCTCCCCTTGCGCGAAAAAGCGCGTATTATGAGCGATATTTCCACCAGCATCGCCGCCCGGCATGAGGCCGGTGAAAGCTATGAGGCCGTTATGGCAGACATGGGGCCGCCCGATGCCGTGGCCGCACCCTTCAACCGGGCCTTTGCAGGGCAGTATAAAGGCAGTGCCTGGCGCTTTTTATGGTTGGGGCTGGCCCTGGCTGTTCTGGCTGCCGCTGCAGCAGCATTGGTATTCACCGCCGGCATGGCCGCAGGTGTGGAAATGGCCTTCCTTCCCCAAAGCCTTCCCTGGGCGGGCACCGCCTCCGCAGGCATAATCGGCGGGGCAGACGGCCCCACGGCAGTGTTTGTAACGTCTTTCCCCGGCGCATTTTCTATGGGCCCTCTTGACGCGCTGGTGACGGCCGGCGCCCTGCTGGCACTGTATTTTCTTTGCCGTGCACAAGGCACAAATGGCGCAAGACATTTGCGCACCGCACGCACACTGGCAGGTGCCTGTGCCACTGTGTTCTGCATACGCTTGCTTGCCATGGCTGTGCTCTCCCTGGCGGAAGGCTCCCCCGCCAGCCTGGCTCGGATGTTCCTTTCACCCGGGTTCCTGCTCACCGCAGCAGCTCTGGGCTTGGTGATATGGCGCACGCCGCAGAAGCCGAAAGCCGGAACTGAGGAGGAAAAATATGAGTGAGAAAAAAAGAACAGCACTTCTATTTGGGTTTGTCTTTTTAAGCCTTGCTGTCATCTGGGCCATTATGCTGCCAAAGGGACTTTCAAACCGCAAGGCAGAGGCCTTCGCGCAGCCTTTTTTCAGCCATGCCGTGCCACAGGACGCCAACGTGCTTCAGCAGTCTGCGGCACGCCAAAAAGAGGCCGGTGCCTATGTTACCACTGCCACACTGATTTTGGAATTTTCTCAGGCGCCTCAGCGCGAGCAGCTTGAAAATTTTTATAGTGACACAAACTATCCGCCTGCTGAGGCCGGGCAAATTGTAACACTGGCTGCCAGGCCACTGGACGAGGCAAGCCTTTCTGCCCTGCAGCAGGCGGGCGTATATGAAGAGGACAAAATATACTGGTTTGTGTACATCGTCAGCCAAAACGGCCCGGCATAGCGCGCCGGGCACAAAATATTGAAATACTATTTGTATAATTAAAAGGAATGATACCAAATGTTAGAATTCCGCTATGATACACAGCTTCTCATTGAAGGAAACGGACTGGATGAAGATGCCATCCATGATTACTTCATCCAGAATTTCAAGGGAGATTGCCTGCTGGCTGTGGGGGATGACGAACTTATTAAGATTCATTTCCACACGAACGAGCCGTGGAAGGTACTGGAATACTGCGCCGGGCTGGGTGAGATATATGATATCGTGATAGAAGATATGGACCGTCAGGCCCGCGCCCTGAAAGGATGACATCTTTCTGCGGTTGTCCGCGCGATAAGCCCGGCATAATACCCGCATGGTTCAAAAAAGGCCTGCGCCCAAGTGAGGCGCAGGCCTTTTTCTAATTTTTCCGCCGTTTTGCGCAGAAAATCAAAGCGCGGCATAATGGCGGCCCAGCGCGTCCGCCGTGAGGATGGCCGCATACACGCTGTCCGGCGTCACTTCAAAAGGCATGTTGTGCAGCGTATCGCTGTCGGCACAGGCCAGCTTTGCCACTTCCATCAGCTGCTCTGCCTTCGGCTGCTCGATGCCAAGCTGGCGCAGCGTAGTGGGCAGGCCCACCGCCTCGCAGAAGCCCAGCACCTCTTCCAATTCTTCTTCGCTGGCATTCTCCAGCACAAGCTGCACCAGCGTGCCAAAGGCCACCTTTTCGCCGTGGTACATGCTGTGCGTTTCAGGCACAGCGGTAAAGCCGTTGTGGATGGCATGGGCGCCGGCCAGCCCGCCGGATTCAAAGCCCAGGCCGGAGAGATAGGTGTTTGCCTCGATGACATGCTCCACAGCCTTGGTGCACACCCCGTTCTGAACGGCAAGCCTGGCTTTCACGCCGTCCTCCAGCAGGGTGTCATAGCACAGGCGGGCAAGGCCCATGGCCGCCAGTGTAGTTTTGCCGCCCACACAGTTCGTGGCGCCGGACGCCTCGCAGGCGCGCGCCTCAAAATATGTGGCCAGCGCGTCACCCATCCCCGCCACCAGCAGGCGCACCGGGGCTGCCGCCACCACGGCGGTGTCCACCAGCACCATGTTTGGGTTTGCCGGCAGGAACAGATATTTTTCAAACACACCCTCATCCGAGTAAATGACGCTGAGCGCAGAGCAGGGCGCGTCCGTAGAGGCAATGGTGGGCACGATGACCACCGGCGCACCGGCATAATAGGCAACAGCCTTGGCGGTGTCGTGTATCTTGCCGCCGCCGATGCCCACTACAACGTCGCAGCCCGATGCCTCAAACGCCGCTTTCACTCGCTCTATCTCCGTCATGCTGCACTCACCGCGGAATGCCTCATACACCAGTGCGGCGCCCTGCTCTGCAGCACTGGCCGCAAGGTCTGCCTCCACACGGCTCTTACCGGAGGGGCTTGTCAGCACAAACAGCTTTTTGCCCAGCAGTTTCACATGCCCGCACAGGTTTTTCAGTTCACCAGCCCCCTGTACATAGCGCGAGGGGCTTGCCATGATATTTGCCATAGCTGAAAACTTCCTTTCTTTACTCCGGCTGTGTGCGCCTAGGGCTGCACCGGGCACGGGGCTTTAGATACACCCTGCGCCGCCGGAAAATTTCCAAAGAAATTATAGCCCGGCAGAAGAAAGAAATCCATTGTCTAATGGTTAAATTTTTCACATATGAACATATCAAAAACTGTCAAAATCCCCAGTTGAAATTTTCCATGTGGGGGCAAACAATTTAGAAATCCTCATTAGTCTTATCAAAGCAAAAATAGCCGCAGTAAAATGCGGCTATTGGGAAAATCCAACTTTTCAATTTATTAGAATGTGATGTTTTTAAACTTTTTAATATGCTCTGTAATAGCGATCTCCACTGGCATACGCTCCGCACTGGAGGCACCATAGAAGCCGTGTACTCCTTTTGTGTGCTGCATCACATATTGGGCATCTTCCGGACCAGAAATAGGGCCGCCATGGCAAAGGATGATAACATCATCACGCACACTTTTTGCTGCATCATGGATATCTTGAATCATCTTTACCGCATTATCCAGTTCCATGATAGATTCCGCCCCAATAGATCCGCCAATGGTGCAGCCGCAGTGTGCCACTACAATATCAGCACCAGCTTCGGTCATACGCATTGCCTCATCTGTATTGAACGCATACGGTGTTGTAAACAAGTCCATTTCATGGGCAATCCGCACCATCTCTACTTCTTTGTCGTAGCCCATTCCAGTCTCTTCAAAATTAGCACGCATACGGCCTTCAAACAGCCCTATTGTAGGAAAGTTTTGAACACCGGAATAGCCGATTTCTTTTACTTTCTTCAAAAAATAGCGCATATCCTTGAAGGGGTCTGTACCGTTTACACCTGCCAGAACAGGAGTGTCTTTCACTACTGGCAAAATTTCTCCCGCCATGTCCATCACGATGGCATTTGCATCACCATATGCCAGAAGCCCGGCACTAGAGCCGCGCCCAGCCATGCGGTAGCGGCCGGAATTGTACACAATAATAAGGTCTGTGCCGCCCGCCTCTTCAAATTTTGCGCTGATACCCGTACCTGCGCCTGTGCCAATAATTGGGCGCCCTTCTTCAATATTTTTCCGAAGCCTGCGAAGAATTTCCCTGCGTGCAATTGCCATGATATCGTCTTCCTTTCTTTTTGTTTAAATTCTGCGTAAATTTTAAGCCTGCTGCGGTTTCCAAATCCGGAACAGCAGCTCTACAGCTCTTTTGGCAAACAAATCGTCATTGATATTCGCATCTACTTCTATAATCGGAATATCTGCACGAGCCGCAGAACGAATTGCATCAAAAAGTACCCGGTCTGTATCCCAGTCACAGAAGCATTGTCCCTCACCGTCCAAAATGGAAAGCCCCCTCATGGGAAATGCAAATGCTACCGGTGCTTTGGACGCATTCGCTTTCCTTGCCAGAATATATCCCAGCTCCTCATTTTCCTTTTTATTTGTGCGCATTAAGGTTACCATCGGGTTCCACTCATACAAAAGCCTTCCGCTTTTATACTTTGCCGGCACGGTAGATGCGCTTCCAAAGTTAACCATATCCAGACATCCCGGTACGATCACATGAGGAACACCTGCTTTTCCCGGCCCATCAAGCCTAGAAGGTCCGGCAGATAAAATACCTCCGCACAATTCATCTGCCCATTCTGTGGTGGTGATGTCCAGAACAGCCTGACAGTGTCCCTCTTCAATCAACTCTTCCATCGAGCGGCCGCCGCCACCCGTAGCATGGAAGATCAGGGGCTCGCAGCCTCGTTCCTTCAAAAGCTTCGCACATTTCTCCACCCCTGCGGTAGAGTTTCCAAACATGGAAAGGCACACGATTGGTTTTTCATTATCGACGACAAGCGGCTCCTTCTCCATCATGCCGCACACAGCCCCCGCCGCACGTGACAGAATAAGGCGGGAGAATTGGTTGATTCCGCTGATATCCACAATGGACGGAAACAGTATGATATCTCTTGTCCCCACATACTCATGGGTATCCCCGCATGCCAGTGTGGTGACGCACACCTTGGGAAAGCCGATGGGAAGCGCCTGCATAGCTGTAGTGGCAATAGAGGTGCCACCGCCGCCGCCCATGCTTATGATGCCGTCAATTTTCCTCTGCAGCTGAAGTTCTTTTACAATGCTGCGTGCTCCGTTACACATTACGCGCATTGCCACGCCGCGGTCTGCTTGTCGGCGCAGTTCAACCAGCTCTGTTCCTCCGCGAACCGCAACCTGGCCAGCCGGAATATCAATGGGAAATCCACCTTTGGGTTCAAATACGCCCACATTCATTGTCTTTACCGTGACATTCCTGCGAAGCAGTTCTTTGTACAAATACGCAAACTCATTCCCTTTGGAATCGAACGTGCCCATCATCAATACGCACTGGCTCATGATCTATTCTCCTTGTGATATTTCCAGGGTATTCTACACGGCATACTCAGAGCCATGCCGCAAGCTGCCGCACGGTAGCAGCGGGGCCCCCGCATGCAGGGCCCCGCCATATGCCATTGTTTGCTTGTTAATAATTTCCGCTGTGGCTGGCGCGGTATTCCTCCAGATTTTCCGCTGTAACAAGAAGCGGATCTACCGATATCGTTTTTTCTTCCAGTTCTTCGCCATCAATCAACTTCAACATGGTCTCAATGGCGGCCTTACACTGTGCTTCTGCGTTCATATCAAAGCTGCCACTCTGCTCGCCATTCTCAATGGCCACAAGAGTATCTTCTTCACAGTCGTTGGAATAGATGGGAATAGTACCCAGCACGCCATTGTCTTTCATCACCTGACGCACACCGGTGGCCATGCCGTCATTCATGCACACAATACCGTCAATCTGCTTGCCGGAGGCAAACCACGTCTCTGTCAGGGCCATGGCATCTTCTGCAGCCCAGTTACCGGTACCTTCAAACACAACATTGATGTCTGGGAACTCCTCCAGCGCACGCTGATATCCCTCATAAATAGCCACTGTGGCACCATGGCCCTCAGAGCCGTTCACGATTGCCAAATTAAAGGAATCGCCCAGTTCATCCACTTCCAGTTTGATTTGCTGATAGCCTGTTTCCGCCAGACTGCACTGCACGATAGCATCCACGTTGGTATTGTCCTGTACACCTTCATGCAGCGTCATGATGGGGATGCCCGCTTCCTGCGCTTCTTTGAAGCCGTTGGTCACGCCTTCGCCGGCAGCTTCCACGATGATGCCGGCATATTCGCCGGATGCTATAGCCTGCTCAATCTGACTCAGCTGCACCGCTTCGTCGCCGTCTGCCGTGATATGTTCGCATTCGATACCATATTCGGCCGCAGTTACCACAAGCGTCTCGCCCAGATATGCCATGAACGAGTTGTTGTTGTGTGTCTGCAGGAATACGATTTTCGTCCCCGTTGCCTGAGGTGCGGACCCCACAGCGCTACCTGCGGCAGAAGACGGCGTGGAAGATGTGTCGCCAGTGCTGCAAGCGGTAAGCATCAGCGCTGCCACAAGGATAAGCGCCAAAATTGTTGTTAGCTTTTTCATCTTTCTTTCTCCTTTTCAAATATGATTTTCACCATGTGGTGTATTCTCGGGTATCACTACCCGGGATTCCTTTTTCTAAGCCTGCCCCTCTGGAGAAACATACACATAATTGGCATAAATATTATTTTTTCCGGCGATTAATCTTGCCATCAATGTATACCGCAACCAGAATAATTACAGCCTGAAGGATTTTCTGATAATAACTGTTTACACCTAAGATATCCATGCCATTGCTAATCACGCCTGTAATCAAAACACCTATCATTACACCTGTCATGGTACCTACGCCACCAGACATGCTCACCCCGCCGATAACCACGGCCGAAATCACTGTCATTTCATATCCATCAGCAGAGTTTGCGTTGCCGGAAGAAATACGCGAGGCCATCAAAAAACCACAAATGCCGCTGCACAGGCCGCTGATAACATACACAGACATCTCCACCAGACGAACATTCAGGCCGGAATATCTTGCTGCCTCATGGTTTCCTCCAATTGCATACACTTTTCGTCCATAGGTGGTGTACTGCAATAGAATAATGCCGATAATCATGGCCGCTACGAAATAGAACACCATGTATGGCACACCGTACTGTGTCACAAGTCCTTCTGCATCATACTGTCTGCCCAGGAACCCGTTTGAGATATTGGTAAATTTATCACTCAACCCAAAAATAGCCTTTGCATTGGTGTAAATGTACGCTGCACCACGTGCTGCCAGCATCATGCACATCGTCATAATAAAATTCGGGATCCCCGCGTATGCAATACCTATTCCATTGATCAGGCCACATAAAGTGCCCACCCCCACAGCCACTGCAATGGGCAAAATCAGCGGGGCTTCAGCATATTCCCCGGAAGCGAAGTGTGCAGCAAATACGGCACTCAGCGCCACTACAGACCCCACCGACAAATCAATGCCGCCCGTTATGATAACAAGCGTCATTCCTACAGCCAGAATACCATATAATGTTACCTGCTTGATGATCAGAAGCAGATTATTGGTTGTAAGAAAAGCGGGCGACAGAGCAGACCACAACACAATCAGCGCCAGCAGCACAAATACAATAGCAAACTGAGGGGAAAGCCCCTTTCTTTTCATCTTGCCCAAAGATTTTACATTCAATCCGTTCATCTCCATTTCCCCGTTCGCCTGGTTTAACCGTTTACGATCATGGCCATGATTTGTTCCTGTGATGTCTCTTTTGTCTTTACTTGTCCCAAGATACGGCCCTCTTTCAAGACCAGAATCCTGTCGCACACGCCTAAAAGTTCCGGCATCTCGCTTGATATCATCACAACTGCTTTCCCCTCTTTTGCAAGAGACTGCATCAGCTGATAGATCTCATATTTAGCACCAACATCAACGCCACGTGTCGGCTCATCCATAAATACAATATCCGGATTTGTCAGCAACCATTTGCCTACCACCACTTTTTGCTGGTTCCCGCCAGATAGCGAAGCCACCGGCTGGTTTCTTGAGGTGACCTTGATACGCACCTGGCGGATCATATCATCTGCCGTTTGTTCCTCTGCACGCTTATTGGAAAAACCTCGCCGGCTGATTTTTGATAGAATTGCCATGCATACGTTTGTCTTCACAGATGCCTTCAGATTCAGCCCACAGCGGGCCCTGTCCTCTGGGATCAGGGCAAAGTGGTTGTGGATGGCATCCCTGGGGCTTCTAATCGTGATTTCTTTTCCATTCAGCCAAATTTTTCCTTGCGTATAGCGGTCCAATCCAAAAATTGAACTGATCAACTCTGTGCGTCCTGCTCCCACTATACCTGCAAAGCCTAGAATCTCGCCGCGATGGATTTCAAAGCTGGCATCCTGAAACACGCCTTTCCGCTCCAAGTGTTCCACACGAAGAATCTCTTCGCCAATCTCTTTTTCCACAGTGGGATACATCTGACTTAGCGTACGGCCTACCATCTCGCTGATCATCTGCTGACGGTCCACCTGCCCGATGGGCCGCGAAGAAATCATATTCCCATCACGCAGGACACAAACCTCATCGGCAATTTCAAACAGCTCATCCAGTTTGTGGCTAATGTAAATTACCGCCACCCCCTGTTTTTTTAGGCGGTGGATGGTGTCAAACAAAAGTTTTACCTCTGTGGCGGTCAGAGAAGAGGTAGGTTCGTCCATTACGACAATCTTGGAATTATAAGAAACAGCCTTTGCAATTTCCAAAAGCTGTATTTCTGAAACAGTCAGGTCCCGTACGGCTGCATCCACGTTTAAATGGATATCCAGCCCTTGCAACAGCTCTGCCGCCATCTGGCGCTGACGACGCATATCCACAAGATGTATATGATGCGGTTCGCGCCCCACAAAGATATTTTGCGCTACTGTCATATTGGGGAATGGTGAAAGTTCTTGAAACATCATGGAAATTCCACTTGTCAGAGCCTGATGTGGGCTGGCAAAATGGACCTCACTGCCCTCCAGCAGGATAGAACCGCCGTCCGGCTCATATTCTCCCATCAATATTTTCATCAGGGTTGATTTACCTGCGCCGTTTTCGCCTACCAATGCTGTTACTTTTCCTCGGTGAATCGTGAGATCTACCGAATGAAGTACCTCTACCCCTGAAAATGATTTGCAGATCCCCTGCATTTTCAGCAACGCATGTTCCATATCATTACCCCTTCATTGCCTGTTCTTTTCCCTTTACCTTCCTGTGGTACTTTGTTCATGCAAGATCATGGGCCTGCACCGTCGCCATCGTTCAGATGAATCTCCTGCTGCCAGCACTCTCATCACTGCATCACTCAGCATGCGCAAATTCTCCGCACAATGCTTCTTTACGTGTTCAAAATCACAAATTTCTCCTACAGAACTGAACACCGCTGTCACGCCACAGCCATATACCTGCTCGGCGCCTTCACCGACGGAACCGCACAGCGCAATGCACGGTACGCCCGCGGCCTGTGCCCTTCGGGCTACCCCAACGGGTACTTTTCCCCGTATACTTTGCCAATCAATACGCCCTTCGCCGGTAAAAACAATGTCTGTTTCTTTGAGAAGGCTGTCGAACCCCACTGCATCTAAAAGCAATTCCACACCCGGTTTCAGCTTTGCATTCAGAAAAGCCAGCAAAGCTGCCCCCATCCCCCCGGCCGCCCCGGCGCCAGGCACGTCCAATACATTCACACCGGTCTGCTTTGCAATAATCCGGGCAAAACGCTTCATCTGTGCGTCCATTTGCGGCATCATTTCTTCGCTTATGCCCTTTTGTTTTCCAAATGTATAAATAGCACCTGTTTCCCCGCACAGGGGGTTATCCACATCACACGCTGCAATGATATCCAGCTTGGGCTTCCTGTCCGGGACAATGATAGAGGCAATATCTGCCATGTGACACGTAACGGCCTCCACCTGCGCCCCATTTTTATCCAGAAACCGGTAGCCCAGTGCCGCCGCCATGCCAAGCCCGCAATCCACCGTGGCGCTGCCGCCTATGCCAAGAAGCACACGGCGAATCCCGTTGCGCTCTGCGTGCAGCAGCATCTCCCCTACGCCGTATGTAGTAGTATGCATAGGGTCCAGCGCACCATCTAAAAGCGGAAGGCCCGCGCAGGCAGCCATTTCCATCACGGCCGTCCCGTCCGGCAGGATTCCATAGTGGCAGGCAACCGGGCGCCCCTGTAGCCCCTGAACTGTCAGGAACACCTTGCGCCCTCCCAGCAGCTCCAAATATGCGTCCACCATGCCCTCGCCACCGTCTGCCATAGGAATGCACCGCACAGCGGCAGCGGGAAAATAATTCCGCACAGATGCCTGAATAATTCGGCATACCTGAGCGGCCTCCATGGTTCCTTTGAAGGAATCTGGCGCAATGATAACTTGTTTTATATCTTTCATTCACCACGCCGCCTTCGTCAAAATATACATATTGTTTTCTTTTCTGTAAATATAATTATATACAATGTCTTTTGACATTGAAATGTTTTTTATAATATAATTTTAGGGTAAAATACTGTTATAGAGAACATATTCAAGGGTGAGCACCATGCTGATCAACCATGAAAATTCACAGAAAATTGCCGAGCGCATCGGCGGCATCCTGCACCGCAATGTCAATATCATGGATGAAGAAGGGCGCATTGTTGCAAGCACCGATCCAACGCGCATCGGTGCGCTGCACGAGGCCGCCTGCAAGCTGATTGAGCAGAATATCCCTGAAATGGATGTGTATTCTATTGACCAGATGACTGGCAGCCGGGAAGGCATCAACCTTCCCCTTCAAATCGACGGGAAGACCATTGGTGTGATCGGGGTGACGGGAAACCCGGATGAACTGCGTGACATCGGCCTTGTGATTACCGAGATGGCAGAAATTCTGTTTTCTGAAACACTGCAGACACTTCGGCAGCAGAGCATCTCGCGCCAAAGGCGCCATTTTTTAGAGCAGCTTTTGTTCAGCACACCCAGCGTACCCAGCGAAACATTTGAAAGGCGCGGAAAATCCCTTGGGGTATTTTTGCGACGCATTCGTGCAGTTGGGGTTCTGTCCATGGCCGCCGAATTGCAGGATGCTAATACCGCCGCTTTTTACGACACCCTGCTTTCCATTCTTCGCACCCATCTGGGTGACACCATTCTGCTGAACCATTTATATCTCGGCCAGAAGCTTATCCTGTTTCTGGGGGCAGATATCCAGCCCTACCTGCTCACACAGGTGAATAAAGCTTTACATGCGGCACAGGCCGCAGGGCACATGCCCTGTTGCGGCCTTGCCGGCGGCTGTGAAAGCTACACCCAGCTGAACCGAATTTATGCACAGGCAGACAAGGCGCTAGAGGTAGCGCTTTCCACCAATACCGGGCAGGTGTGCGTGTATGATAACCTCGTGCTGGAGCTTCTGCTGGCTCCGCTTTCCCAGGAAAGCCGCAGTGCTTTTTTGGAACGCATCTGGGGCGGCACTAAAAGCAGCATGGATGAAATGCTGGATTTTCTTGAAATTTATTTTGCCTGCAACGGTTCTGTGCAGGCCATTTCTCAAAAGCTGTTTATCCATAAAAATACTGTGCAGTACAAAATTAAAAAAATTGCAGATGCCACAGGATATGACCCCCGCAGACTGACAGATACCGTTCTGCTGTACCTTTGCGTCAAGCTGCGGAAGGCTTGAATTTACCGCAAATAAAAACAGGCACTTCTGTGCGAGCATAAAGCCCGTACAGAAGTGCCTGTTTTATAAAATCGGCCTTCCATATCTTACAAGCTGATGCTGTGTGGAGGCATCCACACCCGCTACACCTCCAGCAGCGCATGAAGCTGCACAAGGCAGAACCATGCCAGAAGGCACCACAGCCAGACGCGCCGCTTCTGCGGCAGCCTGCGGTACAGCACCATGCACGCGGCTATCACAAAGAAATAGTACAGCGTGCCTGTGCGCAGGCCCGATACGCCCACGCTGGGCGTAAAGCCCATGGCGGCCCAGCTCATGCCGCCCAACGCCAGCAGCGCCCAGCACAGGCGCATTGTGCGGGACGCCCCCTCGGCTGCATAAATGCTCCACAATACGGCGGCATACAGCCCATAGCTGAGCAAGAGCGGCACATAGGCCGCCGGGGCGTTGCAGTTTGCCAGTGAAATATAGCCGGCCGCAGTGTAGGCCGCCGCTATCTGCTTCACCCACGGCACAACGGCGCCCAGCTCGTACTGATACAGGCTGAGGGGCACCATCAGCACGCACGGCATAAGGCTGACGGCGCGCAGCAGCCATTCCCGGCGCTTTGCCCACACCAGCGCAGCCGCAAGCACCGCCAGCACAAAAAACAGCAGCTCACGCCCCAGCACGCTTGCGTGCACCACGCCGGAAACGCCTATCTCCACCTTTTGCAGCACAGAGAGCATGGGGAAATTCATATAGAAGGAGGCCACATCGTTTTCCGTGCGCATGGCGTTGCCTGGGCAGGTGAAAATGAACACAAGAGACGCCGCGCACAGCGCAAGCTGCACCCACAGCCCTGCAGGCACCCGCATGCCGCGCGCGCGCAAAAAAAGCATGCCGCCGCCAAGCAGAAAGGGCAGCACCAGCGCGGGCTGCTCCATATTAGCCGCAAACAGCAGGGAGGCGCACGCCAGCGCCCAGCCCCAGGCCGGTGTGCCTTTGCCCCGGAAAAGCCGCCACAGCGGGCACAGTGCCGCAAGCCCGAAGCAGACGGGCCACAGGTAGGCAATGGTGGTCACCACCCAGCCGGCTGTCTTCAGGTTCACCCACTGGTACAAAAACACCAGCGCACAGATAAGCCAGCTCTCATCGCGCCTTTTCTCGCACCGCATGGCATAGGCCAGCAGCCAGGCGCACGCCGTAATTATAGCAGGGTTTATGATGCGCCACACAAGCACAGGCGCGGCGGAAAAGATGCAGAACAGGCATTCTGTCAGCATGCGGGCACTCCACGTCCAGTAATGGCCGCCCACATAGGCGAACATGGAGGCAAAATTCCAGTTTCCGCCCAGCGCGGCCGCATAGCCCGCTTCATCGCCGGGAATATACAAAAACTGCAAATGGCAGGCCAGCATCACACAGAACAGGGCGGCATAGGCAGCCTGAGGGGCCTGCACAAATTTTTGAAGGCGCTTCATACGGCACCCCCTAGCTGCCGGCCGGTGGGCAGAAAGATATGATGGTTGTTGGCGCCGTAGGCAAAGCATATCTCATACTCCTGCGGCGGTGCGGGCAGAGCGTCCAGCGCCACAAAGGCATAAAAGCGCCCGTAGGCCATGTTCAGGCCGCCCACATAGGCGTCGCCCTCCGCTGCCGTCATCACAGTGGCAAGGCGGAGGGCCTGCCCCGTGGCCCTGTGGCGCAGCACGACGAAATTATTCATCATCTGAAAATGCTCGCCCTCTATATAGGCAAGGCCCGTGAACGTGGCGTAGCCATCGTGCAGCTCGCTCTCAATGGAAAGCGAGAGCGAGGGCGGAGCAGGCTCCGCCCATTCCGAGGCGTCAAAGGCGCGCGGGCGCCGGATGTCCCAGCGCAGCACAAGGGCAAACGCCGCCACAGCCGCGCCCATGGCGCACAGCACGCACAAAGCGCGCAACGTGCCGGGCCTTTTATTCTGCCTGTGCGGCAAACTGCCTGCCCCCTCTCCCGCAGATACGGCGCGGGGGCCCTGCGGCCCCCGTGCGCACGCCATGCCCGCCTTCACTCGTCCAGCTTCAGCACGGCGGTGAACGCCTCGCTGGGCACGCTGACGGTGCCAAGCTGGCGCATCTTCTTCTTGCCTTCCTTCTGCTTTTCCAGCAGCTTCTTTTTGCGGGTAATATCGCCGCCGTAGCACTTTGCCAGCACGTCCTTGCGCATGGCCTTCACCGTTTCGCGCGCGATAATCTTGCCGCCGATGGCCGCCTGGATGGGGATTTCGAACATCTGACGCGGGATATTCTCTTTCAGCTTTTCCGCCAGACGGCGGCCCTTTGCATAGGCTGTGTCTGCGTGCACAATCATGGACAGCGCGTCCACCATATCCCCATTCAGAAGGATATCCAGCTTCACAAGCTTCGATTCCACAAAGCCCTTCATCTCGTAGTCATAGCTGGCATAGCCGCGGCTGCGGCTTTTAATGGCGTCGAAAAAGTCATACACAATCTCGCCCAGCGGCAGCTCGTAGTGCAGGTCCACCCGGGCGGCATCCAGATACTTCATGTCGCGCATCACGCCCCGCCTGCCCTGGCACAGCTCCATCAGGCTGCCCACATACTCCGTGGGCGTGTAGATGTGCGCGTCCACAAACGGCTCTTCACATTTTGCTATTTTCGCCGGGTCCGGGTAATTGGTGGGGTTGTCGATGGTAAGCTGCGTGCCGTCCGTCAGGGTAATGCGGTATTCCACGCTGGGCGCGGTGGTGATGAGGTCCAAGTCAAACTCACGCTCAAGGCGCTCGATGATAATCTCCAGATGCAGAAGCCCCAAAAAGCCGCAGCGGAAGCCGAAACCCAGCGCCACGCTTGTCTCAGGGTCGAACGAAAGCGAGGCGTCGTTCAGCTGAAGCTTTTCCAGCGCCTCCTTCAAATCGGGATATTTTGCGCCGTCGGCCGGGTAAATGCCGCAGAACACCATAGGGACGGCCCTGCGGTAGCCCGGCAGGGCTTCGGGCGTGGGGTTTCCCTTCAGGGTGACGGTATCGCCCACGCGGGT
>OFMI01000808.1_pt1 | contig 23625 bp, 18 predicted proteins | sample 1541741 | NCBI WGS metagenome assembly OFMI01 (sample SAMN04209219, study PRJEB22552) | human gut metagenome | biome: gut; material: feces | host: Homo sapiens | place: USA: Oklahoma | reverse complement strand
TCATAAACATAGGGCTGAAACAGGTGCATATCCATATAGATAGACGCATCATTCGTCCAAAGCTTGTACAGTTCGTGACATAGTTCTCGCGTCATCGCCTTTAACTGAATTGTTGGCATGTTAGACCTTACCCACCTTATTATTCCGACTTATTGATTTGTTTAATTCTATCATCTGGCTTTAATATATGCAAGAACAGTCCCGGCAGACATTACTGCCGGGACTGAAACTGTCTTACGACCACCCGCATTTCTGGGCGGCCGCTTTGTTATGTTCCTTATTTGCAGAGCTGCACGATCATATCGGTGCAGGTGTCAACGCCGAGCGCACCGCTGTTGAGGCAGATATCATAATTCTGCGCCTGCCCCCAGACGCGGCCCGTATAGTTTTTGTAGTAGACCTTGCGCTTCTGGTCCTTCTCGGCGAGACGCTTCTCCGGTGCCTTCTGCGTCTGGCCGTAGCGCTCGACGATGCGGCGGGCGCGGCTGGCCATGTCGGAACAGATGAACACATGCAGACAGTCCTTCCGGTCGCGCAGGATATAGTCCGCGCAGCGGCCGACGATGACGCACTTGCCCTTTTCCGCCAGCTCCTCGATGATCTTGCTCTGCGTGATATAGAGCTGATCGTGCATGGAGAGGTTGTCGTGGCTGTAGCGCTCGGCCGTGGCCAGATAGAACAGCAGGCTGTTGCGGGCGTTGGCATATTCGCCGTGCTCCTCGATGTACTCCGGCGCAAAGCCGCTGCGCTTTGCGACCTCATCGACCAGCTCGCGGTCATAGAACGCATAGCCGAGCTTCTCTGCGACCTGCTTGCCGATGCTGCGGCCGCCGCTGCCGAATTCACGGCTGATCGTAATGATATTCTTCATGACGGTTTCCCCCCGTTCTTTAAGCATACTATCAGTATAGCACACACCGGGCAAAAATGCAAAATACACGCGGAAAAAATGCAAAAAAATCACTCCGCCGAAGCGGAGTGATCTCAGGAAACTCTCTTACAGGGCCTTCTTGGCAGTCTCGACGAGATCGCCGAACGCAGCGGCATCCGTGATCGCGAGCTCGGAGAGGCTCTTGCGGTTCATCTCGATGCCGGCCTTCTTCAGGCCGTTCATGAAGCGGGAATAGTTCATGCCGTAGGGCTTGACAGCGGCGGAGATACGAGCGATCCACAGGCGGCGGAAATCTCTCTTCTTCTGCTTACGGCCGATGTAGGCATAAACGCCGGACTTCTTGACGGCCTGCTTGGCCATCTTGAAATGGGTGGACTTGGAGCCCCAGTAGGACTTCGCAAGCTTCAGGGTCTTATTTCTTCTCTTGCGCGTCATCATCGCGCCTTTTACTCTTGCCATCTTTTGAATCCTCCTATCCGATTATTTGTACGGGATCATCTTTTTGATGCTCTCGACATTGGTGACATCCGCGTAGGTCGTGCTTCTCAGGCGACGGCCGCGCTTGGTGTCCTTCTTGGTGAGGATATGGCTCTTGAACGCGTGCGCTCTCTTGACCTTACCGGTCTTGGTGAGATTGAATCTCTTCTTCGCACCGCTGTGGGTTTTGAGTTTCGGCATGATTCTTCTCCTTTGTGATTATTTTGCATTCTTCGGCGACAGGAACAGCGTCATGAACCGGCCGTCGAGCTTGGGTTTTTTATCCACGTTTGCGACTTCGGCGCATCCCTCGCCAAACCGGATCAAAAGCTGCTCGCCGATGTCGGTATGCGCCATTTCACGCCCGCGGAAGCGCACCGTGACCTTCACGCGGTTGCCTTCCTTCAGGAATTTCATCGCGTTGCGCATTTTCACATTCAGGTCGTTCGTGTCGATGCCCGGGGACATGCGGATCTCCTTGATCTCGACGACGCGCTGATTCTTCCGGGCTTCCTTTTCCTTCTTGAGCTGGTCAAAGCGGAACTTGCCGTAGTCCATGATCTTGCACACGGGGGGAACGGCGTTGGGCGAGATCTTCACAAGGTCGAGCTCCTGCTCCTCTGCCTGGGCCAGCGCCTCCTGTGCGGAGACGATGCCGAGCATGGTGCCGTCCGCTGCGATCAGGCGGATCTCCTTATCCCGGATTTCCTCATTGAGCTGATGATCTAATTTGCCGATGGTAAAGCACCTCCAAACAAAAAATTGCGGATGTCGCAGCACCCGCAACCGAACACACCGCGCCCAAAGCGCAGCGAGACTCGATATCAGACCCCTTTGCCTTCGCTTGGGGTGAGGTCGGGGCTGCCGGCCTTCTTCGTTTTGCGGAACTATTTTAGCACGGAAGTTCCGTGATGTCAAGCATGATTTTTTCTTTATCGCAGGCTTTTTCCGCAGAATCCAAACGAAAAAGTTGAATTCTCCCGAGAAATATGCTATTCTATTTAAGAAATCATCTGTCGGTCCCACAGTCTGCCTGCTGTGCCCCGACGCGGAAAGGACGGGCCATGATCGACCTGCATTGTCATATTCTCCCCGGCGTGGACGACGGCTCTCCCGACGCGGAGACCTCGCTTTCCATGGCGCGCCACGCCGCCGAGAGCGGCGTCACGGCCATTGCCGTCACGCCGCACTGCAATCTGCCCGGCTTCCGCCGCAATTACCGCGGCCCGGACTACCGCAGGCAGCTGAACGGCCTGCGCGAGCTGCTGACGCAGGAAAACATTCCGCTGCGGCTGTACTCCGGGGCCGAGGTATTCGCAGACCCCTCGAACATCCGCACGCTCATCGAGCAGCATGAGCTCATCACGCTCGGCGGCTCACGGTATCTGCTCGTAGAATTTGACTTTGGACTGCCCGGCTCCGTGCTGCTGCGGACGCTCGAGGCCATCGCGCAGCGCGGCCTTGTGCCCGTTGTGGCCCATCCGGAGCGCTATGACGCCGTGCAGCGCGACCCCGGCCTTGCCGCATGGTGCTTTTCCCGCGGGATGCTGCTGCAGCTGAACAAGGGCAGCCTGCTCGGTCTGCTCGGCAGCCGTGCGGAGGACACCGCCCTGCACCTGCTCTCGCACGGTCTGGCGCATCTCATCGCGAGCGACGCCCACGACGACCGCTTCCGCACAACGGGCTTCCGGTCGCTTCTGCCGGTGCTCGAGCCCATATGCCACCCCGATTATATCGCGCTGCTCCTGCACGGCAATCCCCGCAGGATCCTGCGCGATGAACCGATCCCCATTCCGCCGCTTCAATTCGACTGACCCGCAGGAGGCTTTTCATGAGGAAATTACAGATCACCCTGATCGCCCTGTTTCTGGCCGTTGCCATTGCATTCTGCGCCGTGTTCCTGCACGACCGCCTGACGGCCGATCATACCGCGCCCCGCATCGTCTCGGACGGCGTTCCGCTGGAGGTCAGCGTCAATGCTACGGACGCCGAGCTCTGCGCCGGTCTGACCGCAGCGGACGACCGCGACGGCGACCTCACCGACCGCATCATCGTCCGCCGCGTCTCGCAGCTCACGGGCGCGAACAGCGCGCAGGCGACCTACACCGTGTTTGACAGCGCTTCGAACTTCTGCACGTTCACGCGGCCGATCTACTACACGGATTATCACAAGCCGCGCTTCTCCCTGTCGCAGCCGCTCGTCTACGGCGTCGGCAGCACCGTCACCCTGCTCGACCGTCTGAAGGCCGAGGATGTGCTTGACGGCGATCTCACGGACAAGATGCGCCTGACGCTCGTGAACCTGTCCGTCGGCACCGAGGGCGACTACCGCATCCGTGTGCAGGTCACAAACAGTGCGGGCGATACGTCCATGCTCTCCCTGACCGTGATGATCCGCAACCGCACGGCCCGGCATCCCGTCATCACGCTTTCGGATTACCTCGTCTATGCCACGGGAGATGAGACACCGGAGGATTACCGCAGCCTGATCACCTCCGTGCTGCAGTCGGAGCACGGGGCGAGCGTCGATCCGTCGAAGGTCGAGATCTCCGGGAAGATCGACCACGAGCATCCGGGCAGCTATGACGTGCTCTTCTCCTATACGAACGACGCCGGTCTGGAGAGCTCCGTCATTCTGACCGTCGTTGTGGAGTAAGGGGGCAGCCATGAAAGAACAGAAAACGACCAAATGGTCCAACTTCAATCCGCTGTGTCTCGCGCGCCATGTGCTGCGCAATCTCTGGATGACCGTTCTGGCCGGGCTCATCTGCGTTATGGCGGTCTACCTGCTGCAGACGCTCGTGTCCAAGCCGAGCTATGACAGCCAGGTCACCTTCGCCGTGACGAGCCGCAGCGCCTCCGCCACGGCCTCCGGCAGCATCGCCGTGACGGACTCCGTGGCGAGCCAGTTCGGCGAGCTGCTGCAGAGCAACCCCGTCCGCACCGCCGCTGCCGCCGAAATGGGCCTGAACGCCTTCCCGGGGACGTGCAGCGTCGATGTGCCGGAGAACACGAACATCCTCATTCTGACCGTCACTGCCCCGACGCCGGAGCTTGCCTTCCGCGGGGCGCTGGCCGTGATGGACTGCTACGAAGCCTATGCGGACTTCATCCTCGCCTCGGCCGTGCTGAACCCCATCAACGGCCCGACGCTCCCGTCGCAGCCCAGCGCGCAGGCCTCGCGCGACCGTCTGCTCAGGCTGGCTGGGCCCATCGGCGCGCTGGCCATGATCGCAGTCCTGCTGCTTCTCGCCGTCTCGCAGGAGACGGTGCAGACCGTCCCCGGCGCGCGCGATCAGCTCGACACGAAGCTGCTCGCCACCCTGCGCCACGAGCGCAAGCGCGGCGCGCTGCTGCGAAACAAAAAATCCGCCCTGCTCATCTCGGACCCGACCTGCAGCTTCTATTACACCGAAACGGTCCATCAGCTCCGCGCGCAGGTGGAGCGGGCACATGAAAAGGATGGCCGGCAGGTCTTCCTCATCACGAGCTGCGCAGAGAACGAGGGTAAATCCACGGTCGCAGCCAATCTTGCCCTGTCACTGGCACAGAAGCATCAGCGCGTGCTGCTGCTGGACGCCGACCTGCGCAAGCCTGCGCAGTCGCTGATCTTTTCGGCCTCGCCTGCCCCCGGCACGGACCTTGGCTATCTCATCACGCACCGCCCGGACCGCGAGGCGCTGGAAAAGGCCATTGTCCGTGATGAAGCGACCGGCCTGTCCCATCTCTATGCCGCGCCGCTGCGCCGCAGCCAGAGCGAGGCGCTCAGCCCGGATTCATTCCGTCCGCTGCTCGACGCGCTGCGCGAGAGCTATTCCTACATTCTCATCGACACGCCACCCTTCAGCTTCTTCGCCGATGCCGAGGTGCTGGCCGATGCAGCCGATGCCGCGATCCTCGTCGTCCGGCAGGACCTCGTCCCCGCCGCCGTCGTAAACGACACCATCGACGATCTGAACGCCGCCCACGCCGCGCTGCTTGGCTGCGTGCTTAATAATTATCAGTCGTTCCACTTCGGCAGCCGTCTCGGCGGCTATGGCTACGGCTACGGCTATGGCAGCTACGGCGGAAAATACGGCTATTACGGCTACGGCAGCAAGCAAGGAAAGGAGGCCGCTCATGGAAGAACAGACGACGCAAGGAATTGACCTTTCCGTTTTCCTGCACAATTTCCGCCGCACCCTGCAGCACTTTTTCTGGGTCCCGATCGTGCTCGGTCTGCTGCTCGGCGGCGTGAGCTGGCTGCGCGCCGCGCGCAGCTATGCCCCGGTCTATCAGAGCTCCGCCGTGTTCTCCGTCAGCGCGGGCTTCTCGTCCTCGACGGATATCCTCAGCCACAGCACCTATCTCGACAGCAACGCCGCCGCGCAGCTCTCAGCCACGTTCCCCTATGTCCTGCAGAGCGATCGCATGCAGCTGCTGCTCCAGCAGGAGCTGGGCGATCAGCGTGCTCCCGTCAGCCTGTCGGCCAGCTCTGTGGCGGATGCCGCCCTGTTCACGCTGACGGCAACGGGCAGCGATCCGCAGGCCGTCTATGACACGCTGCTGGCCGCCATCGAGGTCTACCCCGCTGCGGCGACCACCATTCTGGGCGACACGCAGATCCAGGTCATTGACCAGCCGGTCGAGCCGTCCGCTGCGCCCATCAACGCCAACACGGCTCTGCAGACCGGCATCCGCCGCGGCGTCGTCGGGCTGGTCCTCGGCCTCGTCCTTGTGGCGCTGCTCTCCCTGACGCGCCGCACCGTTCACTCTGCCGAGGACCTGCACCGCCTCATCAGTCTGTCCTGCCTCTCCTCCATCCCCGCCGTGCGCCGCGGAAAGCGCACCCGCCGCGAGGCTCCCTCGCTTCTGCTGACGCATGCGGGCACAGGCTCCGACTTCTCCGAGGCCATGCGCAACCTCAGCCTGAAGCTGCAGCGTATCACCTCGAAGCACGGCGCAAAGGTCGTTCTCATCACGAGCACCGTCCCCGGCGAGGGCAAAACGACCGTTGCCTCGAACCTCGCACTGGCGCTGGCCGCCGAGGGCAAGCGCGTCATCCTCATCGACGGCGACCTGCGCAAGCAGTCGCTCAAGCCGCTGTTCGGCATCGGCGCGCACTCCGACGGCCTTGTCGAGGTGCTCAGCGGCAAGGCAAAGAACTTCCGCCTGCTGCCCGTTCCGGATTCCGGCCTGCTGCTGCTCTCCGGCGACGGCACTGTCGCCCAGCCGCAGCGCCTGCTCGGCTCGCCGCGCATGGGCCAGATTCTGGAGCTGCTGCGGCAGAAGCTCGACTACATTCTCATCGATACGCCGCCTGCGGGCGTTCTGTCCGACGCTGCAGCGCTGGCCAAATATGCCGACGGCGCTATTTACGTCGTGCGGCAGGATATGGCAAACTCCGTCCAGATCGTCAACTCCGTCCAGTCGCTCTCCGGCGCCGTGCCGCTGTATGGCTGCGTGCTGAACTGCACGCAGGCCGGAACGACGCGCTCGGGCTATCGCTATGGCTACCGCTACGGCTATCAGTACGGCTACAGCAGCCACTACAGCCACTATAGCCACTACAGCTCCGACGCAGGCGACCAGCGCTGAGGAGGGCGGGCATGTCTCTGATTCGAAAGCTCCGCGACCGCCTGCAGGGCGCGACGCTGCACGACCTCTGGGTCGAAACGCGCTGGGTCCTGCACCACAGCAAGCGCTACCGCCGCTCTATCGCGGCCTATGTACTGCTCGGCATCGCCTCCATTGCGCTGAGCCTGCTGTCGAGTCTCTCCTCGCGTGAGCTCATCAACGCCATCGTCTATCTGCAGGGCGGCGGACGGCGCGTGCTGTTTTGCGGCGTTATCGTCGTGCTGCTGGCAGGCTCGACCATCGTGCTCAATGCTCTTGTCAGCCGCTTCAGCGCGAAGATCAATCTCCGCATCGGCAATGAGCTGCGCGCCGAGGTCTTCGGCATGTTCCTGAACACGGACTGGGAATCCCTGCAGCAGTTCCACTCCGGCGATCTGCTCAGCCGCATCAACACGGACGTCTCGAATGTGGCGGGCAGCGTGCTTGGCTGGATCCCGTCCCTTATCCTGCGGCTGACGCAGTTTCTGGCCTCGCTGGCCGTCATTCTGGTCTACGACCCGACCATGGCAGTGCTGGCCCTGCTGAGCGCGCCCGTGACGCTGCTGCTGTCGCGGCCGCTTGTGCGAAAAATGCGCAGCTTCAACCGCGATATGCGCGCCGTCGGCAGCGAAATGACGGCCTTCCAGGAGGAGACGCTGCAGAACATCCCCGCCATCAAGGCCTTCCACCTCGTCGATACCTTCCGCGAGAGGCTCGATCGCGTGCAGGAGCGGTATTATGACACCGGCATCGCGTTTCAGCGCTTCTCCATTCTGACCTCGTCGTTCCTCTCGTCGTGCGGCATGCTCGTAAGCTACCTCTGCCTCGGCTGGGGTGCTTACCGCCTGTGGCAGGGCCGGATCGACTTCGGCACGATGGTGCTGTTCCTGCAGCTGGCGTCCTATCTCTCCTCGTCGCTCAGCGCGCTCATCCATCTGGTCCCCTCCGCCATCGAGGCCTCCGTCTCCGCGCGGCGCATCATGTCCGTGCTGGAGCTGCCGCGCGAACAGCTCGACTACCCGGAGCGCGCACAGCGGCTCGTCCGCGAAGGCGTTCCGCTGGCGCTGTCGCTGCAGGGGCTGGAGTTCGCGTATCAGGGCCGCGCGCCCGTTCTGAAGCAGCTGGATCTGCAGGTGCAGCCGCATGAGATGATCGCCATCGTCGGCCCGTCCGGCAGCGGCAAGACGACGCTGTTCCGTCTGCTGCTTGGCCTGCTCCACCCGACGGGCGGCAGCGCCGTGCTGACCGGCGGCGGCGAGGCGCTGGACGTCTCTCCCTCCACGCGCTGCTGCTTTGCCTATGTGCCGCAGGACAACGTGATCTTCTCCGGCACCGTGGCCGAGACGCTCCGCCTTGTGCGGCCGGACGCCCCGGAGGAGGCCCTGTGGGCTGCGCTGCGCGCCGCCTGCGCCGAGGATTTCGTCCGCGGCCTGCCCGGCGGGCTGGACTGCCCGCTGCGCGAACGCGGCGGCTCGCTGTCCGAGGGGCAGAACCAGCGGCTGGCCATTGCGCGCGCCATTCTGGCCGATGCTCCTATCCTGCTGCTCGACGAGGTGACGTCGGCGCTTGATCTGGAGACGGAGCAGCGCGTGCTCGAGAACATCGCCGCCCTGCCCGGCAAGACGTGCATCCTCAGCACCCACCGGCCGAGCGTGCTGTCGCTGTGCAGCCGCGTTTACCGTCTGCACAATGCCGCGCTCGAGCTCCTGCCGGAGTCCGAGTGGCGCAGATTATACCGGAATAATTGACGAAAACGGACGCACCCGCGCGGGTGCGTCCGAATTTTTACGGCTGTTTTCGAATTTGCCGAAGCTTTCCTGCTATTCGGCCGGGTACTGCGAGATTGCCGCGTCGCTTTGCTCCTCGCAATCATCACGTTTTTTGAACACCACGATAAATGAAAATGCGGGAACGGCTCGTTCGGCAGGCGGATATCAGCCTGATGTGCCGCATCAATTTCGTGAATTTCGATCATCCATGCTCTCTTCCGGCCGTCAGACCGCCTCGATCTTGATAAGATTGGTGTTGCCGGACTTACCGTTCGTGATGCCGCCGGTCATAACAACATTGTCGCCCGGCTGCAGGTGCATCGTGTCGCGGGCGGCGCGCAGTGCATGATAGAACAGCACGTCCGTGGAGTTGAACTGCTCGCTCAGCACCGGCAGCACGCCCCACGACAGCGAGAGCTTATACCACACGCGCTTGTTCGTCGCCATACCGACGATGTCCATCGGTGCACGGAAGCGCGAGACCATCCGGACCGTCATGCCGGACATGGACGTCACAACGATGACCTTGGCCCCGATGTCGATGGCCATGCCGCACGTTGCGTGGGAAATGGCGTCCACGCGGTCGTGGATGACAAATTCGTTCGTGCGGAAGCGCTTGGCGTAGTCGATGTGGCGCTCCGTCTCCTCCGCGATCTCCGCCATGGTCCGCACGGTCTCCACCGGATACTTGCCCGCGGCTGACTCGCCGGAAAGCATGACGGCGCTCGTGCCGTCATAGACGGCGTTGGCCACATCGGAGATCTCCGCACGCGTCGGGCGCGGATTGTGGATCATAGATTCAAGCATTTCCGTGGCCGTGATGACGCGCTTGCCGAGCAGGCGGCACTTCGTGATGAGGTATTTCTGAATGGCAGGCAGCTCCGTGAACGGGACCTCCACACCGAGGTCGCCGCGTGCGACCATGATGCCGTCACAGACCTCGCTGATCTCCTCAATGTTGTCCACGCCCGCGCGGTTCTCGATCTTGGCGATGATGTCGATGTCCTCGCCGCCGTTGGCGTGCAGGAAGCCGCGCAGATCGAGCAGGTCCTGCTTGCACGAGACAAACGAGGCCGCGACAAAATCCACGCCGTTGCGGATGCCGAACAGAAGGTCGTCCTTGTCCTGCTCGCTGAGATAGATCTGATGCAGGACCTTGTTCGGGAAGCTCATGCTCTTGCGGTTGGAAAGCTTGCCGCCCACGACGACGCGGCAGTGCACGTCCGTCTCCGTGAGGTCCTGCACCTCGAAGATCACGAGGCCGTTGTTCACGAGCACGCGGTCGCCCACTGCCAGATCATGCGGCAGGCCGGCGTAATTCACGCTGACGATCGTCTCGTCGCCCTCGACCGGGCGCGTTGTGAACGTAAAGGCATCGCCGTCATGCAGCTCGATATGCCCCGCAGCAAACGTGCCGATGCGGTACTCCGGGCCCTTCGTATCGAGCATGATGGCGATCGGCAGACCAAGCTCCTCGCGCACCTGCTTGATCATGTCGATCTTGGCCTGATGCTCGGCATGGGTGCCGTGCGAAAAATTCAGGCGGGCCACATTCATGCCCGCGCGGCACATATCGGCAAACACGGCCGGGTCACTGCTGGCCGGGCCGATGGTACAGACGATCTTTGTTTTCCTCATAGCGATAATCCCCTTTCGCCGCATACCGCGGCATAAAAAAAGACAGGACGGCAGTCCTGTCCGATCCGTGTGCCGCACAGAAGCACGGCACAGCCGATCCAGCAGGAATAGGGCCCCACGACCCTATGACAGACTCCACCGCTCCTGCTGTCCCATATTCTCACGGGAATTATTGTAGCAAACATCCCCGCCGGTGTCAATTCCCGGTGCAGAACGGAGCCGCACGAATTTCGCCGTGCAGCTCCGTGATTTTTGTTAAGAATGCCCTACTTTTGATTTTTCTCAAGCCACTTGGCCAGTGCGTCGGCCATGCCGCTGTTCACAGGCTTGTCATCCTTCTGCTGCTGCAGATACTTTGCCACATCGCGCTTGCCCGCCCCGGCACTTTTGCGCCGCTCCTGGAAGGCGGAGAGCTTTTCCCGGTAGCCGCAGACGCAGGCGAACATCTGATTCTCACCCTCGCCGCGCAGCTCCATTTTCTTGAAGCAGTTCGGGCAGCGTGCGTTCGTCACCTGCGTGACGCTTTTGCGATAGCCGCACTCGCGGTCCGGGCAGACGAGCATCTCGCCGCGCTTTCCCTTGACGAGCAGCAGGAACTTGCCGCGGTCCGGGCAGGTCTTGCGCGTCTGGTTGTCGTGGGTGTATTTTGCATCGCTCGCCTTGACGGCCGCAACGAGACGCGACGCATAGGCGCGCATTTCCTCGACGAATTTTGCGTCGCGCTCCTGTCCCTTTGCGATCCGGGCAAGGCGGTCCTCCCACTGTGCCGTGAGCGCAGCCGAGCGGAGGTCCTCCGGGGCCAGCTCCACAAGCTGCATGCCCTTGGACGTCGGGACGAGCTCCTTACCGCGCCGCTCGATATAAAATGCAGAGAACAGCTTTTCGATGATGTCCGCGCGCGTGGCAGGCGTGCCAAGGCCGCTTGTCTCCGCCAGGATCTTCTGCAGGGCCTTGTCTGTGACCTGCGCCTGCGGATGCTCCATGGCCGTCAGCAGCGTCGCCTCCGTATAGCGCGGCGGAGGCGGCGTCTTGCCCACCGCAACGGACGCGCCGAGGATCGGCAGCCTCTGCCCCTGCTCCAGCGCCGGGAGCGTCTGCGGCTCGTCCTCTTCCTCGTCATCCAGCCGGAAGCTGCGGTCATAGACCCTGCGCCAGCCCGGCTCCGAGACAATGCGGCCCTTGGCCGTGAAGTCATGGTCCCCGGCGCGCAGCGTCAGCTCGACCTCCTCATAGGCACACGGCGGCATCAGCACCGCAAGGAAGCGGCGCACGACGAGGTCATAGATATTCCGCTCCGGCCCGGAGAGCTGCCACAGGTCCGGGGCCTCCTCCGTGGGGATGATGGCGTGATGATCCGTGACCTTGGCATTGTTCACCAGATATTTGGTCGAAAGCGGGCGGCGGCGCATCAGCTCCTGCGCAAAGGGCTTGTAGTCCCCTGTCATCACGGCACGCAGGCGGTCCGGCAGCGTCGGAACGACGTCGTCGGAGATATAGCGCGAGTCCGTGCGCGGATAGGTCAGCAGCTTGTGCTGCTCATAGAGGGCCTGCATAAGATTCAGCGTTTCCTTTGCGGAATAGGCGTATTTTTTATTCGCATCGCGCTGCAGCTCCGTCAGGTCATAGGCCGCAGGCGGCGGCGTCATGCGGCGCATCCGGCGTACCTGCCGGATGGTGCAGGTCCCCGTGCGGCAGGCCTCGGCGATCCGCTCGGCCAGCGCGCGGTCAAATGTACGGCTGTTTCCGTTTGCATCGCGCCAGACGGCCGTGAAGCCCGCGAGCTTCAGCCGGACGCCGTAGAATTCCTTCGGCACAAAGCTGCGGATTTCCTGCTCCCGCGCGGCGATAAGGGCCAGCGTCGGTGTCTGCACGCGCCCGGCCGAGAGCTGCGCATTGTATTTGCACGTCAGGGCGCGCGTCACGTTCAGGCCGACGAGCCAGTCGGCCTCGCTGCGCGCCTGCGCGGAGCGGAACAGATTTTCATAGTCCGCCGCCGGGCGCAGATCTGCAAAGCCGTCGCGGATGGCCTTGTCTGTCTGGGACGAGATCCAAAGCCGCTTTGCAGGCTTGTTCCAGCCCGCCTTGGCCATGATCCAGCGCGCAACGAGCTCACCCTCGCGCCCAGCATCCGTGGCGATGATGAGGCCGGTGATGTCGCTGCGCTTCATCAGGCCCTGCACCACGCGGAACTGCCGCGCCGTCTGCGGGATGACGACGAGCTTCATATTCTGCGGGAGCATCGGCAGGTCGGCCATGTCCCACTTCTCCCACTTTTTCTCATAGACGTCCGGGTCAGCCAGCGTGACCAGATGCCCGAGCGCCCAGGTGACAACATAGCGGTCGCCCTCCAGGTAGCCCTCGCCGCCGCGCCTGCAGCCGAGCACGCGCGCCAGCTCCCGGCCGACGGAGGGCTTCTCCGCCAGAACGAGCTGTCTGCCCATCAGTCGATGACGCGGACGGCCGTGATGACCGGCTGCTCCGCTGCGGGGATCGTGCCGTTGCCGTCCGTCGGCTGCGCGTCCTTGCAGATCTGGTCGACGATGTCCATGCCGGACGTCACATAGCCGAAGCAGGCATACTGGCCGTCCAGAAAGGTCGAATCGCTCTGCACGATGAAGAACTGTGAGCTCGCGCTGTCCATGCTGACGCTGTTGCGGGCCATGGAGATCGCGCCGCGCGTATGCGACAGGTTATTTTCCACGCCGTTGGCGGAGAATTCTCCCTTGATTGTCTCATCCGAGCCGCCCATGCCGGTGCCCTCGGGGTCGCCGCCCTGGATCATGAAGCCGTCGATGATGCGGTGGAAGGTCAGGCCGTCATAGAAGCCCTCTTTTGCCAGCTTCAGGAAGTTATCAACCGTGATGGGGGCGGCGTCGCCGTCCAGCTCCACGGCGATGGTGCCGTAATCCTGCACCTCGATCTCCACATGGTGCTTTCCGGCCGAGCCGGACGTGTTGTCGTCCTTGCTGCAGGCAGCAAAGACGCAGACGGCCAGCGCCGCCGCAAGGATCAGAGAAAGCCAACGTTTCATGATAAATTCCTCCAGTTTTTATATCATTTATTTCGTATATTATCGGGTCGGGGCATGTCCCGACCGGCTGTACGCCTGCAGTTCGTGCAGGCTGCCGAAAAATAAAGTTAGCCTGTAGCGGCGGTCAGTGACCGCCCAGTCAGGGGGGATTTAACCGCAGGAGGGCACTGGTGCACCGCCGCACTCTCCTGACGTGTCATTGCGAGGAGCGAAAGCGACGCGGCAATCTCGCAGGACCCGGCCGGATCGTGGGAAAGCGATCGGCGAAATCGTAACTGCCTGCCCGAGATTGCCACGTCGGCCTCCGGCCTCCTCGCAATGACAAATCCGGTGGCCTCGCGCCACAGAACATTTGCAGCAAATATTGCCAGTCTGCATGGCGGTCACTGACCGCCGCTACCGTCAAATTTGGGGGCCGGTACATGTTCCGCCTTACTCAAACGCCGGGCCGAGGTAGGCCCGCTGCGGGAGCGGCGTTCCATCCAGCGATTTAGCCATACCAAAGGGCTGCGTGCCGCCCGCCGTGCGGAAGGACGCCTCCCGGCATCCGAGCCTGTCCGCCAGCGCGGCGGCGGCCTCCGGGCAGTCCGGCAGCAGCTCGCGCACGAGCAGCGTTTCGCCGTCCCGCTCCGCCGCGGCGCAGCAGACGGCATCACCCGTCTCGATGCGGTAAAGGCCAGCCCCGCTGCTGCGGGAGATCGTTTCCTGCCAGCGCAGCAGCTCCGGCGGATAAGACAGATGGCTGTCATAGAGCTGCAGCTCGCGCAGGCTCTGCCAGCCATCCGGCGTGAGCGGCGTGATGCTGCAGTCGCCGCGCGCCGCCGGGACCGTCTCAGTCCGGCAGGTGAACACGGTCCGGTAGCCAAAGCGGGCATAGAACCCGAACAGACTCTCCTCCGCCGGGACGAGCACGGCCGCGCGGACGTCCTGCTTTGCAAGGTCCTGCTCCGCCTCCTGCAAGAGCAGGCGGCAGTGGCCGCGCCCGCGCAGGGCCGGGGCCGTGCAGACGGCGTAGAGATAGGCAGCAGGGACGGCGTCTCCGTCGTCGCCGACCAGCTCCGCCGGGAGCGCGCACAGCATGGCTGCGGGGCTGCCGTCCGGCGCGCGGCGCAGATAGACGGGCGTGCAGTCGAACAGCGCCTGCCAGAACGCGCGCACCTCCGCCTCGGTATCGCCGAAGCAGGCCTGCCACAGCCGCGTCAGGGCGGGCAGGTCGCGCCGAGCCGCCCTCATGCGGGCAGCTCCTCGGCCAACAGCTTTTCGAGCAGCAGGTCCGGGATATAGCTTTCCTTCGCGCGGCGCAGGCCCTCGAGGCCCATGTCGTCCTCGCGGTTCAGAAAGCGGTAGGGCGTCTCAGCGATCCGGCGGGCAAATTCGCGGTTGATCATCGGATACGGCCCGTTCATATCGGCGCGGGCCTTTTCAAAGTTCACGTCAAACATATCCGGCCGGATGGGGTTGCCCATGGCGAAGGCGACGACCTCGCCCTCGACCTCCAGCACAAGACCCGTCATGCCGAGCGCATCGAAATGGTCGAATGCCAGCCCGATGGCGCGCTGCTCCAACGCGTAGTCCGCGGGGTCGTTCTCCAGAAAATGCAGGCGATACCACTCGTCCGTAAAGGCGCGGCAGCGCGGCAGCTGGTCCGCAGTCAGCGGCAGGACGCGATAATCCGGGTAGGCCGCCTCAAAGCGGTTGCAGTGGTTACGCTTGGCCTGCAGCTTCTTGCCGTGCAGCTGGGCAAGCTGCTCCGTCTCGTAGACATAGTCCGCGCTGTCGCGCACGCTGTGGAAGCGAAAGCGGCCGGGACACAGCGCCTCGAGCCGGTCGCGCTCCTCGGGCAGCAGGCCGAACAGCCGCAGCGGGATGCCGCGCTCACATGCGTCCTGCCGCAGCAGCTCCAGCGTGCCCGGCAGGTCCCGGCAGCCCACGGGCCACGGGTACGTCAGGCTCCCGGAAAAATTGCTGAGAAACACGGGCGTGCCGTCCACCGACGCTACGCGCTGGTCCCCCCACAGGTAGAGATTCACAAAGGAAAACTCGCTGCCATGCCCGGCCGCAGCCTGCATCACGGGTTCGATCCATGCGCGGTCCTCCAGGCAGATGGGGCGAAAGTCCAACATAGTTTCACCACTTTCATAGAATTTTGGGATAGGATAAAGATATTTTACCATAGATCCCGCAAAATAACAAGCAGCGGCCTCTCTGCTCCGCTCCGCAATGCAGGAAAAAGCCTCGCAGAGTTCGCCACCCGCAGACGGCGAAGAAGGTGAGATCATTTTCTCCGGCAGCGCGTACGTCGGAGAAAATACCGCTCAGTCGGCCAGTGTGCGAATTGTCCGCCCTTTGCGGGCAGTTCGTGCGCGCAGCGGACTGCAAACGAAGGCGGAGGCCGCCATATGGCAGCCTCCGCAGAAATCTAAAATTTTGAATTATTCGACCGTAACGGACTTGGCCAGATTGCGCGGCATATCGACATCGCAGCCGCGGGCCAGTGCGATATAGTAGGCAAAGGCCTGCAGCGGGATGACCGTCAGGCTCGGCTGCAGCAGCGGGTGCGCCTTCGGCACGATGAGGCTGCGGTCGGCATACTTTTCGATCTCCCCGGCAAAGTCCTCCGTCGTCACGCCGAGGACGTGCGCGCCGCGCGCCTTGACCTCGCGGACATTGGCCATGGTCTTATCAAAGAGCTTCTCGACGGTGGCAAGGGCCACCACGAGCGTCTCCTCCTCGATGAGGGAGATGGGGCCGTGCTTCAGCTCACCGGCGGGATAGGCCTCGGAATGAACGTAGGCGATCTCCTTGAGCTTCAGACTTCCCTCGAGGCAGGTCGCGCTGTCGAGATTGCGGCCGATGAAGAACACGTCGTGGTTGTGGCTGAAGGCCTCCGCAGCCTCCTCGATCTTTGCCAGATTCTCCGGCACAAGGATCTGCGCCACCTGGTCCGGCAGGCGCTGCAGGCCCTCGAGCATGGCGGCATAGCACTCCGGCGCGAGCGTGCCGAGCTTTTCGCCGATATACATGGCCAGCAGATAGATGACGGCCAGCTGCGTGGAATAGGCCTTCGTCGTGGCAACGGCGATCTCGGGGCCGGCACAGGTGTAGATGACGTCGTGCGCCGCCTTGGAAATGGCGCTGCCGACCACGTTGACAATGGCGAGCGTCCGCGCACCGCGGGCGTTGGCCTCACGCAGGGCGGCCAGTGTGTCGGCCGTTTCGCCGGACTGGCTGATGATGATAACGAGCGTATCGTCGCCGAGCACCGGCTCGGAATAGCGGAACTCTGAGGCGAGCACCGGCTCGACCTGGATGCGCGTCGTGCGCTCGAGGATATACTTGGCGTGATTGCCGACATAGGACGCCGAGCCGCAGGCAACCATATAGATGCGGCGCAGGCCGCGCAGATAGCCCTCATCAAGCTTTACGTCATCCAGCACAACGCGGCCGTTGCGGATCCGTGGATTGATCGTATCGCGCAGGGCCTTGGGCTGGTCGTAAATTTCCTTGAGCATGAAGTGCGGATAGCCGCCCTTCTGCGCAGCGGACATCTCCCACTCGATGTGCTCAGGGGCCTTGCGCACGGGCGTGCCGTTTGCGTCATAGAACTGCGCGGCGTTCTTCGTGAACACGACCATATCGCCGTCGTTGAGATACACGACGCTGCGCGTATACGGCAGGATGGCCGGGACATCCGAGGCGATGAAGTTCTCGCTCTCGCCGAAGCCGAAGATCAGCGGACTGTCCTTCTTGACGGCGATCATGGAATCCGGCCGGTCGGCGCAGAGGATGCCGAGCGCATAGCTGCCCTCGATCCGGCCGAGCGTCAGGCGGACGGCCTTCATCAGATCGTTTTCCTGTTCATAATAGTATTCCAGCAGATTGGCGATGACCTCCGTGTCCGTCTCGGAGCGGAACGTCTTGCCCTGCTTCAGCAAGAACTCCTTCAGCGGCAGGAAATTCTCAATGATGCCGTTGTGCACGATGCAGATGCTGCCGTTCGTGGACAGCTGCGGATGCGCATTCTCGTCCGAGGGTGCGCCGTGCGTCGCCCAGCGGGTATGGCCGATGCCGAGATAGCCGGGGAGCGTCGCGCCGTTTTCCGTCTTTGTGCGCAGGACGGCCAGACGGCCCTTGGACTTGGCGAGCTTCAGCTCCCCTTCCGAAAAAACACACAGTCCAGCGGAATCATAGCCGCGATACTCCAGACGGGAAAGGCCGTCCAGCAAAATGGGAGCTGCCTGCTTCGAACCGGCATAACCAACAATTCCACACATAAAAATAACCTCCATACGTCAGGTCAGATCCATGATCTTCGGTGTCGTACGGAGATTATACACGATTGCTTTGTCAAAATCAACTGAAAATTTACTTTTTCCGCTTTTCGTCCGATTTCCCATCGAAAATGGACAATTGGAAGGGCCGTAACAGGGCGAGAGACGCCGGAATATCCGGCAACCTCTCCGCTCCGCAGGACTGCAGTGCCGCGCTTGCCGCCGATCCGTCGTCAAAGACGTAAAGCTCCGACATGCCGCGGCGCAGGTTCCACTGCGAACCGGACCAGGTCCCGCCCGTTCCCTCGGCGCACTGGGCCACAAGGGTCTTTTCGCCCATGGCGTGGATGAGGCAGTTGCGGGCCAGAGCGCGCGGCGTGGAAAACGGCAGCTCATAGCCGCCCGCGCTGCAATACAGCACGTTTTGCCGCGCGGGATGATCCAGCAGACTGTCCGGCACAAAGCAGATCACCCGGCCGCCCGCCGCAAGGCAAGCCTCCTGCGCGGCGGTGTCCGCACCGGCAGCCCCGCCGGAGACGAGCGTAAAGCCCTCGGCCGCAGCGAGCTTTCCGGCCTGCACGGCAAAGCGGCGGTTATCCGGCCGGAGCTGCCGCGAGCCGACGAGCGCAACGCAGCGCGTGCCGAGCAGGGCCGTGTCGCCGCGGCAGAACAGGGCGGGCGGGCACTCCGTCTCGCCCATGCGGCGCAGGCGCGCCGGGAAGCCGTCCGAAAGGCGCGTCAGGACCGTGATGCCCTGTGCGGCAGCGGCCTCGAGATAGCGGTGCAGCGTGTCTGTCCGGTCAAGCAGCGCCGTGATCTGCAGGGCGGCCGCCTCCGGATAGCCGAGCGCCCGGAGATAGGCAGGCGTCACCTCGCCGTCTCCGGCCTGACAGGTCTGCCGGACGCGCCGGGCAAGCGTGCGGTACTGCGCCGGGGTCAGCGGCACATCCTGCGTGCCGAGCGCGCAGCACAGCAGGAGCAGGCCCTCCTCCGCCGGGCGCATCAGAAGCGCCTGCGGGATGTCGGGTGCTTTTCCTCTGCAGGTGCGGGCACCAGACAGCCGTATTCATCAAAGATCATCGGAACGATGCGGAAGCCCGCAAATTTTGCGATCTCGTCCAGCTTGGCCTTCTCCGGGAACGAGCCGAGCAGCGTGAAGGAGATGCCCTTTTTCCGGGCGCGGCCCGTGCGGCCGATGCGGTGGATATAGTATTCGTTCTCCTCGGGGACGTCGTAGTTGATGACGCCGTCGACGTCGTCCACGTCGATGCCGCGGGAGGCAACGTCCGTCGCGATGAGTACCGGGAGCTTGCCATGGCGGAAATCGGCCATGGTCTTTTCGCGCGTGGCCTGCTTGATGTCGCCGTGCAGGCAGTCGGCGCGGATGCCCGCGCGGCGCAGGTCGTCGCTCAAGCGCTGGCACATGACCTTCGTGTTGCAGAACACGATCACGCGCTCAAGCGCGCCGGAGCGCAGGATACGCAGCATAGCCTCTTCCTTCTCCAGCCGCGGGACCGTGATAGAATACTGATCGATATCAGGCTTACTCTCCTCCGTCGGGGCAACGGTGATCTCCACCTCGTCGCGCTGGTACATCCAGCTGACAGTCATGACCTCCTGCGAGATCGTCGCGGAGAACAGGCCGAGGTTCGTACGGTTCTTGATGCGGTCGAGAATTTTCGTCACATCATCGAAGAAGCCCATGTCCAGCATGCGGTCCGCCTCGTCGAGAATGACGGTCTTGATGCGGTCGAGGCGCAGGTTCTTTCGGTTATAGTGGTCCATGAGGCGACCGGGCGTTGCCACGACGATCTGCGGATGCTGCTGCAGGCTGCGGATCTGCGGCTCGAGCCGCTGGCCGCCATAGACGACCGTCACACGGATATCCTTATAAAATGTGAGCAAGCCGCGCAGCTCGTCGGCGATCTGGATGGCCAGCTCGCGCGTCGGGGCCAGGATCAGGCCCTGCAGATCGTCGGACTGCGGATCGATATGCTCGATCATCGGGATGCCAAAGGCAAACGTCTTGCCCGTTCCCGTCGGCGCCTTGGCGATGACGTCGCGCCACGCCAGCAGCGGCGGGATGGCCTCCTCCTGCACGCGCGTCGGCATTGCGACGCCCTTCTTTTCCAGCGCACGGAGGATCTCCTCGCTGACACCGAGCTCCTGAAATGTCTTTGTCGTTTCCATACCAGTTCCCCTACCTATATTCAGCTTGTCAAAAAAGTCCCTCCAAGGCTTTTTCGCCAAGCCGCTTCTGGAATTGCAAAATAAATTTTGAAGCATGATTTTGCAATTCTGCCGCTGCGGCGGGTGATCAAACGCGAAAGGACACCCTGACGGTTTCCTTTCACACTTTCCTTCCCTCCGAAACTTTTGGCTTGGCAGGTTTTTTGACAGTCTGCTATATTACCCATGCGGCGCATGCGGCGCAAAAAAGCCGAAACTCCGCATTTTCATTTCTTAGATAGTGTACCAAATCCACACCCGATTTTCAATCCTTTCCCGCATTTTTTGCTGGGTACAAAAAAAGTTTTAGCTTATCGATAGAAAAATCGCGATTTCCTTGTAGTTTTTTATTGTTATAAGTCAAAATTCAGAAAAAAATCGCAAAAAAAGTTAGTCTCTGCCTTGCAGGCTTTCTCTATTTATAGTATAATCTGAGTGATACGAGCCCGTCCACCGGCTGCGACCGGATTATTTTACAAAGGGGACCTGTTTCCATGGCAACATTTTACATAAACGGTGCCGAAGTTACCGTCGCCAAAAAGCAGAAGCTGCTGCGCTACCTGCGCGATGAGCTGCATCTCACCTCCGTAAAAGACGGCTGCAGCGAGGGCGCCTGCGGCGCATGCACCGTGCTCATCAATGGCGAGCCCTGCCGCGCCTGCGTTCCGGACACCGAGCGGCTCGACGGCAAGCACATCCTGACGGTCGAGGGCCTTTCCGACTTTGAAAAGGCTGCCTACACCTTCGCCTTCGGCGAGGCGGGCGCCGTGCAGTGCGGCTTCTGCATTCCCGGCATGGTGCTGTGCGCCAAGGCCCTGCTCGACCGCACGCCGGACCCGACGGAGGAGCAGATCCGCTGGGCCATCCGCAACAACTACTGCCGCTGCACCGGCTATGTCAAGATCGTCGAGGCCATCCGTCTGGCCGGGAAGATCCTGCGCGAAAAGAAGATCCCCCTGCCCGCCACGACGGACTGGAAGATCGGCTCCCGCGTCCAGCGTCTGGACGTCGAGGAGAAGGTCCTCGGCACCGGAAAATATCCCGACGATTACTACCCCGAAAAAATGTGCTACGGCTCCGCCGTGCGCAGCAAATATCCGCGCGCCCGCGTGCTGTCCATCGACACGTCCAAGGCGGCCGCGCTGCCCGGCGTTATCTGCGTGCTGACCGCAGCAGACGTGCCGGGCGAGAACATCATCGGACACATCGTCCACGACTGGGACGTCATGGTCCCCGTCGGCGGTGTCGTCCACTTCCTCGGCGACGCGCTGGCCCTTGTCGCAGCCGAGACGCCGGAGATTCTGGAAAAGGCCAAGAAGCTCGTCAAGGTGGAATATGAGATTTTGCCCGCCGTGCACAACCCCGAGGAGGCCGCCGCGCCCTATGCGCCGCTCGTCCACCGCAAGGGCAACCTGCTGACGCACAAGCACGTCTCCCGTGGCAATGCCGAGGAGGCCATTGCCCACTCGAAATTCGTCGTGCAGGACCACTTCTCCACCCCGTTCACGGAGCACGCCTTCCTTGAGCCGGAATGCGCCGTGGCCGTGCCGGACGGAGACGGCATCCGCCTCTACACGACGGACCAGAGCGCCCACACCACGCTGCACGAGGTCACGATGGCCCTCGGCCTGCCGCCCGAGAAGGTCAAGATCCAGAATGCCCTCGTCGGCGGCGGCTTCGGCGGCAAGGAGGACATGACCGTCCAGCCGCTGGCCGCGCTCATCGCCTATAAGACCGGACGCGCCGTCAAGTGCAAGCTGACGCGCGCCGAGTCCCTGCTCATCCACCCGAAGCGCCATCCCTTCGAGATGGACTTCACGATGGGCGTGGACGAAAACGGCATCATCCAGGGTGTGAAGGCCAAGGTCGTCTCTGACACCGGTGCTTACGCCTCGCTGGGCGGCCCGGTGCTCGAGCGCGCCTGCACGCACGCCGCCGGTCCCTATGCCTACGAAAACTTCGAGATCGACGGCTATGCCTACTATACAAACAATCCGCCTGCCGGTGCGTTCCGCGGCTTTGGCGTCACGCAGACGTGCTTCGCCGTGGAGACGCTGCTGAACCGCGCTGCCGACCTTGTCGGCATCTCCCCGTGGGAGATCCGCTACCGCAACGCCATCCGTCCCGGCGGTGTGCTGCCGAACGGGCAGATCGTCGATGACTCTACCGGCCTTGTGGAGACGCTCCTTGCCGTAAAGGACGAATACGACAACGCCAAGATCAAGGGCATCGCCTGCGCCATGAAGAATGCCGGCCTCGGCGTCGGTCTGCCGGACTGGGGCCGCTGCAAGCTCATCGTCGAGGGCGATTCCAAGGTCCATATCTATTCCGGCGCTTCGTGCATCGGGCAGGGCCTCGGCACCGTGCTGGTGCAGATGGTCTGCTCAAACACGAACCTCTCCCGCGACGACATTGTCTATGAGCGTTCCAACACCTGGATTGCCCCGGACTCCGGCGACACGTCCGGCTCCCGCCAGACGCTTGTGACCGGCGAGGCCTGCCGCCGCGCCTGCCTGCAGCTCCACGAGGCGCTGGCCGGAAAGTCGCTCAGCGACCTCATCGGGAAAGAATTCTACGGCGAATACCTCGCGAAGACCGACCCGCTCGGCGCGGACGTGCCGAACCCGGTCTCCCACGTCGCCTACGGCTACGCCACGCAGGTCTGCATCCTCGACGAGAAGACCGGCCTCATCCGCAAAATGATAGCCGCGCACGACGTCGGCAAGGCCATCAACCCGCTCTCCTGCGAGGGCCAGATCGAGGGCGGCGTCGTCATGTCCATGGGCTATGCCCTGACGGAGCAGTATCCCATCGACGAAAACTGCCGCCCGACGGCGCGCTTCGGCACGCTCGGCCTGTTCCGTGCCCATCAGGTGCCGGAGATCAAGGCCATTGTCATCGACAAGCCGGGCCTGAACGTGGCCTGCGGCGCGATCGGCATCGGTGAGATCACCTCGATCCCCACCGCACCGGCCATTGCGGACGCCTATTACCGGCTCGACGGCGAGCCGCGCACCAGCCTACCGCTGACCGGCACGCCCTATGCACGCAAATAACGGGGAGGTTGCATGAGATGAAAGTCAGAAAGAAGTTCCCGTCCAAGGTTGCCTGCGTCCACTGCAACGGCGGCTGCCGCGCCAACCAGAGCCCGGAGGGCTACGATCTTTGCCTCTACGGCTGCACCGGCTGCGGTGCGTGCATGGAGGTCTGCCGCTTCGGCGCGATCTCGCTGAACTCCTACGGCGTGGCCGAGGTCGACGAGAGCCGCTGCATCGGCTGCGGCGCGTGCTATCAGGCCTGCCCGCAGCGCGTCATCCACCTGCGGCTCGAGGACAACCCCATTGTTGTCCTCTGCTCGAACAAGGACGCCCGCTGCCGCGATGTCTGCGCCGTGAGCTGCATCGGCTGCGGTCTGTGCGAGCGCACCTGCCCGGCCGGAGCCATCGTCGTTTCGGAAAACCGCGCCTTTATCTACGCGGATAAGTGCCTCTCCTGCGGCATGTGCGCCATGGCCTGCCCGCGCAATGTCATCCACGACAAGCGCGGCCTGCTGACGCCCCGCCACTGAAGCCCATGCGCGTTCTGATCGATGCGGACGGCTGCCCGGAAGCCCGCGCAGGACCACGCCTTTTCCGTCCTGCTCTGCCGCATTCTGTCGGAAAATACCGTGTAGGTTTGTCAAACATATTGTACAGCGAACTCGATAGGAGAAAGCCAGTGTAG
>OFMI01000796.1_pt1 | contig 23747 bp, 9 predicted proteins | sample 1541741 | NCBI WGS metagenome assembly OFMI01 (sample SAMN04209219, study PRJEB22552) | human gut metagenome | biome: gut; material: feces | host: Homo sapiens | place: USA: Oklahoma | reverse complement strand
ACGCTCCCTGATGATGGCTTCCGACAACATTCTGAAGCCGGCAGACGGCCACACCGTGACCATGCCGAGCCAGGACATGATTCTCGGTCTGTACTACCTGACCACTGTCATCGACGGTGCCAAGGGCCAGGGCCGTGTGTTCTCCTCGCTTGAAGAGGCCGAAATGGCGCTCGACAAGCACGAGATTGACATGCAGGCCAAGGTGCTTATCCGCCTTCCGGAAGACTTCGTGCTTCCGAAGGGTTGGGAACCGAGCGAAATCGAAGTTGTCGATCCTGAACCGGGCAGCCCGGCGGTGGTGAAGGAAGAGCGTTTCCACGATGGTTCTGTGCTTTTCGCAACCTCCTACGGTCGCATCCTGTTCAACAGCACGCTGCCGGTCGACTACCCGTTCGTGAACGATCAGGCTCCGAAGAAGCGCCTGAGCAAGATCGTCGACGACATCGCAACCCGTTACTCCACCGCACAGGTGGCTGCAACGCTGGACGCTCTGAAGGATATGGGCTTCACCCGCGCACCGTGGTCCGGTGTGTCCTTCGCGTTCTCCGACGTTATCCAGCCGTCCGAGCGTGACGAGTTCATCGAGAAGTACGAAGCCGAAGCTGAAAAGGTCAACGAGAATTACGAAATCGGTATGCTCACCGAAGAGGAGCGCCGCCAAGAACTCATCGACCTGTGGACCAAGTGCACCAGCGAGGTTTCCGAGGCTGTCGAGGAACACTTCGACTCCAAGAACAACCTGGCTATCATCGTGCAGTCCGGTGCACGAGGAAACATGATGCAGATCAACCAGATCGCAGGCATGCGAGGCCTCGTGGCCAACCCGAAGGGCGAGATCATTCCTCGACCTGTGAAGTCCAACTACCGCGACGGCCTGTCCGTGCTGGAATACTTCATCTCCCAGCACGGCGCGCGTAAGGGCCTGGCCGATACCGCACTGCGTACCGCAGAGTCTGGTTACCTGACCCGTCGTCTGGTGGACGTCTCCCAGGATGTGATTGTGCGCGAAGAGGATTGCGGCACCAAGCGCGGCCTGACGATGAAGGTCGGCGAGCGTGACGCTGAGGGCAACCTGCATCTTGTCAAGGCTGCCGACGGTGGTCCGTATTCCCGTCTGCTCGCAGCTGACGTGATCGATCCGGCCGACGGCGAAACCGTGCTGTACAAGGCTGGCGACGCACTGTCCATGGACGTGCTCAACGATCTCGTCGCTCACGATGTGGAAGAAGTCAAGGCCCGTTCCGTGCTCACCTGCGACTCCAAGCGCGGTGTGTGCGCCAAGTGCTATGGCTGGTCTCTGGCCACCAACAAGCTGGTGGACGTCGGTGAGGCCGTTGGCATCGTAGCGGCACAGTCCATCGGCGAGCCTGGTACCCAGCTGACGCTGCGTTCCTTCCACTCCGGCGGCGTCGCTTCCGCATCCGATATCACCCAGGGTCTCCCTCGTGTTACTGAGCTTTTCGAAGCTCGTACCCCGAAGGGCGAGGCTCCGATCGCGGAGTTCGCAGGCGTGGTCAAGGTGGAAGACACCGAGCGCGGCCGTCAGGTCATGCTGAAGCCGGACGACGAATCCGTCGAGCCGATCGTCTACCCGGTGACCCGTCGCGCTCCGATGCTGGTCAAGGACGGCGAGCATGTCGAAGCTGGAACCCAGCTGATCGAAGGCTCCGTCGATCCTAAGAAGATCCTGCGCATCCTCGGCCCTCGTGCCGCCCAAGTGAACATTGTGGAGGAAGTGCACACCGTGTACCGCTCCCAGGGCGTGGATATTCACGACAAGCACATCGAGGTCATCGTGCACCAGATGCTGCGTCGTATCACCGTGATCGACTCCGGCGACACCGACCTGCTTCCGGGTGAACTGGTGGATCAGGCCCGCTTCAAGGCCTCCAACATGAAGGCCGTGAAGGAAGGCGGCAAGCCTGCCGCCGGCCGTCCGGAGCTGATGGGCATCACCAAGGCTTCGCTGGCAACCGATTCCTGGCTGTCCGCAGCCTCCTTCCAGGAGACCACCCGCGTGCTTACCGAAGCCGCCTTGAGCCAGAAGGTCGATGACCTGAAGGGCCTTAAGGAGAACGTCATCATCGGTAAGCTCATTCCGGCCGGTACCGGTCTTGCCCGTTACCGTAACGCCGTGGTCGAGCCCGACAAGGCCATTCGCGACACCATCTACCCGAACTTCGGTTTGGGTGGCGACGAGTCCGATGCTGCCTTCGGCGACGCGGATCTGTCCGAAGTCGACTTCTCCAACATCGATTTCGGCGATCTGAAGCTAGGCGACGACTTCAATCCGGATGACTTCCTGGACGACAATGGCGGCCAGATGGATTTGGGCGACAACCTGTGATCCGAAAGGCGATGATGGAACGACGTAACGTCTGAAATCATCCGATAGACATAAAAATGGGGATTGGCTTCAAACAGCTGATCCCCATTTTTAATACGAAAAAACACTATTGTTGCGATCATTATGCCAACAGTCGGCATATTACGAAACTGCCTGTATTGCAGAGCGAATTCACTATCGCAAATCAAACGTCAAATTACAATGAGGGTATGAGCTTTCTTCCATATCCGCCGCCGCCTGAACCAGGCTGGTACGATGATGACGCCACCGTAATGCCTCCCTTCGCCGATTCTGCAATGCCGGGAACGGTGCAATCTCAGCCGATGGAGCAGGTTTCCATGTTGCTGGAACCAATCAATGACGAGTCGGTCAACGACGAACCGGCCAACGATGATGATATCGATTGGGATGGCACAGTGCTGTCTTCGGCCTTCACCATGAAGCAGCCGAAGCTGGAATACACGCTTTACAATGAGCAGACCGGTCAGGAAGTGATTATCGACATGGGCGTGCTGCTGGGACGCAAGTCGTCCGTTGAAGTGCCGGAAGGTGCTAAATCCGTGAAATTGGAGGATCCGACGCGCACGATTTCACGCAATCATGCGGCGATCAGCTTCGATCAGGATGGCACGTTGTGGATTGAGGATTACGGATCGCTTAATGGCACGTACATTATTCAAGGCAATGAGGAGACCAAGGTCGAGCACAAGCCGATAAAGTTTGAGGCACCTTGCACGATTCGTATCGGAGATCAGTTCTTTACGCTCGAACAGCGCTGATTGAGATGTTGTGTTGCGTATCGCCAAGTATGCCGTCAAACCGCAAGGTTTGGAATAATTGAAATGACGGTGCGATAATGAACGATGCCGAGAGCCGAAGAGGGGTGTACGCGTGAGGATGCGCGTACACCCCTCTTCGACTATTGCGATTCGCTGCCTACCGACTGGCGCTTGCTGACTGGCTATTTGCTACTTGCGCAGGCGGATGGCCGCGTTGACGGCGGAATCATTGAGACTGGCAAGCCAGTCAAGCAGATCCGGGTAGATATTCGGATTGCGTGCGAGGAAGGGGCGCAGCTCCGGAGCCTCGCTCGCGATTTGAGCCATCAGCATCTTGTCTTGCGTGGTCATGGCCAATTCCGCTGGATTGGTGTACGGGTCGAGATATTCCGTTGAAACGTCGTTCGCCGTATTCGATGCCGGCGCTTCCATGAACGATTCAGGCTGGTATTGGTCGGTTGCCGGCGACTGGTATTGCGTCTGATACTGCACTTCCGACGATTGCTGCGGCTGCTGATACTGCGCTTGCGTTTGGAATTGCTGTGCCGGTTCCGGAGCGGTTTCGGTATTCCTCTGCATAACGCCTTCCTGCGGAACCGGCCACCCCATCGCGACCAGCTGCTGGCGTGCGCGCTCATCGCCGAATTGGGCGACCCAACGTTTCAGACCCGGGTACGCACGTGGATTGGCAACCACATTCGCGCCGAATTCCGGATTTTCGTAAGCGATTTTCGCTAGAAACACGGGATCTGCGTTCGGATCCTGCACGGCTGCGGCCGCGGTATCGAAATCGACCATCATGATCTCCTTATCTCGTGTTCTGTAAATATTGTATTGAATGCGCTGATAACAAAGTGGTCAATCTGATTATCAACGATTGCCATTGCGGGAACATGCGTGTTATTGAATGGTTCGCAACGTCTGCAATGTGCCTTCCTGCAAATCGCCGATATCCTCATAATCTCCGATTTTGCTGACGTTCCAATCGATGTCAACCGTAGTATTTGTTGCCGTATCGGCTGCGTTATTCGCTGAATCGTCGCGCAGGTCAAGCACGATCGCCGTGACATTGTCATTGCCGCCGGCATCGAGCGCGGACTGCACTAGCATTTCCGCGGCGACTTGCGGATTGTCGTACGCTGCCACCGTGTTTGCCTCGAAAATGGAAAACGTCGGCAAGTGAAAGTTTGGCACGCCATCTGCGTAATGTCGGCAATGACTTGAGCATGTACTTGCGTTCCTGCGCAATATCATGCCAATACTGCTGCACATGCTCCTCGTTGACGGTATTACCGGAGAAGGCCGCGTAATCGGCTTGTGCGCCCAAGGCAAGCAACGTTTCACAGGAAATATCCATCTGGCTTGCGATGGAGATCGCTTGTTCGCTGCGCGTGCCTTGAATGTCGAGTCCGCTTTGCCGAGCGAGCGCCGCCACGGATTGCCATCCTGCCGCCACTCGCTGTTGTGCACTGCCGTGTTTTCTTGACCGTGCCAGTGCGATCGCTTTGATGACGAGCAGGAGGCCGTATACGATGAGCAGCGTCCACAGTGGACTTCCGTAGATGGCTATTTTTCTTGCGATTCTGCCGAAATGCTGCCAGAAGAGGTTGATTGACGTTTCGTCAGCCATGCTTCCGCCGATTGAGGACTTGCCTCTGGCTTGGGCGTCGTCGCGTAGCGGGTCGGTGAGGGGTACTGGGGGTTGACGCACCAGGGTTTGCGGGTTCGGTGGGGTGAGGTTCTGGTTTTCATCGGGGACTTTGGTTTCCTTCGGCGTCGGGTAGAACGCCACCCAGCCGTAGCCGTCCAGTTTGATTTCCACCCATGCGGTCACGTCGTTGCCGGTGAATTCGGTGACGGTGTTTTTCCCTTGTTTTTCGGTGCGGTTTTCGCTGATTTCGCCTTCATCGTCTTTTGGTAGGAATCCAAGCACCACTCGGCTTGGGAGTCCCAGGCTGCGTGCCATGAGTGCCATTGCGGAGGCGTATTGTTCGCTGTCTCCGACCATGGCTGTTCCGGCGAGCAGCTGGTCGATACGGTAGTTGCCGTGGCCGGCGGTAGACGGGTAATCGCCGCTCAAGCCGTGCGAGAACCAGCCTGCTTCCTTGAGTTTTTCGGCGATGGTCTGGGCTGCTTCGCCTCCTTTGGATTGGCCACCGGCTATGGCTGTGGCGAGTTTGTCCACACAGTCGGGCACGTCTTCGGCTTTAGGCTGGCTGATGGAGGCTGCGTTGGCTTTGGTGATTTGCTTGTCGGTGGGAACTGCTGGCATGATGCCGGTTTCCGTGTAGGTGAGGCCTTCGGAGGTGCGTGAGGGGTAGATGGCCGACATGGTGTCGCTGTTGTAATAGAACGAGTCGACGTTTTCACTGTTGTCGAAGGTCACGCTGGATGCGGCTCCGGCAATGGGTAGCCAGTAGTCGCTCAAGCCTTTGTTCACGGTGAATGTTGCGGTGAATTTCTTGCCTTTGGCGTTGTTGGTGATGGAGGTGCCGACGCGATGGTAATTGGAGGAGTCCGACGACATGGTGGAATCGGACAGGTTCCATACGTTGCCATCGAAACGGTCCATGACCGCTAGTCGCACGCTCGATCCTGCGGGCAGGTTTTTGACGGTGAGGAGCACGTCGTCCTTGCTGTTTTTGATGTACGAACGCATGCCGCTCAACGGGCTTGTGTAATCGTATGGGCTGAGCGGCGGATCGTAATGGTCGCGCAGAATGGTGCGGTCCTGACCGACGGCAAGGCATCCTCCAATCGCCAATGCGATGCAAACAACCACGATTGTCATGGAACTGATCCAACGTCCCAATTCCAGTAATTTCCAACGTGCGCTGATCCAAATCACGAGCACAAGCGCCATCGCGGTGCCGACGAATATGCGGTAATAGCCGGAAGATGAGCCGAGCAATGCACAGATCGCAAGATTGGCGATGACGGGAATGATGGCGATCATGGTGAATCGGCCATCTTCCGTCACTGCGAAAATGCCGGTGAGCAGCGCGGACCACAGGCAGATGGTCCATACGGCAAGCAGGCAGCCGTCCGCGGTACCGGTTGGAGGCTCGACCGACAGAATGAATTTGAAGGAGCCAAGCATCTGCACCCAACCTTGCGTAAGCGTGCGCAGGGTTGGAACGAAGTGTGCGATGGTGGTGTCGTTGAGGAACAGAACCGGGCCGACAACCAGTTGCGCGACGGCCATGAACAGCATTTGCCACCAGAGGCGGAGCATGGGAACCGTGCCTGCGAGCGCCACGAGGGATCCGATGATGGTGGCTGGAATGGCGGCGAGGGCCCAGGATGCGACTGATCCGTAGACGTCGATGAGGTTGCTGGCTGCGGCGAGGGTGAGTAGGGCTGCTACGAGAAGGCTTGCGTATTGTGAGGCGCGTGGTCGGCGTAGGCAGGGGAGGGCTTGCGATTTGCTGTCTCGTGACATCCAGATGACGGAGTGTGTGGAGTCGGCCCATGAACCTGTTCCGGTGCCTGTTCCCGTGAAGGTGTTGCCGAATCCGGTGGTGTGTCCGGTGCTGGTCTCGTCGGTATTGGCGTTGGCGTTGTGTTTGCTGAATCCTGTGGTGCTCATGCCAGTACCCCCATGATTATTGGGAGGTCGTCTAGGCTTCCTACGGTCGCCAGGGTGAAGTCGGAGTATCGTTTGATGGCACGTGGTTGCCCGATGGTGGTTTGCAGTACCACGCAGGTTGCGGATCGGGGGAGTGCAAGCGCCATGTGTTTGATCTCGTCGATGCTTTTGAGTCTGCCGACGGTGATGTAGTAGAACGATGAGTCGGGGGTGTGGGTGAGGGTGGTTTGCGCGAGGTTCGGATCGTCGTTGATGTCGGGGGTGATGGCGCTGCAGCCGTCGAGGAATTCCGTGGAGTTGCGTGGCACGGCGTGTTTGTTTCCTGCATGTGCGGTTACCGGGCGGTTTTGGAGCAGGCATTGCACGCCGATGGATGCGTGGACGGATACCGCCAGTTCGAATTCGTCGGAGCTGAGGTAGTCGTCTGGGTTCACGCTGATGGTCAATGCGGTGTCGGTGCGTCGGGTCGCTTCGTATTGGCGGATCATCAGCGTTCCTGTTTTTGCGGAGCTGAGCCAGTGCACGTTGCGCACGTCGTCGCCCGGCTCGTATTCGCGCAGTCCGTAGAAGTCGAGGTCGTCGTCGACGATTTCGCCGCTGGGCTGACCTTCGAGGTCTCGCGGAATTCCGGCGTTGAGTGTGTTCAGCATGACGGTTTGAGGGTGGATGAACACGTTGATTTGGTCGACGAGTTTCTTTTCGTGCCGTACGAGTCCGAATGGGTCGCCTTTGCGTATGGAAAGCGGTCCGATCGGTAGCACTGCGCGGGAGACGGCGGTGAATTCCACGGTTGTTTGGCGTGATTGGCCGGCGGCGAGTATGGGGATGGAGAATCGTTCGTGGTTGTCGCCGATAGGCAGGTCGCCTCGCGCGGATGTGGTTGGCGTGCGTCCTGGATTGTCGATGCGTATGTCGACTTTTACGGTGTCTGACACGGTGACTCGTCTGCTGGACACGTCTATGGTGGCGGTGAATGACGTGTTGCCGAGTGACAGCAGGATGGCGGCGACCATCATGCAGGCGAACACGATCGCCATGGCCAACAGTTCATGCCATCCGAGAATCGTGAACGTTATGAGTGAGGCGATGGTGAGTCCGGTCACGGCCCATCCGAGCGGTGACATATATGAGGTGACCAGTCGTTTGATGCGATGCTTGATGCGTCGCAGGGATCGTTGCATGGTTCTCCTGCGTTGCATGGTTTTGGATTGTCGCATACTTGACCTTTCGGGTGTTTACGAACGTTTCGTGCGATTGCGTGCTTCTGTCTTGCTGCGCGTGCAGTGCAGCTGCGTTGGGTATGCGCTTCAGGCGATGGCGCCTACGGTCGGTGCGGGTACATTTTCGAGGATCTGTTCGATCATCAGTTCGGGGGTGGATCCGGCGAACGTGGCCTCCGCGGTGAGCGTGATGCGGTGCGCGAGCACAACGACAGCCAGCTGCTTCACATCGTCAGGCACCACATATCCTCGATTGTTGGACGCCGCCCACACGCGGGCGCATCGGGTCAGCGCGAGTGCGCCTCGCATGGACGATCCGACCTGGATGCGTTCGTTGTGGCGCGTCGCTTCCACCAAGCGCACGATGTATTCGAGGATCGCGTCGTCAAGATGTACGGTTTCGCTGATGGCACGCATGCGCAGCACGTCGTTGCCGGTGAGCACCGCATGCACGGTGGATGCACGGTCGGTGACGTTGACCTGTTTGAGAATGCCCACGCTCACGTCGTGGCTTGGATAGCCGATGGTTGTTTTGATGAGGAAACGATCCATCTGCGCTTCCGGCAGTTTGTAGGTGCCGAGCTGTTCTATGGGGTTCTGGGTGGCGATGACCATGAAAGGCTGCGGTACCGCGTGAGTTTCGCCGTCGACGGTGACTTTCTGCTCTTCCATGACTTCGAGCAGTGCGGACTGTGTTTTCGGCGAGGCTCGGTTGATTTCGTCGGCAAGCACGACGGAAGCGAAAATCGGGCCTTCGCGGTAGTCGAATTCGCTGTTCTTCTGGTCGTAGTAGGTTACGCCGACCACGTCGGAAGGCAGCAGATCCGGAGTGAACTGGATGCGCTTGAACGACATGTCGATGGAGTTGGCGAGGCCTCGGGCCAGCTGTGTCTTGCCTGTCCCGGGGTTGTCTTCAAGCAGAATGTGGCCGCCAACGATCATGGCGGTGGCACATTGGCGGATCGGCTGCTCCTTGCCGACCACAACCTGGGAGACGCTGTCGACCAGTTTGGTGAACTGGTTGTGGAATTCGGTGATGTCGGCTTGTGGGGCGGACATCATGGACGAGGTTGCGGCTGGCTGCGCGGGCTTGACTGGCGATGCCGCTGCCGGAATTGGCTGCGATTGCGGTAACGGTTGTCGCATCTGCACAGGCTGTGCCGGTTGCACCTTCAAGGGTTGCGTTGTTGGAACCGTAGGCATTGCAGGCCTGTAGGGCATTGCATTGTATGCGCTGAGTACCGTGCCTTCATCGTCGCCGCTTTGCTCCTGTGGATGCGTTGGCAGGCTTGGAGCTTGGAATGCGGGGCGCGCCTGCGGATTGCCGGGCTGTTGCGGCTTGTTCATATGGTGCCGGATGGAACCCAGCTGGGTGGCGTCGTCGTTGTCGTTGCTCATGGGTGCTCCTTGTTTGCTTCTGTTGGTCGTATTGATGATTGGCTGTCGATATTGGATTGTTCGTCGAGATTGCCGTACCGGCTAGCGATTGGCGTAATAGGCCAAGCCTCTCACCCACGGCTTGCTTTTTCCATCGATGGTGGAAAGAGCTACGGATGAAGCCGTAGGGGTGTTACTTTGCTTTGATTCCGACTGGTCTGGATTGGGGTCAGTCTCAGGATCAGTGGTCGGCTCGCTATAGCGGTCGGAGTCTTTGATCGTTGATCCGTCTACCTCGTTGTTGAGTGCCGGGTCTGGACCAGTGACTTTGAACTTCCATGTGTAGTCGACCCCCGTTGGCAGCTTTTCGGCGTTCAACTGACTGGTACCTTGGGTCCAAGGGATTTCGTATGTTTTGCCACCTCCGGTGAATACGAAGGAGTAGCTGCCAATTTGATTCCACGTTTTCACCGATCCGCCGGCGACCTTGATGAGATTCGTGGCATTGGCATCCCAGGCAAGGGTCGGCATGGTAGTGATTTCCGCCTTGGTTTTGTTGCCTACGGTATTGCTGCTGGCAGTTTCAGGGGTGCTGATATGTGACGTATCAATGAAGTATTGTTGGACATTTACCGTATCGCAGGTGCTCCAATTACCGGAAAGCGGCCACTCTGCTCTGTTCTCGTGAACATCATCATTGTAATAATCCTTGGCCTTTACAACAAAGCCCGTGACGCGTCCTTTTTTGGACCAGGTTGCCACACATATATTGTTGTTGAGTTCCAGCTTCACATTGGTTGGGGGATCGACTGCCGTGAAGGGCGAAACGGACGTTTCGCTGCTCAATGAGCCACTGTGTTCCGTGACCACGGTAATCGTCGGCTTAATCTCTTTGTAATACCACTCGTTTTTGATGTCGAATTCGACGGAATAGTTTGTGGCATTGGTCTCCACGGATTTGTCTTCGTTTCTGATACTTACCGTAATCGACTGGTATTTCGAGTTGCGGGCGTCATTGATTCGCCCGCTCACCACAATCTTGTCGCTATTCTGCACTGCTGAGATGGTCGGTTTGTCGGGCGTGCCCCAAGGTGAAACGGCATTGGATGTGGCGGATGGTTGACTCCAGTTCATCTTGTTATGCGCCTTGACCGTGGCTGTATAGGATGCGCCATTGGTAATCGCATTGTCGTTGAATTTGAACGTGAAGCTTGTACCTTCAACCTTTTGCGTCGGATTCGCCATATTGGACCCATTTAATGTCACCTCATAGCCGTCGACGGCAGAGAAATTGCCTTCCGGAGCCTTCCATGTGACAACAACGGTGTTCTTGCCGGCTTCGGCCTTCACATCGGTCGGTGCGTCCGGAAGCTTGTCAGGCGTGCCTTCCACACCGTTCGACTCCTTCGACCAGCCGATCTCATTCTTGGCTTGCACCTTGAACGAGTACGTCTTGCCGTTCTTCAAACCGGTAATCTGGCAGGAGGTCACGGAACCGCACGATTTCTCGCCGGAACCGTTGCCGCTCCACGTCACCTTGTATTCGCTGATCGGGCTGCCGTTCGAAGAGCCGGCCGTCCAACTCAAATTTACCGCGCCATCCTGCGGGTCTCCCGCGATGGGGGAGAGTAGAGGCGCATCCGGCTTGTCCATTACCGAAATGCTGATGGTGCCTGTCACCTCACGTTCCTTCGTATTGGTGGCATCACGCACGTTGACGGTCACCTTGTTGGTGCTCGCGCCGATGTCGGAAGCTGCGCTGATCGATACCACACCGTTGGCCGGACAGTCCACGGTCAGCTTCGACGCGCCGTCGGATGTGCATCCGGTCACGGTCAATGTGGAATCGGGGAACGGATTGTACGCGTCGGCAAGCAGGTTCACTTCCTCGCTGCTTCCCGCCTTGACCTTCAGGGTTTTCGCGTTGATGCGCGCCAAAGGCCTGTTGGATGCTGTCACACGAACCGTGACGCCTGCGCTCACCGTGCCCTTCGAATATTGGATCGAAATGGGCACGCTCACCGTAGTTCCCGGCGACGTGGTCTTGTCGGCGGACACGGTCAGCTTGCCGTTCGAACTCACATTGGCGCTCACCTGGTCGGAATCAGCGCCACCCGAATACGTGTACCGCTTTTCATCGTCGTACAGGTCGGACGCCGAATGGGTCAACGCGGTCAGATCAATGGTGGTGGCGCTTTCGCCGGCGACCACGTCGATGGTGGACGAAGAGAATGTCGGTGCGGGCACGTCGCGCCCGATTACGGTGATCGGCAACGTCAGCACCGCCGAATTGATGATTTTCACCTTGTCGTTCTTGTCGCGCTTGCCATCCACCGCGGTGAAGGTAATGGACGCGGGGCCGGAGTAATCCTTCGGCGCGGTGAACTTCAACATCTGGTCGTTCACATACAGGTCGCCGTCCGCAGCCTTCGTGGCGCTCACCGAATCGGCGCCGTCCACATACGCGGTCTTGCCTGCGCCCACACGCACGTAATCGGCGATATTGATGGTGATCGTCTCGCGTGCGTTCACCTTCAAAGCCGGCGCTTTCGGTCGAAGGATCGGCGGAAACACGCCGTATGCGGGCACTTGGATGAACGCCGTGGATGTGATGTCATACGTCGTGTTGGTCACGGTGTATGGTACGGCTCGCGCCTCGTCCGTCAATTCCACGGTAATGATCGTGGACTTGTCTCCGCTCTTGACATGCGCATGGTCGGTGGCCGAATCGTCAACGGCCACGTGCAGTTCGTCGGCGCTGCCGGAAGGGTTCGCGATCCATTGCGAAACGTCCACGTCGACCGATTTCTTGTCGATCGTCGCCGAAGAAGGCACACGATAGTCGTATGCGGTCGGCGGTTCGATGGTGGCGCTGCCATCGACGTTCACCGTTAATGTTGCGGTGTCAGACAATCCGGTTTTGTCTTTGACCGTATACACCATGTAATAGGTGCCCACCTGCTGCGGTGTGGTGAAGGCGAGCACATTATCCGCTACGGTCACATTGCTGATGTCTTGCGATTCGATGTCTTCACTGACGGTCAGGTCGGTGCTGTCTCCGGAAATGTCGTTTTGCGCCACGGGTACGGTTGCCACGGTGTTGGGACGCAATGTGATTTCGTCGTCGCGTGCGTACACGCCCGAGTCGGTGCCGGATTTGAACACGCCCACGCGGATCTGCGCTTGGGATCGTTGGCCGGTCCAATCTTCGACGGCGTATGAGAAGGTGTCGGTTCCTGCGGAGTCGGCATATGCTTCGTATACTAGGTAGGTGGCTCCGACTTCGCTGATGCGTCCGAGCGTCGGAGCCTTGTTGCCAAGACCAAGCAGCTGCACGTCGTCGCCATCGGAGTCGATGCCGGTCAAGGTGATCGGGATTTGGACTTTCTGTCCTGCTGCAACCTGTGCCTCAACGTCGGATGGTGTTGGCGCCGCCTTGTTTTCGTCGTCTTTTTGATGCACGTTGATGGTGATTGTGGCGGATGCCGCGTTGCCGAGATTGTCTTTGACCGTGTACGTTACGGGGAAGGATCCGGTTTGGTCGGATGCTTGGTATCGTACGGTGTTGCCTGATACGAATACGAGTCCTTTAAACGTGTTCTTGTCGTATTGCAGGTCGTTTTGCAGGCTTACCGTGGTGCCGTCGGCGTAGGCAACGTGGTCGAGCACGTCGATGGAGACAATGCCGTCGGTGCGTACCTGCGTGATGATGTTGTCGGCTTTCGGCACGGAGTTGGAGGTGGTCAATGCCGGCGGCTGCAGTACGATCACGCCGGTCGACGTGCCTGTCGCGTTGGCTACGCCGTATTTGATTTGCACGGGTTCGGTCGGTACCTGCCGTGCGGTGATGTAGACGCGCTTGTTGCTCACGACGCCGGTTTTGATGCCGCTTGCCGCGTCGGCGGTCACGTTGGTCACGGACAATACGCCGCCCATCGGGTCGACATCGTTGGCCAGAGGCTCCACAATCGCGGTGTTGTCGGCGCCGAGCAGCGCCACGTCGTTGGCGGCGATGGGCTTGGCGGAGTCTCCGGCCACGGCCTGCACTTCAATGCGAGTCAGGCCGGTCGCGGGAATGGATCCTTGCGTGATGGTGTAGGGCACATAGTAGGTGCCGGGGTTGGGTGCGCTGAAGGTGAGCGACATGTCGGCGGCGTTCATGGTGGTGGATGCGCCGGATGGGGTTTCCACGGCGGTCAGCTGCGCGGGCTCGGCCGAGGTGCCGTGCACGTATTGTTTGAGTGAGACGGTGGTGCGCGTGTTTGGCGTGATCTGCTTGACTACCGGATCGATTACCGCGGCCAACGTGTTGGCTGGTTTCACTGAGAAATACACCATGCCGGTGCCGGTCTGCTGGCCGTCGGAAACGGTTACTTCGATGCCGGCGCGTCCGGAAGACATGGATCCCGTGTTGAATACGAGTTGCCCGTCGGCTCGCGTGGAGACGGTCACCTGGTCGGTGTTCTGCGGGGTTGCGGATACGAGCGTGAGCGGATCGCCGTCGGGGTCGGAGAAGCTGCCCAATGCGTTAGTGGTGTAGGTGGCTCCTTGCTCCACGTCGATTTCCGGTGGCGTATCGGTTTGCTGGGGCGCGTTGTCGTCGCCTCCGACCAAGGTGAGGTTCACTTTGGCGTTGGACGTCTGCCCGCGCCCGTCGGAAATCTCATAGCTGAACGATGCCGATCCTTCGGCTGCCGCGGATGCGTCGAGCTGCAGATATCGTCCGTCGTATACGGGCGAGACGCTGATGTTGGCCCCGTCCGGGGCACTTACCAAGGTGATGCGCAGCACGGAACAGTCGGTCTGCTCGTCGTTGCGAAGCACGTCGAGGATCTGCTGCGATCCTGTTCTCGCGCCGAACGAATCGTCTTCCGCTTTGATCTGCCCGGATTGCGACGAGCAGGTTTTGCTGAAATTATGCTGGTTGTTGGCACTGTCGTTGTTCTGTTCCTGTTGCTTCGACTGTTTGGTTTCCACCTTATTCCATTGGATTTTGATGACTTTGGTGGATTCCTGCGGATTCCAGACGTTGCCGTTGACCACGTCATTGAGTATGACCAGACGATGGTTGGTGCGGAATATCAGTTCCGAAGTGTCGTTGATGTTGGTCAGGGTGTCGAATGTCATGTCCGAACCGTCGGCGGAGCATACTTTGGCGTAATTGTTGGCTTTCTGCGCCCACGCGGCGAATACGCATCCGCCTGTGGATACCGGCTGGGCGGGCTCGCCCTTGCCGGAATTCGGTGTTTCAGAGGTTTTCTTGGTGCTGAGGTTCACCGTTGCGAGCCCGCGTGGTGTCGCCACGGCCACCCATCCGTTTTGTTTGCCGTCCGTGGAAGGGGCCTGCAAGGTCATGTTGCCCTGCAGATTGATGGCTGCGCTTCCCTGCGGCCAATACACGGTGCCTTTCGCCGCCACGACCGGGGTTTCGCCGATGACGGTGAACGATTCGGCATGCGGTGCGCCTCCTATCGTGCCAACTTGCTCGCACGCGCCTTGCGACTTGTCGATGCTCATCACCGCGCCATCGGAAGCACGATATCCGTATACGGTTCCGTTATGCGTCACCGTGATTTTTCCACCGGATCCCAGTTTCATTTTCGGCTTGTCGGTGGTGGGATTGACGGATTTCACATCGGAAGCGGATCCCACCCACACATTGCCGGTTTTGACGTTGATGAACGCTGCGGTATCGCCTCCGACAATGGTTTCGATATCCGTTTTGATGGCGGTGTTGCCGGTTTCGCTGATTGTGGAAGCTGCGATGTTGCTGGCTTTCGTACCTTCGGAAATCACGGTGCTGCCATTATGTTGGGCCACGTCGAAACGGGAGTCTGTGGACGAGACTCCAGCGTCCACATCCTTGTTTTTCGCATTGAATCGTGCGGCCTTGCGGTCCTTCAGCGAAGTGATCCACACGGTGCCGTCGTCAAGTTGTACATGCTGTTGTGTCACCGAACTGACGATGAACGCGCCTGCGATGATGCCCAGCAGCAGAAACAGCATGACGATCGGTGTGATCCACCGTCTGCTTCTCGACGGCAACACCAGTTTGCGCATCATCGGTCCGAAGCGCAATTGTCGTTCGTGCGATTGTGCCGACTGATTGGCTGCGTTCTTGCGTTTGCCCATTTTTCGGTTCTTCCTTGAGCGTTTCGATGGTCGTTGTGTTCGTTCCGGACATCGCCTGCGATTGAATAATGCCGTTGGCCAACCCTGTCATGAAGCGCTGTGATGCTTATGGTTTGGCTGCGCACGCGATCGCAGGATTCTGTGACATCTGACGGTCGGCTCGGATGAGGCTCACCTGAATGCAGGTCTGCGAGCCGTCGGCGGGTTCGATGCTGATATGCGTGTCGGTGGTGGTGGTTCCCTGGGTATTCGGATTAACACCAGCATCGCCGACCATCGACCATGCGTATGAATCCCCGTTCTGCGGGTCGGGATTCGCCCAAGTGAACTGCACACTGCCGCCATCGGCGGAATATGACCCGGTCAGATTCTCGACACTGGGCACACTGCCGGTGGTGATGGCCGAATCAGGCGAATCGTTCTCCGGATCATACGTTTCCGGATTCTTGATTTGCACGCTGCTGTTGTCTGAGACGGAATCCATATTCGGCATGATCACATACGCGAACGCCAGCTCGACGGCTGCAATCGCGGCGACCACCGAAACAACGATCGTAAGAGGCTTGGCCCAAATGCTGCGCTGCTTTGGGGCAGTTGGCGAAACCTGAATGTTCGCCTGCGACTGTGCATACAGGTTCTGTGGGAACGGCGGTTCCCCCTCAACCGTGGTCGGCGTGGCATGTCCATACAATTCCTGCTGCACACGCTGCATGTCGCGCGCGAAATCATATGCGGAATAATATCGGTCCTCCGGCGTTTCATTCAACGCCTTGCGCAGGATCCGCTCCACTTGTGGAGGAACATCCGGACTGTTGAGCTTGGGTGGCGGATTGGTGAGAATGATGTTCCTCAGTAGAGTGCCGCGTTCTTTGCCTCGGGTTGCGCCAAGAGCTTCGGAATAGCCGTATTCGTACGGCGACTGGCCCGTCAGCATGGCAAACAGCGTCGCCCCCAGAGAATAAATGTCGGAGGATTCGTTGCCTCCGCCGTTCTTCGCAAGCACTTCCGGCGGAGCCCACGCGATGGTGTAGCCGATGCCGGGGCGTCCGTAAATCGTTCTCGCGATGCCGAAATCGGAAAGCATGGGCATGCCGTGCGTGTTGATGAGAATATTGCTGGGCTTGATGTCGCGGTGGATGATGCCTTCGCGATGCGCAGTGGAAAGGGCGCTTGCCAGATTGATGCCGACGGTGAGCATCTGGTCTGCGTTGAGACGGTTGGATTCCAGGAAGGTCTTGTAATTGCCTCCCGGAGCGTATTCGAACACGGTGTAGCCGTTGCCTGTGGCGGTGACGCCGCTTTCGTACACCGAAAGAATGTAAGGGTGTGATGAGATTTTGCCCATGAAGTTCGCTTCGGAACGGAATCTTGCCGCCGCGCGCGGGTCGAGCATTCCCTTGCTGACTTTGATGGCCACCTGACGGCTGGGGGAAAGCTGCTGATACAAGTACACGTTCGCTTCGGAACCGGACCCCAACTTCTGGGCGAATGTGTACCCAGGGATTTGAGGGGGAATGCTATCCATGGCTTCCATATGCTCTCTTTCCTCGTAATGCGTATGCTTTTCACTGCCTTCTCTGAAGGCCATGCTATCCGAAGACCAACCCGGAAACCTACCAGTAAGGGGTCGAATATCCGCATACGAAGACGGGCATCCGAGGTGTTCCCATGTCCCGCCCTTTCGCGGCCACCGAGCCTTCCAGCATGAGTTTCCTCCATTGCCGGATTTGTCAGGTAAGGGAGGGCGAGACTAGTAGTGTTGGGAGGCATGATGGATTTGGAAGATCTTGCTCACGTCACGTTGGTTGCGGGAGCGCCGCGCAGTGGAAAAACCGAGTTTGCGTTGGACATGCTGATCGCCGCGATGAAGCGGTATGGTGATGCGAATGCCGTGATGACGGTGTCCGGCAGACAGATCGCCGACATGTTGGGCGATCGCGCGATCCGTGAACTGTCGGCGGTTTCGCAGGCTCGACCGGTCACCACATTGTCGGCCGTCGCATTCCGCCTGCTGACGGCCGCAAGATCCGCACAGGGCAAACCGTTGCCGAAACTGTTGAACGGCGCCGAACAGGATGTGATCATCCGCAAGGTGCTTGCATCGCATGTGGAACATAGGCAGCATGGCGACGAGTGCGCCACCTGCGATCTGCTGCGCGTCTATTTCGCTGTTTCCGAATGGTCCGGACTGGTGGCCGACGATTCCACCGACGCATTCGCCAACCAATTGCGAGACATGCTTGCACGCATGAACGAGATCGGTGCGAAACCGGAGCTTGAAAACATGCTCATCGCCCGCGCGGCCAGCAGGAATGGCGAGCTTGACGCGCGTCGCGAACGCCTGCGCACCCAATGGCGTCTCGCCTTCGCGCTGCGTGAGGAATACAATGCGGCGATTCGTGCAGCCTATTCCGGCGAATACCGTCTTGATGCGTCGCAACTGATGATCGACGCCACCGAGGCCGTGTCTGACATACGGGATGCCGATATTCCAAACATGCTGATCGTCGACGATTTCCAGGATGCGACGTTGGCTGGTTTCGCCCTGCTTGAGGCCTTGCATAATCGCGGAACGCGCCTGCTGTTGGTGGGCAATCCCGACGAAGCCGTGCAGACGTTCCGCGGATCGTATCCGGAATATCTGTTCAACGAGGCGCAGTCGCGCATGGGAGCGCGATTGGAGCGCATCGAAAACCTGTATGCCGCATGCGAAAATGATGGCGCGCAAACCATTCGAAACGCGTCGAACAGGCAAAACGTGCATGACGACTATCGCACGCTTGTCGCGACCCGCGTAAGCCTGTCGATCGCAAGCACGGAACCGACTGACGTGCCCCTGCCGGAGCGCCCAGGCAAAATGCGGAACATACCGGGGGCGATGCCTATCGAAGCATTGCCGTCCGGCAATACGGATGCTTGCGTCACGCCTGCCGACGGCAGTGTGGAAACGGCCCTGTACCGTTCCTCGTCCGAAGAGCTCGATGACGTGGTGTGGAAAATCAAAACCGAGCATTTGCAACGTTCCCGCGAATGGAACGACATGGCTGTGATCACGCATGACAATGCCACCGTACGCGCGTTCGGCGAACGGCTGCGTGCCGACGGCGTTCCCGTGCGCTATTCAAGCGTGACACGGCCGTTGAAGGACGAACCGTTCGTGCAAGGCCTGTTCGCGCTGATTGAATTGGCGGAATTGAAAAGGCGGACAATCGCGGCTTCGGGTATGGACCCGCAGGCGGCCGGATCCTATATTCGTTCACGTGTGGCGTCGATCATGGCATCCCCGCTGATTACGGTCGGCGGCGACAGGCAGCATGAAGGGCGCCCGGCCCGTCTCGCGTCCGTGGAATCCGCGATGCATGCGTTGGCTTCGCTCGCTGAGATTGTGGGCGATGATGAGATTCGCGCGCAGGATTCTGCGAACATGGCGAAGACGGACGTCGAACAGCAGTCGTCGCTGCTGCGTTTGGTGGCGGATTGGCATGAATACATGGCGAAATGCCATGCGATTTCCGACGAAGGTCAACATGATGGTGGGCATGATGGAGACCAGAATGATCCCGTGTTCGATATGGACGCTCTATACGTGCTTCTTTTGGAAGGAAACACCGATCGTGTGATCGACACGATCGCCTCCGTGACGGGCTCGGATCCACAGGTCAAGGCTTTCGCATCATTGTGGAAAGTACTTGACAAAACGTGCGAGGCGGAACACAAGCTGGTTTTGCGTGAACCGCAATACGTGTTGGATTGCGCATGGCGTGCCTGCGGAAAAGCGGAAATCTGGCAGCGCGTAGCCTTGGAGCATTCGGCGGCCGGCCGTGCCGCGAACGACCGACTTGATGCGGCGATGCGCTTGTTCAACTACGCTTCCGGCGGCGAATCAAGCGGCGAGTTCGCCGCACGCACCATTGAAGCGTTCATGGAACAGGTGCGCTCGCTGACTATCGAGGCGGATTCGTTGGCTCACACCGCGCCCATCGACCAGGCAGTGACGCTGACCACGCCCGCAGGCGCGGCGGGAAGGCATTGGAACCTGGTGTTTCTGCCGTCCTTGCAGCAAGGGCAATGGCCGAATCTTACGCCACGCAACACATTGTTCGGCGGTGAGGAACTCGCCGATGTGATGTTGTATGGCGAACTGTCCGATACCGTCACCACTTCGGCGGGCAAGCGGGATGCGCAATTGGCTGCCGTGCTCGCATCCGAGCAGAAAAGCTTCCTGGTGGCGTTGACCCGTGCCGATGAGTGCGCGGTGATGAGCGCCGTGCTGAACGACGACCACGTGCCATCTGATTTTCTGTACGGATATGTGCCGGAATGGTTTGACCGCGATAGAGACGCCGATATGGAACGGCGCGAATATGCGGCGATCGGCAGTCAGGGCGATTATGCGGGACTTGAATCCGATCCCCGTGGTTTGATCGCGGCCGCGCGAAGCGTGCTTGCGATGGAACCGTCGAACAGCCCGAAGGCCCGTGACGCCGCTGAAACATTGGCATTGCTGGCCTCTCGAGGCATTAGGGCGGCTGATCCCGATTGTTGGCCGTTCGTGGAGGAGCCTGTTTCACTCGCTGAACGGGAAACGATTCAAGATGGCAAGACACGGCAATCCGACGTGGTGACCCTGTCTCCGTCCGCGGTGGACAATCTGTGGGCGTGCCCGGTGTGCTGGATGCTTGAAAACCGTTTCTCCGGCCCGCGCATGGGCAGCGTCGCCACGAATTTTGGCTCGCTGATCCACACGGTGGCGCAGAAAGCCACCGAAGCCGGACTTGACATGCCGGAACAGCACACCGCCATCAGCGATATGGACAACATCGACGCGATCACCGAGCAAATGTATGCCGAATATGAGCGTCTACGCGGCGATCTGAACGGCATCACCGATCCCGCGCAACGATATCAGGCATTGAAAAAAGATGAACAGGCGAAGGATGCGTTGCGTAACATCGCCACGTATTTCGTTCAATCGAATCATGGTGATTATCCAATTAAAAACAATGATGCGTTCAGCGTTGGAAAACTCACGAAAGCCGAACCTGAACTGAAATTCACCGCAAAATTCGATTTCGACGATATTCTCGCAGCCTACAATGCGATGGACGGCATTCATGCGATTTCACGAAACGAATTGATCGCCATTATGGGAACGTTGGTTGGAGGATGGCCTCAAACAGGCATGGGCGAACATCTCACCGTGCGCTTGACCGGCAGAATCGACCGTGTGGAACGTCGTGATATGGCGGACGGCACGCAGCAAGTGCGTCTGATCGACTACAAAACCGGTGCAAGTCCGAACGGCGAAGGCCTGTTCAACGATCTGCAGCTCGTCTGCTACCAGCTGGGACTCGTGTTCCCCGAAGGAAGCGGTCTGCATGGGGCACAGGCGGTGGCTGCTGCGCCGAACATCACGCAAAGCGCGCTGTTCCACGTAACGAAGCATGCATTCCCGGCACCATATGGCAACACCGCCGCCGAATCGCATATGCAGCAGGCGTTGTTTGCGAGCGGAAGTCTAAATACGGGCGCATTCGTGCCGCGTTACTACGTCAAAAAACTTGACAAGGATTTCCAAGACGGACTCGACGAGATGCTTCCACCGATGGAAGTGAGCGACGAGCATTGGAGTGAATTCGTCGGCTTGCGAGACACCATGGCGGTATGGTCTCTCACCATGATCGCCAGGGTCTTCTACGCGGCCGCAGCCAGCAGGGCAAACGAAATCACGGCAAGGCCAACATCGGAACATATGAAATATTGCAGGAACACTGCGGTCTGCCCGGCCTGCGCGGGCGAACAGAACACTGTATTCGAAAGGAGAACGGCATGAGCGGAACCATGAAATTCACCGACAGTCCGGAGCAGGCCGCCGTTATCCAAGCGCCCTCCTATGAGGATGTGGTGGTGGTCGCCGGTGCCGGATCGGGCAAAACCTACACAATGACCAGACGAATCATCACACTGATCGAACAAGGCGTGAACCCCGAAAAAATCCTCGGACTGACTTTCACGCGCAAAGCGGCTTCGGAACTGCTGTCGCGCGTGTCCGCAGCCGTGAGCCGCAACCAGCGTGAACGTGGGCTGAAATCGGCGAATATGACGTTCCTCAAACCGGAAGTCTCCACGTACGACGCTTTCTTCCAATCCATTGTGCGTCAATACGGACTGCTTGTCGGCTTCGACCAAAACACGCAGCCATTGAGCGAGGCCGGAGCCATGCAGCTCATCCACACCGTGCTCGACAAGCATATGGTCGATCTCATGGCGTTCGACGGCGATCTGAAATCGTTCAACACCATAGCGGGCAACGTATTCGCCCTGTCTAACGCCATTTCCGGAGCTATGATCGGCAGCGGCTGCACCAGCTTCGACGAGGCGGTGCAACGTGTGCGCGACTGGGATGAAGCGTTCATCAGACAGGTTGATAAGGCGCTTGACGGCGAAACCGTGCCAACTGAGCAGCCGAAATCCCCAAAACCGCCGAAACGGCTGAAAAAGGATTCCGATGCGGATTACGAAAAGAAACTGGAGAAATACCGCGAACTCGGACACAGCATGTGCGTATACAACAGTACGCAACTCGCATCCGTCGCCAAGCAGCGCAACTTGCTGCTCGACCTCGTGCTTGATTATCATGCCGAAAAACGCGCCTGCAATATGGCGGAATTCAGCGATTTCACCATCGCGGCATTCCAACTGGTCTCCCGATTCCCATCCATCGGCGCAACGTACCGTAAACGTTACTCGCATGTGCTTCTCGACGAATACCAAGACACCTCCACCACGCAGGCCGCACTGCTGAGCGCGCTGTTCCACGCTGACAATACGCATCGCAGCGCGGTCAACGCGGTCGGCGACCCCTTCCAGTCGATCTACGCATGGCGAGGCGCAAGCCCGGGCGCATTCCGCATGCTGCAACACGATTTCGGCATGGATGCCACCAGAAAACCGTTCGCATTGACGGTGACACGGCGCAATTCGCGCATGGTGCTCGAAGCGGCGAACAATCTCACCAAACCGTTGCGCCTGCCAGCCAGACGCCTCAGCAGCTCGCTGATGCGCGAAGTCGACGTGCCTGCACTCTCCAACATCGAAGAAGCCCCCGAAGGCACGATTGGCGTGCTCGGATTCGCCACATTCGGCCAAGAAGTCGACGCGGTCGTGCGCTTCGCCAAACATGCGATCGCCTTGCATACGCCCTCTGCGCGTGACCTCGACCATGGCGCGAAAGACAATCGCCCGCATGTGGCGGTGCTGTTCCGATCCAAAGGAACCATGTCGCAATACGCGGAAGCGCTCGAGCAGGCCGGGCTGACCACGCTGGTCGTGGGACAGGCGGCCCTGCTGGAACGTCCGGAAGTGCGGGATGTGTTCGCCCTGCTGCACGTGGTCAGCGACCATACCGACAGTGCGGCGCTTATGCGACTGCTGGCGACGCCACGATTCGCCGTTGAAGCCGACGATCTGCAGGCGCTTGCGGACACGGCGGAGAGGATGAATACGGTGTACCGGTATCGTGCGCTCATATCGGCGGGAATTGTTCCGGCACAGACCACAAAAGCTGGGAATTCCGGTGATTCCAGGAAAACCAGTAATTCCGAAAATAGCGAAACGATTTCCGATTCTGGTCTGTCGAATGCTGAAATCCGATCCATTGTGCGCGAATATCGCGACCAAGTGCCGAATGCTGTTTTTCTGGTGGATCTCATGCTACGAGACGATCTTGAACAACTCATCGATGGCAGGCTGAGCCGCAGGGGAGTGCAGGCGGTGCTTCGTGCCGCGGATACGCTCCGCCAAGTGCAGCGCGTGCTCGGCCACCCGCTGCCGGAAGTGGTTCGCGAAGCCATTACGGCGTTGAATCTTGACATCGACATGCTGTTGGCTCGGCATATGCGTGCCGATCATGCCGAGGTCACGCTTGACGCCTCCCACGTGGCGCTCGCCAAGTCGCCGATCGACGCTGTGATGAAACTCGTCGACACGTACATGCAGGAGATCGCATCGCAAGGCTTGCCGAGCCTGCGTGCGTTCATCTCATGGGTGGATTCGCTGCGCGACGCTTCCGAAGAGAACGCGGTGGCCCCCGATGTGCCCGTCGACGTGGTGTTGATGACCGTGCACCAGTCGAAGGGGCTTGAATGGGATGCCGTGGCCGTGGTCGGCATGACCGATGGCGGATTTCCCAGTAACAAGGGCGACAACCTGAGCGTTGTCGTTGACGAAACGCATCTCAATGGTTTCCAAGATGGCGTATGGACGCCGCCTGAATACCATGAAAACGCCAAAACGTGGCTGAC
>OFMI01000795.1_pt1 | contig 23754 bp, 19 predicted proteins | sample 1541741 | NCBI WGS metagenome assembly OFMI01 (sample SAMN04209219, study PRJEB22552) | human gut metagenome | biome: gut; material: feces | host: Homo sapiens | place: USA: Oklahoma | reverse complement strand
TGTGCGCCGCCGCTCGGCTTCTCCAACTTACCACATACCCCGCCAGCCGGACAATACACAGCCTGTGGAAGCCGTGTCTACGCAGCGTAGAACGCCTCTGCCGCCGCGTGTCTGCAGGCAAAGAATCTGCGAAAAACAGGCCTGCACTTTCAAAAATCAGTCAAGGCAAAAAATATTCCCGTCAGGGCGCTCCTCCCTGCTTTCATGCAGGAGAGCAGCACCGCAGCCGCAGCGATAGCCTTGTGCATGCCTCCCCGGAGCCTGTTACCGTGGGCCGGACCTATAACCAACACGGGCCCGCCTGATGCTTTTCTTCTACTGTCTGGATAAGCGCAGAGGCTTCCGCCAATTTTCTTATCGCCCACCACTTTTTACCCGTCTTTGCTTTGCATGTCCATTTTGGAAGTATAGTATCAGCGTAGAAAGCCAACAGCGCCCAGCCGGCGCCACAGGGGGGCTGGCAAGGCCGCAGGGCGATGGCTGGCTGACGCCAGCCGGGCCCGAGAACGCAGTCAGCGCCCGTCTGTGACTCCGGCTGGGTCCGGCGGGATTTTCAGGCGCGCGGCAGCACCGCTGGCAGTATTATCCTCCTTGCCTTCCGTCAGGAAAGCGGCGCCGTCTGCTCTGCCTTGCCAGCGATACCGCCGCGCGCCTGAAAACCGCTGTTACCTCTGTGCACTGATACTATCGAAAGCCTTTGATCTCACTGGCACTTCCGGCGATTTTTGTTTACAGGAAAAGCCCCATGCCAAGCCTGACGGCTTTCATGGGGCTTGCAAGCTCTCTATACGCTGAACAGCAGGGCCCGTGCTTTTTGCATGGAAAACAGCGTTTTTCGCACAGGCAGACACACCTTTATTCCTGCGGTTTTTCCTCGTCGTCTGGCTGCGGGGCATCCTCGCCATCGGCCTCTGGCTCATCGCCCTTCACGCTGGCCAAGGCATCTTTCGCCTGCGTCAGAAGGCTGTCGGCCCCGGCTTTCACCTTCTCCAGCATCTCAGGCGCATCCTCAGCCACTTTATGGGCCACACTGGCCCCCGCGCTCACCACGGCTCTGCCGGCCTCCACAATGGCCTTGCCAGCCTCACTGAGAGACCCAGCCAGTTCATCTGTATCGATGCCCGCTTTTCCGGCAGCCTCCTTCACCTTGCTTTTGGCAGCGCCTGCAGCGTCTGCGGCCTGTTCCTTTATCTCGTGCGCCGCATCTTCTGCAGCTTCCACAAGGTCTTCCTTTACCTCCTGCAGCGTGGGCTGCGTCTGGGCTCCGGCCGGCTGTTCATCGGGCAGCACCGGGGCCTCAGCCTCTTCCGCCGCCTTGTTCTCGGAATATTTCTGCGCTACCTTCACGGCAGCCGCAGCACCAGCCGCAGCTATGCCAATCCCAAATAATTTTCCCCAAAATCCCATGTTCCTTCGCTCCTGTCTTCAAATTGGAATATACCGGGTTTTCCTCCGGCAGCAACAGAAGGTGCCTGACGCACCCGCTGTCTTACCGGCATCTTATCTTCATTATAGCCACTCTTATACGGTTTGCAAGCAAAAACGCCATTTCAAACATGGACTTTTTGTAAATTCTGCCCAAACCAGCATCTTTCGGACTTTTTCTTCTTACTGCTGGCTTCGTAACGGAATCACACAGTTCTTGACATCGCCTCAACATTTGCTATACTGTACATAAATATTGGAATGGATTCCATCTTCTGAAGGGAAGCGCTGTTATTGGAAAAGGGAAAGGCCGTGCGCCTGTTGGACGTAGCCCGGCATGCCGGTGTGGGGGTAGGTACTGCGTCCCGTGTGCTGAATCATGAACCGGGCGTCAGCGAGGAAAAACGGCAACGCGTATTGTGCGCCATTGAAGAGCTTGGTTACCGTCGAAATGCCATTGCGCGCAGTTTAAAAGTAAACCGCACCAAAACTTTGGGCGTGGTAATTCCTGATATCGCCAACGAGTTTTATTGTGAAATTGTGCGCGGCGCCGAAGACGCTGCGCGCAGCGAACATTACAATATCATTCTGTGCAGCACCGACAGCCGCCCCGCCCAAGAACTCAACACCATCACCATGCTGGCAGAGAAACAGGTAGATGGGGTGATTATGCTTTCCTATGATTGCTGCCTGCAGACGCTGGACGCCCTGAAGAATTCCGGCCTTCCCACTGCACTTATTTCTACGTTATGCACAGATGATGCTTTCATTACCATCAACATCTCAAACTTTGACGCGGCTTATCAGGCGGTAGAGCATCTCATCAGTCTAGGCCATCGCTCTATTGCCATGCTGGCCGGGCCGCCAAGCGACATTGATGGTGGTGAAAATCGTCTGCTTGGTTACCGCGCCGCGCTGGCGGCCCATGGTCTTCAACGGCTGGACCCTGCTGAGACTCTGGTGGTGCCTAGCAATGCCTACACCTATGAGGCAGGGTATGCCTGTACCCGGAAGCTTTTGGCTACACAGCGCGTGTTCACCGCTGTATTTGCTGCAACAGACCACATGGCCGTAGGCTGTGTGAAGGCTTTGTGGGACAACGGCCTGCGTGTTCCAGAGGATATTTCCGTGATTGGCTTCGACAATCTTTCTATCACAGGTTATTCCACTCCGCCTATCACCACTGTGAACCAGCCCCGCTATGAGATGGGCCGCCTTGCCGCGCAGAAAATCTGTCGTGTGCTAGCCGGGCAGGAAGTAGAACAGCGCCATATCACGCTTCACCACAATATCGTGTACCGCGCATCTACCGCAGTACCTGGCAGGCTAAAACGATATATCCCACAAGCTGGAGAAATTTAAAAACAAGCGCTAATTTCTCCATAATATGGAATTTTATTTTTTCTCTTGTCCATTTCCCCCATATTTCCCCTTGAAAAATTGGCGAATCTATCCATTGACACAAGAGAAAATTTGAGTATACTGAGCTTAGATGGAATCGATTCAATTTTAGACTTGTTTTTGTCTTCAATCATTTTAACGCCGCCTGCCTGTAGGCAGCCTGTAAGGCGGTTCTTTTTTACAGCGAACTGGAATCGATTCCAATTTTGGCTATAGAACAAGGCTTTTTCTCGAAAGGATACCTCTTATGCAAGCTGAAGTGTTTCATACAGAATGGGATAAAAGGGACGCCATTGTGCTGCGGGCCGGGCGATATGAAGCTTTGGCCGTGCCCTCGCTGGGCGCAAATGTGCTGAAGCTTACCTGCCGTCACCCGTGCGGCAAGCAGATAGACATTTTGCGCACTCCTTCCTGCGCGCAGGCCCTGCTGCATGACCCCTATGCCTATGGCATTCCCGTGTTATTTCCGGCAAACCGCATTGCAGGCGGGGAATACTCTTATGACGGCGTAACCTACCGTTTTCCCCAGAATTACCCCAACGGCGTGCACATTCATGGCGTGGTGCACAACCGCGCCTGGCGTCTTGCCGAAACCGAAACCTGTGACGGCGAAGCGCGGGCAACATTCGAGCTTTCCACCAAAGACCCTTCCCTGCGCACGCATTTCCCCATTGACCTCACTCTGAGGCTGAAATGTGTGCTGAATAAAAATGGTCTTTTGCAGCGCTTTGTGCTGTGCAATGAAAGCGATGTTACCATGCCGTTCGGCCTTGCATACCACACCGCATTCCGCGTCCCCTTTGTGCAGGGTGGGCAGGCTTCGGATGTGCGCCTGCGCCTTCCGCTGGAAGGTTTGTGCGCAGATGACCCGGTAGACCGCCTGCCCTCCGGCAACGTGCGGTCGCTTTCCCGCTATGAAGCAGGTTTTACTACCCCGGCAGGCGAAGACCCGCTGAAAGCGCCTCTGGATGCATTATACAAAGCAACCGGCGGCAGCGGGCAGGCTGTACTGCACGATAATGCCAGCGGGCTGGAGGTTGTGTATGACGCGGATGCCGAGGATCTATACTGGATCATCTGGAATGGAGACGCCAAAAGCGGATTTGTTGCCATAGAGCCGCAAACATGGCTCTCCAATGGCATCCATCTGCCGCACCCGGAGCGTCATGGCGTTCTATACGCCCCACCACATACCGTGTGGCAGTGTGAAACCCGCATTTATGCGCGCTGAGGCAAAAGGAGGGGATATGATGAGCGAAGCAATATTGGAAATGCAGCATATCGCCAAGGCATTCTCAGGCATATACGCCCTGAAGGATGCGCAGCTCACTCTGCACAAGGGCAGCGTAATGGCTTTAGTAGGTGAAAACGGAGCTGGAAAATCCACCCTGATGCGTATTCTGACCGGCATATATGACCACGATGGCGGTACTATCTTGTATAAGGGCCAGCCGGTCCACTTCAAAAACGCTATGCAGGCGCGCGAGGCAGGCATCGCCATCATCCATCAGGAATTTAATCTGTTCCCGAACCTTACAGTTGCAGAAAATATTTTTCTGGGCGATAAAAGCACGCAGGTGCACGGCCTTGTGAACTGGGCTGCCATGTACCGCCGTGCGCAGGAACTGGTAGATTCCATCGGCGGAACTTTTTCTGTGCAGGAAAAAGTACAGGCCCTCTCTGTGCAAGACCAGCAGGTGGTAGAAATTGTGAAAGCGCTGGCCGCTAATGCCGAAGTGCTCATTATGGACGAGCCCACCAGCGCATTGCCGGAAAGCGAAGTGCAGCACCTGTTCCGTACTATTCGCGGGCTGAAGGCGCGCGGCGTGGCCATTGTGTATGTCTCGCACCGGTTGAACGAAATTTTTGAAATATGCGATGACATTACAGTTCTGCGCGATGGCGTGACGGCTTTCCTCTCTCCGGTGGCGGCCACCTCACAGCAGGAAGTGGTGGCGCAGATGATAGGCCGGGAAGTGGCCGTGCTGTACCCGAAACAAGAGGCCGAAATAGGCAGCCCGGTGTTTGAGGTTGAACATCTGTCTGATGGTGCAACCGTGAAAGACCTTTCTTTCTGTGTGCGCAAGGGAGAAATATTGGGTTTGTACGGGCTGGTGGGTTCCGGCGCCACAGAATGCCCGGAGGCGCTGTTTGGCCTTGTAGGCTCCGCGCGCGGCACGTTCCGTATGGGTGGCCGCCAGATACGCTTGAACAGCCCCGCGCAGGCCGTGGAAAACCATATTGCCTATGTACCGCCAGACAGGCACCGCCAGGGCATCATCCGCCAGTTGTCTATCCGCTTCAACCTCACGCTGGCCGTCATTCGCAGACTGTGCCGCCACAGTTTTGTGCAACACAGGGAAGAGCAGGCCCTGATAGATGAATATATTGGAAAGCTGCGCATCAAATGCGCCGCAGATGCACAGAAGGTTACATTCCTTTCCGGCGGAAACCAGCAGAAAGTAGTCATTGCAAAGTGGCTGGCCACCAAGCCGTCGCTTTTGATTTTGAACGACCCCACCCGCGGCGTAGATGTGGGCGCCAAGGCCGAGATTTATGCGCTGATCAGCGAACTTGCCTGTGCAGGCATGGCCATCATCATCACCTCTTCTGAAATAAGCGAGATCCTCGGCATGTCCGACCGCATTCTGGTGCTGAATGAGGGCGTTGTCGCCCGTGAGTTCCTGCGCGGGCAGGCAGACCAGAAAGCACTTTTGAGCGCCGCGCTTGTGCGCGCGGACGAACCGCAGAGGGGGATGTGAGATGAAACACCCGCAAAAAGGGCTGTTTGCACGACTTTTGGGAAAAAGCGAAACACCCATCATCGTATTCACGCTTCTGGTATATGGAGCGTTCAGCGTCATGGCGCCGAATTTCAACACCTTCAACAACGTCTCCGTCATCGCCCAACAAATCACCATCAACGGCATCGTGGCGCTTGGCATGACTATCGTTATCATGATAGGCGGTATGGACCTCTCTGTGGGCAGCCTGCTTTCCCTGTGCGGCGTACTGGCCGGTATGATGGACAATGCAGGGCTTCCCGTGGCGCTGACCGTGCTGCTGACATTAGCTCTTGGCACAGCGCTGGGCGCGCTAAACGGGCTTCTCATCGTCAAACTGCACATCCCGGATATCATCGTCACACTGGCCACTATGAATATCTTTCGCGGCGTGGCGGTGATGATCACGCGCTCACAGTGGATCACCGATTTTTCGGAAGGATTCCTGCGCATTGGCGCGTCGAAGGGCGGGCTGTTCTCAGTACCCATTCTGCTGTACGCCGCCGTTGCCGTAGTGTTTGCCGTATGCCTGCGCTGGCTGCCATTCGGCCGCCTTCTGTACGCAGTGGGCGGAAACCGCGAGGCCGCCGGCCTGATGGGCCTGAATGTGGCCTCTGTAAAACTGCGCGTCTATGCTGTGAACGGCTTTCTTCTGGGGCTGGCAGGGCTTTTGTTTGCCTCAATGTTCGGCAGCATCCAGGCGGCCACTGCGGCTACAAGCCTTCAGTTCCAGACCATGGGCTCAGCGCTGATCGGCGGCGCCAACATTTTCGGCGGCGCAGGCAGCGTACTGGGCACTGTGTTCGGCACCATTCTTCTGGGAATGATCAAAAACGGGCTGGTGCAGATACACGCCTCAGAATACTGGCTGGATTTCATCACCGGCGCTGTCATTCTTCTGGCGCTGCTTGTGAACCTTATCCAACTGCGCAAGAAAGGAAGGTGTTGATATGGCACAGCATGCAACACCCTGTGAAAGTTTGCTTCGCGCTTTGAAAAGCAGATACGCCCTGCTGATAGGCATCATTGCTGTAGAATTTCTCTTGTTCGGCTTTCTGGCGCCCTACTTTCTCACCATGGGCAACCTGCTGAATATTCTGCGGCAGATCTCAGAGATAGGCATGATCTCCATCCCGCTCACCTTTCTTCTTTTGTCCGGCCATATGGACCTTTCCGTGGGTTCTATTGTAGGCGTATGCGGCATTGTGTGCGGCATGATTCTGCGCGCAGGACAGCCTATCGTGCTGGCTGTTCTGGCCGGAATTGCGGCAGGCGCCGCAGTGGGCTTTGTAAACGGTGTAATTGTGGGCAAGCTGAAAATTCAAGCCGTAGTGGTCACCATAGGCACACAGGTAATGTTCCGGGGTTTATGTTATATCATGACGTCCGGGCGCGCTGTCAGCGGCTACCCCCTATCCTTTTTTGTGTTGGGCAACGGCGATATTCTGGGCCTGCCCATCTCTGTTCTGGTGCTTGCCATATGCTACATTGGCGCATGGTTCATATTGGAGCGAACCTATTTCGGCCGGTATATTCTGGCCATTGGCAACAACCAGAATACCACACGCTATTCCGGCATCCGGGTGGACAGGATGAAAATGCTGTTGTTCACTTTCTGCGGTGTCATGACTGCGATTGCCTCGGTATTTCTCATCTCGCGCCTTTCCAGCGCCGAGGCCACGCTGGGCTCGGGTTATGAGCTGGACATCATCACAGCCGCGCTCATCGGCGGCATCGACATCAACGGCGGAAGCGGAAAGCTTCAAGGCACGTTCCTCGGCATTCTCATTATTGGCATCCTTCGCAACGGGCTGAACCTGATGGGCCTTTCCGTCATTTATCAGTCCATCATCCTCGGTGCGCTTCTGCTTGCGGCAGTGGCAAAGCGCAAAGGTTAAACTTTCTGTTTCCTGCCGGGCGGCGGCTGACAGGCTGTTGCCCGGAAAAATACATATTTCACACACAAGGAGGACAAACATGAAAAAAGCACTTGCAATGATTCTTGCGGCGGGCATGATGCTCGCCATGGCCGCCTGCGGGGCCGCCCCCACCTCTTCGGCCAGCACACCCGCTTCCGGCAGCTCCTCTGCACAGGGCGAGGCTACCCGCACTTATTTCATAAACCCCAAAATGGTGGGCGCTGCCTATTGGGAAACAGCCAAGGAAGGCGCGCTGCAGGCAGGAGAAGACCTTGGCGCAGAAGTAATTTGGAACGGCACGTCTGAGGTGGACGTAGCCAAGCAGATTAACATGGTGACGGATATGATCACGCGCCAGGTAGACGGCATTGCCGTGGCCGTAAACGATGCCACCAGCATGACAAATGTATTCAACCAGGCAAAAGAAGCCAGCATTCCCGTGGTGACGTTCGACTCCGACTCCGAAAACGCCGAACGCGCATACTGCATTCTGCCCGACACGGATGAGGCGATCGGCGAGGCTTTCCTTGCCGCGCTCATCAACCAGATGCCCGAACCGAAGGGCAAGGTGGCCGTGATGATTGCCTCCCCCAGCGCAGCCAACATCATTGCATGGCGCGATGCTGCACTTGCCAAAATAGAGGCGGAATACCCTGAAATTGAAATCGTGGGAGTATACCCCTCGAATGATGACCAGCAGAAAGCCTATGAGAACGCCAAAAGCTTCATTCAGGCCAACCCGGACCTTAGTGGCATCCTATGCCTAGCCGCCGCCGAAACACCTGCTGCGTGCAAGGCTGTGCAGGAAGCTGTGGAAGCCGGCCAATTGGAAGAAGGTCAGGTGAAAGTGGGCGGTATGGGCATGCCCTCGCTGGTGCGCGAATACCTGAAGGACGGCACGATGTCTGAAAGCGTCATCTGGAACCCGTCCAGCATGGGATATCTGGCTGTGTGGACACTGGATCAGCTTGCTCAAGGCAACGAGATCGTGGATGGCACAGAGGTACCCGGCGTGGGAACTATTAAGGTAGACGGCGACCGTATCTACTGCGGTACGTTTACATTTACCGCGGAAGACGTAGACAATTACCAGTTCTGAGCGAAAAAATAGAGCCGGGCGGGGAAGCCGCCCGGTCCCTTTATTGAGAGGAAAATATGGACATTATGAAACAGTTCCGCATGGACGGCAAAAAGGGCTTTATTACCGGCGCCGCCCAAGGTATCGGCAAGGCTATTGCGGAAGCCTTTATCCAAGCCGGCGCCGAATTCACCATTGTAGATGTCAATATGGAAAAGGCACAGGCTGTAGCACAGGCTTTTTCGGAACAATATGGAAGGCATATCACCGCGTTCCACTGCGATGTTTCCGACCCGCAACAGGTTGCCCAAATGGCCGATATGGTGACGCAAACATACGGCACCATCGACTTTGCAGTCAACAATGTGGGAATTGTAAACTTTTTCCCAGTGGAATCCGTGCGCCCGGAAGACTGGAAGCGTGTGATCGATGTGAACCTCTTTGGCACCTTCCTGTGCGCGCAGGCTGCCGCCAAAGTGATGATCGCGCAAAACAAACCGGGCACCATTGTGAACATGGCTTCCATGTCTGCGCGCATCATCAACACCCCACAGACCACCTCCAGCTATTGCACCAGCAAGGCCGCCGTGGTACACCTTACGCGCTCTCTGGCTGTGGAACTTGCCAAATATAACATCCGTGTGAACTGTGTGAGCCCCGGTTATGTGGCCACGGAAGTAGTAACAGACTGGAGCGATGAACTTCAGGGCTGGATAGACCGTACCCCGCAGAAACGCATGGGCACGCCGGAGGACATCGCGGGCGCCTATCTGTACCTTGCCAGCGATGCCTCCCGCTATGCTACCGGCACCGAACTGCTGATAGATGGTGGCTATACCGCTATCTGAATTTTTCAAGCTCTCTCCTGCAGAAAGCGGCGTGTACAAATGTACACGCCGCTTTAGGCGCGTTGACGTAAGAAAACACTCGTTTTAGGTTGACAATTTTGGCGTCCGGCGTATTCAAAAAAGCCCGGCAATCCTGACGGATTGCCGGGCTTTTTCACGCTGCTGTTCACACAAAATTGCCGGGCCAAAACCGCTTTGCACCTCTGAAGCTGAAATTGGAGTTGCAGAGCAAGGAAAAGTGCCACAGGCACCCTTTGTGGTTGTCAAGGCACTTTGACTGCTGTGCGCCCCAATTCCCGTTTCAGAGGCAATGTCTTCTTATGTCAGCGCATCTTTGTGTCCATTTTTTCGTATCTATTTCCATTTCAGCGCACGGGCTGCGCGGTAGCCGATATAGCGGAACGCGCCTGCAAACAGCCATGCTTCTATCAGCAGGTAGCAGGGCATATTGCGCAGGCGGAATTTCGGTTTTTTCAGGTGGGGAATGGCGCGCGCCGCCTCTCTCGCACCCTGAAGGTACGGCTTCCAGAAGCCGCGCAGGCCGAACACCAGCACCTTCAGCAGATACCCTGCCAGCAGAAATGGAAAATTCAGCACAAACATCAGAAAGGGCATATTCTTCCACGGCAGAAGGATGCTGTTGCGCCCGCTTTGCACGCTTTTGAATTCATTATAACGCACGGCGCCGGTGGTAGCCCCGCAGATATGATAGCACCTTGCCGCCGGGCAGTACATGTTCTTATACCCAAAGCTGTTTGCGCGCCAGGAGATATCCACATCTTCAAAATAGGCAAAAAATGTCTCATCAAACAGGCCTATCTCGTCCAGAATACGCCTGCGGTACAGGCTGGCGCCGCCGCAGGCCGAAAAAATGCGCTGCGGCTTTGTATACCGCCTCCAGTACATGCCGTCGCCGCGCTTGCACGCCCAGCCGAACAGTGTGACATAATCGCCCGCGTCGTCGGCAAGCTCGCGCTCGAAATGGCGGATCATCAGGCTTTGCACGGCAAATATTTTTTCATCTGCCTCCGCCATGGCAACAAGTTCTTCCAGCCACTGCGGCTCTGCAAAGGCATCGTTATTAAACAGCACTGCATATTCACCCTTTGCCGCGCGGATGCCCTGGTTCACCGCATGCGAAAAGCCTGTGTTGCACCCATTTTCAATCAGTGTATAGCCCTTCTGCCCCACATAGCTGCGGGCAATGGCAAGGCTCTCGTCCGCAGAGCCGTTGTCCACCACGATAAGCTCAAAATCCCGAAACGTCTGCGCCCGGATAGATTCGATGGAATCCTTCAGCCAGCCCGCACCGTTCAGGTTCGGGATGATGACGCTTGCCTTCACAGCCCGCAGCCCCCTTCTCGCATTGATGGCAGCCGTGTGCAGAGGCCGCCTATATTTCCCCTGCACGCCGGCACCTGTTCAGTATACCCGCTTTGCAAAACAGTGTCAACGCGCACAGCGCGGAAAACACAGCGCCCCCGGCCTGTGCCAGAGGCCGAAAGGGCGCTGCGCCGTATTCCGATAAAGCTGTTTATTTGCCCAGTGCAAAGGCACAGTGCAGGCACGCGCCCAGAGGAAGGGCGGCTTCGTCGAAGTCAAAGCGCGGGTCGTGCAGAAGATGGGTAAAGCCCTTTTCCTCATTGCGCGCACCCAGCCACACGAATGCCGAGGGCACCTTCTGCGCAAAATAGGCAAAATCCTCCGCACCCATTTGGCCGTGCTTCGGGTGCACGGGCGTTAGGCCCAGCTCTTCGGCAAGCTTCTCCGCATACAGCTCCTGCTGTTCATCTGTGATGAGCACCGGCAGCCCGTGGCGGATGACCGCCTCGCCTCTGGCGCCTGCAGCACTGCACAGGCCGTGCAGCACCCTCTGCGCGCCGTCCAGAATAAAGGCGCGCGTGGCTTCCGACTGGCAGCGCAGCGTGACGGTAAGCTCTGCCCGCTCCGGCACCACATTGCGCACAGTGCCCGCGTGGAACGTGCCGACGGCGAACACCGCGGGCTCAAACGGGTCGATGCGGCGCGCCATAAAGCTTTCCATCTCGGTGACATAGCGCGCACCCAAACTCAGCGCGTCGATGCACTGATGCGGCATGCCCGCATGCCCGCCCAGGCCGGTGATGGTGATGTCCAGCTCGTCGGTGGAGGCCATAACGCTGCCGCACAGGATACCCACGCTGCCCAGTGCATATTCCGTGGTAAGGTGCAGGGCAAACATGGCCTCCAGTTTGGGCAGGATGCCTTTCTCCTCCAAATCGGGCAGGATGCGGCGGGCGCCGCCGAGGTCCGGCCCCTCCTCTGCAGGCTGAAACACCAGCAGAACGTCCTTGCGCAGCTGTGCGCGATGCGCCTGCAGCACCATGGCCGCACCCAGCAGCATGGCAGTGTGGCCGTCGTGCCCGCAGGCGTGCATGGCTCCCTTGCGCTTCGAGCAATAGGGCACGTCGTTCAATTCCTCCATAGGCAGCGCGTCCATATCGGCGCGCAGGCCCACCATGCCGTCTGCATGCGGCGCGCGGATAACGCCCAGCACACCGAGGCGTGCGTCCAGCAGCTCTATGCCCGCTTCGCTCAGCTTTGCGCGCACGAAAGCCTCTGTGTCGGCCGTGCCGAAGCCCACCTCCGGGTTTTGGTGCAGGTGGCGCCGCCACTCTGCAAGCTGCGGGGCAAGCGCCTGTGTTTCCTGCACAAGCCGGGCCGCCAACATTTCGTCAAGATATTCCATATTTTGTTGCCTCCTTTGGCCGCAACGCGGAAAACAGCGCGGCAAAAGGCCTGCGCTGTTTTCTGAATGGCATTTGATTTACATTGGCCCATAGCCAATGGCAATGGCGCCGAACACGAACAGCACCTGAAGCACGAACAGAATGCCGAAGAACGGCAGCAGCCACTTGTAATACTTGTTCAGCGGAATCTTCACCATGGCGCACACGATCATCATGAAGCCTGTTGGCCACAGCAGGTTCGAAAAGCCGTCGCCGAACTGGAAGATAAGCACCGCTATCTGCCGGTTCATACCGATAAGGTCTGCAATAGGCGTCATGATGGGCATGGACACCGCTGCCTGGCCGGAGCCGGACGGAATAAGCAAGTTGAGGAATGTCTGGAACACCAGCATGCCGAAGCCGCTGAGGTACAGCGACAGGTTTTCCAGCAAAGATACGCAGGAGTGAATGATGGTATCCAGGATATTGCCCTTCGTCACCACCTGCAGAATACCGCGGGCCACGCCCACCACAATGGCGCTCAGCACGCCGCCCTGCAGGCCCTCCACCAGCGTAGACGCCGTTTTGCTGGCGCTCCAGCGGTTGATGATGCCCACCGCCACGGACACCATCAGGAACACAGCCGCCACCTGGTTGATATACCACCCCTGAGAGATCAGGCCCCAGGCCATTACACCCACACCTACAAACAGCGCCGCAATAGACAGCTTACGCGCCAGCGTGAACGGCGTATTCAGGCGCGTTTCATCCACCGCCAAATCGGAATAATCAACACCGTGCACAATGCTGTATGTGGGGTCTTTTCGTACTTTGGCAGCATAGCGCAGCACATAGAAAATAGTGAAAGCCGTCATCACAACCAAAATCAGCACGCGGTACCAAATACCTGAGAACATGGGCAGCTCGGCAATGGTCTGGGCCACGCCGATGCTGAAGGGGTTCACCGTGGCCGAGGCAAAGCCGATGCCAACCGGAATAACTGAGATGCCCACACCCACCATGGCATCATAGCCCAGCGCCATGCTTACAGCTACGAAAATGGGGGCAAAAGCAATGATCTCTTCATAAGAGAGCGTGCCCGTAGAGCCCCATACCGTCAGCAGGGCCATCAGGCATGCAATAATGATATTCGCCGCCTGCGGGCGTGACTTCGTCTTTTTCACCATGGCGGCAATGGCCGCATCAATGGCACCCGTCTTTTCCAGCACATGCAGGCATGAAAACGCCGCCAGAATCATAAAGGTGATGTCTGCCGCACTGATAAGGCCTTCTTCAATTGCGAGGAACATGCCGAACAGGCCCACCGGCGTCTGCTCTACATATTGGAAGCTGTTTGGGTCCACCACTTCTCTGCCGCTGGCCTCGTCTATCACACGGGTATACTGGCCCGCGGGCACAATGTAGGTGCAGATGGTGGCCACGAGGATAGCGGCCAGCAGAACCACAAGGATATGCGGAAATTCTCTTTTTTTCCTTTTTGCCTTCTCTGTGCTGCCTGCCGGAGCTGTATCGGGTTTATCCATGGTCGATTCCTTCCTTTCACGGCCCGGCATCTGATACCGTATGCCGGGCACTTCTGCATTATCATAAAACCTTAGACCCACTCTAAAGTCAAGTCAAAAGCCTTAATTTCTGTTTCTTTTTTATGTACAAAACGCCCCTGCAGGCCGGCCGGAAACAGCAAAAAATGCCCTGTTGAAAACAGGGCAAAACCTTTTTTGCAAATGCCGCCGGCAAACAAATGTCACTCTTCCACTGGCACCCACACTTCAAAGTGGTCGCCCGCGCCGCCCCGGCCCACATGCACAGACGTCATGCGCAGCCATATGTCACCGGCAGGGCGCAGGCCGTTCTGCCGTATAAAATCGCGCACCTCCAGAAGCTTTGGGCCGCTTTCCTCCAGGCCGATATGCAGCATGGAAAACACACATTTGCGCGGTGCCAGCACACGAAATTCCTCTGCGGGGAACCCCGGGGTTCCCCGCAGGCCCTCGTCGTCCTTCAGGGTGACGGCATACCCCGGCCGTCTGCGCATCTGTTCAAACTCCTGCTCGCCGGCCGCGTCAAACAGCTCCTTTCCGTATACAAGGGTAAACTTGGGCACATTGTTCTGCGTCAGGCGGCGAAAGTCTTCCATGGTGGCAAGAAGAGAGTTTTCCACAGGCTTATAGAGCATGGCCTCGTTTTCGCGCAGCACTACAGCATCGCGGCTGCGCAGGGCATTGTCAAATGTGCGGTAATAGTCGTGCACCTGCCCGCGCAGGTGCTGCAGCTGTTCAATTCTTTTCACAAGGGCCTTCTCCTGCTGGCGCATCACTTCGCGCAGCTCTACAAGCCCGCTGTCGTATAAAAGCGAGCGTATCTTTTCCAGCGGAAGCCCCATGCCGCGCAGGCACATTACATAGGCAAGGGTGGTGAGGTCCTCCCGGCTGTAATAGCGGTAATGGGTGTGCGGGTTCTTTCGGGGGCTTACGATGCCCATGCGGTCATACAGGCGCAGCGTGTCAGCGCTGACGCCGAAAAAACTGGCAAGGCGCCCCACAGTGTATTCGTTTTCCACTTTGCGTTCCCCCTCCGGCAGCTATACCCCGTGCCAGTTTGCTATATTTCAGCTTACCACATTTCACGCCCTGTTTCAATTTGGCGCCTTATTCCGCCGTTGCCAGCATGCGGCAGATGCCTTATAATGGACATTGTGAAAACAGCGCCGGGCGCACGCCAGAGCACGCCCGGCCAAAGGGAGGCTGGCATGGCGCAGCAGGAAACAGAAAAAAAGCGTTTGGCGGTGGGCCTCCTCGCCCATGTGGACGCCGGGAAGACTACGCTTTCCGAGGCGCTTTTATATGAGAGCGGCGCTGTACGCCGCCTTGGCAGGGTAGACCACGGCGACGCGTTTTTAGACACCGACGCGCTGGAGCGCGAGCGCGGCATCACCATTTTTGCAAAGCAGGCTGTGCTGCGCGCGGGCGGCGCCTCCATTACTCTGCTGGATACGCCCGGCCACGTGGATTTTTCCTCTGAAGCCGAGCGTACCCTGCAGGTGCTGGACTATGCCGTGCTTGTCATCAGCGGCACGGACGGCGTGCAGGGCCACACCCGCACCTTATGGGGCCTGCTGGCCGCGCACCACATCCCCGCCTTCCTGTTTTTCAACAAGATGGACCTGCCCGGCGCAGACAAGGCCGCCCTGCTGGCGTCGGCCCGCGCCGCCTTCGGCGAGGGCTGCATAGACTTTTCCTGCCCCGGCACGCCTCAGTGGGAAGAGGCGCTGGCGCTGCAAAGCGACGAAGTGATGGAGGCGTATCTGGAGGCAGGCGCCCTGCCGCCCGGCGCCGCCGCGCAGCTTGTGGCGCAGCGCAGGGTATTTCCCTGCCTGTTCGGCAGCGCGCTGCGGTGCGAGGGGGTGCGCGCCCTGCTGGCCGCACTGGACGGCTGCACGCTGGCGCCCGCCTGCGGGCCGGATTTTGCCGCGCAGGTGTACAAGGTGAGCTACAGTGAAAAGGGCGAGCGCCTGACGCATTTGAAGGTGACGGGCGGCGCGCTGCGCGCAAAGCAGCTTTTGCGCGCGCAGGACGGCGGCTGGCAGGAAAAGGCCGACCAGCTTCGCATCTATTCCGGTGCAAAATACACTGCCGTGCCCGAGGCGCCTGCGGGCACCGTATGCGCCGTCACCGGGCTTTCCCATACCTATGCAGGCGAAGCGCTGGGCTGCCAGCCGCCCGCACAGGCCCCCGTGCTGGAGCCCGTGCTCACCTACCGCGTGGTGTGCGGCGGGCAGGACATGCACGCCGCCCTGCAGAAGCTGCGCACGCTGGAGGAGGAAGACCCCCAGCTTCGTGTGGAGTGGAACGCCCAGCTCGGCGAAATACATCTGCGCGTGATGGGCGAGGTGCAGCTGGAGGTGCTGGCCCGCCTTGCGCAGCAGCGCTTCGGCCTTACCCTTCGCTTTGACGAGGGCGGTATTCTGTACAAGGAGACCATTGCCTCGCCCGCAGAGGGCATGGGCCATTTCGAGCCCCTGCGCCACTATGCCGAGGTGCATCTTCTGCTGGGGCCCGCGGCGCGCGGCAGCGGCCTGCACTTTTTCAGCACATGCAGCGAAGATATGCTGAATAAAAGCTGGCAGCGCCTGATTCTGACGCATCTGGCGGAAAAGACGCACGCAGGCGTGCTGACTGGCGCGCCTGTCACAGATATGAGCATTACGCTGGTAGCCGGGCGCGCCCATATAAAGCACACCGAGGGCGGCGATTTCCGTCAGGCTACCTACCGCGCGCTGCGCCAGGGCCTGCGCAGCACGGAAAGTATTTTGCTGGAGCCGTACTATGCCTTCCGGCTGGAGGTGCCTGCCGCCGCCGTGGGACGCGCCATGGCAGACGTCCAGCGCATGAACGGCAGCTTCGAGCCGCCGCAGCTTTGCGGCGAAACGGCTGTGCTCACCGGCACGGCCCCAGTGGCCTGCATGCGCGGCTATGCGCGCGAGGTGGCCGGGTACACGCAGGGCCTGGGCCGTTTTTCGGCTGCCGTGCAGGGCTATGCCCCCTGCCATAACGCCGCGCAGGTGATAGAGGCCGCCGGATATGACGCGGATGCAGACACGGAAAACACGGCGGATTCCGTATTCTGCGGGCACGGCGCAGGCTTTACTGTGAAATGGAATGAAGCGCCCGCGCTGATGCATATTCCCCCCGTGCTCCGGCCGAAAGCCCCGGCCCAGCCGCCTGCGGAAAGCCGCCCGCGCACAGCGGCGAAGCCCTATACCGGCACGCTGGAGGAGGACAAAGAGCTGGAGGCTATTTTTGTGCGCACCTTTGGGCCTATCCGCCGACGGGATCTTGTGGACAGCGCCCTGGCCCGCCGCCCGCGTGAAGCTCCCGTGCAGGCAGGGCCCCCTGTGCAGGACTATCTGCTGGTAGACGGATATAATATTATCTTCGCATGGGACGAGCTGAAAGAGCTTGCCAGGGAAAACATCGACGCCGCCCGCGCGGCCCTTGCAGACATCCTGTGCAATTATCAGGGCTTCCGCCAGTGCCGTGTCATTCTGGTGTTCGACGCCTACAAAGTGCGCGGCGGGCGCGGCGAGGTGCAGCAGTACGGCGGCATCTGCATCGTGTATACCAAAGAGGCCGAAACAGCCGACATGTATATTGAAAAGGCCACCTATCAGCTTGCAGGCCGCCATCGCGTGCGCGTGGCAACCTCGGACGGCGCCGAGCAGCTTATCATTCTGGGGCATGGCGCCCTGCGCATGTCCGCCCGGGCGCTGAAAGAGGAAATAGAGCTTGCCGACCGGCAGATAGCCGAAATACTGGCAAAAAAATAATAGGCGTTTGTACCAGTATCCTGCGGCCTGCAGAAAAATTTTTACGTTCTTCTTACAAAATAGACAATTTCTGTTGACGGCCCGCCGCTTTGCTGATATGCTGGAACTGCTGGAATAAGTGGTGGAGTCTGTCATAGAGCGCCGCCTGGCGTCTCTATTTATTCGCAGTGCCGAAATGCTGTAAAACGCGCGGCCCCAAGCCGTGCCGCATGGCAGGGCTTCCCCCTCACAGGAAGCCCTGTTTTTTTTTGCCTGTGCAGGAAGCCCGCCGGGGCCGCACAAGGCGCCTTTTGCAGACGGCCGCTTGTTTCACGGCACGAACACTGTTTTTCGGAAACCGGGGGCTTTTATGGACGTATCGTTTTCTCACTTTCTCAGCGAAATGGCCGGCAACCCTGTTCTTCTCATCACCGTGGCGCTCACGCTGGGCGTGATTTTCGTCAACGGATGGACGGACGCGCCCAACGCCATTGCCACCTGCGTCACCACACGCTGCATGAATGTGCGCGCGGCCATTATCATGAGCGCCGTGTTCAACTTTCTGGGCGTGTTTGTAATGACGAAAATTAACAGCTCTGTCGCGTCCACCATCAGCAACATGGTGGATTTCGGCGGAAATACGCACGAGGCGCTGGTGGCGCTGTGCGCTGCGCTGTTCTCTATTGTGGTGTACAGCGTTGGGGCCTCGCTGTTCGGCATTCCCACCAGCGAAAGCCACAGCCTTATTGCGGGCCTCTCCGGCGCGGCCATCGCCATTCAAAGCGGCATCGGCGGCATCAACATGGGCGAATGGGCCAAGGTGCTGTATGGGCTTGTGCTCAGCCTTGCGCTGGGCTTCGCCACAGGCTGGGCCGTGTGCAAGCTGGTGACGCTGGTGTGCCGAGGCATGGACAGGCGAAAAACCGGCCCCTTCTTCCGCATTGCACAGATATTTGGCGCAGCCGCCATGAGCTTTATGCACGGCGCGCAGGACGGCCAGAAATTCATCGGCGTTCTGTTTCTGGGCCTTGCCTTCTGCAACGGGCAAAGCAGTGTAGAGGGCATCAGCATCCCTGTGTGGCTCATGCTTTTGTGCAGTGTGGTAATGGCCCTGGGCACCAGCGTGGGCGGTGAAAAAATCATTAAATCTGTGGGCATGGATATGGTGCGCCTTGAAAAATATCAGGGTTTTTCTGCCGACATTGCCGCTGCACTGTGCCTTTTGTATTCCAGCCTGTTCGGCATCCCGGTTTCCACCACACACACCAAAACCACCGCCATTATGGGCGTGGGCGCGGTGAAACGCCTTTCGGCCATCAACTTCGGCGTGGTAAAGGACATGGTGCTCACCTGGGTGTTCACCTTTCCGGGCTGCGGGCTTATCAGCTTTATTATGGCAAAGCTGTTCATGGCCATTTTCTAAACCGCTTTTGAACATGTAGGAGGCGCGTAACATCATGTCAAAAAAACAGGATTCTTTCTATTTTGAAAATTTCATTGCCTGCACGCAGCTTTCGTGCCAGGCGGCCCATTTGCTGGAACAGGCAATGGAGCATTTCGACCCGGCCCAGCTTCCCCAAAAGCTGGAGGAGATACACGCTGTGGAACATGCGGCAGATGAAAAGAAGCATCTGTTGTCTGATGCGCTGGTAAAAGCTTTTATCACGCCTATCGAGCGCGAGGACATCACCCTGCTCAGCCAGTGCATTGATGAGCTCACCGACAAAATAGAGGACGTTCTTATCCGCATTTATTATAACAACATGAAGGCCATACGCCCCGAAACGCTTTCTCTGGCGAGGGTGGTGGTGCGCTGCTGCGAGGCCGTGCGCGACATGATGGTGGAATTTGCAGATTTCAAACATTCTAAAAAGCTGCACGAACACATCATCCACATCAATACCATGGAGGAAGAGGCGGACGGCCTGTTTATCTCCAGCATGCACAATCTTCATACCAGCAGCACCGATGCGCTGGAAATCATCGCCTGCCGTGAGGTGTATATTTATCTGGAAAAGTGCGCAGACGCCTGTGAGCATGTGGCAGATGTAGTAGAAAGCATTGTAATGAAAAACTCGTGACGCGCCGGGCATGGCGCGCCTTTCCCCTTGAATAAAAAGAAAGCCCCGCATCAGGCCGTTTTGGGCCTGATGCGGGGCTTTCTTTTGCATGCATTCTGCGCCATGCCCATATCAGGCCGCCTGCGCCGCAAAAGGACGGTGGCATACCTGCCATACAAATTTGGCTGTAAAGCATTTTATACGACAACAGCGCCCACACCATAATTACCGGACAGTGAAGATTCTTTTCAGTGACTCTCAAACGTCTAGTTCCATACACGAAAGGGAAACACGATGATAGGTTCCAGCCAATTCTATCATTCCTTCAAAATCTTTGTTATTCAGTACAATTGATCTTCTGAAGGAGCATGATGAAGGACTTTTTGATATGCACGGTAAAATGTAGAATAATGTTCAAAACCACACATCTCAGCGGCATCAATTGCAGGTACTCCATTGACGATTAACATAGAGGCTTTTAAACATTTTTGCATTCTGATATAGTCAGCAGGGGATGTTTTCAGATAGGTACGAAATAGTTTTTGCAGTGTCGACACAGACATATTGACCTGCTTTGCCAAGTCGTATACAGTTCGAATCTTCTCAGAATGATTTTCTATGTACTCTTTCACCCGGGCTAGTTCTGAGTTTCCTCTATTATCGCTCTGTAAATCCTCCCCGTAATCACGCAGAAAAAGAATAACTTGACAAACGCCGTCGGCATAAGGTTTTGTAGCTGTCTCTACTCCGAGAAAAAGGTTATTCTTGACAGAGAAAAAATCGACCATTGGCGTTCCTTCAACATGATATACTGGCTTAAGATTTAAAAGAGCTGTCTGTGCTTCTTCAGTCAGTTCTTTTGGGAAAAAACGTATGCGGAAGCGGCCGCTCGCTTCACCAGGGCGATAAAAACTACGATGGTATTTTCCTGCAGGAATAATCAGCAGTGTGCCAGGTCTAATCGCATAGCACTCATTTGCCAAATACATAAAACCTTGCCCCTCAAAAATATACATTATCTCATAATTAGAGTGGATATATCTCATCTTTTTATAACTATCAGATTCCAAAGAAAAATCAGAAGTCTCCACCGTTGAAAAGGTAGCAAAATCCAACGCATATTGCATAAATCAAACCTCCTTCTTCATACATCTGAATTTTAGTCGGCAGATATAATATACAATATTATCAGTTTTTATTAAATATCTCGTTATTTTTTTACTTAAAATGCAATATTGATACAAGCAAATTGCAATTCATTTTATAAATTTAGCATATTACAATTAAGACAGGATGAAAATTCGGCCGATTTTTCTCTCCAATACATCAAAACACAACCTCACAAATTTCCAAAAGGAGCTTTGACCATGAGATTAAGAAGATCCGCTATGTATGTCTGGGAATTTTCGCCCGAACACATTCAGGAAGTCATCAATGGCTGCACAGACGCAATATTATTTGATATGGAGGATAACGTTTCTCCCTCCAATAAAGCAAAAGCCCGCAAAGATTGTGTCTGGGCACTGAAGAATCTCGATTTCAAGGGAAAAGAACGTGTCGTACGTATCAATGACATTACCACTGATTACTATGCATTGGATATGGCAGAGGTCGTTGCTGCCGGCCTGCCCGACACTATCCGCCTGCCCAAGTGTGAAACTGTAGAAGGCGTCCGCAAAGTCGACCAAGACTTGCTAAAAATTGAACAGTCTAATGGGCTCGAACCTAATACTATCGAAATTTGGGCGATGGTAGAAAACCCCATTGGCATCCGTAACGCCTATGACATTGCCTCTCAAATTAAACGTGTAACTGTGCTCGCCATCGGCATGCAAGATTTTTACAGAAATATGAACATCGAGCGACATTATCTTGAAAATGATGTGAATATCTCTTATGCCCGTCAGAAAGTTGTCCTTGATGCAAAGGCTGCAGGTATTCAGTGCATGGATGCTGGCTTACTTAACCGCGATGAAGAAATAAATAATGCCTATTCTGAACACGCTCGTCGTCTCGGTTTCGATGGCCGCGCCGTTGTCACCGAACGCGAAGCAGAATACGCCAACAAAGTTTTCTTCCCTTCAGCGGCAACTTTTGATTGGGCTGAACGCCTTGTTGCAGAGTATGAGAAATGCGACAAAGAAAATCGCCCGTGTATAGTTGACGGTATGCTCGCCTGCCTTGCTGTCTACAAGCACGCGAAGAGTATTTTGGATTTAAAGAAATATGAGTAGTTCTTTCCCCACTAGCCGCTAGATAAGCGTTTCATCCACTTTGTACTTTTATAAGTATACAACTTGAACGCACGTATTTTTCTAAGGCGATTAAATAAGCGGTATAGGAGAAACAAAAAATGAAGGAGTTTTTACAAAAAAAAATATTCGGTGCAATCCCTCTATGGTTCTTTATTGGCCTTTTAGTTGCTACACTCATAGCAATGTACACAGGCGCTATGTCCAGTGGCATTGTTGGCGCGCTGTGTGTTATGATGGTATTAGGGCATTGCCTTGGTTACATAGGGGATCATATTCCAATTTGGAAAGATTGGTTAGGTGGTGGCGCCCTTTTCACTACAATAGTTGCCATGCTTATGGCTTCCGCGCATCTTATTCCTGAAGAAGTTGGAGAGAACCTTTCTAACTTTCAAAGCACTGTTGGTTGGCTTGATCTTTACATTATTATGCTGATTACAGGGTCACTGCTAGCTATAAACCGCAAAATTCTAATTCGCTCCTTTCTAGGTTATATTCCCTGCATTTTAGCAGGCGTTTTAGGCTCTTTCCTCTTCGCTTGCGCTGTCGGAAAACTAGTCGGCTTCAATGTGGTAGAGGCTATTTTGAACTACGCGCTTCCCATCATGGGTGGAGGAGTTGGCGCTGGAGCCGTACCGTTGAGCAATATTTATGAACAAGTAACAGGTAAAAGCGGAAACGAGTGGTTTACCGCAGCATATGCCGTTTTGATGGTCGCAAATATGATTGCGGTCGCATGTTCTGCCCTTTTGAATAAGTTAGGCGATGTGTTCCCCAAGTGGAATGGGCACGGCAAATTGATGACAGGGCAAAACAACATGGCTGACGATGGAGAAGAAAGGGTCACTGCCACTGCTGCCGATTACGCTGCCGGGATTATACTGGCACTTGTATGTTATGCTTTTGCAGATTGGTACGCAAGCAAAGTCTCTTTAATTAATCACTCGGGTATTGGCATCACAATTCATAAATATTTCTTCTGTATTATTTTTATTGCCATTTTGAATGCACTGGGCATTGTCCCTGCATCAATTCGTGCCGGTGCACTCGGTATTCAAAAGTTTTTCATCAAGTATATGTCATTCCCATTACTGTTCATGATAGGTGCCAATTCTTCACTAGATTCATTTATCAGTGTACTTAACCTAAAGAGTGTTTTGATGATGGCAGCCGTTATTATCGGAGCCTGTTGCGGAGTATGGCTAATTGCACCCTTATTTAAGTTTAACCGAATTGAAGCTATGATTACTGCAGCGCTTTGTATGGCGAATAGTGGTGGAGGCGGCGATATTCAATGCCTTGGTGCTGCCAAGCGTATGGAGTTAATGGCGTATGCTCAAATATCATCCCGTATTGGAGGGTCGATTATACTCGCTATTGGAAGCGTTTTGTTTAGTATTCTTTTATAGCCTTTTTAAAGTTGCCCTTTATGTATAACATAAAGGCTACACAGTAAATATAAAAACTAATAAGAGGCGTGTAAGAAAGATATTATTATAACTTTCAATCAAAGCGACTAATTATTCCACGTTTTGTAATAATGACTTGAATTTTACGGTTTTTACACCAAAACTAAAAACAAATCTTCCTTGTTGCAAATTTTGTGCCGCAGGGAAGGTTTGTTTTATTAATTTTGGCGAAGTATAAGGGTAGGCCTTTAATGAAGCCTTGCATATATTCAGTTATTGTCATATGATCTCTCTGCCGCATACAAATGACCTCTCATAATAAAAAACTCAATGAGAGTCTCCCACCTAGAAACCTTGTTAAAATAGTATTTTATGGTACAAGCAACGCTTTGAAAAAGGCCGAGTATTATACGAATACTCGGCCTGATACCGATGTTCATAACAACATTTAAAAAGTAAAAAATCCGAGTGTCCATATGAACACTCGGATTGGTACGAGTGCTGATAACGGATTTCATAAAACAATGAATTAACCGGCAGAAACA
>OFMI01000767.1_pt1 | contig 24234 bp, 17 predicted proteins | sample 1541741 | NCBI WGS metagenome assembly OFMI01 (sample SAMN04209219, study PRJEB22552) | human gut metagenome | biome: gut; material: feces | host: Homo sapiens | place: USA: Oklahoma | reverse complement strand
GAAGTGCACCCGAAGTATCGCACCCCGTTCAAAGGTACATGGTTCTTCGGTATTCTAACGGCCATCGCCGGCGGTTTCATCAACATCAACGTACTGTTCGAATTGGTGAACATCGGTACGCTGTCGGCGTTCATCATCGTGTCCGCGGGCATTCTGTGGATGCGTAAGACCCAGCCGGACGCACACCGTGGCTTCCGCGCTCCGGGCGTGCCATTCACGCCAATCTGCGCGATCATTTTCTGCTTCATTCTGATTTGCGGTTTGAATTGGGAGACTTGGGTACGTTTCGCAATCTGGTTCGCCCTTGGTTTGATCGTGTATTTCGTGTACAGCCGCAAGCATTCCGCATTGAACGAGCCAGGACTGTTCTAAAAACCGGCAATACTGTTGCTTTTGATATATATTCTTTCGTAAGACATATATCAAAAGCAACACAATCGGATATAACAATCCCGTTGAACATCTGAAATACGATATTCAACGGGATTTTTTGCTTCTCAATAGCGAAGATTATTTACAATTGTTTGCGATGGATTTATATTGATTGACGCCAATCCATATAAATCCGAAAATCTCACCATTCATGACGCTGATAGGCGATACGCGTGGTGTCGAACGGCCTGTCAAGCAACTGAATCAAGCCGCAGCGCGCGAAACCATTCGATTCGAGCACATGCTGCATGGCCTTGTTGTTGGGATGCGTATCCGCGCGCACATTGCCGTAATGTTCGATGCACCAGTTGATGCAGTCCTTCGCCGCACCCTTGGCAAGACCCGACGAGGCAATCCGGTGGATGGTCACATACGGATCGTCATCCAGCCAGGCACCATCGATATTCACATACGTCGGGTCGATGCCCGGACACAATGCGAACTGGGCTAGCACACGTTCCTCGCCATCAACCGTATCGACAAGCAGCACGGTGCGCTGTGATTCGACATCGTCACGAACCACTTCCTCACGCGGAAACTTATCACCCCACTGCGTGGGATTGCCGTTGGAGGCCATCAACTTGCGGGCATGCTCATAAATCTTCAGCATGGTCGGCAAATCGGCCATAGTGGCACGACGGAACCGCCGTTCAGAGGTAATGACGCTCTCCTCACCCATCTCGTTCACCTTTGTATCACCTTGTCTTCTTCCGAGCGTCAAAAATACCATGCCCACGGCACAGTATTCGCAATATGCTCGAAAACAGACGTGCAATCGCACGCGAATCAGACTAGGCGGCGCTCAAACGCGTCAGAGCTAATGCCCTTGGCGAGAATATCCTTGCACCATTCCTTCGCCGTGAACAAGCTATGGTCGCGGTAATTGCCGCAGCTTTCGATGGTGGTGGCAGGAACGTCATCCCATGTGGCCTCATACGCGATGAATTCCAACGCCTCCTTCAACGCGCGCGCCACTTCTTCCGTGGAATGCTCACCCCACGTCAATAGATGGAAACCGGTACGGCAGCCGAACGGAGAACAATCGATATAACCGTCGATACGTTCACGCAGCAGCACCGCAATCGTATGTTCGATGGTGTGCAGGCCACCGGTCGGAATCGCATTCTCATTCGGCTGCACCAAACGCAAATCATAATTGGAAATCACATCGCCATTCGGACCGGTCTGCGTGTCGATATAACGCACATACGGAGCCTTCACCTTGGTGTGGTCGAGCTGGAAGCTTTCCACAACCGGCTTGTCTTCTGCCATCATCAATCCTTTCTTCAACAACTGTTCGTCTCTACTGTCGCCGTTTTGCCGGCATACGTCAACCTCACCGCCATACATGTTGCCGATAACGTGTTACGTATCATATAAAACATATGGTTTTGCAATAATCGATACGATTATCCCTCAAGCTGACGCGTCACATGATTCATGCAGCGAAATCGCGGATCACTTCCATGAACCGTTCGCCATACGCTTCCAATTTGAGCGCACCAACGCCGTTGACTTGCGAGAATTGCTCGCCAGTGACCGGCCTGATACGTACCATGTCGCGCAACGTTTTATCAGAAAAGACGATATACGGGGGTTTACCGAGTTCGCGGGCGATGTCAAGCCGCAACGCACGCAGTTTGGCGAACAATTCCTCGTCTTCATCGCCCGTCGCATACGATCCCATAGCCTGAGAGCCTACGGACGGCGATTCCGCACGTTTCGTAGCGTGCTTCCGTTCGATCTTCTTGATTTCATAATGAAAATTCGGCGCTACCGTTTCCGCCGCACGTTCACCAAAGCGAACGATCGGCATGGAGCCTTCCGAAATGGAAAGAAAACCATCCGTCGCCATCTGGCTGAGCACGTCACGAATCCATGCCTCCGAAGTCTCGCTCAACATGCCGTATGTCGGCAGATCGGCAGGATGGAGATAGTTCAAATCCTGCGCTTTCGATCCCCGCAGCACTTTGACGATCTTCCCCGAACCAACCTTCTGGTTCACGTCATGCACGCAGCGGCTGATGGCCCGCGCTGTATCCGTGACGTCAACGGTTTCAAACGTATTCCCGCAGTTCGCACATCCTCCCACGCATATGCCGTCATCACGGACGGCCGCTCCCCCGGCCTCACCGAAATACCTGGTCATATACTCGTGCAGACAATCCGTGGTACGGCAATAACCGATCATGGCGTTGAGCAGACGCCGTTTCGACGCACGCACGACCTCCTGCTCTTCGGCGGTCAAACGCTCGTTCTCATAATCCGAAGCAAGCAGCCTTCGCCTCGTAGCAATATCAGATTCGTTCCACAGCAACGTGCACCGGCTCGGCTCGCCGTCACGCCCCGCACGACCGGCCTCCTGATAGTACGCTTCAATCGATTCCGGCATATTATGGTGGATCACATAACGCACGTTCGACTTGTCGATGCCCATGCCGAACGCATTCGTGGCAACCACCACAGGCACACGGTCGGTTACGAAATCACGTTGCGCCCGCCCCCTCGTTTCGGCCGACATACCGCCATGATAGGCGACTGCGACCGTGCCGATTCGCGCCGCATCCTCACCTTTCGCCGCACGCAGCTCGCGCACGGCGATATTTAATGATTCGGCAAGCGACTCCACTTCCTTGCGGGTCGCGCAATACACGATGCCGGATTCGTCAGGATGATCCGCAATATACGAAGCCACCCACGAAGCCTTATGTTTCCTCTCCATCCTGATCACATCGAAATACAAGTTGTCCCTGTCGAAGCCGGTGACGGTGACGGACGGATCACGCAATCCGAGAATTCCGATAATATCGCGGCGCACCCGTTCCGTCGCGGTCGCAGTGAACGCGGCAACCGTCGGACGAGTCGGCAACGCCTTCAGAAAATCGCCGATACCAAGATATGACGAACGGAAATCCTGACCCCATTGCGACACGCAATGCGCTTCGTCAACGGCGACCAGAGAAATCGGCACACGACTGGCGAACGTACGGAAACGTTCGGTTTCCAAACGTTCCGGAGCCACATACAGCAGTCTGATCCGTCCCGACAACGCCTGTGCGAACACCAGATCCTGTTCGTCGGGACTTTGCGTGGTATTGATGAACGCGGCTGGAATGCCCACGTCGTTGAGCGCGTCGACCTGATCGCGCATCAACGAGATCAACGGGGAAATGACGATGGTCATGCCCGGAAGAAGCGTGGCGGGAATCTGGTAGCAGATCGACTTGCCAGCACCGGTGGGCATGACACCGAGCGCATCACGGCCTTGGATAATCGCATTGACTATGCCTTCTTGACCGGGACGGAAGGCGTCGTATCCGAAGTAGGTACGGAGGGCGTCACGCGCCGACGTAAACTCTGTCATACGCAGCAGTCTAGTATCCAAAACCGCCTCTACTCGGTGCGGAGAGCGGTGGCGGGGTCCTGCTTGGAGGCACCACGACTTGGGATGAGACCGCCGATCAGGGTGAGCACTACGCTGAGGATCACTAAGGCGATGGCGTTACCGACCGGCAGTACGGCACTGACCTCGGTGGTGCCCATGAAGTGGTGCAGCACGCTGTTGATCGGGAAATTGAGCAGCACGGTGGCGCCAACGCCGATCAGGCCGGCCAACAGGCCGATAATGCCGGTTTCCGCGTTGAACACGTTCGACACGTTGCGCTTGGATGCGCCCATGGCACGCAAAATACCGATTTCCTTGGTACGTTCCAGCACGGAAATATAGGTGATAATGCCGATCATGATCGACGAAACCACCAATGACACAGCCACGAAAGCGATCAGCACATAGGTGATGACGTTGATGATGGTGGTTACTGAGTTCATCATCAGACCGACGTAGTCGGTGTAGGTGATCTTGTCTTTTTCTTTGGCGGTCCTGTTGTATTCGTCGATGGCGTCGTTGATGGAATTCTTGTCTTCGAAGCTGTCAACGTAAATGTTGATGGAGCTTGGTGCGTCACGGCTGACCACGCCGAAATCAGTGAGATTGTCGTTGTAGGAGCCGGTGGACACGTACTGGTTGTAGATAGCGACCAGCGTGGCCTCGTCGGCGGTGGCTATATAGGCGTCGAATTGATCGGCGAGCTGCTGTTCGCTCATCTGAGCCATGGCCGCGGCCTGCTGGGAGTCGCCTCCGGATGCTCCTGCAGCGGCCATCATGTTCTGCGCCATCTGCGCCTTGCTGCTCACGCCGAGGGATGCGACATAGTCACGAGCGTCCTGAGCCTTGGTGACATCATCGGACGGGGAGAACGTCATGCCGTTGAGCACATTATGGTCTTTATCGGCCTGCTGCTCGGTAACGATTTCACTGGATTCGGCACGGTCGACCAGCTCATTGGTCAGCGCACGCGTATAGCCCACACCGGAGGAAAGCGGAGTTGCGTCAGCATCCTCTACCGGCTTGACCACGCCCACGATCTTCAGATTGATGGCCTTGTCGGAGTCAATCAGCGCGTTAATCTGGTCCACATCGTCGCCCACGTACTTCCAATGGCCGTTATCGCCTTTGACATACTGGTCACAGGTCGGCAGCAGCTTCAGCGTACGGTCGATAACGTCGGAATAGTCAATCTTCTTGGTATCTGTTTTCACATCGTCGCCGGAATTGAGCTGGTTCATCATATTGTGGTATTCGCTGGCGGATTTGAGGCCTAGTTCATACACAGTGGTTAATGACAATGAATTGTTCTCATCAAGTACAAGCACGACTTCGTTCTTGTTCTTTGGCCAGGATCCTTCGACTACCTCATAATTGTCGGAAATGACCTTGCCGACGTTCTTCTTGCCGTCAGCGCTCGGCATGATCTCATGGAATGAGCTCGGTGCGGCATTCTGGTCGGTTTTACCCGTGAGCATGCTCATGCGCGTCGACGTAAAGGTGGACGAGTCGGCAGACATCAGCGAACCATCCGCCATCTGGTCGGCCATCGATTTGGTGCCGGTATTACCCACCGTCACACCATCGGCGTTGACAAGCGTGCCGTCTGGATCGTGTGAGAACACGGAGAACTTCGTATCATACGAATACTGGATTCCCGCGGAACCGACATACCGATTGATGTCGCTGTCCTTATTATCAAGGTATTTCTTGAATGCGCTCAGATTGTTTTCGGTAATGCTGCTGGTCATCGAAGCGGTGCCCTTGATGGCGGCATCATCCGGATAAATCGCGTCGCTCTTATGCTTCTTGCCTTGATTGTCCGCATTCTGCCGACCGGAAGTCATCATGCTGGTCAGATCGAAGGTCTGTTCGTCGATGCTGATCGGGTAAGCGGTCATCGTCTCGCGCTGAATATTGTCGATATACGTGTTCACGCCTGCCGAAACGGACATGATCAATGCGATGCCGATAATGCCGATGGATCCTGCGAATGCCGTAAGGAACGTGCGGCCCTTCTTGGTACGCAGATTGTTGAGGCTCAATGCCAACGACGTGCCGAACGACATGGATGTGCGGCCCATGGTCTTGCGCACGGGAGCAGTGGCCGTTTCGTTCTGAACTGGTTCGAACGGGTCGGAGTCGGAACGAATCACACCGTCCTTGAGCTCCACAATGCGCGTGGCATACTGGTAGGCCAGTTCGGGGTTGTGTGTCACCATCACCACAAGACGGTCTTTGGCGACCTCTTTGAGCAGATCCATGATCTGCACGGAAGTGTCGGAATCAAGCGCACCGGTTGGCTCGTCGGCGAGCACGATATCCGGATCGTTCACCAACGCGCGTGCAATGGCCACGCGTTGCATCTGACCGCCGGAAAGCTGGTTCGGCTTTTTGTCGATGTGTTCGCCCAAACCCACCTGTTCAAGCGCCTTGCGCGCACGTTCTCGACGCTCCGAACGCGATACGCCCGAAATGGTCAGGGCAAGTTCCACATTCGACAGAATGGTCTGATGGGGAATGAGATTGTAGCTCTGGAATACGAAACCGATGGTGTGGTTGCGATAGGAGTCCCAATCGCGGCTTTTGTATTGTTTGGTGGAAATGCCGTTGATTACCAGATCGCCGGAATCATAGTGGTCAAGTCCGCCGATGATATTAAGCAGTGTGGTTTTGCCGGATCCCGAAGGACCGAGAATGGCCACGAATTCGTTGTCACGCAGGTTTAGACTGACGTTATCCAGCGCCCGCTGCACGAAGTCGCCGGTTTTATACTGTTTGGAGATGCCTTGAATTTGCAGCATGCCGCCTCGTCTCGATAATCATTGCCGTCTCTTCCCGTAGGAAGTGTGCTATGGGAAGAACAAGACGCTGTCAGGGGCATTATATGGTAAAACCCTCGCCATAGCCTGAGTAGGAAAGGAAAAGATACGCTTCCAGCTCATTCGATGGCGAGGATTTATACATGTCGCAACAATGTGACAGATTACACAAAATTGTCACATTTTCATGATGGCTTTATCACAAGCTGATTTTTGTTAGATCTGGCGAAATGCCTGTTCCAAATCCGCGATCAAATCATCAGCATCTTCAAGACCGACGGAAAGTCGCACGAGATTGGCGGGCACTTCCAGCGTGGTACCGGCGACGGAAGCGTGGGTCATGGCGCCCGGATGCTCAATCAGGGATTCCACGCCGCCCAACGACTCGGCCAAGGTGAACACTTCCGTGGCACCAGCGAACTTCTTTGCCGCTTCGAATCCAGCTGCGATTTGCACGGAGATCATGCCTCCGAAGCCTCCATGCATCTGTCGTGCGGCAATCTCGTGGCCTGGATGGGATTCCAGTCCTGGGTACCATACGCGTTCCACTTCAGGGCGGGTTTCCAGCCATTGCGCCACCTTCATGGCGTTACGGCTGTGCTGCTTGACGCGCAGATCCAACGTTTTGAGGCCACGAATGTCAAGCCAGGAGTCGAACGGAGATGGCACGGCTCCGGCCGCATTCTGAAGGAACGCCACTTCATCGCGGATTTCCCTGTCGTTGAGCACCACCGCCCCGCCTACCACGTCGGAATGGCCGCCGATGTATTTGGTGGTGGAATATACGACCACGTCGGCGCCGTCCGCCAACGGATGCTGCAATACCGGGGACGCGAAGGTGTTGTCCACCACCACTTTGGTGTCATGCGCGTGAGCGACAGCTGACGTGGCCGCGATATCAGTGATGTTGAGCAGCGGGTTAGACGGGGTTTCCACCCAAATGTACCGGTACTGCTTCTGGCTGAGCGCCGCGGAAACGGCAGCCGTATCGGTGACGTCCACCACGTCAAGGCCGACTCCCCACGGCACGAACACCTTGGAAAGCAATCGGTAGGTTCCGCCATACACGTCATTGCCAAGCAGAATATTGTCGCCCGGTTTCAACGTGGCACGCAGCAGCACGTCGATGGCGGCCAGTCCGGAAGCGAAGCTCAGCGCGTAGTTCGCGCCTTCGACCGCCGCTAGCTGCTCGTCGAAGGAATTGCGGGTCGGATTGATGGAACGGCTGTAATCATAACCGTTGCGCAGGCCGCCGACACCATCCTGCTTGAACGTGGATGTCATATAAATAGGGGTGACCACGGCCCCGGTGGTCGGATCGGGTTCCTGTCCTGCGTGAATGGCGCGGGTGGCGAGTGCGGTGGCGTTCAGGGCTTCGGTGTTGGTCGAGATGGTCATGATGGGAACTCCTTGAAAATAGCGAATGGTTTGGGTTGAACGAATGATGGGCATGATCGTGAAGCAGCTGATCGGCGGTTTACAGATACCGCTCCGCAAGACTTGGCTTGGACGTGCGTTCCACAACGTCGGCGAATCCGTTGGCACGCATCCAATCGTCGTTGAAGATCTTCTCCATATAGCTGCGGCCGGAATCGGGCAGCAACGCCACTACCAGCTGGTTTTCATCCAAATCATGCTCGCGAGCGTATTTGAGGGCTGCCATAACGGCCATGCCGGACGATCCTCCGACCAGCAGGCCTTCCTCCGCAGCCAAACGACGGGTCATTTCGAACGCTTCGGCATCGTTGACCTGCACGATTTCGTCGGGAAGCTCACGGTCGAAGGCCTTCGGATAGAAATCCTCACCGACGCCTTCGATGCTGTACTGGTGCACGTCGTCCGGATTGGAGTAGATGGAGCCTTCCGGATCGGCGCCGATCACCTGCACCTTACCGTCGGAAGCTTCTTTCAGGTAACGGCCGGTGCCGGAAATGGTACCGCCGGTGCCAATGCCCGCCACGAAATGCGTGACCTGATGATCGCTGGCTTCCCAGATTTCCGGACCGGTGGTGTGGTAGTGGCTTTCCGGCCCGTTCGGATTGTCATACTGGTTCGGGCGGTACCCTCCCGGAATTGCTTTGGCGAGGCGTTCCGCCACCTGATAGTAGGAGCGCGGATCATCCGGACCCGCGTCGGTAGGGGTTACGACCACTTCGGCACCGTATGCGCGGAGTACCGCGCGCTTGGCTTCGGAGACCTTGTCCGGCAAGGTGAAAATGGTGCGGTAGCCGCGCTGCTGCGCCACGAGGGCAAGTCCGACGCCGGTATTGCCGGAGGTCGGCTCCACAATCACGCCGCCCGGCTTGAGCTCGCCGCTGCGTTCGGCCGCGTCAATGATACGTTCCGCGATGCGGTCTTTGGAAGAGCCTCCCGGATTGAAATATTCGACTTTGACGGCGATGGTGGCTTTGATGCCGTCGGTCACGTGGCTGAGTTTGACGAGCGGAGTGTTGCCGATGAGTTCGGAAAGGGAATTGTGGATGGCCATGGCGTTTCCTTGCAAATGATTGTTTATTGGCTTCCGATGGATGATTTCGTTGTTTTTGATTTCGAGAAGCTCGCGTTTGTCACTTGCAATTTTGAAAACGGGACCTGCGATGGTGTTTTCACCGCAGTTCATCCGCATATGTAGCCACGTAATGCCAACCGCGTAAGGCACTGGCTATGGGATGATTCTTGTGCGATGAAATGGCATCCCACTAGAATGCGGATGCCGAAAGAATGCCCTGTCTCAAGTTATGCTTCGATGAACCACGCGCCCCTCGGGCGGTTGGTCAGCGACAGCAACAACATAAGAAATCGAACATGAACCACACGATAGCACATCCTCCAGCGGCAAAAGCTAACCCATGTCCGAATAGCGGACATGGGTTAGCTTTTGCGGGAGTCCATCACATCGAAGCGGCGTCAACCAACCGTTTCGTATAGTCGTTTTTCGGACGTTCCAGCACTTGGGCGGCCGTTCCAATTTCGACGACATGCCCGTCATGAACCACCATGATGCGGTCGGCTATGTGTTTGACAACACCCAGATCATGAGACACCATGATGAGCGCCATCTCCGGTTCGGCGGCACGGATCGCCTTGAACGATTCGAGAATCTGCACGCGTGCGGCAACGTCGATGGCGCTCATCGGCTCGTCAGCAAGCAACACGGTCGGATGATCGACAATGGCGCGGGCGATCGCGGCACGTTGTGCCTGCCCTCCGGATAGGTCCATGGGAAAGCGGTTCCGGTATACTGTCGGATCGAGGCTCACCCTGAGGAAAGCGTCGTCCACATGCGCCGAAATCTGTTCAGGGGACCAGTCGTGGTGGCGCAACCGCAACGGCTCCATGACGGATTTTGCGACACGCCATCGCGGATCCAACGAATCGAATGGATTCTGGAATACCAGTCCGGACTGGCTACGCAACGATTTCACGGTCTGCTTGCGCAGAACCTCACCGCGATAGCGTATGTCGCCGGCATCGGCATCTTCCAAACCGAGTAACACACGCGTAAGCGTGGTCTTTCCCGATCCGGAGCCGCCGATCACGGCAAGGCACTCCCCCGCGTAGACCGTGATATCCACGCCGAACAGCACCTGTCTGCGTTGCCTGCCTTTGCCGAAGAACTTGTCGATGCCACGTCCTTCAAGCAGAATGGTCGGTTCGGCCATCATCGTCCTCCTTCGACATCGAGCGAAAGCTCGCGCGCGGCCCGGACCAGATTTGTGGCTTCGGGTGTCGTGGGACACTCAAGCAGCATGGAAGTCGCGCCGGATTCCACGACATGCCCTTCGGATAGCACGTAGCATCGGGTGGTGGCGCGACGCAGCACCGAAAAATCATGGGTGATGAACAGCATGGACGCGCCGGAATCGTCGACCAGCGAAGTCAGCAGATCGACGATCTGCCGCTGTGTGATCGAATCCAATGCAGTAGTCGGCTCGTCTGCGATGATCAGTCTCGGCGAGGTGATCAACGCCGTGGCGATGCCGACGCGCTGCTGCTGGCCGCCCGACAGCTCATGTGGATATTTGAGCAGCGCATCCTCGGCAAGACCGACTTTCGACAGCATCGTCTTGACACGCTCCGCCCGCTCTTCAAGCGTCAAGTCGTAATGGAGGTACAGCGGCAATCCGACCTGCTGGGCCACTGTCATCACCGGATTCAATGCGGCGGAAGGATTCTGGAACACCATGCCCACATAACGGCCACGCAGATCGGCGATCGCTTGATCCGACGCTCCGACGATTTCAGTACCACCCATGTCAATACTGCCGGAAACCTGTGCGGAAAGCGGCAGCAAGCCCATGATGGATTTGGCGATCATGGATTTGCCGGAACCGGACGAACCGATCAAACCCACACGTTCACCGTCGGCGATGTCCATATCGACATCATGCACAATCGGCATTCCATTGATGACGATATTGAGATTACGGATGCTGACGCTCATGCGCGTTCCTCCGATTCAACATGGGTGGCTTCACTTTGCCGCAATGCCGGATTCGTCAGCGGATCGATGGCGTCACGCAACGCATCGCCAAACAGATTCAGCGTTATCACCATCAAGGTGACCACCAATCCCGGCCACACCACAGCCATCGGATAAATGCTGATGAATTTCACGGACGTGGCAAGCGAATGCCCCCAGCTGGGCACTCCCGCACCGACGCCCACGCCAAGGTAGGTCAATCCCGCCTCCGCAAGCAGCGAGGTGCCGGCGCTGATGGAAAGCTGCACGCTGAGCACAGGCAGGGTGTTCGGCAGGATATGCGTAAAGAACACGCGAATCGGACTGGCCCCGGCCCATAATGACGCCTCAACGTATGGCGAGCGCGCCGCAAGCATGGCGGCTGGGCGCAGAATCCTTGCCAGATTCATGCCGTATGCGAATCCGCAGGAGATGACGATGACCGCGGCCGAAGCTCCGAACGGCACTGTGAGAATCAATGCGATCAGTACGGTGGGCAGGGAGATCAGCGCGTCCACGACGACCACCGATGTGGAGGCAAACGCACTGTTGCGTGACACCATGGCTGCGACGAGCAGCAGACCAACCGCAGCGGCGACGCATACAGTGAGCAACGCTATCGCCAGATTGGTACGAGATCCCGCCATCAGCCAACTCAGCACATCAGAACCGACACCGTCCGTACCCAGCGGATGGGAACCGGATGGTGACGCCCAGACATGATAGCCATCGGTGTCCAAGAGACGGTACGGCGTCCAGAACAGTGATATGGCCGATACCGCGACCCATAGTCCGATGACGATCATCGCGTATTTGCCACCGCCGGTATGCCAGATGGATGCGATGACCGTCTTCGCTGCCGACGACCCTGCTGCCGTGCGCTTGGCTCCGTCCGGAACCATCGCGCATGACACGGGTTTGGGCGATGTGCTTCGATTGTTCGAATCGGTCATGCGGACACCTCCTGCGAGCCGACGCCCGCACTTTTGAGACGTGGGTCCAACGCGCGGTGTGCCAAATCGACCGCAAACCCCAGCAACAGGAACAACGCCGCAAGCAGGAACAGCTCGCTTTGCACGGAGGTAAGGTCGCGGTTGCCCACATCGGTGACGAGCATGGCACCAAGTCCGGGAAGCGCGAACAGGTTCTCCACCACCATCACGCCGGTGACCATATGCGCGAAGGTCAGGCCGATCACCGATACGAGCTGCGGCGTGGCAAGACGCAAGGCGACCTTCAATATCGCCTGCTTGCGAGTCATGCCGCATGCCATTGCCATATCGACCGCCTGCGACGAGGCCATGTCGCCGACCGCCGCACGCGTGTACCGCATTACCGACGCCCCCGCAGTGATACCGGTAGCAACTGACGGCAATACAAGAGAAGACAATGCGGATGACGGATCCGACCATCCCTCATCAGGGAAACCTTGGGATGGGAACAATCCAAACAATCCGCTGCCGCGAGCGAACAGCAGAATCAGCAGCAGTCCGCCCCACAACGCGGGGATGGCGCCCGCGACGATGGCGATCACATGGAACAGACCACGCAGATGCGGATTGCGGGTCAGCACGGCAGCGCATCCCAGCGGAAGCCCTATGACCAGTGCGATAGCCAGGCTCATAACGATCAGAGGAAAGGTGATACCGACACGTTCCGCCACTTGGGATGCGACGGAACGTCCACTGATCACGGATGTTCCGAAATCGCCGTGCAGCAGATCAAGTATCCAATCCGCGTATTGCGCCGGATAAGAACGGTCAAGTCCGAGCTGCGAGCGCAACGCGGCGATGCGTTCGGGTGTCGCCTTCGTTCCCGCAATCACCGCGGCGACGTCGCCGGGAAGGATGCGCAGTGCGAGAAACACCAAAAGAGAAAGACCGGCCAGGGCCGCGATGAACAACCCCAGCCGTTGGATGATGAATTTCATTACCGGTAACTTACTTGGTCTTGTAGACCTGCCATAGCGGCAGCAGGATCTGCGTAAGCTTGCCCGGGAAACCGTGAAGATTCTTGTCACGGGCGACCGTCACACGGTATCCGAACAGCCAATCCGCAGGAGCGTCCTCGCTGACGATACGCGCCGCCTGCTTGAGGTACTTCTCGCTGGTCGCGGAATCGGTGGAGGCCAGCGACTTGGCGTACAGTTCCTGGACCTTCTTGCTGTTGTAGTGGAAGTAGTATTCCGGGTTCGTCCAAGAATAGAAATCGTGGCTTTCCGCGTGGTCCACCAAGGAAAGCTCATAGTCGCCATTGGCGTGCACGTCCTGCAGCCAAGTGGAGAATTCCACATAATTGATGTTCAGGTTGATGCCGACCTTGGCGAGCTGGCTCTTAAGCTGGTTGCCAAGTTCGGGACCATACGTGTTGGCATAGGTGAGGGTGAGCCTCAGCGGATTGTCGGCGGAGTATCCGGCTTCGCCCAGCAATTTCTTGGCCTTGGATGGATTGTACGGGTACAGGCCGGTCAGGTCCTCGTAGCCAGGATCGACGGATGGGATTGGACCGCCGAGCGTCTGATCGACGTTGCCGCGGGACGCGATGATCTCCTTGTGGTTGATGGCGTAGCGGATCGCCTGGCGCACGCGCTTGTCTTCCAGCTTCGGATTGGTGCAGTTGAAGGCGAGCACGAACTTGTCGCTTCCGGATGCCGCGGAGACCTGATACTTCGACTTGTCGAGCCCCTTGGCGAGCGTGGCGTTCACCGGCGAGAGCACATCCACGTCACCGCTCTTGAGCGCGTTAACTGCGGCGTTGTCGTCGGGGAAGAAGCGGACTACCACCTTGTTGGTCTGCGCCTTGTGCGCGGTGCCCCAGTACTTCGCATTGGCCTTGAGCACGATCTTGTTGCCCGGGTCGAAGGATTCGACGGTGTACGGTCCGGAACCAACGGCCTGAGTCTTCGCGTCGTACTTGGCGTCCTTGTCGAACACCAGTCCCGGACGTCCGGTGAGGTTCCACAGCAGGTTCGAATCCGGTTCGGAAAGGGTCATCTTCACGGTGTCGGCGTCGACCGCCTCGACCTTGCTGACGCTTTCGATGGCGTCGGAATCCAGATACTGCTTCTCGATGAGCTGGTTGATAGACCACACCACGTCGGCCGAATCAAGCTTGTGGCCGTTGGAGAAGTTCATCTTGTCATTGAGATGGAACGTATAGGTCTTACCGTCCTTGGAAATATCCCAGGATTTGGCGATGCTTGGCTGGACCTTATTGTTCGAATCGCGCGACACCAGTCCCTCGTAGACGTTGCCGTCGAGGATCTGTTCAAGCGCGGCTCCGGACTGTTGACGAATGTCAAGGCTGACCGGGGAAAGTTTCAGACCCACAGTAACGGTGTCGGCTTTGGCCGATGTTCCGTTCGCGTTCTTGGATTCACTGTGGTTTCGGAAAGCGGTAACACCAATGATGATGGCAATGACCGCAATGACGGCGACAAGCACATAGGCCCATTTCTTCGGGCCTTGCGTTTTTGGCGATTTGGCCCGCGCGTTCAACGTGGTGTCGGTGCTGGCCGTGTTGTGCGGCTGTCCCTTCGATTCGTTCTTCTGTTCGGTTGCGTCGGCTTCGCCGTGCGCACCTGAAGATTGCGACATGATTGCTCCTGTTTGATTATGGGTTTGCTCTGGTTGACCGCCTGTACAGGTCGATCACCGAAGTCTGATTTTACAATCCGCTATGCCCACGGATACTTCAATGGCTGATTCTCCCAACAGAAATACCGTATGCTTCAGCCGGTTCGATATATACTTGACGCAGTTTTCATCAGTCTTGCCAGGGTCAGCGGAAGGACAACACGGCTATGGCTCATATTCTTCTTGGCGTAACCGGCAGTATCGCCGCTTTCAAGGCCTGCCATCTCGCCTCCGACTGGAGCAAGCAGGGGCATGAGGTTCGCGTGGTGATGACCGCAGCCGCACAGGAGTTTGTCACTCCGCTGACGTTCAGCTCGCTTACGCACACGCAAACACGCACATCCATGTTCGCCGCACAACGCAACGATTGTGATGTTGCCTACACTCCTTCCAATCAGTTGCATATCAATCATGTGGATGATGCGAAATGGGCGGACATGCTTGTCATCGCCCCCGCAAGCGCGGATATCATCGCAAAAATCGCATGCGGTATCGCCGACGACCAACTGACGAGCACCGTGCTTGCCTATAGCGAGGGGCCGAAAATCCTATGCCCTGCCATGAATGTGCGCATGTATGAGAATGCTGTGACGCAGCGCAATCTCAATATCTGCCGTGAACTCGGGTGGACCATTGTGGAACCGGGTTCCGGCATGCTCGCCTGCCAGGATGTCGGCAAAGGGCGCATGGAGGAGCCTGCCGCGATCGAAGCGGCCGTGGCCGATTTGCTGCGTGCGAACCAACCCGCTGAAACGTTGCCATTACGCGGATTACATGTGCTCATTACCGCCGGCCCCACGCAGGAACCGCTCGACCCCGTACGCTACCTCACCAACCATTCCACCGGAAAAATGGGCTATGCGATTGCCGAACAGGCACGCGATATGGGTGCGGATGTGATGCTCGTGTCGGGCCCTGTGTCATTGAGCGCACCACATGGCGTTGATATGATTCACGTCACCACCGCGCGGAACATGTTCGACGCAGTACGGGAACGGTTCGCGCAAGCCGATCTGACGATTATGGCGGCCGCAGTCGGCGATTTCCGACCCGTCGAGCAGGCTCAGGAGAAAATCAAAAAGAACGGGCGCGTCAATATCGATCTGCATCTCACATCGAATCCCGATATTCTCGCGTGGGCGGGCGAGCATAAAACAGCTGACCAGACCTTGTGCGGTTTCGCCATGGAAACGCAGGATTTGGAAGCGAATGCGGCGAAAAAACTCGCGTCGAAGCATTGTTCCATGCTGGTGGCCAACAATCTCAACACCCCCGGTGCCGGTTTCGCGGTGGACACGAATGTGGTGACGGTATTGAAGCCCGGCGCAACCCCTGATGAGCCAATCATCGAACATTGGAACAAGATGGGCAAGCAGGAATTGGCGGAACGCATACTCACCGAATTGTCGGCATTGCGCAACACCGACAACACAATTCCACCCAAATCGTGAAATCGTAAATATCAACCACAATCGCAAGCAATAGCGTCAATACAGTAATCGTAAGGAGAATTCGATATGCTTCTGGTCGCAGTCGACATCGGCAACACCAATGTGGTGATCGGCTTCCTCGATGACGGACACATCGCCGGCACATACCGTATCACCACGAAATCGAACCACACGTCAGACGAATATGGTCTGATGATCACGCAATTCCTGCAGTTGAGTGGCTACACACCGGGCGATGTGGACGATGTGATCATCTCATCGGTGGTGCCGAAGGTCATGCATTCGTTCCGCGCCAGCATTGTGAAATTCCTCAATATCGATCCGATGATCATTGGACCGGGCGTCAAAACCGGCATTAACATTCGTATGGACAATCCGCAGAACATGGGTGCCGACTGCATCGCCGACTGTGCTGGAGCCTACTACGAGTATGGCGGTCCGATTCTGGTGGCGGATTTCGGCACGGCCACCACATTCAATTACGTAACAGCCGACGCTTCAGTGATTTGCGGACTGATCACCACCGGCATTCGCACGGGAGCGACCGCCTTGTGGGAGGCCACGGCCCAGTTGCCGGAAGTGGAAATCACCCGCCCCGCATCGATTCTGGCGAAAAGCACCAAACCAGCCATGCAGGCCGGCTTGTACTACAACTTCCTCGGAGGCATCGAACGTACGATCACACAATTCCATCGCGAAATCGACGAAGAATTCCGCGTGGTTGCGACGGGTGGTTTAAGCCGAGTATTTGCTGATGATACCGATATGATCGATATTTACGATCCGGATCTGATTTTCAAAGGCATGCTGCATATTTACGAGCGTAACGTACGATAGAAAATCTTATATTTAGATATATGTAATCTCATTACATAATAATGTATGACTGTCTTGCTTTCAGTCGAATACAAGACAGCCATCATTATTTTTGTATTTTTGCAAATAATTAATATTTATTGAATAGTAAAGCCCTGATTGGTTCCATATTCCTTCAGATCCTTCTGCCAAAGCGCGATGCCGCTTTTCAATGTAAGTCGATCTGCGGAATCGGTTTCCTTCAACGCGTCACCGATGGCGGATTTGTCGGACACTTTGCCGCCGGCCGCGATGATGTTCAACCGGTCCTGCTCCTTGCACAAGAGACTCGACCATTTGTAGGCTTTGCCCACGGTGGAGCGGAAGTCACTTCGCGCATACACTTCGAATGGCAGATACTGGTAGCCGGTCGAAACGTTTTCCGCAGCTTCGGAAAGCACGCGATTATATTCCTGACCGCCGAAATACGGTATTTCAATGCCACGCTCGTCGGTCACGGTGGTTTTGTGCAGGAATTCCGGATCAGACAACGTGTTGTTGTCGGCGGGGAATGCGCCGCCATCCACGCGGGCTTTGATGCCTTCCGCTTTATGGCATGCGTATTCAATGAAACGATATGACGCTTCGGGTTTGCGAGAGCGTTGTAGCACGGCCAGCGCGGATCCGCCGTTTTCCGACGTGGTGGCGCTGCCATCTGGTGTCGGCATCTGTGCCACACGCCATAATCCCGCAGTTCCAGGAAGGTTCGACATAAGTAGCGACGGCAACCATGCGCCGGAGAACATGGAGGCGATCTTCCCCTCTCCTACGGCTTCCTTCCATCCATCGGACCATGCGGTCAGACTCGTGTCCACCAATCCTTCGTTGATCATTTTCTGCCAGAATTCGGTGAAGGTTCTCGTACCCTCATCGCCGGTGAGGTTGATGGTCACGTTTTTGCCGTCGTTGGAGGTGGAGAAGGGGCGTCCTCCGGCAAGCCAGATCATCGTGTCGTAGAAGCTGGCGTCTCCAGAATCGGCCGCGATGTACACGCCGATCTCCTTGAGCTTTTTGGCAGCCTCGTAATAGTCGTCCCACGTGCGAATTTTGGACGCGTCAACGCCGACCTGGTCGAACACGCTTTTGTTGTAGAAGAACGCCATTGGGCCGGAATCCATGGGCAGGCCGTACACGCGGCCGTTCAGCTGCACCGAAGCCCATGTGCCGGGCGTGTAGAAATCGCCGTAGTCTTTCGTGCGCCCGGTGATTGCCATCAGCTGGCTGCTTACCGCGTACTGGCGCAATGCATAGTATTCCAATTGCACCACGTCGGGAATGCCGTAGCCGTCTTGAATGGCGTTGTTGAGATTGTCATAGCCGCTTGTGTTCTTCCAAATAACGTGGATGTCGGGATTTTCCTTTTCGAAACCGGCGATGACTTGCTTCATGCTCGGCTCCCACGACCACACGGTGATTTCGGTGCGGGAATCGACGTTGGCTCCGCAAGCGGCCGCGCTGACTGCCATAATGGCCGCACAGCAGATGGCGATGATTCGTTTCACCAGTTTCAAGCCGATTCCTCCCATTTGGTGTTCCCACACGAGAACGTGCGTACAGGCATACGCATTTGAGTGTACGTCAGTCACCCGAAAGCCAGCGTACAATCCTCCAATCTCTTCGATTCAGCTACGCAATCCACTGATAGCTCAAAAAAGCGTCCGCCGATTGACAATCCCTCAATCCACAGACGCTCATATTTACCGATTCCACTATGGAATCATGCAGCTACTTCACGGTGTAGCCCTGCTGAGATGCATAATCCTTGATATTCTTTTCCCAAGCCTGAACACCTTCAGCAAGGGTGACAGACTTGTCGGTATATGCACCACCGGCATCATCGCTATATACGCCACGCGCATAAACCTCGAACGGCAGGAACTTGTAGCCAGTCGAAACATTGGCCGCAGCCTTGGCGAGCTCCTCATTGAACTTCTGACCACCGAAGTATTCGTGCGCATTGCCATCGGAATCAGTCAGAGAGGTCATGTTCAGGAAGTCATCAGAAGCGAGAGTGTCGTTATCGGCAGGGAATGCGCCGCCATCGACGCGAGTCTTGATGCCTTCGGCATTGTGGCACGCATATTCAGCGAACTTGTATGCAGCTTCGGCCTTGGCCTTGTCATCCGTCTTGACCATCGCAAGCGAAGAACCACCGTTCTCGGAATTGGTTTCAGATCCATCCGGAGTCGGCATCTGAGCAACACGCCACTTCCCCTCACCGTCAGGAGCACCGGAAAGCAAGTTGTACGGCATCCAAGCACCGGTCAGCAGCGAAGCGATAGAGCCGTCATTCAAACTCTTGTTCCAATCATCACTCCAGCCTGCGGTCTTGGTATCAATAAGATCATCAGCAATCATCTTCTGCCAGAAATCAACAAAAGTCTTGACCTTGGAATCATTGCTGAGGTTGATGGTGACGGACTGTCCATCGGAACCAGTGGAGAACGGCGTCGCACCCGCCAGCCATGTCATGGAATCGAAGAAGCCAGCATCACCAGAATCGGACGTAATGTAGGACCCTGTTGCGCGAACCTTCTTGGCAGCATCGTAGAACTCATCCCACGTCCTCACCCGAGTCGGATCAACCCCGGCCTTATCAAACACATCCTTGTTATAGAACCATGCCATCGGTCCGGAATCCATCGGCAGTGCATACACACCGCCATTAAGTTTCACAGAAGCCCACGTGCCCGGCGTATAGAAATCCGAGAACTTGTCCGCACCAAACTGACTCAGGTCTTCAATCTCTCCACGAACCTGATATTCGGGAAGTGCATAATACTCAATCTGCACCAAATCTGGCGCACCTTTACCTGCAGAAAGCGCATTGTTCAAAGCCGTGTATTCGGTGCTGTTCGTGCCGGCATTGGTCACCTTAACAGTGATGTCCGGATTGGCCTTTTCAAAATCCTTCACGGTACGCGGCAAAGTGGAATCCCAAGACCATACCGTAATTTCAGTCTTACCACCCTCTGTCACCCCCGAAGAACTCGAATTCGAGGAACTCCCGCAGGCTGCGACACCAGTCAGCATCGCAGCAGCAGCAACCAGAGCGATTATTTTCTTGGATGCAGTGAACTTCATCGTTCTTCCTTCCTTTAAATATGGCCGACCTCCTACATCGACCAACATTATCGGCTATGAATCATTCATTGACCCTTCCGACAATCATGAGGATAACACAAAAGTTATGTTTACGCAAACAAATAGGCAAATCGTTGATTTTCCAGTATTTCTTTAGTTACCTAGCATATTTTGTTTAGCTACGCAAACACGATATGATTGCATACTAGACGATGCATATCCGTCGAAGCTCGCGCAACGCAGACATTTCATCAGACCACTCATCGAAAGGAACGGCATGACTTCCGGAACCAGCACAATCACAGTGCAAAAAAACAGCGCAATTGCTGATATACCACCCCGCATTTTCGGATCATTTGTAGAACATCTTGGACGTTGTGTCTACGGAGGCATTTATGAGCCAAGTCACCCCACAGCCGACGAAAACGGATTCCGCCAAGACGTCATCAATCTAGTCAAAGAACTTGGTGTGACCTGCGTGCGTTACCCCGGCGGCAATTTCGTCTCTGCCTACAATTGGGAGGATGGCACAGGGCCACGGGGGCAACGCCCAATACGACGAGATCTCGCATGGCACAGCACCGAAACCAATGAAGTCGGTATCGACGATTTCTACCGATGGAGCAAGAAGACCGGTACCGAAATCATGCTTGCCGTCAATATGGGCACCCGAGGATTGAAGGCCGCACTGGAAGAGCTGGAATACGTCAACGGAGCGCCCGGCACCGAGCTTGCCGATCGCCGCGTACGTAACGGAATCACCGAACCAATGGACATCAAAATGTGGTGCATCGGCAATGAAATGGATGGCCCTTGGCAGGTGGGACATATGAGCCCTGACGAGTATGCCGCAGCCGTGGACCGAGTCGCACACGCCATGAAACTCGCGGAATCAGGCTTGGAACTCGTGGCCTGCGGCTCCTCCAGCGCCCATATGCCAACGTTTGGATCCTGGGAACGCAGCGTGCTTACCAAAGCGTACGACAATCTCGATTTCGTCTCCTGCCATGCCTACTACTACGAACGTGGAGCAAAATCGTTGCAAGATTATCTGGCAAGTTCACAAGACATGCAAACGTTCATCTCCACCGTGGCGGCATGTGCAGACGAAGCCAAAAATGCCCACACAGGCGATCATGATATAGCACTGTCATTTGATGAGTGGGGCGTCTGGTATTCCGACGTCTGGAATCAGCAGGAAGCTGAATGGAAAGCCCAATCAGGCAAGGATCTTCATCATGAGTCATGGCCGAAAGCACCGCGTCTGCTCGAAGATATCTACAATGCAGCCGATGCAGTGGTAGAAGGGTCGCTGATGATCACTCTGCTTAAGCACTGCGACCGAGTGCGTTCTGCCTCGCGCGCGCAGTTGGTCAATGTAATTGCGCCAATCATGGCCGAAAAGAACGGTCCCGCATGGCGTCAAACTGTCTTCTATCCGTTTGCCGAAGCCGCACAACACGCCCATGGCATTGCCTACAGTCCAGTCATCGACTCTCCCAACGTAGAGACTGAATCTTTCGGCTTGGTCAATGCCCTTGATTCAGTAATCACTTGGGACGAAACGAATCATTCCGGTCTTCTGCTTATGGTGAATCGCGACGCATCCGACGCACATAAGGTTACAGCTTCTCTGTCTCAACTGCCGTATTTCGACATATCCGACTTCCATATAGACAAGGCCATTATTCTGCATGACGACAATCCATATCAGCGTAATTCCGCAGACGACCCAACCGCAGTGACACCCCAAGAGCTTCATGCAACAATCGACAATGGATCAGTTCACTGCACTTTGCCAGCAATCAGTTGGGCTGCAGTGGAATTCCACGCCTAGTTTTTATTCGAATATAAATTAAATGGGTGTCGGCAGATTGACAATCATCAACCTGCCGACACCCATAATGTTGCGATTATTTGCTTGCTGTCCGCTTACTGCTTAGTGACGATCACGCCGTTTGGTTTGATCGAAATGGTTTCGCCACTCACTTCAGCGAACGAGGAGACCACGACTTCGCCTTCCACCGGAACCCGGACCGTCTCATGCGTGCGGTTGAACGAGAACACGAACCTCGAACCGTCCGCGCCCTCACGTTCGACGCGCAGCACTCGGCCGTCGTTTCCGCCCGCTTCGGCCATGCCGAGCGAATCAAGGATTTCCGGCAGGCTCAACGCGATGCCGTCCCGCCCGAGGCGCGCGCCCACGTACACGCTACGGCCTTCGCCGAATGTGTGCGCGACGATCGCCGGAGCGCCGTCCATGCCGGTCCACGGATCGTCCTTGAACGTTTCCAGCACGGTGGCCGTCCCGTCGACCGAACCGATCACGTCGGCGATATCGTGCGCGACCGCGCCGTTCGACAGACCGAGACAATCCGGCACGCCTGGGAAATCGTCGCCCATGGGCATGAATTCCTCCACACGCACGCCGACCACGTCACGGATCGATCCCGGATAGCCGCCGAGCCACACGTGGTCCTTCTCATCCGAAATGCCCGTGTAGTAGGTCACGACCAGGCGGCCGCCACCCACAACGTAATCACGCACCCTGCGGGTCGTTTCCTCGGAAAGCAGGTACACGCTCGGCAATACGACCATCTCATAGTCATCCCAAGCGCCGCGCACCGGCACCACGTCGGCGGTCACGCCATGGTCGGCCAACGCGCGGAACCATTGCAGTGGCTCGTCCACGTGGTGGACCTTCTGGGTCGGCGTGGCGGTGTGCTCGCTGGCCCACTCGGACTCGTAGTCGAACACCACGGCGACCTTGGACTTCGCCAGCTTCGTGCCAAGCAGTCCGTTGTCGGCCAGCGTGTTCAGATCCGCGCCCAACTCACACACGTCACGGAACACGGCCGAGTCCTCACCGGCGTGGGGCACCATCGCGGAATGGAACTTCTCCGCGCCGGCCTTGGACTGGCGCCATTGGAAGTAGCACACCGCGTCCGCGCCCATGGCCACATGCGCCAGGGAGTCGCGCACCAGCTGGCCCGGCTCCTTGCGGTAGTTGACCGGACGCCAGTTCACCGCCGACGTGGAATGCTCCATCAGGAACCACGGATCCTTGCGCGCGATGCCGTCGACCAGGCTCGCGGAGAACGCAAGCTCGTCCAGATGGGCCTCGCCCGGAATGAAGTAATGGTCGTTCGACACGAAATCGACCTCACGGCCCCAATCATCGTAGTCCAGTACCGAACCGGCGGCGGACACCATGAAGTTCGTGGTCAACGGCAGGTCCGGAGTGATCTCGGCAAGCGCGTCGCGCTCGGCGACGTAGAACGCCTTCAGCGCGTCGGAGCTGAAACGCTTGAAGTCAAGCAGCTTGCCCGGGTTCATGAAGTTGCCGTCGCCGATGAAACGCGGCGGCACGATTTCCGTGAAGTCGTTCATGCGCTGCGCCCAGAACGCCGTGCCCCACGCGTCGTTCACCGCGTCGATGGTGCCGTAGCGTTCCTCGCACCATTTCCGGAACGCGCGTTCGGCGTCCTCGGAATAGTCGAAGCGGTTGTGGCAGCCGTACTCGTTGCTCACATGCCATGCGACCACGTACGGGTTGCCCTTGTAATGCTCGGCCATCGCACGGCACAGCTTCAGCGCGTACTCGCGGAACACCGGACTGGTCGGCCTCCAATGCTGGCGGGCGCCCGGCTGGCACACGTCGCCGCGGTAGTCCTTCCACAGCACCTCGGGATGCGCCTGGGTGAGCCACATCGGCGGCGACGCGGTGGCGGACGCCAAGTCCACTGCGATACCGGCCTCGCCCAGCTTGTTGATGATGCGGTCGAGCCAGTCGAAATCGTACACGCCCTCGCTCGTCTCGATCTTCGCCCACGAGAAGATGCCCACGGACACGAGGTTCACGCCAGCCTTCTTCATCAGACGAACGTCATCGTCCCACACCTCTTCCGGCCACTGGTCGGGATTGTAGTCCCCGCCGTACCAGATGCGGGCTTGCTGCCCAGCCAACGGCTGCGGCCAACGATAGGATCTACGTTGAGTCATATCCACTCCTTTGTTTTTCGTCAACTATCCTAACAAATTCATTCCTTGACCGCGCCCGCGGAGAGGCCGGACTGCCAGTACTTCTGCAGGCACAGGAACGCGATGA
>OFMI01000757.1_pt1 | contig 24473 bp, 20 predicted proteins | sample 1541741 | NCBI WGS metagenome assembly OFMI01 (sample SAMN04209219, study PRJEB22552) | human gut metagenome | biome: gut; material: feces | host: Homo sapiens | place: USA: Oklahoma | reverse complement strand
ATACCGCAAAGTGGGGCGTGCAGATTGCGGGAATGATTTTTCAAACAGGCTCTAGATCTCACCAAGGAACAGAGAATCAGTCACCGCGAAGAATCACACGGATTCTTTTATAAATAAAGAACACGATCACTGAGGTTAATGTGTATTTGAATAAATTGAATGGTACAAGGATCATAATTGCAAAAGTAAGAAGGTTGGTTACACCGCTGTGTACTGCTGCACCCATTTCAATAAATGCCTGTACCGGCATTCCAAATGCCTTGCCGTATGCCGGAAGAAGTACAAATGCGTTTACAAAGCATGCAAGCACTGTGGTAAGAATTACACCTGCTGCCATACCTGCCACTGCGTGTGTTCTTGTCTTCTTATGCTGATAACGATAAATCAGTCCGGCTGGAACTACATAAGAACAGCCAAAGAGGAAGTTTGCCACATCACCAACGCCTGCTGTCATAGTTCCCTTGGTTACCAGATGTACCAGAATTTTCACCAGTTCAATCAGTATACCTGCTACAGGTCCCATTGCAAAAGAACCGATCAATGCTGGAATCTCAGAGAAATCCAACTGATAAAAGGACGGTGCCAGAAATGGCAGCGGTACCTCAAAATTCATCAACACACCTGCCACAGCACCTAACATTGCTACCTGGGCAATGGTTCTGGTGCGGCTTCGCTCCATTACGTTTCCATTTTTGATTACTTGTTCGCTCATACTCATTGCTCCTTAAATTATAATATTTAAAGAAAATTTCTGCAAGTATGGGATTAAAATGTTACCAGTAAACAGTAACGGTTACTGTTCACTGGTAACGTTCCGCGAGGTGTTTTTTGTGAACAAAGTTCACAGAAAACCCGAGAGTTGCGGCGCGAAATCATGCAAAGCATGATTTCTGTGCATCGCGAAGCGTGTTACTGTGAACGGAGTGAACAGTAACCAGTAACGTTAAAATCACCACATAAAAAGCCCCGGAATCTCTTCCGGGGCAATGAGCACGTACAAAAAAATATCAACTGATCTAAATATTCTGCGCGTTCTTCTCTCATCCAGACTTTACTGTCGGTTTTGGAATTTCACCAAATCAGCCGCCAAAGCGGGTCGCGGACTATACCGCCGGTAGGGAATTTCGATTTCCAAGGATTTCGATCACCCTGCCCCGAAGAAATTTTCTTTTCATGGTGGATTATACAATAGAAATAGGATAATTTCAATAGGAAATCCATTTGTACATCTATTTCATATTTTCTATTATATATCTATTATCATTTGTCTTTATTTGCCTCCACCACATGCACATCAACCTGCGGATACGGAATAGAAATTCCGTTGGCATCAAAAGATTCTTTGATTTTCTCATTCAGCCGCCATTTGATCTTCCAGTATTTATCGGTGGGAACCCAGACGCGAAGCCCCATGACTACGGCGCTGTCAGCAAGTTCGTCTACAAAGACCAGCATGTCTTTGTCCGATTTGGTTCCGGGATCTTCCTGTAAAATGTGCTGCAAAAGCTTTTTTGCTTTCTTAATATCAGAATCATAGGAAATTCCCACTTTGATTTCCAGGTTACGCAAATTCTGCGCAGTTACATTGATAATGGTGCTGTTGGATAATTTTCCATTTGGAATGATTACATGCTTATTGTCAATGGTGATCAGGGTCGTATAGAACATCTCAACCTTATATACGGTTCCCTCCGTCCCACCAGCCTGATCCTGTATAATATAATCTCCTACCTGAAATGGCTTAAACAAAAGTAGCATAACGCCGCCAGACAGATTCTCCAGACCGCCCTGCAAAGCAAGACCAATGGTAACGCCGGCAGTTCCCAGAAGAGCTGCTACTGAAGATTCCTTCACACCGAAATTAGTAGCTATATTAAAAATCAGAATCAGATACAGCAAAAATTTTCCAAAAGAACAGATGAACTGGGCAACCCCCATGTCTATGCCGGCCTTTTCCATGGAACGCTTCGCAACTTTCAGCAGCCACTTGATCAGCTTTGTTCCCACATAAAAAGCTACAATAGAAAGAACCACTTTCATTCCGAAGCTGATCAAATCCGGAATATGACCGTTAAAGTAAGCCTTGATCTGATCCCAGTTGGAGCTTACTTTATCCACTGTTTCCTGGACAGTCTCCTGAACTGCATTCTCTATAACCTGTCCTTCCAAATTCCCATCTCCTTTTTTCAGTCCTTTCCCGTAAACAATTCTGTTTCTTGCTATCCAAAAACAATTTCGTCCTGTTTTCCACCGGAAATTCATTTTGGAAACAAATTATCCACCGTCTACTGCAAGACTCTCCACAGTATCAACTGCGCTGCCAGAATTAACGGCACACCCAGACGGAATTTCCATTTTCTGATTTTATGATGAAAAAATTGCATTCCAAGAAGAGCTCCAGCGGAACCGCCAATGGCAGCCACCGCAAGAAGCTGGGCTTCCGGGATGCGCCACTGTTTCCGGATGGCTTTCTGTTTATCGATGCCATACATCCCGAATGCTGCAATATTAACGAAAACCAGATATACAACAAGAATATTTTCTAACATTTTAATCCAACTCTCTAATTTCCCTGCCAAACACGCTATAAAGCGTGTTTGAAAAAGGCTTTCTACAAGGCAATGGCAAGAGAAATAATGTTTTCCCTCTTCTCTTTATTTATTTAATCCCTTCATAGAAAGGCTGATCCGGTTCTTCTTCTCATCCACACCGAGAACACGAACCTCCACAACATCTCCAACGCTTACAGCTTCCAACGGATGTTTGATAAATTTTTCACTCATCTGGGAAATATGAACAAGTCCGTCCTGATGAACTCCGATATCAACAAAAGCTCCGAAATCGATTACGTTGCGGACAGTTCCTTTCAGGATCATACCCTCTTTCAGATCCTTGATATCCAGTACATCTGTGCGGAGAATCGGCTTCGGCATCTCATCACGCGGATCTCGTGCCGGTTTCTCCAGCTCTTTTACAATATCCCGAAGAGTGATCTCTCCAATTTCCAGTTCATCAGCAGTCTTCTTGTAATCCCTGATCTGTCTGGAAAGTCCGGCAAGCTTGCCTCCTGCAATATCCTCAGCGGAATATCCCAGTTTCTCAAGAAGCCTGGAAGCCGCCTCATAGCTCTCCGGGTGAACGCTTGTCGCGTCAAGAGGATTGGAGCCGCCTGTAATACGCATGAAACCAGCGCACTGCTCGAATGCTTTCGGTCCAAGCTTCGCAACCTTCAGAAGATCTTTTCGGCTTGTGAAACGGCCATTCTCCTCACGGTAAATTACAATGTTCTTTGCAATAGCCTTGGAAACACCGGAAATATACTCAAGAAGGGAAGCAGAAGCAGTATTTAAATCCACACCTACTTTATTTACAGAATCCTCAACCACACCTGTCAGAGCCTCGCCAAGCTTCTTCTGGTTCATATCATGCTGATACTGCCCTACACCAATGGATTTCGGATCGATCTTAACCAGCTCAGCCAGAGGATCCTGCACACGTCTTGCAATGGAGGTAGCACTTCTCTGTCCTACATCAAAATTTGGGAATTCGTCTGTAGCAAGCTTGCTTGCAGAGTAAACAGAAGCACCTGCCTCATTTGTAATCACATACTGAACCTTCGCTTCCGGAATCTCCTTCAGCATATCAACAATAACCTGCTCAGACTCTCTGGAAGCAGTACCATTTCCAACAGAAATCAGGGAAATGCCATACTTCTTGATCATAGCTTCTACTGTATCCTTCGCAGCGCGAATCTTCTTCTCGTTAGTAGGAGCAGTTGGATAAACAACTGTGGTATCCAGAACTTTTCCAGTAGGATCTACAACGGCCAGCTTACAGCCTGTACGGAAGGCCGGGTCCCATCCAAGGACAGTCTGTCCGGCGATTGGAGGCTGCATGAGAAGCTGCTCCAGATTTTTGCCAAATACTTTGATGGCTCCGTCCTCTGCCTTCTCAGTCAAGTCACTTCTGATCTCGCGCTCGATTGCAGGAGCGATCAGACGCTTGTAACTGTCCTCTGTCACTTCTTTCAGAATCGGTGTAGTAAATGGATTGTCTCGGGTGATCACCTGCTTCTCAAGGTAACGAAGAATATCTTCTTCTGGTGCAGCTACCTTGATAGTGAGGAATTTCTCTTTCTCACCACGGTTCAGCGCCAGCACACGATGTCCAGCCAGCTTCTTCACCGGCTCCTCAAACTCATAATACATCTCGTATACAGACTGTGCCTCCGGATCTTTTGCCGTAGAACTGATGGTTCCTTTTTTTGCAGTAAGATCACGGATGTGGATTCGATAATCTGCCTCATCGGAAATATGCTCTGCAATAATGTCCTTTGCACCAGCAATGGCATCTGCCACAGAAGCAACCTCTTTTTCCTCGGAAACAAAGGCTTCTGCTTCTTCCTCGATGGACTTGCCTGTCATCTGAAGCATAATAATATTTGCCAGCGGCTCCAGACCTTTTTCCTTGGCAATTGCTGCCCTGGTACGTCTCTTCGGACGGTACGGACGATAAAGATCCTCTACCACTACCAGTGTCTGTGCTGCCAGGATCTGTGCTTTCAGCTCTTCTGTCAGTTTTCCCTGGTCCTCAATGCTGGAAAGAACCTGATTCTTCTTGTCTTCCAGATTTCGAAGATAAGTCAGTCTCTCGTTCAGGTTACGAAGCTGCTCATCATTTAAGGTTCCAGTAGCTTCTTTTCTATATCGTGAAATAAAAGGGATGGTGTTTCCCTCATCGATCAATTTAACAGCAGCTTCTACCTGCCATTTCTGCACCCCAAGTTCCTGGGTGATTACCTGTAAAATATCCATTTTTTCAATCTCCTCTTGTTGCTTGTATTTCTAATTTCTGTAACCGTCATTATTTTCTGTATCATATCCGTTTCCAGAATCATTGGTCCAGTTATGAAAGCCGCCGTCAGCAGTTCCATCTCCTGGCAGTCTGTAGTCCAGTTCCCCATCCAGATCCCGATAAAATGCCACCATGGACATTTCCATATAAGGCATGATCCAGAAAAGTGCAATATAGAACGTGAACACAGATAATAACAAAAGCGGGATAAAGCTGAGATTCAGCTTCACATATCTCCAGATATTTCCCTTCATCAGCCTTGCGCTCTCTTTCAGTGCCTGGATTCCTCCAAGCTCTGTGTCATCCGCCATGAGAAAGTAGGTCATGGCAAATGGAAGGGAAATAAGAAAATTCAGCAAAGTGCTTACAGCCAGCAGTCCCAGAGTCATGGAAAGCCACTGGATCTGGGAATCCACAGTCAGTCCCGGATCTGTGGTAAAGCTCACATAATAGTAAGGGATTGCTGTGACCAGCTGGATCAGCGCCAGCACAAAGCCTGCAACGATCACCCTGTCTGGCTGGTTTTTGAAAAAGTAGCCCAGATCTCCCAGAGAAAACTCCTTTCCCCTGGAAATATTCAAAAGCATATACCCCAGACCAGCGGAAATGATCCCCACGATCAGTGACACCACCAGCATAAATACTTCACTGAGAACCAGATCCAGCGCGGATGTGCCAGAAAATAAATTGGTAGAAAGGATTGTTCCTAAAGTATTCAGACCATACACTGCCAGAAGCCCAAGGATCACAGTTCCAACATGTCCCTGCAATGCCTTTTTTGCCTGCAGTTTGATTTCCTTCGTACTTCTTTTTTTCATAATCATCATTCTCCTTTGCAGTGAAACAGCAGGCCGGGATTCTGATGCATCCCGGCCAGATATATTGCAGCACCATTTCGCTGTTTTCACTTTTTGCTCCATTAAGCCATGCCAGTTGTTCCCAATATAGCATTCTTCCATCTGACATCTGTAATTTTTTAATTACGCCGTTCTCTTGTTTCCCCAGAAAAACAGCGCTACCGTACCAGGACCTGTATGGCTTCCGATGGTAGTTCCGATGTTATTGATCTCAACCTTCCCATTTAATTTCGGGAAACGCTCTTCCACCAGCCTTGCCACTTCCCTGGCATCCTCTATACATGCGGACTGGGAAATATAACATTTCCCACTATAGTCAAGTCCGCCCTCAGCGTACTCTTCCATTTTGTCTACAACAGCCCGGATCACCTTTTTCTTGGTACGGATCTTAAATCTTGGGATCAGTTTTCCCTGATCATCCATATTCAGCAGCGGGCAGATATTCAGCATCGTGCCGAAAAAGCCGCTGGCCTTGGAAATACGGCCTCCTCTGATATAAAACGTAAGATCTGTGGAAAAAAACCAGTGATGCAGGTTCAGCTTGTGTTCCTCCGCCCAGGCATGAACCTCCTCAATGGGTCTGCCCTCATCCCGAAGGTCTGCAAGTTTATCCATAAAAAGCCCATATCCGGAGGATGCTCCCAGAGAATCCACCACCAGGATCTTACGCCCCGGATATTTTTCCTCCAGATCCGCTTTTGCAACGTTAGCTGAATTGATAACGCCAGAAATTCCTGAAGACAGGCAGACATGGAGCACATCTTTTCCCTCTTTCAGAAATCCTTCGAAATATTCTTCGAATTCATCTGCATTTACCTGGGAAGTCTTGGTGGATGCACCATCCTGCATGGCCTTATAAAATTGGTCAAATGGCATAGACTGTCCCAGATCATCTGCATATTCTTTTCCATTTAGTTCATAATGAAAGCAGATATAGGAAATATTTCTTTTCTCAAAATGTTCTTTCGTAAGGTCTGCTGTGGAACAGCAGCTGATCACATAGTCGCTCATATTTCCCTCCTGTTACTAATTTTGCAAAACCTCCAGATCGGGTTCTCCCTTATTCTGGAAGAATTTCATTTCTGTACGCAACACTTGCCACTGTATCCGGATCCTCATCCTTGTTAAACCAGAACTGTGCCCGGTTGTCAATCTTGGTATCTGCAGTCTTATAAATATTCAGGTAATCTCCGTCCTCATCACACGCATAGCCTTTTTCCTCTGCAGCTGCGATCAGGTCCGCCTTCTTCGCACCCAGGGTAAATCCACCGGAAAGAGTAAGGGTAAGAGCATCACTGTCGTAATTGCCTACCTCAAGCTCCCGTACAAAACAGTTCTCGATGGCAGTTGCATCCTGGGTAAAATTGTAAACACTGAAATGCACACTCTGGTTATTCTTCATCATGTCTACAAATTCCAGATCCCGGCCAGCCACATAAGCGCCATCTTCCACATCCTGAAGCTCCCAGCCATTCTCAAGGAATGCAGACACCGGAGCCGGAAGGGAATAAAGATCTCCGCAGAATTCCAACTGTGGAGCCAGCAGATCATCTCCCAGCTCAGTAGGAGCGGTATAGGAAGATACGATTTCTGGAACTTCCTCGCTTACACTTCCCTTGTCATATCCTTCTGGCTCTACGAAGTTACGCATATCTACCTGCTTCAGAGTATTGTCATCCTTATATACATAGAAATGAACTTCCTCGTAATAATCTTTCGAGTAGGAATACTTGGTATACAGGTCTCCCTCGTAAGTATCGCTTGGATCACCATAAGCAGCTTTGATATCATCAAAATTGGATTTTCCCATTACGATTCCGCCAGGCAGTTCTACAGGAGTAGCCGCCACATCAAAATCATAGCTTGCATCAATATCAATTCCTGCTACCAGACACTGGTTTAATGGCAGCTGGTTGATTCCAAGATTGATCACATCTACGGAAACGCGGTCGTCCCCTTTGTAAAAACTGATGGAACCATAGGAATTGGTTCCAACGCCCATCTCCGGGTCCTCGTTCTTGCCAAGTGTCCAGTCTGCTGCAAAATCCTGGTAATACATAGGGAACTGGTAAACCTTATCCCCGATCTTCACCTGAAAATCGTACAGGCTGTCGGACAGCTCTGTAACCGTTTCTGCACCAGCCTCAGGCTCATCAGCAGCCTCTCCTGCTGCCTCTGTAGTTTCGGCTTCCTGTGCCTCTGCATAAGCCGCGGACGGAACCGCACACAGGCACATTGCTGTAAAAAGCACTCCCAATACTTTTCTTTTCATACAGAAATTCCTCCTTAGAATGTATATTTGATCAGTCGGCAAGGCCGAAAGCATCGTGTACTGCATTCATAGCCCGGATTCCGTCTTTTTCGTTGATAAGGACGGTAATACGGATTTCAGATGTGGAGATCATATTAATGTTTACGCCTTCATTGTAAAGGCTCTCAAACATCTTGGCAGCCACGCCAGGATTGCTGAGCATACCGGAGCCAACAATGGAAAGCTTGGCGATATTGCGCTCAGAGTGAAGCTCCTTGAAGCCAAGGCGCTCCTGGCTCTCCTCCAGAGTGGCAACTGCATCATCCAGATCATCCTTATTTACGGTAAAAGAAATGTCCTTTGTTCCTGCACGTCCGATAGACTGCAGGATAACATCTACATTAATATTTTTCTTTGCAAGGGTATCAAATACCTTAAATGCAACACCAGGCACATCACGAAGTCCCAGTACTGCGATCCTCACAGCGTCTGTATCCAGCGCAACACCGCTGATCAGCATTCTTTCCACGCTAACTACCTCCTTAACTACCGTTCCTTCACTGTTATTCAGGCTGGAGCGGACCACAAGGGGCACTCCGTATTTCTTCGCCATTTCCACAGAACGGTTGTGAAGTACACCCGCTCCTGACGTTGCCAGATCCAGCATCTCATCGTATGTGATTTCTTTCAGCTTTCTGGCATTTGGAACCTTACGCGGGTCGGCTGTGTAAACGCCGTCCACATCTGTATAGATCTCACAGGCATCTGCATGAAGTGCTGCTGCCAGTGCCACTGCAGTGGTATCAGAGCCGCCTCGTCCCAGAGTTGTGTAGTCATCGTATTTATCTACGCCCTGGAATCCGGTAACAATTACGATCCTGCGGGCATCCAGTTCCCGGCGGATACGCTCTGTATCGATTCTTTTTAATCTTGCATTCTGATGGCTGCTTGTGGTATGCATGGTCACCTGAAAAGCATTCAGGGAAACCGCCGGAACGCCCAGCTTGTGCATTACCATGGCCATCAGAGATACGGACATCTGCTCACCGATGGTAAGGAGCATATCCATCTCACGCTTCGGAGGCTTGTCGTCCATATCATGAGCCATACGGATCAGCTCATCTGTATATTTTCCCATGGCGGACAAAACCACCACCACGTCATTTCCTTTTTTATATTCCTCGATACAACGGTTGGCAACATTATACATTCTCTGTTTGTCCCCAACGGAAGTACCGCCGAATTTCTTAACTATCAGCATAGTTTTTCCTTTCACGCTGTCAGTTTTATTTTTTATCTGCGCATACAGACAGTTTCACGCAGCTGCCCATTACCTGAATAACTGCGGTTTCATGTTATCAGTCTTTCACGCGGATCATGCCCAGAACATTCTCTCCAAGCGCTTTCACACGCTCTTTGTACTCGCCCTGTGTCATAAGTCTGGTAATAAAACCAAATTCTTCCGGAAGGGAATCCGGCTCGATCACAGCCTCAACCTTACCAAAAGCCTTATCCACCTCATCCAGGGAAGTATCCTTCACACGGACAAAGAAACGGCCTTCTACAGAATCCGGCTCCATCAGGGTCATCTCTTCATTGCTCCAGTTATTCGGAATGGTGTCATGAAGATGCTTTGCAGCCTCCACAACGTCTGCTGCAACTGCACTGGCAGTAGGAAGCTTGCCAGCTCCGCTTCCATAGAACATGGCATCGCCAAGCATATTTCCATGTACAAAAATACTGTTGAACACACCTTTTACGCCATAAAGAGGATTATCCTGTCCAACAAGGAAAGGTGCTACAAGTGCGTAGAAGGAATCGTCTCCCAATTTCTTGCTTGTGCCAAGAAGCTTGATGCTTCTGCCCATTTCTCTTGCGTATTCCATATCCTCTGGTGTGATCTTTGTAATTCCTTCTGTATAAACATTTTCAAAATTCAGGAATTTTCCATATGCCAGAGAGGAAAGAATGGCAATCTTACGGCATGCGTCCTGTCCTTCCACGTCAGCGGTAGGATCAGCCTCTGCGTAGCCTTTTTCCTGAGCCTCTTTCAGAACAGTATTGAAATCAGCGCCTTCTGTGATCATCTTATCCAGCATATAGTTGGTAGTTCCGTTCAGAATTCCGCTGACCTCATCAATCTCATCTGCGGTAAGAGAACCGTTGATGGCACGAATAATCGGGATTCCACCGCCGCAGCTTGCCTCGAAAAGGAAGTTGATCTTTTTCTCTTTTGCAATTTCCATAAGCTCAGGACCGTATTGGGCAACCAGAGCTTTATTTGAGGTACACACACTCTTGCCGGCTTCAAGTGCTCTTTTTGTAAAAGTATAGGCAGCACCGGTTCCTCCCATTACTTCTACTACAATTTTAACTTCCGGATCGTTTACGATCTGCTCAAAGTCATGAACAAGAATCTCTTCTACCGGATCTCCAGGGAACTCACGAAGATCCAGTACATATTTGATCTTAATCTCTTCCCCGGCTCTTTTGTTAATCAATTCATGATTGGTGCGGATGACTTCTACTACACCGCTTCCAACTGTGCCATATCCTAACACTGCAATATTTATCATCTGTCCGTTACTCCCTGCCTAAAATTTTTAAATAATGGATTCCTTCCATCTGTTCAATATCATCCACCATTGCCTCAGCATCCCCTTCTCCCTGAAGGATCTGCACACTTAAGGTAAGAGTGGCAATACCACTGATGGGAATACTCTGATGTATGGTCAGAATATTGCCATGGTTTTCTGCAATAGCCCGAAGAACATTGGATAAAATTCCCGGCTCATCATCCATCTGTATAATAAATGTGATGGTCTTTCCCTTGGCTTCCTCGTGGAAGGGAAAAATATCATCTTTATATTTATAGAAAGAGCTTCGGCTGATTCCCACAGCGTCTGCAGCTTCCTGAACCGTAGCTGCCCGCTTTGATTCCAGAAGCTTCTTCGCTGCAACTACATTCAGAAGCACCTCTGGCACAGCCCGCTCTTTTACTACAAAATATTTATTCTTATCTGTTGTCTTTGGCATCCTGCATTTCCTTCCACTTTCACTGCGCCCTGCAAATCTCTGCCATTACAGCCGCTGTATCCAGACATAATCCGGAAACTGGCCTTACCCTGTTACCGTTCACTCCGTGAACAGCAGCATGCTTTTACTGCTGTTCTGCAGGTCTCTTCGCAAGTGCGATCCATTTCAGATATGCATTAATAAAGATATCAATGGCACCATCCATAACTGCATCTACATTTCCGGTTTCTTCATTGGTACGGTGATCTTTGACCATGGTATATGGCTGCATAACGTAGGAACGGATCTGGTTGCCCCAGCCGATATCCGTTACTTCACCTCGGATTCCGGAAAGCTTGGCTTCTGCCTCCTGCTGTTTCAGAAGATATAACTTCGCCTTCAGCATCTGCATAGCCTTATCTTTATTCATATGCTGGGAACGCTCATTCTGACACTGTACCACGATTCCTGTTGGAAAATGAGTGATACGGATAGCGGATGAGGTCTTGTTGATATGCTGTCCGCCGGCACCACTGCTTCGGTAGGTATCAATACGGATGTCCTCATCATTGACTTCTACGTCCAGATCTTTCTCAATATCCGGCATAACATCACAGGATACAAAAGATGTCTGGCGCTTTCCAGCCGCATTGAACGGGGAAATACGTACCAGACGGTGAACACCTTTCTCAGACTTCAGAAGTCCGTATGCGTTCTCTCCGTTTACCTGGAAGGTAACAGATTTGATACCAGCTTCATCGCCGTCCAGATAGTCCAGAACTTCAATTGAAAAGCCCTTGCGCTCAGCCCAGCGTGTATACATACGATACAGCATACTGCACCAGTCGCAGGCTTCTGTTCCACCAGCTCCTGCATTCAGTTTGATAATGGCATTCTCGCCGTCATACTCTCCTGAAAGAAGTGTCTTCACACGGATACTGTCAAACTGTGCCTGGAACTCATCCAGCATTTCCTGGATTTCTTCGATCATGGACGGATCATTTTCCTCATAGCTCATCTCGATCAGGGTCTCCATATCTTCTTTCTGGGTTACCAGATTCTGATAGGTTTCCATGTCGTCCTTCATGCTCTTTAATTCTTTCATTTTCTTCTGGGATATTTCTGCATTGTCCCAGAAATCAGGCGCTTCCATTTCACGCTCTAATTCTTCAACCCGCTTTTCTTTGTTAGCCAGGTCAAAGTGAATCCCTCACTTCCACTAATGGTTCTGTGTATGTTGCAAGAATGCTCTTGAACTGGTCTAATTCAACCATAGCTTCACCTTCTTTCTAATATTTCTGTGTAACTGTCCAGTGTTTTCTGAATCGTTACATTTCTTCAACAATGCCGCCGGCCTGGAACGTGTTTGAAAAATCATTCCCGCGATCCGCACGGCACACAGACTTTCAAACTATACAATAGCATATTCCGTGGAAAATTACAATAAAAAGCGGTGTGGAAAGGAACAGCCACACGTTACCGTTTTCTTTATGAATAACAGGCATTCTCTCTGTTGCGATTTTTTCTCAAAAATGGATTTTAGAATAGGTTGAAAAATTTCTGTATTTCTTATATCATAAACTAATAGTCCGTTTGTGGGTCATGGTTCTATGATATAATGATTTTGGTTAAAGCGATTAATGAAGAGGTATCATTTTTGAAGAAAAAAGAAGCGGTATTTATTGGTGCACTATTGGTTATTTCAGTGGTGCTTTGTATTTTTGTTTATGCGGTTCCACATGGAACTCATGGGTCGATTCAGATTATGGTGGATGGGGAGCTTTATGGGACTTATTCACTGGCGGAGGATCAGGTGATCCAGATTGGGGATACCAATGTGTGTGAAATTAAGGACGGCGAGGTAAAGATGACAGATGCGGACTGTCCGGATCATCTTTGCATGAAGCAGCCGGCAGTGGGCAGTGCAGGCGGATATATTGTGTGCCTGCCAAACAGAGTAGTCATTCAGGGAGAGGGCGATTCAGATTCACAGGATTCCGAGAGTGGATTTGACGCAGTGGTGTAAGTGATGGATCAGAAAAAGACAGCGTATCTTGGGCTGTTTGCAGCCATTGCCATTATTTTCGGGTATGTGGAATCGTTGATTCCGTTTTTTGCGGGAATTCCGGGAATGAAACTAGGGCTTGCAAATCTGGCGGTGCTTTTTGTGCTGGAGAGGTATACGTGGAAAGAAGCGGCGCTGGTTTCCATTGTGAGAATTTTTATTATCGGTTTTATGTTTGGAAGCGGCTCCAGTATTATGTATAGCCTGGCGGGGGCGACCCTTAGTTTGATTGTGATGGTTTTTGTGAAAAATAAGATTGGATTCGGGCAGCTGGGTGTAAGTGTGGCTGGTGGCGTTTCCCATAACATCGGTCAGCTGCTGGTGGCGATTCCGGCAACGCATACGGTGGGACTGTTGTATTATTATGCTCCGGCGCTGATGGTGTCGGGAGTGATTACAGGACTGCTGATTGGAGTGCTGACGAAGGAAGTGCTTAAGAGGATTCCGTAATATGTTACCACCGTACGCATCTGGGCTGAATATATTCCACGCGGGGAGGCGCAACATTCCGCGGAGCTAACTGCTAACTGCGACTAAACATCTCAGGAGAGCCTTCGATGTTAAGTCTTCGTAAGCAGTGGATCTCCGCTCCATTAAAGGCGCGCCTTGAATGCCCCGCTTAGGAATATATTCAGCCCAAATGCTGTTGATTGAAAAAGAGCTCCTGACGATAGTTTTTGACTATCCTCTGGAGCTCTTTTCGTTATTCCGTAAGCTATCATTTTCTATGAATCTATCATGGACAACTTACGCTTCGTTTACTGTGTATCCGTCTTTCATTAATTCGAATTTATCCATCAATCCACTTGTCACATACACATTTTTGTCTTCATCTACGAATACGGCTTCTGCATCATATTTCTCTAAAAGAGGTTTCGCGGCGTCCAGACCCAGGACGAAGCAGGCAGTGGAGAGGCCGTCGGCCAGGTAGCCCTGGTCGCAGACGATGGTGACGGAGGTGAGACCATTCTGTACAGGATAGCCGGTCTTTGGATCCAGGATGTGGTGGTAGCGGATTCCATCTTCTATGAAGTATTTTTCGTAGTCGCCGGAGGTGGAAAGGAACTGGTTGGCGTCCAGGGTGATGGCTCCAAGATAGTCGCCTTCCGTGTCACGGGGATCGGTGAGGGCTACTTTCCAGGAGGAGCCGTCGGGCTTTTCGCCGTAGGTCATGACACTGCTGCCGCCAAGGTTCAGGATCATACCGAAGACATCTGGCTGGGTTTGCAGGTAATCCATGATCAAATCACAGCCCATGCCTTTTCCAACGGCACCAAGATCCAGGGTACAGCCATCAAGAAGAGTTACATTGTTTCCGTCCACCTGAATTTTCTCGTAGCCCACTTCGGGAAGAAGGGTGTCGATTTCGGATTGATCTGGGACATGAGGGTTCTCGCCGTCAATGTCCCACAGGCGGATAACTTTTCCAAGGGTGGGGTCAAAAGCACCGTTGGAATCTTGGGAAAGCTGGCGGATTTTCTCAAGGTCGGCGGCAAGATCATCAGAAACTTCCATGGTCTTGCCATCAGCATTGTTCAGCTGGGAAATCTGGGAATTTTCCTCTGTCCAGGAAAGGAGGGTGGTTTCCATTTCGCGGAGCTTTTCACCAATCTGGGTGTTGATGTCCTCGCCTGAGGTGTAAAGGGTTTCGGAAACTACCGTGTCCATTGCGAAATCTGCGTTGGTGTATTTTTCTACGTCAGCAGCATAAACAACTGTAGTGGTTTTTCCCAGTACTGTTGCAGAAATGACAGTGAGAAACAGGCTGCTGCAGAGAATTCCTGCCACACTTCTCTTTCTCAAATGCTTTCTCCCATTAAACATATCCAAGCAGGTAAGTGATTGACCTCTGGACTGCTTTTTATAATGTACCTTAATTAAATCGACTTCATTCTGAAATCTTACTTTACTTCTTTTTTTACTCATATCCTGTTCTTTCTGATTTTATTTTCTCTTATTTTCCAATAGCTTTCGCCCATCTTTTTCCAGCGCGTGTTCAAGAAAGAATCCTGCTTTGCAGGATTCTCCGCCTGCGGCGGGTCGCTATAAGCGACATCTACCTTTCCGCCGCAGTGCGATCCTGCCCGGCAGGGCTTTTTATGCTATAGGGAATTCCAACGGAATTTCCTATAGCATAAAAAAGGCTCTCATCTTTCGCCTTCGGAATCCCGATCCGGATATTCTTCTTCGGGCAGATTCCCTGGCAGGCGTGGCAGCAGATACATTCTCCTGAGAGAGGGGTATCACCGTCAATGTCCAGATGAGCAGGACAGCGCTTTTTGCAGGCTCCGCATTTCGCCGGACAGGTGCTTCTGTCACGATTGAACAGTGCAGAAGGCGCTATAGGCATTATAGCAAAAATCGCGCCCATTGGGCAGAGGAACTGGCAGAAAAATCTTTCCTGGGTACACATTCCGATCAGGATCAGAAGCAGCAGCACAATCCCCACCTTGTAGGAGGCGCCAGGAAGTCTGCCAGCGGTGAGCATGGAAAACACATCCCAGGGGCTCATGCCCTGAAGCTTGCTGTACCAGCCGGTAAGGATAGATACAAGAAGCACCAGAAGCCAGATATATTTCACCTTCTGCAAAATACGGATGGCTTTTTCTGAATATCCGTGACGGCCTTTTTTATGAAAAACCTTCTGGCGGATAAACACAGTCAGCTCATACAATGCATCCCCAAGGGAACCAAATGCGCAGGCATATCCGCAGAAATGCCGTCCGAACAGGCAGGTTACCACCAGCAGCACGGCAGTCACATCCAGAAAGGAATTCCAGCTGATTGCTTGATGTGCTGCGATTGCCTGAAAAACGGACTTCACGCCTGCGAATGCTGTGGAAAAAAGTGCCGGAGCAAAAATGAAAAACAGAAGCTGGATGCCGGCGCGGATCAGCCGGATTTTTCTCTGTCTCTTTTTCATTGATTTTCCGCCTTTCCAAGTGCATCATTTACAGCGTTGATAATTCCAGTGGAACTGAAGGTTGCGCCGGAAATGGTGTCAACGTCTGTACTCTGGGAAGCCAGAATGGTGCTGATCACGCCTTGTCCCTGGGAAAGGTATGCAGAGTCTTCGCCTGGTGCACTTACCACCTGAATGTCTGTAATCGTATCATTTTCAAGTGTAACCTGAACCTGGATGTTGCCGCCAAAGCCCTGGCCGTCTCCTGTATAGGTTCCGTTTTTATAAACAAGCTCTTCACTGTCTTCATTAGAAGAAGTGTCCTCAGCCTCTGTCTCATCTGTATTTTCCTCATCTTTTTTCGCGTCCTCGGAAGCATCCCCGGAAGATGTTTCCTCCACCTGGGCTTTCTGATTCTTCGCTTCCTCTTCTGCCTTTTTCTTCGCCTCTTCCTGCGCTTTCGCAGCCTCTTCAAGGGCACTTAATATCTCATCCTGCTGTTTTTCCAAGGCCTCCACTCTGGTTGTCAGACTGGCGATCTGCTGGTCTTTTTCGGTATCACTGTCTTTTTTCTGCATGGAGTTGTAGCCAAGGACGGCGCCAACGATCAGAAGCAGACATAAAACTCTCATAATAAAACTCTGGTATTTCATGGGTTATGCTCCTTTTGCCTGATTTAATGCATTTCTAAATGCCTGAATAATTCCCTGGGAGGAATATGTGCATCCAGATACTGTATCTATACTGTCTGCGGACTGCTTTCCCATAACCTGTCCAAGAATTCCCTCCCAGGCTGTATCTGCATATTCTTCATCATCATAGGAAAAATAAGTTGCTCCCACAATCTGTCCTCCGGATATTGTTACGGTAACCTGTACACTGTCTGGTCCGTCATTACCTTCTCCAATACCAGTGTAGGTTCCATCTGTATATGCACCAGCAGGCACAGGCGTGGGTTCTGGCGTAGCTGTGGGTTCCGGCGTTACAGAATTCTCTGGTGTATCCGTCGGTTCCGGTACAGAAGTTGGCTCTGGCGTTTCAGTAGGCTCTGGTACAGCTGTAGGCTCCGGTGCAGTCGTTGGTTCCGGAACAGAAGTCGGCTTTGGCGTATTTGTGGGTTCTGGCTTCTCGGTGGAATCCGGCGCCTCAGTGGGCTCTGGCGTTACTGAAGGCTGTACCTCTGTATTTTTTGCCTGCTCCAATGCTATTTTGGACGCATCCAGAATTCCCATAGAAGAAAATGTTGCACCACTTACAGTGTCAATTCCTTCTGTACTCTGCTTTTCCAGTATTTTAGGCTGTATGGATCTCCATGCCTTATTGAAAAAGCTTCTGGTATCTGAGTTTGTATTGGTTACTTCCGTAATTTTTCCGTCTTTAATTGTCAGTGTTATGTTAACCTTTCCGGAATATCCCATTGCAGACCCTGTATAGGTACCATCTTTCAAAAGCTTTACAACCGGCTGTTCATCTGACGGATTATCCGGAGTCTTGGTAGGCTGTGGAATCTCCGTTGGAATTGGTGTTACAGTTTCATCAGGTACAGTAGTCGGGGTTGGAGTTATATCTTCTTCCTTTGAGTCTGTAGTTCCTGATTGATCAGCCCTTGAAAGAGCCTGGGATAAAGCTCCGAGAATTCCATTTGAAGAAAATGTTGCCCCACTTACAGTATCAATTTCAGAAGTACTCTGTCTGGAAATCACATTGGACTTGATTGTTTTCCATGCTTTATAAAAAAATTCAGGTGTATCTGTATTTGTGTTGCTTATTTTTTTGATTTTTCCATTTTTTATTGTAACCTTTACCGTTACGGTTCCATCAAAGCCTTCTGCCTGTCCCTCATATACGCCATCTTTATAGCTGACAGAAGTATCTTTCTTCGGTTTCTTTGCAGGTTTTGGCGTTGGCGTTGGAGTTGGTGTGGCAGAATCACTGTTTCCTGCCTGTGAAAGGGCATTCTGTACTGCCTGGATAATTCCGTTTGAGGAGTAAGTTGCACCGCTGACTGCATCCACATTCGGGGACTGGCTTGATAAAACCTTACTTACAACGCCCTGTGCGGAGGCAAAATAAGAGCCTGTTTCTCCAGAGGCACTCAATATATCAACAGCTGTGATTTTCCCACCTGATACAGTTACCTGTACGGTAATCATTCCCCCAAAGCCAGTACCGCTGCCCTGGTAAGTTCCATCTTTATAGCCGCCTTCCGGAACTTCTGTAGTTGGTGTAGTGGTGGAGCCCTGACCTACCCCTGAAGATGCAGCCGTTTTTACTGGAAGGGTCTTTGAGCTTCCTTTTTTTATACCATTTTTTTTCTTTGAAATTTTGGAAGTTTTTTTCTTTGAAGAAGCTGATGATGTGTTTTTGCCTGTTTTCAGCAGACTCTCCTCTTCTGCCTCGTCATCTGCTGTCTCATAGGAATAGGCTGTTTTCAAAAGCGATTCCAGATCCTGGGATTTTACAACCTCTCTGGTTTCAGCAGTCACTTCTTTTCCACTGCTGCCAGCCTGAGCACCTGCTGCAGCCACAGCAGCAATAACCACTGCTGCCGGAGCAAGTTTCACCAGATTCTTTTTTTCAAAAGGATTCTTATCACTGTCTCGTTTTTTCATGCTGTCTCCTGTTAAAATATGTAGTAAAATAAGTTTCTTTTTACAAGCAAAAGCAGGGGCTGTTAAAAACGGCCCCCGTTCCTTTGCCTTGCTTTTGCACAAGTATTATTTGTTATCGTAAAAGCTTTGTAATCATTATTTTACTTTTACTTTGAATTTCTTAGATACTCCATTACTTGTAACAGTGATGGTTGCAGTACCTTTCTTCTTACCTTTTACAACACCTTTTGCAGTAACAGTCGCTACTTTCTTGTTGCTGGACTTGTATGTTACTTTTCCGGATGGTGTTGCGGTTGCTTTGATTTTTACTGTTTTGCCTTTCTTGATTGTTGCAGAAGATTTTGCAAGCTTCAGAGAAGGTTTCTTAACCTGGATTACTACCTTCTTAGTGTAATTTCCAACCTTTACAGTAATGGTTGTCTTTCCCGCTTTTTTCGCTTTTACAACGCCTTTGGAGGAAACAGTCGCTACTTTCTTGTTGCTGGATGTAAATTTAACTTTTCCAGTTACATCATTTTTTACAACCGTAATGGTTGTAGAGGTTTTTCCTTTGGTGTAAATTGTGGAAGCTTTTGCAGTTGCTGTAATTCCTTTGGCCGGTGCTGCAGTCGGTGCCGGAGTTACAGTTGGCTGTGTAGGTGCTACAGTTGGCTGTGCAGGGGTCGGTGTTGCGGTCGGCTGCGCCGGGGCTGGTGTTGCAGTCGGCTGTGCCGGTGTTGCGGTTGGAGCCGGAGCTTTTACAAGCATGTTAAGAGCTTCTCTTAAATGTCCGATCTGCTCTTCTACGCCATAAGTTGTCTGATTCTTAATATTTGCAAGCATTTCCTCGCACTCTTCAAGCTCATTTGCAATGCTGTCTTTTGCAGCAGCCCAGCTCTCCGGAGTATAATCAGCCTCGTTCAGGGCTTTTGCTTCTGCGATAATGTTTTCCAGTGGTGTGGAATCTGCATCACCTGCAGGTTTTGCAATATTCTCAGCTGTTGCCTGGAATTTTACAACGTAATCCTGGTATCCAAGGGCATGAACAGTAAGGATCCAGTAACCAGTTCCGTCAGTTCCTTCCGGAAGCTTGCATCTTCCAGATTCTGTAAGACCAAGCTGGATACCCATCATTTTATGCATCCAGTTATCAGCTGCAAATTTTGTTCCATAGTTTGCAAGTCTGTTTGTATAAGTGGAATCATTTCCATAATATGCCCACTCAACAGACTGCATATGTGCACCAAGATCGCCATAGTTTCCAGTCAGGTCAACTCTCAGGAACTCACCATAAGAACCATTTCCAGGTTTTACAGTTGCTGTAATTCCGTCTGCCACTTTCAGCTCTGCATCTTTGATACCAGACTCAGTTCCGTTCTGTCTTGCTCCGATTACAAAGCTTCCATCTTCAGCTTTTGTAGCTTTTTTCAAACCATTTGTATTTGCAGTTACATTTGCAACAGCTTCATAGGATTTCAGTTCTTTCTCGCCATAACCGCCGATCAGCTGTCCGCCATTTTTTACAATTGCATGGCTTTCTGCAAAAGCAGCAAGGTCAGCTCTCTTAATCTCAACCGGTACATATTTCAGGCCAGTTACGGTATATCCGGTTACATTGTTCCGGTTAAATACTTCTGATGTTCCATCGGCATAATAAACTGTTTTTCCGTCTGCGCTCCAGTGGGAAACTGTTTTTCCATTAAGAACCGCGATTGCCTGGAAGCTTCCTCTGTGAAGGCCATGGTTTGCAGTTGCTCTTGTTACAGCATCAAATGCTCCAAGGTCTGACTCACCTCTTCTGTCTTTTTCTTCAGAAGAAGCTGTGGAGCCTGCATTGTATACATCCTCGGAAGCCCAGTACTCAGCCCATGTAAGACCTGCGTATACATATACGTTTTCGTTGTAAACAAATGTTACATCTGGGTATCCGGCAGCACTTACAACTACTGTATCTCCATCGTTTACAGCTGTTTTAGAATAATCAAGAGTTCCATCCTCCTGAACAATCTTCACAGCACCTTTTCCGCTTGCAGCATACTCTTGGTCACCAATTTTTACTTTTGAAACTGTTTTGGTAAATGCAACAAACTGCTCAGCGGTAATATCTGCCGCAGCAACCAGTTTTCCTTCATACTCATCATAGGAAGCCATTACAGTATCTGTTGTTGCTGTAAAAGTAGCGCTGACAGGAGCATATTTTCCATTTGCATCGGAAATTGTCAGAGTATGTGTTCCAGGTGTAAGATTTGTAACCTTTACTCCTGTCTCTGTTGTCGCTGCTTCCACATCATCAACTGCATATTTCTTTGAATAATCAGATGGAAGTGCTTCAGATAATTCAACTTTAACCTCTGCATCTGTTACCTTGATGTTGTCAACGGTTGCACTGACACCTGTTTTTACCGGAACATAAGTATCTGGAATATCAAAATTAATTTCCCCCTTATCCGTATAGTACGTTACGCTGGAAATAGTTTTTCCCATCATGGATTTGTAGTGGTCAGAGCTTATTGGGCAACCGTGAGATTCTGTTGTAAAGCCGGTGCTCCATGCAAGTTCTTTTCCTTTCCAGATATTCTCAAGATGACGGAGTGCATAAGTGGTTCCGTCTGTTGTATTGATGATTACACCATAAATCTTATCACCATTAGATGCATTTACTACTGCCTTTACTGCTGTCTCATCCAGCTCAAGCTGATAATCTCCATATTTGGAATTAAGCTTTAATTCAGCATTCACACTAACATTCTGTTCGGACATTCCCTGAACAGCGCCAAAAGAAATATTTTCGTTCTCATCTACGCTCATTTCCTTGTAATATGCAGGAGTTTCTGCCGGAACATAATAAGTATAGCTTGGCTGTTCAATAAGAGCCGCTGCACCAGTATATGTATTAGTACTTACCTGGCCTTTCATGTTCGTAGTAATCTCTATAGTAGTGCTGTCTGTAATCTGTTTAAAATTTTCCAAATCAGAAGCTTTATTCACTTTTACCGGAAAAGTAACACCTGCAAGTTCATTTCCTTCCGCGCTTGTATGATAAGCAGCATTTCCATTCATCACGCCGCTCATCTTTGTTTTTGCTTTCGTCGCGGATGTAAATGCATCTACTTTTACATCATTGTTTTTCAACTCAGATCTGTAAAAAGCTTCATAGGGAATGTTCATCAGTACGATCTGACCATCCTCCACTGTTTTCACAGCTCCCGCTTCATTGTTGGTTTCGCCCTCAGTGTCTGCTAAAAAAGCATCTTCTGTGTCTCCGGTTTCGCCGTCCTCAAATCCAGACTCCTCTTCTGCGGCTTCTCCAGATTCAAAACCATCCTCTGTGTCTGTACCAAAATCTGCTGAATCGTCAGCCTCTGATGATTCGTCATAGTCGTCTGAAATCTCATCAGAACCATATGTAGTCTCCTCAGATACCTCAACAGCTGCTTCTCCAGAAATAAAGTCCTCTGCCATAACTCCAACCGGTGAACTGGTCATCGCTACAGCTGCACTCATAATGATCGGAGCAATTTTTCTTAATAACTTTTTGTCAGCCATTCTCTTCCTCCTTGTTTAACTATTATTAGTGTTTTCTAACCTTTGTTTATTTTACAGAATTATGTTAGAAATGTCTATCTATTTTTAGTTTAGACATTGCACTTTTTTTATCAACAAGAGGGGCTGTTTCGTATATCAACATGCTGATTCCGTCTCCATATTTTAAAAAATGCTTTCCTCTCTTTAGGCATAATGACATCGCTTACAGACATCCCCCCATTTGCAGCAAAAAAGAATCCAGGCACGGAAGTCTTCTTACTTCTATACCTGGATTCTCCTACATTGAAAATTAAGCAACTGCCATATTGACTTGTCTGATTTTTCATCTGCTGCTCCTACGTCAGTCGCCGTAGCTACCGCTACACAGCCCCGGCCGTTGGGATGCGCCATATGCACCATATTTTCTTTCTATGAGAAAAAGCTCTCAGCCACGCTCATCTCCGCAATATATCCAACAGTTCCTGTCATAAAAATAGTTCCGTCTTCTTTAATGTCGATCTGGATCATACCACCTGGCTGGTTTACATTGATTCTGTTTTCCATCAGACCTTTTCGGTAGGCTGCAATGGCTGCCGCACAGCTTCCTGTACCGGAAGCTTTTGTGTAACCGGAGCCACGCTCCCAGATCTCGATATCCAGATTTCCTTTATCAATCTGACGGCAGATCTGCAGGTTCACTCTTTCCGGGAACTCATCTGCATTTTCCACATATGGCCCCAGCTCCCTTACTTTTTCCTGAGATACCTGATCCATGAAAATAATGCAGTGTGGATTTCCTACTGTGAGACAAGTTGCCTTGTATTCTTTCTTGTTAAATGTAAATGGCTCATTGATCACCTCACGCACCTCGCCAGTTACCGGAATCTCTCTGGAAAGAAAAGAGGCTTTGCCCATATTTACGCGGAACTCTGTCGCTCTGGCATTCAGACACTCTACTTCGATTGTTCCGGATAAAGTCTCAATGGCAAATTTTTTCTCTGTAACATACTCATTGTCCATAAGATATTTTGCAAAAATACAGACACCGTTTCCACTGATTGCAGCTTCACTTCCATCGGAATTAAAAATACGCATTCCCATTTTTCCGTTAATGTCAACTGGTCCGTAAAGCACACCATCCGCTCCAAGTCCGAACCCCCGCTGGCAAAGAAGCGCAACTTTTTTGCCCTGCAGCTGAAGCTGGTTTTTCTTCGCATCCAGTACCAGATAATCATTTCCAAAGCCCTGATATTTTGTCATGATAATGCTGTCTCTCATTGTTTTCAATTCCTTTCTGACGAAGCGCCCGTGATCTTTTTTCTCAAATCACATCTTATATATCCAGTATAGCGTTTATTTTTCCCATGTACATAGAATAACTTGCGAAATATATTGCAAAAAATGCGGTATTTCATTTATAATAAAGTCATATTTCAAGCGCAGAATTGAATTATGACGCTACGCAAACGTAGCTGCAAGCAAAGTTTGCGGTTCCATACACACTATAGTTAAAACAGGGGCCATAACATATGAATTCTTTCAATGAACCTACTGAAAAAACCGGCTATCTGGAGCAGGATTTCCGGCTTTTTCACATCAAGGACCAGACCAAACGGGATTTTTCCTACCATTATCATGATTTTCACAAAGTGATCATCTTCCTTTCCGGAAAGGCTGCCTATCACATTGAAGGAAAGTCCTACTATCTGAAACCCTGGGACATTCTCCTCGTAAACCGTCACGCCATCCACAAACCGGAAATTGATTTTTCAGTTCCATACGAACGTTTTGTACTATGGATCCGCGACGACATCAAATCCACAGAACTGCTCCGCTGTTTTCAGAAGGCGATTGACCGGAGTTACAATCTAATCCGTCTGGACTCTGACACTCAGGAAAAATTAAAGCAGCTTCTCTACGAACTGGAAGCTGCCCTGAAAGACGAAAAATTTGGAAGCGAGCTTCTTGGCTCAGCTCTTTTTACCCAGTTCATGGTTTATGTAAACCGCATTTTTCTGGAAAAGCAGTACATTTACGACACTCGCTCCTACAGCAGTGATTCCCAGATAGAAGAGCTTCTCCGTTATATTAACCATAACCTTACTGAAGATCTTTCCATTGAAACCCTTTCGCGGAAATACTACCTGAGCAAGTATCACATGATGCGGAAATTCAAGGAGGAAACCGGTTATACCATCCACAACTACATCATTAGCAAGCGCCTTCTTCTCGCCCGCACAAAAATTTCCGAAGGCACCCCCATCCTGAAGGCCGCCCAGTTAAGCGGCTTCTCCGACTATACCACCTTCTCCCGGGCCTATAAAAAACAATTTGGCACCGCGCCGAGCCAGACAATATAATTGCTATTTAGTGTGTTGAAAGTTGTTCAAGGCGGACGCATTCGGACAATGGT
>OFMI01000743.1_pt1 | contig 24744 bp, 18 predicted proteins | sample 1541741 | NCBI WGS metagenome assembly OFMI01 (sample SAMN04209219, study PRJEB22552) | human gut metagenome | biome: gut; material: feces | host: Homo sapiens | place: USA: Oklahoma | reverse complement strand
TGAAGTAGGAATGAAACATAGAAGTTTGTAACTTTTTATAAGTTTTCAGTAACGGCGCGTGCGGATCGGTTGGAGAGGGAGCTGAGGAAGTTGCGGAGGGGTAGATGATGTTGTTTGGTTTTGGGAGAGTTCCTGGGTGTTTGGGCCTGGGGCTCTTTTTTTGTGGGATGGCTGGCAGTCTGTCCGTTCTGTTTTTTGGGAGTGTGAGGTTGAGTTTTCTTGTGGTGAGCCGGGAGGCGGTGTGCCATCAGCGCTGCGCTGGATGTGTTGTGTGTGTGGGGGGGGGTGCTGGAGTTTTTGTGTAATATTTAAATTTATTTTTGGGGGATTTTGGATTATAATTGTGGTAAAGGTTTGTTGGTTTGGTTTTGAGGGCGGTCTTTTGGGGGCTGCCTGGGTTTTGGAGGAGAGTGGGTTGTATGTGTGATTATGTGGTTTTGCCGCTTTTGAATTCGTCTTTTGAGCCTGGGAGGGCTCGGGAGGTTGTTGAGGGGTTTGTGGATGTGGATTTGAGGAATATTGCGCGGGCTGAGCTTTTTTATTTTACGGGGCAGGCGGAGGAGTGTTGTGAGATCACGAGGGGGTATCTGTCCAGCAGGGTTATTGAGCTGAAGCTTTCGGCGTGTATTTTGTATGGGTATTCTAATCTGTCGCTGGGGAATGTGGCGGCGGCTAAGCGGGGGATGGAGGGGATCCAGTCCTGTGTGAAGCTGGCTATGAAGAAGAAGGTTCCTAAGGATGTTTATGCGTCCTGTCTTCTGGCGGGGTATGTGGGGGCGGTTTTGCTTCATCTGCCTACGGATGGGATGCCTGCTTTTGGGGAGTTGAGGGGCTGAGGCTTTTTGCCACGTATGTGATGGCGCACCATACTTATCTTAACGGGGAGATATGGAGTGCTTATGGGATGGGGAAGGCTGCTTTGTTTATGGCGGAGAGGTCGTATCCGATCAGTATGACGTATATCCATTGTATGATGGCGGTGTGTGCGATCAACCGGAAGCATAAGCAGGAGGCACAGGAGGAGATGCTCCGGAGCTGGGAGCTGGCGAAGATGGATGGGTTTCTGGAGCCTTTTATTGAGCATCATGGGCTTTTGCGGGGGCTGATCGAGGCATGTATCCGGAACCGGGATCCGGAGGCGTATCAGCGGATCACGAAAGGGGTGCTTTCTTTCAGCAGGGGCTGGATGGCGCTTCATAATCCTGAAAACCGGAGAAAGGTTACGGGGGAGCTGTCGACGATGGAGTTTTCTATTGCCATGCTGGCAAGTGGGGGATGGACCAATAAGGAGATCGGAGAGCATCTGGGGATTTCCATTAATACTGTTAAGCATTACCTTACGGATATCTTTTGCAAGCTGAATGTCAAGAAGCGGGATGAGCTGAAGAAATTCATGTTAAAATAGTGACAGAGGCACTTTTTTTTGAAAAAACGTGCCTTACAAAACAACTGGTAGTGTTGTATAATAAATACCACAAATAGTCAGATTTTATTGGGAAATCAGACGAAAAGAACCAGTGAACGAGTAAGTTAAGAAGGAGGAGTTGAAGACTGATTCTCGATAACATCTGATAATGTCAATATCCTTACCAAAAATGCCTGGTATATTGATATTACAATCACATAAGGGTAAAATATTGAAAAGGTGTAACCTGTTTACTCACCGGCTAAAAACATGAAGCTTTTTTAAGAGAAAGGAATATAAACAGAAGTAAAGTAATAAGAAATACAGTACACGTTAATGCACACATAGGAAAGCGGGAAAGGTATGAAAAAATTAAGGAATAATAAGATCAGAAAACTCCTGGCATTTATGGTGGCTTTGGCGTTGATGGTATCCTGTATGCCGAGTGCATATACGATCTCCGCGAGTGAGGCGTTCGGAGATGGAACGGAGGATATATTTACAGATGGCGAAATTACATCTGAACCAGCGGCCGAAGAATCGACACCGGATGTAAGCAGCGCTGACCAGGAGGAAACGGAACAGGCGCAGCAATCGACGCTTACATATGAAAATGATTCTGTTAAAGTAACAGCAGAGGCACTGGAGGACGGAGCTCTTCCGCAGAATACAGCATTGAAGGCTGACAGCGTAAACGAGAATTCATCCGTATCTTATGATACAGTTTCTCAGAAGCTTTCAGCAGCAGCTACAGACAAGGGCAGCAGCCTGAGAGGTTTTTTTGCGTATGATGTGTATTTTGCTGATGGCGACGGAAACAGAGTCGAGCCGAACGGCAGAGTCAGAGTAACTTTTGAGTACAAGACACCGGCAGCACCGGAGCTTACCGATGCAGCCAGCACGAGTGTAACCGTTGAGAAGCTTCATTATAACAGCAGTACCGGTGATACTGATGTTAACACCTTACAGGCCAACGAGGATCTGAAGGTTCTGAATGTCAACGAGGGCAAACAGATCCAGACACTTCAGGTTGAGACTGGCAACGCAGCTGTTTTTGCCGTTATGTGGGATTCTCCTGAGACAGCAGATGTCGAGGCGGAAGCTGTTTCCGGTAATGAGGACGGGGTGTCTATCGCATCAGAGGAGCTTACGGACGGAATGGATATTTCGGACGAGCCTGAGCAGGATGCAGCTGAGACACCGGCAGCAGAGAATCCGGAGGTAACTCCTGATGCAGAGCCTTCTGAGGCTCCGGCGGAGAATCCGGATGCTGAACCTACCGAAGCGCCGGCTGAGGATCCGGATGTGGTGGAAGAACCGGCAGAGGATATTGAGAGCCCGGATGAGGTTCCGGCAGCAGATGAAAATGGTGAGACAAGCCTGGTCGAGGTTCTGGGAGACGATACGAATCTTCGTGTCAGCCCATCTATCGAGGCAGAGGTTCTGGCAACTGTAAACGCAGGAACACAGCTCACACTTCTGGATACCGTAACAGCAGAGGACGGAGCAACCTGGTACAAGGTTTCCTGGGAAGGAACCGAGGCTTACATAAGAAGTGATATGGCACAGGTTGTTGACAGCAGTGATGAGGCAGAAGAGCCTGAGGATATTCTGGAAAGCGAAGAAGTTTCTTATTCTCAGGAAGTTGGTAATGTAGTTGTAACTGCAACAGCAGCGAAGGGCGTTATTCCGGAAGGTGCACAGTTTGTTGTGACTCCGATCGAGAAAGGTTCTGACCAGTATGCAGATATAGAGAAACAGCTTCACGAGGGTGCAGAAAATGAGAGTTATACAGTAGCAGGTTTTCTTGCATACGATATTAGTTTTCTGAATGACGATGGAACTAAGATCGAACCGCAGAACGGAAGTGTCAGGGTATCTATAGCCTACAAAGAAGCAGAAATCCCAGAAGATGTAGCTGAAACAGATACAGCACAGGAAAACATGAATGTATCTCTGGTACATTTTGTGGAGGATGCAAATGGTAATGTCACAGAAGTTGTTAATATGAGCAACGATGGACAGGCTGAAGTAAGTACAACCGACAATGGAGAGATTGAAAGTGCAAACTTTGAAACAGAGAGTTTTTCTACTTTCTCAGTTGTATGGTTGGCAGATGATTTCACTTCTGTACAGACAACTAGTAGTTATGGTGTGGAGGAAACTGTTGATAGTGCTAAAAGAGGTATTACTATCAATATGTTTAATTACGATACTGCTGGAATAAATGAAGGTCATTCTTTGAAGTTTAGTAATGGAAGTGATGGAGGAAACGAGGATTATAATAAGTATAGAGGGCCATCTGATCTCTCTCTTGGCATTATGCAAAAGAGATTGGGAGAAGATTCATATCCGATAGTAGATAAGGGTAAAAAAGAGAGTAGTTCGTATTTATTCTCAACGAAGGAAGGTACGGGCAAGGAGTTTTATTCTGATGCAAATTACTTATTTAAACAAGATGCAGATGGTTACTATGAATATGATAGTACTAAAAATTTTGCACAGTTTAATAAAAATACAAAAGAGTTTACTGTATATAAGGTACCAGGAAGTAGTAAAGATCCAATAGACCTACAACAAGGTTCGAAACATGGAAGTTTCTTTCCATTCAATACATTAGGTGATCATAAATACTGGGGTATTCCTCAAATTTCAGAAAAATCTCCAGATTTCCATTTTGGTATGACAATGTCAGCTAAATTCATTCAGCCAAAAGACGGAAAAATTAATGGTAATAATATGGTATTTGAGTTTTCTGGAGATGATGATGTATGGGTTTACATCGATGGCGTTTTGGTGTTGGATATTGGTGGTATTCATAATTCAGTGTCTGGTTCTATTGATTTTGCTGAGGGTACAGTTAAAGTTGGTAGTAACAATTATACTTTAAAAAATTTATTTAAAGAGGCAGGAGCAGAAAAAGAAGGAGATTTTGTTAGCAGAAAGGATATTTTCAAAGATTACACAGTGCATACAATTAATTTCTATTATCTCGAAAGAGGTAAGGGTGATTCCAACTGTAAGCTTAAGTTCAATCTTCCAACAGTTCCGGATGGGTCTGTTAAGGTTCAGAAACAGTTGAGTAATACAGATAAAGAGAAGTATGCAGATGTAAAGTTTAAATTTCAGTTACTTGTTAAGGATGAAAAAGAAAATTATGTTCCATCAACTCCTAATGGTATTTTAGACGATGGTAGAAAAGTTGAATTCAGTGAGGATAAGGTATTTACATTGAAACCTGGTCAGTACGCAACTTTTTCTGGACTTAAGGCAAATACGAAATATAGGATTAAAGAACTTGGTGTATCAAAGAACGAATATGATAAGGTTTTCATCAATGATGAAGTGACAACAAGTCAGGATGGAAATGTTATTTCTAACGAAGCTACAGTTGGCAGTAGACCATGGGTAATTTTTACTAACAAGTGTAGTGAGAAAAATAGTCGTAAGCTGTGTATTACCAAAAAGATTAAAGGGGATATTCCTGTAAATGATAAATTTAATTTTGAGATAAAGTTGAATGGTCAGAAGTATACAGGAAATTATTATCTGCAAGATTCTGAAGGAAATTATTATACAAGTGAAAATGGACCATTAAAGAAGGCAAAAAATAAGACTGTGTGTGGAAGTGCAGTTAATGGTGTTGTTTCTTCAGTTCCTGCAGGATACACAGTAGTTCTTGAACAAATTTTAGCTGGAACAAGCTTTGAGGTTAACGAGATCAATCTTAATCCAACGGATTATGGAAATCCTGAGTACAGTATTGAGGCGGCAGAGGATGTTAATACAACTGATAAAGCATCAGGAAAAATTGAGTTAGGTAGTGATGCGAAGGTAACGGTTACTAATACACGCAACAATGTAGCCAGTCTCGAAATTACAAAGGTAAATACAAGCAATCAGTCATTACCTGGAGCAAAATTTACTCTTACATTGGATGGTGATTCAGCGAAAACGTATAATGTAACATCTGATGAAAATGGTCTTTTGAAGTTTGAAAATCTTTCAGTCGGAACTTATACATTGACAGAAACAGAGGCACCGTCTGGCTATGTTAAATCTACAGAGAGTTATAAAGTAAAAGTATCAGTTGAAAATAATAAGGCAACTGCTAAGCTTTATAAAGCAGATGGTACGAATGAAATTGAGAACAAACAGATCATTAACTACACTGAGAAGGAAGAAGCCGAAAATAATCTTACCAGTAGCAAAACAGCCAAAGTTGTTGATTATGAGAATAGAATTTATAAGATTAATCTGAATGCAGAAACAACTGGACGCGAAGGAGATGTGGAGGCACAAGGTGCGAGTGTAGTAATGGTATTGGATGCTAGTGATTCTATGAATGATAGCATAGCTAATACTAATACTAGCAAGCTTGTAGCATTACAAAATGCAGCGAACACTTTTATAGATACCTTAAAGTCTAAATCACCGGAGAGTGAAATAGCAATAATCTGGTATAGTGGAAGTGAGGGAGGTAATACTTCAATAACGAATTCGAAATTTAAGCAATTAAACAACAATGAAGATGTGTCAAGTTTAAAGCGTACAATTGATAACAAGGATGCTTCCGGTGGAACACCAATGGGAGTTGCATTGGCGACTGCTAGAAATCAGTTATCAAGTGCAAAGCACGAAAAAAATAAGTATGTAGTGTTTATGACAGATGGTTTGCCAGGACATAATAATAATGATAACTGGAATTGTATGGTTGCCAATAATGCAGTTAATAATGCGAATTCTATAAAAGAACAGGCAACTTTGTATACGGTTGGTGTTGGGCTTAATGATGCGGGTAGTTTTAACTGGAAATTAGGACATTCTTCTACATCAAGTAACAGCGGACACGGATACAAATACGAATACTACCGTCATAAATCAATAACCGGAAGCGAATTTCTGAGCCAATATATAGCAACTAAATCTAGCGATGGTACTAAGAAGTATGCGTATGATACTAGTGGTCTAAACGACTTAGTAAACACATTTAATGTTATTGCTGGTAGTATTGGTGATTTGTTTACAGTGCAGCCTAAAGAAATCGTAGATGTGATTGATGCAAGATTTAAGCTTACGGATGATGGGTTAAATGATTTGGCAACTAACAGTAGGCTGGGAACAGGAAAAATTAAAACCAATAACGACGGATCGAAGGAAATTATCTGGACAGATAGTACTACAGGTTCGGTAGTGGGAAAAGTTACGATTGTTGAACGGGGTGACGGTACAACTAAAATTACCTGGAAAGAACAGGCGGCCAGAATTGGAAATGCAGCCACAGAGAACGAGAATGACAAAGGTTGGAATGCAAGTTTCCGGATTCAGGCGAAAGACGACTTCATTGGTGGAAACATGATTCCTACTAATGGTGCAGATTCAGGTATTTATCTGAATGGCGGTGGTATTAAAGAGTTTGAGCAACCATCTGTTAATGTTAAGCTTCTTAATTTAAATATCGGCAGTAAAAAAATAACAGTATTCAAAGGTGATCCAATAACGGCAAAGAATTTTGGAAATGAACTTGCTGAAACGATAAAAGTTGTACAGCTCAATAAAAAGGAAACTTTAACGGCTGTGGAGCCTATGGATGCTGGTAAGAATAGTGTTAAATTACCTGATTTGGAAGATGCTGATATTAAGAAATTAAATACGGATAAAGAGTTAACCATTGGCAGTGAAGGACGATATCAGTATATATATCCTGGTTCTAAGGATGCAGTAGGATATTTCACTTATACTTATAAAATAGTTAGGGGAAATGCTGATGAGCACCTTGCTAATTCAGTTGGAGAAAAGGTGGAGGAGTATCAGTTAACGGTTACTTATCATCCATATTCAAAAGAAGTAAGAAAACAAAAACTAGCTAAGATTAAGGAGCCGGATGAAGAAGTATATACAGCTGAAAATGCTCCAAAACCTGATTTAGTTGAACAACCAAAGGGTGGAATTAGTGTTGATTCAAGTGTAGCATCAACAGGCACTTATACTGTGAAGGTGATTGCTGGTGAATTGCAGATCGTTAAAAAACTGGATGCACAAGCTGAGAAGGAAGAAACATTTAGATTCACAATTACAGACAAAAATGGAGATGTTGCAACTGCAACTGCAAAGATTGCAAAAGGCGGAAAAGAAGCAACTGCAGTATTTGAGCTTGTAGGTGAAGCCAACGCAAAACTTGAACTTGATAATAAGAAATTAAGTGAACTGTCCCGAGGTGATTATGTAGTTAAAGAGTCTTCAGACAACACTAGTTATGAATTACAGAGTATTGTAACAGGTGAAGGAACCAATTGTGACAGTGCAATTGCTGAAGATTTGTCAAATGGTATTACATTCACTATGGGAACAGACAAAAAGCAAAATAAGGTTCCACAGAATGGAAATACAACAGACGGACGAGTTGGAATTGCCGAATTCACTAATAAAAAAACAGTTGTGAATATTGATTTTGAGAAAGTTGATGCTGAGACCAATACAAAGAAGTTGTCAGGTGCTGAATTTGATTTATATAAAGCTAATACGGACGGAGAACAAACAGGTGATCCGATTAAGCAGTATGTATCTGACAAAAATGGAAAGGTTTCTATAGAGAACCTTCCAATTGGAAATTATGTATTGGTTGAAAGAAAAGCACCAGCTGGATATCAGTTATCTGCAAAACCATGGAAAATCATAGTAGGAAGCGACAGAAATATAACGGTAACACATGGTGATGATACTGTTAGTCCAAAGGGTAATGAAAAGATTTACCAGCTTACCAATGCTAAACTTTATTCATTACCAAACTCCGGTGGTCCGGGAACCTATGGATTTACAATCAGTGGTGTAGCGATTCTTGCAACTGTACTCCTGTTGTTTATAAATAATAAACGAAGGGAGGAAGAAGCAAAGAGATCGTAACACATTAATTGTAAATGGCCGATGAAGGGCGAAAAAGAAAAATGCAGAGAAAGAAAGGAGCAAACCTTATGAAAAATTTATTTAAAAAGATTGGTGCATTATTAGTGGCAGCGGTTATGGTACTGTCTATGTGCACAGCGGCTTTTGCAGCAGTTAAAGAAGCAACAATTACAGTTAATAATCTGGATGCTAAAGCAACAATAAGCTATTTAGAGATTATTGTACCAGATCAGACAACAGAAACAGGTTGGGCATTTTCTAACGGTGCAGCTGATGAATTTAAGAAAGTATTTTCCGGATTATCAGATCAGCAGATTATTTGGAAATTAATTAAATATGAAGATGGTACGGCAAAGGTTCCAACAGGTATAGAACCAGCAAGTGCAACAGAACTTCAGGCCGCAATGACAAATGTAGAGACAAACTTAGGTAATTCTTATAAACAAGGTAACGGAAATAAAATCACAGCAACTACAGCTGGCGTTTATGCAATTAAAGCAACTACAACTGATACTGCAAATTATGTGTATAGTCCAATGGCAGCATTTGTATCTTTTAAACCATATACAAATGTTCCTACTGAGTTAAAAGATGAAACAGTAAATGCAAAAAGAACAACCATTAAAATTGAGAAGAGCAGTGATGAAGCAGATGGTGTTGTAGAAATTAATAAAGAAGTTACTTATACAGTGAGAACAAACGTTCCGTATATTTCAGATGCTGTTGAAGATAAGGATGTAAGCTATACGATTACTGATACAATTGAGGGTGCAGACTATAGTGTTAATGATGATGGTAAATTAGTAGTATCTGTACAAATTGGTGCTGGTGCAGCAATCAATAAGATTGTAGATGTCACAACTCTCCAAAATGGTAAGAAGCAGTTTGTTTTAGATTTAAGTGATGTAGCAAAAGTAAGAACTAATGCTAACGCAGACGTAGTAATTAGTTACAAGGCTATTGTTAAATCTGAAGTTGTAAACAACTCTGTTGTACCAAATGATGGAACACATACGTTTACACCAAAAATCAATACTCTGTATACTGGAAAAATCACAATGACAAAAACTGATGATGGTAAAGAAAAGGTAAAACTTGCAAATGCAGGATTTGTTATTTACAGAGTAGATGGCGAAAAAACATATTATGCACTTGTTTCTAAAGACGCTGAGAAAAAAAATAATGAATATGTAGTTACAGGTTGGACTGAAAGCTTTGATACCGCAAAAGCAGATGATAACTTAATTATTACTGATACAAATGGTGAAGCAGTTGTAAGAGGTCTGGATGATTCCTATACTTATAACTTCAAAGAGATTAAAGCTCCAGAGGGATATTCTGTTAATACAACAGATTCTGTAGCAACATGGGGAACAAATCAGACAGCAGAAAATCGTACTGGTACAGCTACTATGAGCGATACAAAACTCAACTCCCTTCCATCCACAGGTGGCATGGGAACATACCTCTTCACTATCATCGGTGTTGTAGTTATGGCTGGCGCTGCTGGTGCTTTCTTCATCAGCCGCAGAAAAGGATCTGAGGAGTAATCGTTTGATTGCCGGATCGATTCAATTCAAAAATTATTTATAAGCAACGACAAAGCAAGTATTAAAACAGAATAGTTTCTGATTATTCTGTTGAAGAAATCATTACCGCCCGGCCCTTTCGGGGGCCGGGAGTGGTAAATACAACAGTATGGAGAAACCTATGAGAAAGAATAAGAAGAAAAAATATATTGGACTTGGTTTGCTGTTTCTGATAGGGTTGTCCATACTGCTGTATCCAATGGTCAGTGATGCCTGGAACCGGTACAGGGACAGCCTGCTGATCAGTAATTATAGCAGCAGTGTTTCTTCGGATGATAATTTGGAGAAGATTGACAGTATGTGGAAGGCAGCGCAGGAGTATAACGAACAGATCAAGCAGGAAAGTGTGCCGGATGCTTTTTCCGTGAGGGATGGCCAGACGGACAGTACATATGAGTCTCTTCTGAACCTGAATGGTGATGGAATGATGGGGTATGTGGAGATTCCTGTGATCGATGTGAGCATTCCAATCTATCATTACACGACAGATGAGTCTCTGGAGAAGGGTGCCGGTCATTTGTTCGGCAGCAGTCTTCCGGTTGGCGGCAAGAGTACCCATTGTATTTTGTCGGCACACAGAGGACTTCCAAGTGCGAAACTTTTTACAGATCTGAATCTTGTGGAAGAGGGAGATGTTTTTTACCTGCATGTGCTGGGTAAGACGCTTGCCTACGAGGTGGATCAGATTCTTACCGTTCTTCCGGAGCAGACAGAGTCTCTGGGTATCACGGATGGGGATGATTATGTAACGCTGGTTACGTGTACGCCTTATGCGGTGAATACGCACAGACTTCTGGTGAGGGGACACAGAGTTCCGATGAAGGCTGCGAAGGCGGTTCAGAAAGCAGAGAAGAAGGTTACCGGAATCACCAATCCGACGCTTCCGATGCTTGCTCTCTGTGTTGTGATCGGAATTGTGATCGCGGTGATCCTGGTTGCCGGTATCAATTCTGTTCAGAACAAAAAACGACGCAGGAAATAGTTTATGGCTAAAAAGAAAAAAAAGAAAAAGAGTAATGTTGTCCTGAACATCATTATTGCCCTGGTGTTTCTGGCGGGGGCGGGAGTGTTCCTTTATCCTACGATCAGTGATATGTGGAACCAGTATCGAAATGCCCAGCTGGTCAGTAAGTACGAGGAAGCGGTAACGGAGCTTTCGGACAACGACTATGACAGGCTGTGGAAAGAGGCGAAGGAGTATAATGCCGAGCATCCGGTGAATGCCATTGTAGATGCTTTTGAGGAAGAGGATACTTATGAGCTGAGTCATCCTTATGACAGGGTTCTGGATCCGAACGGTGATGGTCTGATGGGGAGTATCGAGATCCCGAAGATCAAAGCCAGACTGGCGATCTATCACGGACTGAGCAAAACGGTCCTGGAAAAGGGTGTCGGTCATGTGGAGGGTACCAGCCTTCCGATTGGAGGAAAGAGCACCCATGCGGTTCTGGCGGCGCATCGAGGTCTTCCTAACGCAAAGCTTTTTACAGATCTGGATCAGATGGAAAAGGGAGATATTTTTATCCTGCACATTCTTGGCAAGCATCTGGCCTACAAGGTGGATCAGATCAAGACAGTGCTTCCGGATGAGACCAGTGACCTGGATATTATCGAGGGTGAAGATCATGTGACTCTGATCACGTGTACCCCTTATGGAGTTAACACCCACAGGCTTCTTGTCCGGGGAGTGCGGACGAAATATGTGGTGGAAGATACAAAGAATGACGAAACGATACCGCAGAAGCTTGCTGTTGTGGATCCGAAAAGGGTTCTGGCCGGCGGCGCTGCAGTGCTTGTTGTTCTGATCCTGCTGATTTATCTGATCGTCCGTCATAGGGACAAAAAACGGAAAAAGAAGCAGCTTTCAGAAAGGAAAGAGGAGGCAGAGAGCGATGAAAAATAGAAGAAAGCAAGGGAAAATATTCCGGAGCCTTCTGGCTGTTCTGATGCTGACGGCTATGCTGGTCACGAGTGTTTTGCAGCCGGTTTTCGCCGGGGATTATGAAGCTGGAAAAACAGGTAATCTGACGTTGACGGTTCAGCAGGCGGATGAGGAGGGAAACCAGACTCCGCTGCCGGATGTAGGGCTGACGATCTACAAGGTTGGCAGTGTGAATTTTGATGGCAATGTGCATTTCGTGCTGGATGAGGCACTGGCTGCCGCAGCAATCAATTTTGATTCCATCACGACGGCTGACGGCTGGTATGAAGCGGCAGAGAAGCTGGCGGCTATGATCGTCAGCGGAAGCGTGAATGTGTGGAGCAAGTCGGAGAAGTCTGATGCAGAGGGTAATATTACTGTTACCGATCTGGCTGAGGGTATGTACCTGGTGGTGCAGACAGATGGAAACAGTGATGTTAGTGGTGTTACGGTTTCACCGATGCTGATCTCCGTTCCTTTTGCAGATCAGGAGCAGGGATGGATGTACGATGTACAGGCTTATCCGAAGTCTGTAAGTAATCCGCCGAAGCATACACAGATCCAGGTTACGAAGAGGATCTATAATGTTGATGAGAACGACAATGTGATTCCTCTGGAAACGAAAGAGGATGTAACTTATAATGTTGGGCTTTACCTTGATCCGGATGGAAATGCCCCTTACGGAGAAATGCAGAAAATCCATATCCAGAATGCTTCCAGTGGTACAGCTACATGGACGGATGTTCCGGATGGCACCTATTATGTATTTGAGCTGGATGAGGATGGAAATCTTCTTCAGCAGAATACGAAGATCGAGGTGGATGAGGAGAATCTTTACTACTACAATGTAACGAAGCCGAATGGTGAGAGTGAAGAGAAGTCCAATCAGGTTGTGATCGGTGGAGATAGTGGTGCTACTGAGGCAGCGGCTTATGTAAATAACTATTATACAAAGATTTCCGATATATTCAGCCGTAACGGATTTATCAACATTAAGAAGAATGTGATGATCGATGGTGTTGCTTCTACTGTGGATGATACGTTCTATGCAGGTGTGTTCTCCACTGAGAGTAACGGTGAGCTGACGCTTGAGAAGGTAGTGACTCTGAAACAGAATGATAGTGTTCAGGTAATGTTGGATCTTCCAACAGATCAGGAGATCAACAGTGTTACTTATACTGTTCTGGAGACGGATAAGGATGGAAATCCGGTTGATGATGATACCTTTAAGTATACAGTTACCGGTCAGGGTGAGGTTACACTGAATAATGATAACCGATATACTGTAACAAAAGAGATCACCAACAGTCTTTCTTCCGAGCCGACACCGATTCCGACTGTTACACCTGGTGGAAATCATGGTGGAAATGATCGGATCACTCCGATCCCGAATAACGGTACAGCGGGCGGAACTGCTCCGAACGATACCAGCGGTACAGCAAGACGTTCTGTAAAGACCGGCGATGATACACCGATCGGCGTATGGGTTGGAATCCTTGCAGCAGCGATCATTGTTGGCGGTGGTGCAGCTTATGGAGTTAAGAGAAAGAAGAAAAAATAAATAACGGATCATTCTGAAGGATGATCGATGGAAGAACCGGGCGATGTGGACGCCCGGTTCTTTTTTGGGAATATTTACGTATTGGGGATGAAAAAGCAGCGGGTGATATTTTTTCTCGAAAATTGCTCTTGACATTTTGGTATGATAAGTATATTGTATGTGTTGCAGTAAATTTCATAAAAGATAGCCTTTTATTCAGAGTGGTGGAGATACAAAGGATCTGAGAAGCCACGGCAACCCCGGATAATCCAGGAAGGTGCCAACCTGAGCGAGCAATCGAACAATAAGAGGATTGTTTACAGAATTTAAACAGTCCGGATTGTACGGGCTGTTTTTTATGTATATAACCATTGTTTTATTACAAAAGGAGAAGATCATGGAGAAAATTTTATTTACATCTGAATCTGTAACTGAGGGTCATCCTGACAAGGTCTGCGACTCTATTTCCGATGCGATCCTTGATGCTATGATGGCACAGGATCCGATGAGCCGTGTTGCCTGCGAGACTGCTACTACAACAGGTCTTGTACTTGTTATGGGCGAGATCACAACCAAGGCTAATGTTGATATCCAGAAGATCGTTCGCGATACTATCCGTGAGATCGGATATGACAATGCGGATTATGGCTTTGATGCAGATACCTGTGCGGTTATTACATCACTTGACAAGCAGTCCACAGATATCGCTATGGGTGTTGACAAGGCTCTTGAGCAGAAAGAGGACGATATGAATGAGGACGAGCTGGATTCCATCGGTGCCGGTGACCAGGGTCTTCAGTTTGGTTATGCTTCCAATGAGACTGAGGAGTATATGCCATATGCCATCAACATGGCTCACAAGCTTGCTCAGCAGCTGACAAAGGTTCGTAAGGACGGCACTCTGAAATATTTAAGACCGGATGGAAAGACTCAGGTTACTGTTGAGTATGATGAGGCCGGCAAGCCGAAGAGAATCGATGCTGTTGTATGCTCTACACAGCATGATCCGGATGTTACTCAGGAGCAGATCCATGAGGATATTAAGAAGTATGTTTTTGATGCGATCATTCCGGCTGATATGGTTGATGCGGATACGAAGTATTTCATCAATCCGACAGGTCGTTTTGTTATCGGCGGACCTCACGGTGACAGTGGTCTGACAGGTCGTAAGATCATCGTTGATACCTACGGCGGAACAGGACGTCACGGCGGCGGTGCTTTCTCCGGTAAGGATTGCACAAAGGTTGACCGTTCTGCTGCTTATGCTGCACGTTATGTTGCAAAGAACATTGTTGCAGCCGGTCTTGCTGACAAGTGTGAGATCCAGCTTTCCTATGCGATCGGTGTTGCGCATCCGACTTCTGTCAGTGTGAATACCTTCGGAACAGGTAAGCTTTCTGAGACTAAGCTTGTTGAGATCGTTCGTGAGAATTTTGATCTTCGTCCGGCTGGTATCATCAAGATGCTTGACCTTCGCCGTCCGATCTACAAGCAGACTGCTGCTTATGGTCATTTTGGCCGTACAGATGTTGATCTTCCATGGGAGCATCTGGACAAGGTTGAGACTCTGAAGAAGTATCTTTGCAACAGCTACGAATAATCGTTTTAGAAGAATAAAGAGTGAAGCCCCCGGTAGTGCCAGTACCGGGGGCTTCTTGCATGGTGAGATGGGGTTTTTTATAGAAAATTTAGAGATAGGGAATATAGTTTATGTTATAATACGTGTATGTGAATGTGTGAATTTATAAAGGACGGAGATACAGATGAAGTTAAAAACACGTATTATTGTGGGCTTCGTTGCGATCATCCTGCTGCCGCTGCTTCTTTTTTCCGCAAGTCTGTACGGGTTCAGCCAGACGCAGGCGAAGCATGTGCAGGAGAGCAGCAGCCAGGCTTCGGATTCCAGCCAGATGGTCTATGATATTTCGCTGCCGCAGTCTTCCAGCAGCCAGGTGAAGCTGATGGCTAAGGATATGATCCTGACCGCAACGATCATCCTTGTTTTTACCGCATTGTCCGTAGGGCTGTGGATCTATCGGAGCATTGCGGTTCCGCTGGTGAAGCTTAAGAAGGCTACCAAGAACATCAAGGAGGGGAATCTGGATTTTGTGCTGGAGGTTGAGGGGAATGATGAATTTTCCCAGCTTTGTCAGGATTTTGAGGAGATGCGTAAGCGTCTGAAGGAGTCCACGGAAGAGAAGATCCTGATGGATAAGGAGAATAAGGAGCTGATCAGCAATATTTCCCATGATCTGAAGACGCCGATCACTGCGGTGAAGGGTTATGTGGAGGGGATCATGGATGGTGTGGCGGATACGCCGGAGAAGATGGACCGGTATGTGCGTACCATTTATAATAAGACCAATGAGATGGATCATCTGATCAATGAGCTGACCTTTTATTCCAAGATCGATACCAACCGTATTCCGTATACGTTCAGCAAGCTGAATGTGGAGGATTATTTTTCGGATTGTGCGGAGGAGCTTGGGCTTGAGATGGAGACCAGGGGGATCGAGCTTGTGTATGCCAATTATGTGGAGAAGGGTGTGCAGGTTATTGCGGATGGTGAGCAGATCCGCCGTGTGATCCATAATATCGTGAGTAATGCCATTAAGTATATGGAGAAGCCAAGGGGGATCATCCAGCTTCGGGTGAAGGATGTGGGTGATTTTATCCAGGTGGAGATCGAGGATAACGGCAAGGGGATTGCCGCCAAGGATCTGCCGTATATTTTTGACCGTTTTTACCGTACCGATGTTTCCAGGAATTCTTCCAAGGGAGGAAGCGGTATCGGACTTTCCATCGTAAAGAAGATCATGGAGGATCATGGTGGAAAGGTCTGGGCCACAAGCCGGCTGGGGATCGGAACGATCATGTATTTTGTTCTCAGAAAATATCAGGAGGTACCGATGAATGAGTAGGATTTTGATCATAGAGGATGAGGAAGCGATCGCGGATCTGGAGAAGGATTATCTGGAGCTTTCGGGTTTTGAGGTGGAGATCGAGAACCGTGGTGATACGGGGCTTGTACGTGCCATGAAGGAGGAGTTTGATCTGATCATCCTGGATCTGATGCTTCCGGAGGTGGATGGCTTTGATATCTGCAGGCAGGTCCGTGAGGAGAAGAATACGCCGATCATTATGGTTTCTGCCAAGAAGGATGATATCGATAAGATCCGCGGACTGGGTCTTGGTGCGGATGATTATATGACCAAGCCGTTCAGCCCAAGTGAGCTGGTTGCACGTGTGAAGGCGCATATGGAGCGTTATAACCGGCTGGTTGGTTCCAATGTGCATAAGAATGATGTGATCGAGATCCGTGGTATTAAGATCGATAAGACGGCCAGGCGTGTGTGGGTCAATGGTGAGGAGACGACGTTTACGACCAAGGAGTTTGATCTTTTGACTTTTCTGGCTGAGAATCCGAACAGGGTTTTTACAAAGGAGGAGCTTTTCCGGGAGATCTGGGATATGGAGTCTGTGGGTGATATCGCTACGGTTACGGTGCATATCAAGAAGATCCGTGAAAAGATCGAGTTTAATACGGCCAAGCCTCAGTATATTGAGACGATCTGGGGTGTGGGGTACCGGTTTAAGGTGTGAGTCTGTGGGGAAGGCTTCGGATGGAGCTGCTGCAGGTGTATGAGTGCAGATCGGAATGATGGTGTATGATCTGCCGGGTGCTTTTGAGAGGAGTGGAGATATGCCGCTGTTGAGGGAAAGAATTTATACGATAGAGGATATTTATGCTTTGCCGGAGGGTGAAAGAGCGGAACTGATCGATGGACATATTTATTATATGGCGCCGCCGAATACGATGCATCAGAGGATTTCAAGTATTTTGTCCAGAAAGATAGGTAACTATATAGATTCTAACAAGGGCAAATGTGAGGTGTTTGCCGCACCGTTTGCGGTGTATCTGGATGAGAAGACGAATACTTATGTGGAACCGGATGTTTCTGTTATCTGTGATCCGGATAAGCTGGATGACAGGGGATGTAAGGGGGCTCCGGACTGGATCATCGAGATCGTTTCTCCGGCGAGCAGGCGTATGGATTATTATACCAAGCTGTTTAAATACAGGACTGCCGGTGTGAGAGAGTACTGGATCGTGGATCCTGTGAAGAAGCTGGTAATGGTGTATGATTTTGAAAATGAGGATACGGAGCAGTATACATTTCAGGATTCGATCAAAGTGGGGATCTATGAGGATCTGAGGATCGATTTTGCTGAGATGTGATAAAAATGGAGGGGAATATCGTCTGGTGATAGCCCCTCCTTGTTTTTTGGCAAAAAAATAGAACGCCGTCGCAACGCCGTCCTTACAAAAACACAAAGTGTTTTTTGATTCTGAAATTATTATATGTGCGAGATGATAATTTGTCAACCTGTTTACTGCGAAAATTTACCACGGTATACATCCGACTTAGATGCAAAAATCTGAAATATGGATAATCGTCAGTGACAGAAAAATTCGTTTCAGGTATAATGAAACTAACTATGATATTGATATGGGGAAAGTAACAGAGGTGGATTTTTTGAAAGGACGAACTATGGAAGACAGATTATACAAGAAATTGGAAGCGTACGGTAAGAGTGATTTTTATCCGTTTCATATGCCGGGGCATAAGAGGAATCCGCTGGCTGTGGAGGGGGATTTTCCGGTGGAGATGGATATTACGGAGATTGACGGGTTTGATAACCTGCATCATGCTGAGGATATTTTGAAAAGGGCGCAGGAGGATGTTGCACGGCTTTATGGTGTGCCGGAGAGTTTTTACAGTATTAATGGAAGCTCCGGGGCGATCCTGGCGGCGGTGTCTGCGGCTGTGGATAAGGGGGGACAGATCCTGGTGGCAAGGAACTGCCATAAGGCGGTTTACCATGCGATTTATCTGCGGGAGCTGAGTGCCACGTATATTTATCCACATGAGGATCCGAAATTGGGGATAAACGGAGGGATTTCACCCGGCCGTGTGGAAATGTATCTGGCGGAAAATCCGGATATCCAGGCGGTGCTGATCACTTCACCGACTTATGACGGCATCGTGTCGGATGTGGCTAGGATCGCGGAGATCGCGCATCACTATGGTGTGCCGCTGATCGTGGATGAGGCTCACGGGGCGCATTTTCGGTTTTCGGATTATTTTCCGGTGTCTGCGGCGCAGCTTGGTGCGGATGTGGTGATCAACAGTGTGCATAAGACGCTGCCCTGTCTGACCCAGACGGGGGTGATCCACCTGTGCAGTGATCGTGTGAGCCGGGAAAAACTGAAGCGTTTTCTGGGAATCTATCAGAGCAGCAGTCCTTCTTATATTCTTATGAGCAGCATTGATGCGTGCATGGATAAGCTGGAGCGTGAGGGGGATGAGATGTTCCGTGTGTTTACGGAGAATCTGGAAAAAGCACGCAGGCGTCTTTCCGAGTGTAAGTATATCCGGCTGGTAACGCCGCAGGCCTGTGAGTGCCAGAGGGTTTTTGATTTTGACAGATCCAAGATATTGCTTTCTACTGTGAACAGTTCGCTGAACGGCCGGGAGCTGCACCAGATCCTCCGGAGGGCGTTTCATCTGGAAATGGAGATGGAGGCGGAGAATTATGTGCTGGCGCTGGCGGCTGTGGGTGATACGGCGGAGGGTTTTGAGCGGCTTTGTGATGCTATTGAAGAAATTGACCGCCGTGAATCGTTAAAATACAGAGAAGAGGCTGTGGAGAAGGAGCCTTTGAAAAACGGAAAAATGAAGCAGATCATGCGGATCTCCCAGGCTATGGATGCGGAGAGTGAGCGGTGTCCGCTGGATGAGTGTATCGGACGTACGTCCGGGGAGTTTGCGTATCTTTATCCGCCGGGGATCCCGCTGATCGTTCCGGGGGAACAGATTTCTGGACATTTCGTAAAAAATGTGAGAAGATACCTGGAACAGGGCTTTGAGGTCCAGGGTCTGAGCGACCAGACCAGTGAGACGGTGTGTGTTGTGAGAAATGAGATGTAACAGAGGAGACATATGGGAAAGATTTTTTACATTATGGGAAAAAGCTCTTCCGGTAAGGACAGTATTTACAGACAGCTGGAGGGGAATCAGGAGCTGGGGCTTAAGCGGCTTGTGATCTATACTACCCGTCCGATCCGGGATGGAGAGGAGAACGGAAGAGAATATTTTTTTGCAGATGAGAATAAACTGAAGGAGTTCCGAAGAAACGGGAAGCTGATCGAGGCGCGTACTTATCAGACGGTTTACGGGCCGTGGACATATTTTACTGCGGATGACGGGCAGGTGTCTGTGGGTAATGACAGCTATCTGGGGATCGGTACACTGGAGTCTTTTGTGAGGCTCCGGGAGTATTACGGCAATGAAGTGATGTGGCCTATTTATATAGAGGTGGAAGACGGAGAGCGTCTGGAGCGTGCGCTTGCCAGGGAGAAGACCCAGGAGGTGCCGAAGTATGAGGAGATGTGCAGGCGTTTTCTTGCAGACCAGAATGATTTTTCCGAGGAAAATATTCTTAAAGCAGGTATATGGAAGCGTTTTGAGAATCATAATCTGGATGAATGTGTGAAGGAGATCGTAAATTATATAAAATCTGTACAATAAGGAAAAATAGTTTTTTTTATACAGAAGATTATGTTATAATTAGTTGAAAGATGTCCGCCGGGTATAACGGAGGACACAAAAGGCAGAAAGAGGTGATTCTTATGGCAGGATTTCATGACATCATCGGCCATGACGATATAATCAGGCATTTGAAGAATGCGATAGAGACAGGGAAGGTATCCCACTCTTATATTTTTACAGGGGAACCGGGATCCGGCAAGAAGCTTCTTGCGGGGACTTTTGCGGCAGCGCTGCAGTGTGAATCGGGAGAGTCTGAACCGTGTATGACTTGTGATTCCTGTAAGAAGGTGATCGGCAAGAATCATCCGGATATCATTACAGTAACTCATGAGAAGCCTGGAAGCATCAGCATTGACGAGGTGCGTGACCAGGTTGTGCGTGATGTGGATATCAAGCCGTACTGCAGTCCGTATAAGATCTATATCATTCCGGATGCGGAGATGATGACGGTGCAGGCGCAGAATGCCATTTTGAAAACTATCGAGGAACCGCCGGAATATGCGGTGATCATGCTGCTGACAAGCAATATCGACAGTCTTCTTCCTACGATCCGTTCCAGATGTGTGCGTCTGGATCTGAAGGTGGTGGATGACAGTCTTGTGAAGGAATATCTGATGGAGCATCTTCAGGTGCCGGATTATCAGGCTGAGATCGATGCGTCTTATGCGCAGGGTAGTATCGGCAAGGCGAAGGAGGCTGCGACTTCTCAGGAGTTTGCGGATATGACTGCCAATGCCCTGAAGATTTTGAAATATGCCAATTCCATGGAGGTTTATGAGCTGACAGAGGCGATCAAGACTTTGACTGCTGATAAGAATAATATCAATGATTATCTGGATATTTTCCAGTTCTGGTTCCGCGATGTTCTGATGTTTAAGGCAACAAGGGAAATTGACAACCTGGTTTTTAAACAGGAGATTAATTTTATCAGAGAGCAGGCCAGCGAGCGTTCTTATGAGAATATCGAAAAAATCCTTGAGGCACTGGAGAAGACGAAGGTGCGTCTCCGTGCCAATGTTAATCTCGAACTTGCCCTGGAGCTCCTGTTCCTGACAATTAGGGAGAAATAGAATGGAAAAGGTAGTTGGAGTCAGATTTCGTAACGTTGGTAAGATTTATTATTTTAATCCTAAGAATTATAAGGTGAAGGTCGGCGATCATGTGATCGTGGAGACTGCCCGTGGTGTGGAGTATGGCCGTGTTGTCCTGGAGCCGCGCAGCGTGAAGGAGGACGAGGTGGTCCATCCGCTGAAGGAGGTTCTCCGTGTTGCAACGAAGGAGGACGAGGATCATGAGGCTGAGAACCGCCAGAAGGAGAAAGAGGCTTTTAAGATCTGTAAGAAGAAGATCCGTGAGCATGGGCTTGATATGAAGCTGATCGATGCGGAGTATACTTTTGATAATAACAAGGTGCTGTTTTATTTTACAGCGGATGGCCGTATTGATTTCCGGCAGCTGGTTAAGGATCTGGCGTCTGTGTTTAAGACCAGGATCGAGCTTCGTCAGATCGGTGTCCGTGATGAGACGAAGATCCTTGGCGGTATTGGTATCTGTGGAAGGACGCTTTGCTGTCATACGTATCTTTCGGAGTTTGCGCCGGTTTCCATCAAGATGGCGAAGGAGCAGAATCTTTCTCTGAACCAGACGAAGATTTCTGGTGTCTGTGGTCGTCTGATGTGCTGTCTGAAGAATGAGCAGGAGACTTATGAGGAGCTGAACCGGAATCTTCCGGGTATCGGTGATATGGTAACGACGCCGCAGGGTGTTTCGGGTACGGTCCAGAGTGTGAATGTTCTCCGGCAGATGGTTAAGATCGTGGTTGAGGTGAATGACGAGAAGGAGATCCAGGAGTTTCCGGTCCGTGATCTGAGGTTCCGCCCTAAGAGAAAAAAGGGTAAGGGTGGTTCTGCTGACCACGAGGAGAAAGAGGTTAAAAAGGGAGATTCGAAGCCGAATGAGAAGTGATCTGGTTTATTGCGGTGAGCGTGTGGATGATCTTCAGAATGGGTTGTTTGTGATCCAGGATCCGAAGAAGTTTTGCTTTGGGATGGATGCGGTTCTGTTGTCTGGCTTTGCCCGGGTGAAGAGGGGTGAGGTTGCGCTGGATATGGGGACCGGTACGGGGATCATTCCGATCTTGCTTTCTGATCGTACGGATGGGGAGCATTTCACGGGGCTGGAGATCCAGCATGAGTGTGCGGAGATGGCTGACCGTAGTGTGAGGTATAATGGTCTTGAGGACAGGGTTCGGATCGTTGAGGGTGATATCAGGGAGGCTGCCGGGATTTTTGGGGCGGCTTCTTTTGATGTGGTGACGTGTAATCCGCCGTATATGATTGGGCAGCATGGGTTGACGAATCCGCATCTTCCGAAGGCGATCGCGCGGCATGAGATTTTGTGTTCGTTTGATGATGTGGCTTGTCAGGCTGCCCGGGTCCTGAAGGACCGGGGGCGGTTTTTTCTGGTGCACAGGCCGTTTCGGCTGGTGGAGCTGATGGCGACTTTGACGAAGTATAAGCTGGAGCCTAAGAGGATGCAACTGGTGTATCCTTTTATTGATAAGGAGCCGAATATGGTGTTGATCGAGGCTTGTAAGGGCGGGAATTCCAGGATCCGGGTTGAGCGGCCGCTGGTGGTTTATGAGCGGCCTGGGGTTTATACGGAGGATGTTTTGGAGTTGTATCGGATGGTGTGAATGTTGTGATGTTGTGGCTTAGGGTGGCTGCCTGGTTGGTTGTTTGGTTGGTTGTGAGAGATTGGGTGGCTGCTCGGGAGGGTTTGGGCCATCGGCGCTGCGCTGGATGGCTGGGAGGTAGTGGTGGCTGTGGTACTTCGGTTGGTGAAGGGACGGCGAGGGGAGGCAGGCTGCTGGTGGTGACACGCTGCGCCCCCTGCTCGGCTGCGGCGCCGGTTTGCTGCCATTCGCGCAAACTCGCTTCGCTCAAACAGTGCGCTCGGTGGCAGCAGCTATCCTCACCTCGCTGACGGGGGCTCCGCTAACGTCACCACCAGCAGCCTGCCTCCCCTCGCCTGAGATTCAAAGCGAGAGATCGCAACGCATAGTGCGCTGAATATCGAAGAATACAGGCACCTTGCCAGAAGTGAATCACTGAGAAAGTGAAGAAATGAAATAATATCGGCATAGCGTAGCACATTGAATATCGAAGCATACGGGCACCTTGCCGGAAGTGAACCACTGAGAAAGTGAAGAAATAAAACAACATCGGCACAGAGTAGCACATTGAATATCGAAGCATACGGGCACTTTGCCAGAAGCGAACCACTGAGAAAGTGAAGAAATAAAACAACATCGGCACAGCATGGCGCACTGAGTATCGAAGCATACAGACACCTTGCCAGAAGTGAACCACAGAGAAAGTGAAGAAATAAAACAACATCGGCACAGCGTAGCGCGCTGAGTAGCGAAGCATACAGACGCCTTGCCGGAAGTGAACTACAGAGAAAGTGAAGAAATAAAACAACATCGGCACAGCGTAGTGCGCTGAATACCGAAGCATACAGACACAAGTCAACAAATAAGAACAACGAATCCCTTGCACTACTTAAAAAAAGCCCAAGGGGTGTGCAGAGGGGGCGCGGCTTTGCGGCCCCTTTGCGGTTTTCAAAGTTTCCAAACTTAAACAAACCCCCGCGGTTAAGCGAAATATCCCCCGCGGCCAAGTGGAAAAAACTCCCCGCGGTCAAGCGAGAAAAGAGGAAAATATGAAACAAAACGGAAAACTATACTTATGCGCCACCCCCATAGGAAATCTCGAAGACATCACCCTTCGAGTACTAAGAACCCTTCGGGAAGTGGACTTAATCGCTGCGGAGGATACCCGCAACAGCATAAAACTTCTGAATCATTTTGATATAAAAACCCCCATGACCAGCTACCACGAATACAATAAGATCGATAAGGGTCATGTCCTCGTGGAAAAGCTGCTGGCGGGTACAAACATTGCGTTAATCACAGATGCAGGTACTCCGGGTATCTCAGATCCCGGGGAGGAGCTTGCCGCCATGTGTTATGAAGCCGGAATTGAAGTGACTTCACTTCCGGGTCCTGCTGCCTGTATCACTGCTCTGACTTTGTCAGGCCTGCATACCAGGCGTTTTGCTTTCGAGGCTTTTCTTCCGGCGGATAAGAAAGAACGAAAAACGATCCTGGAGGAGCTTTCCTGTGAAACCAGGACTATTATCCTGTATGAGGCACCTCACAGGCTTGTACGGACTCTTGGTGAGCTCAGAGAGGCGCTTGGCAACCGCCGGATGACTCTTTGCAGAGAGCTGACCAAGAAGCATGAGACGGCATTCCGGACTACGATCGATGATCTGATGGATTTTTATAAAGATGAGAAGCCGCTGGGTGAGTGTGTTCTTGTGATCGAGGGCAGGAGCCGCAGTGAGATGGAGGCGGAGAAGCGTGCTTCCTGGGAGGAGATTTCCATTGCGGAGCATGTGGCGATGTATGAGCAGCAGGGGAATTCCAGGAAGGATGCCATGAAGCTTGCTGCCAAGGATCGTGGTGTTTCCAAGCGGGATATTTATAAGGCGCTTCTGGATGGAGAAGATTCTGCTGAATGATCAGGTGTAATTGTGGTACGGATCGTAGGTAACGTGATCGTGGATGATTGAATAAGCTGCATACTGTGACCAAGGATTTTTGGGAACGTATGTGGCTTTTTTTATCCAATGCGTCGTAAAACCCCTTGCGTCAGCTATGGGGATATAAGACGCGTCCATCGAATTTATGCAAGTAATTGAAGATG
>OFMI01000732.1_pt1 | contig 25035 bp, 14 predicted proteins | sample 1541741 | NCBI WGS metagenome assembly OFMI01 (sample SAMN04209219, study PRJEB22552) | human gut metagenome | biome: gut; material: feces | host: Homo sapiens | place: USA: Oklahoma | reverse complement strand
TATTGTAATTTAAGCAGTTTGTATATATATCATTTACTGTTATACTTCTCCAACTTGCTACTCCTGGCACTACTTTTATTTTTCCACCACTATTACTTGCTTCAAATTTTGCTACCCATATTCCACTTACTGTCTGTCCATAACTAAACGCTGGATGGATATTCCATTTTCCTTGGCCACTTGAATTTTGGAAACTTGTTCTTCCTGTACTTGTCTCGTTTGTTAGTCCTTTCATAAACTCTACTTCTATATTTCCGGCTCCCTCTGCTGGTGTTGTTGGATTTATTTGTGCTCCACTTTGATGATATCCACTTGTTATACTATATGCATACCTTGGTATCCATACCCACATACTTCCATCACTCGTCTTTGCATTTGCCCATTTCTTTGATGTGTAATCATACCAATCTTTATCACTTCCATTTGTTTCTACCCAATCATTTTTTGTTTCGTCCCATTTTATTGCTGTCATCCCTTCTCCCAAGTTTGGTGTATTTACTCCTTTTTCCTCACTATAACTTCCATCGCTTGGTAATGTTGGCTCTGGTGGGTTTGGTTCTTCTCCATTTTCTCCTATTTCATTTAGCATATTATCTAAATATCCTGCTACTTCATTCATTTGCTCTTGTTCATTTATTGCTGCTTGGTTTGTTTTTTCTGCAGCCTCTTTTGCTTTTGCTATTATTCCGTTTTCACTAAATACTAGACTTATTGTTATTCCTGCTAATATTAACAATACTACAATGGTTATTACCAATGCTATTAGCGTTATTCCATTTTCTTCTTTGCTTGATATTTGGTGATTTAAGTTTAATTGTTCTTTCTTTTTCATTTCTGTTCCCATGTTCTTCCTCCCATTATTTCTTTTGTTATTATTCCACAAAATTTATTTATTAATCATATTTTTATTGCATTGTTTATTTTTATTATTTTTTGTTACTTTGTTTACTGGTTTTATTGTTTTATTTTTATATTTTACTGTCTTATTTTATTAATTTATTCTATATGATTAATAAATAAATGTGGAACAATTTGTTACTTTATATTTTCTTGTGCAGAATAATTATATCATCTCGTTATGAGATTGTATATTTCTTTTTGGTTACATTTGTATTACAATTTAATTGCATTATTAGTTTTCATTTTTAATTGCAATCAAAATATAAACTTTTAAAAATATCCTATATATAAAAAATAAAAGTAATATTTTTAGTAAGACAAGGTCTTAAAATTTGTGCATACAAATTTTAAGTAACTGTGCGTCCGCAGTCGAACTGAAAATATTACTTTTATTAAATATTCTTAATAATATACAAAAATAAAAGTAATATTTTAGTAAGACAAGGTCTTAAAATTTGTGCACATACAAATTTTAAGTAGCTGTGCGTCCGCAGTCGAACTAAAATATTACTTTTATTGCTTTTATATAAATAACTACTTTATAAACATAGCATCACCAAAGCTAAAGAAACGATATTTCTTTTCTACTGCTTCGTTATATGCTTTCATTATAAATTCTTTACCTGCTAATGCAGACACTAACATAATTAATGTAGATTCTGGTAAGTGAAAGTTTGTTATTAATGCATCTATGCATTTAAATTTATAACCTGGGTAAATAAATATTCTTGTATCACTTTCAGTTGTTTTTACCATACCATTTTCATCTGCAATTGATTCTAGTACTCTACATGATGTTGTTCCTACTGCAATTACCCTATGTCCTTCTCTTTTTGCTTTGTTTATTTTTTCTGCGTCTTCTGGTTTTATATAAAAATGCTCTGAGTGCATGTCGTGTTCTTCAACATTTTCTACTTTCACTGGTCTAAATGTACCTATTCCTACATGTAATGTTACATTTGCTATTTCTATACCTTTTGCTTGTATCTTTTCTAAAAGTTCGTTTGTAAAGTGCAAACCTGCTGTTGGAGCTGCTGCTGAACCTTCATACTTCGCATATACAGTTTGATATCTATCTTTTTCTTTCAATTTCTCATGTATATATGGTGGAAGTGGCATTAATCCAATTTGGTCAAGTATTTCATTAAATATTCCATCATATTCAAACTTTACTTTTCTATTTCCGTTTTCTAGTTTTTCAAGTATTTCTGCTCTTAATAAAATTTTTTGGTCCTCTCTTTTTTCAAGTACACCTTCTCCAAAAATTACTTTTGTACCAGGCATAAGTCTTCTCCCTGGTCTTACCATTACTTCCCATATGTCTCCTTCTATTCTATTTAAAAGCAAAAATTCAATATGAGCACCAGTTTCTTGTTTTATTCCATAAAGTCTAGCAGGAATAACTTTTGTGTTATTCCTTACTAAACAATCTCCTGGCTCTAGGTAATCTATAATGTCTTTAAATATTTTATTTTCTATAATTTTGTTTTTTCTATCCAATACCATTAATCTAGACTCATCTCTATTTTTTATTGGAACTTGTGCTATTAATTCTTTTGGTAAATTATAATTGAAATCTGATACTTTCATTAAACTTTCCACCCTAATTCTATATTTTTTCTATTTATAAATAATTTTTCTATTCTTTTTATTATGCTATTTATTTCATCCATAATATTTTCTGGCTCTTTTAGTACATTTATTTCATATGAATTTTGAAAGTCTACTGATGTTGCTGGTTTTATATTATATATTGTTTTAGGTATACCAATTTTACTACCATTTGCTGCTGTAATTAGTTCCTGCATGTAATCTGAATACCATTTCTTTAGTCCTACAATTTGTTCATCTTGATAGCCATATTTACTATAATCATGAAGGGCAGGAATATTATAGCCATTTTCTTCCGAATTTCTTTCCAATGTATGTAAAAATTCGTGTACAAAAACTTCTTCAGGAAAAGTATTTACAGAAGCATTATATGTAAAACTATAATTTGTTTTCTCTGGTATTTTTATATTTGAATACCCAATTCCATAATAATCCATCCCGCCAAGACCAATCCAGTCATGTATATCACCTGTTAAGTTTTTGTTTATATCTCCTAGTTTCATTACTACAAATATGTGGTCATAGTCTTTCCCTTTTAAATAATTATCAATTAACCCTGATGCATCTTCTTCTGATAAATAATATCCATTTTCGTTATCATAAGAAAGACTTGTTATAGGTTTTGTAATTTCTATTGTTTCATACTCTGCCGACATCCTTCCACCACTTATTGTTCTAATGCTATTTTTAAACATTAACATATTGCTCTCTATATTTAATACATCTGCCCTATCCATGCTTTCTTTAACTCTTTTACTAGTACTGCCTTGCTTAATAACTGCATCTGTGTTTTCTAATATAAAACATGCAAACTTCCATTTTGTACTAGTGTCTGGAGTGCCAGATTCCACTTTAAAGTCAGAAAACCATGCTTCTCCCTTAGACTTTTCTTGAAATCCACCTAATCTAAATCCTATATTAACAACTTCTCTATTTCTTGAGTTAAATAACATTTCTACTTGTGTCCAATCATTTGTACCTGTTAAAGAACTAGATCTTTCTGTTGTATCTTCTATGCAAATATGTGCTCCACCACTTATCATGTTTTCTATATTTTCTACATTTTCTGTTTTTACCATACAAGTTACTCTATAAGGAGTATTAGGAGTAACTTGTATTTCTTGGAAAAACATCGAGTCATTATAATCTTCATTTGTTATTTTATAACTATTTGTATCACTATATTTTACTTCTTTATCTCTCTCAAATGTGGTTAAGTGTGGCTCTCTAACACTTTTCATGTAATAATTGAAATTATATTTATTATATATAGTTACAAACACTGCAATAAATATAAATAGTATAATTAATGAGATTATTCTTCTTATTAATTTTCCTTTTTTTATTGCCATAAAATTTTAATTCCTTTCTTACTAACCATCAATTTTATGCATTACTTCACTGCATCTGTGGCATAGTGTAGAATACTCTTTATCTTCTCCTACTGTTCTAGAATATGTCCAACATCTCTCACATTTTTCTCCATCTGCTTTTTCTACTTTAACTCCAACTTTGTCTGCTTCTCTTCTTTCATTTTTCTCAATTGTCAATTCAGAAACTATAAATACTTCTTGTAGTAATTCTTTGTTAGACATTAAGAAATTATATTCTTCTCCGTCAGCATATAAAGTAACTTTTGCATCTAAAGAATTTCCTATAGTTTTGTTTGCTCTTTCTAATTCTAATTCTTTTGCTACAATATCTTTTAACTCTATAATTTTGTTCCATTTTTCTGTTAATTCTTTATTTGTGTATTTTTCATTTACCTCTGGCCAGTATGAAAGCATTACACTTTCTACTTGTTCAGCTTTTGTGTGAGGCATATATTTCCAAATTTCTTCTGCTGTATATACAGTCATTGGAGCTAACATTTTCACTAAAGCATTTAGTATAACATACATTGTTGTTTGGGCAGCTCTTCTTTCTGTAGAATCTTTTAAAGATGTATATAATCTGTCTTTTATAATATCTAAATAAAATGTACTCATATCAATAACACAAAATTGATTTATATCACGATATACCATGTGAAAATCATAATTTTCATAATTTTTAGTACAATCTTTTATTAATTTATTTAATCTTGTCAATGCCCATTTGTCTATTTCTTGTAGGTCTTCATATGCTACTGGATTTTCTGGGTCATAATCACATGTATTTCCTAGAATATATCTTGCTGTATTTCTTATTTTTCTATATACCTCAGAAATTTGTTTTAATATTCCTTTTGAAATACTAACATCTGATTTAAAATCTGAAGAAAGCACCCAAAGCCTTAATATATCTGCACCATATTCTTTTACTATGTCTTGTGGAGCTATTCCATTTCCTAAAGACTTAGACATTTTTCTACCTTGGTCATCTACTATAAATCCATGTGTTAAAACTTGTTTATATGGAGCTACTCCATTAACAGCAACAGATGTAAGCATTGAAGATTGGAACCATCCTCTATATTGGTCTTGACCTTCTAAGTATAAGTCTGCTGGATAAGCTATTCCTCTTTCTACTAAAACACCTTGATGTGATGAACCAGAATCGAACCATACATCCATTATATCTGTTTCTTTCTTAAATTCTTTGCAACCACAATGTGGGCAAGTTGCTCCTTCTGGCATTAAATCTCTTTCATCTTCATCAAACCAAGCATTTGAGCCTTTTTCTCTGAAAATTTCTTGAACCTTTTTTATGCTTTCTTCTGTAACATATTCTTTGCCACAATCTTTGCAATAAAATATTGGAATTGGCACACCCCATGTACGTTGTCTAGAAATACACCAATCATTTCTGTCTCTTATCATTTCAGAAATTCTTTCTTCTCCCCATGATGGGAACCATTTTACTTTCTTAACTTGCTCTAATGTTTCTTTTCTAAAGCCATCTACAGAAGCAAACCATTGGTCTGTAGCTCTATAAATTATAGGCTTTTTACATCTCCAACAATGTGGATATGAGTGCATTAACTCTTCTTGTTGTAATAAATATCCATGTTCGTCTAACCATTTTATAATTTCTGTGTTAGATTTTGCATAATACATCCCTGCAAATGGTCCTGCTCCTTCTGTTTGATGACCTTTTGCATCTACTGTAACTACAATATCTAATCCATTTTTTAATCCACACAAATAGTCTTCTTTACCATAACCAGGTGCTGTGTGAACTGCTCCAGTACCCATTTCTAAGTCTACTTTTACAGTATCTTCACTTCCTAAAACTACTTTCGAAGTTCTATCTAAAAATGGATGCTTGCATAATACACCTTCTAATTGTGAACCTTTAAATGTTTTAATAATTTTATATTCTTCTATTCCTGCTTTTTTCATTACTTGGTCTACTAGTTCTTTTGCCATAACTAATTTTTCGTTATTTGCTTCTACAACAGCATATATAAATTCACTATCTACTGTAATTCCCATGTTACCTGGTAATGTCCATGGTGTAGTTGTCCAAATAACAATTGATGTATCATTTGTTATTACTCCATTTCCTTCTACAACTGGGAATTTTACAAATATTGATGTAGCTTTACTATCTTTATATTCAATTTCAGCTTCTGCTAATGCTGTTTCACACTCTGTACACCAAAATACTGGCTTTAATCCTTTATAAATATAACCTTTTTTGTACATATCTCCAAAAACACCAATTTGTCTTGACTCAAACTCTGGTCTTAATGTAATATATGGATCTTTCCAATCTCCTAATACTCCTAGTCTCTTAAAACCTTCTGATTGCTTTTCTACAAATCCTAATGCAAAATCTTTACATGTATTTCTAAATTTATTTACTCCAACTTTGTCTCTGTCTAAACCTAAAACCTCAATTGCCTTTCTTTCTGTTGGAAGTCCATGTGTATCAAACCCAGGAACATAAGGTGTATAATAACCTTCCAAGTTTTTAAATCTTACTATTGTATCTTTTAAAATTTTGTTTAATGCATGACCTAAATGAATTTCTCCATTTGCATATGGAGGTCCGTCATGTAGCACAAATGACTCTTTTCCTTCATTTTTCTTTAACATTTTTTCGTATAAGTCATTATCCAATACCTCTTCCTTTATTTTGGGCTCATTCTCAGGTAAATTTCCTCTCATTGGGAAATCTGTTTTTGGCAAATTTAATGTTGCCCCATAGTTTTTCTTTTCTTCCATACTTACTCCTTCCTCTTGTAAATGCTTTTTGCTTAACAAAACAAAAAACATTTCAATCCTAAAATTATTAGGACGAAATGTTTAAATTCCGCGGTACCACCTAACTTAGAAAAGTAAAACTTTTCTCTCTTATTTTCTCACTTACGTAGAGCACACGGCTTAATTTACTATTATTTCAAAAAAGCAACTAAAAGGTGATAATAGTTAATAAAATTCCTGCTAAAATCTCAGCAACCTTTAGCTCTCTGTAGGCTGTTTAGTAACTACCTTGTCCTTTATCTTCGTTTTTATCAATGCTAACATTATATCATTATAAAACTTGTTTTTCAATAGTTTTGGGATAATAACTTAATAGAAGTTTTATTAAATGCTCTTAACAATGCAAAAACAAAAAATAAGTATTTTTAGTTCGACTGCGGACGCCACTGCTACTTAAAATTTGTATACACAAATTTTAAGACCTTGTCTTACAAAAAATACTTATTTTTTGTTTTTAGCTTAATATTCACTATTTTATTTTTTTGTTCCAATTTATCAATTTTCCTTATATATTCTATTTGTCTTATTGAATAATCTATTTTCATAGTGTATAATCATTTTGAAAATAAATGTAGTATTTTTATATTCAAATTTTTAAATAATATTTTAATAGTATTTGTGTAATATAAAAATGCTTGTGGAAGGAATGATTAGTAAACATGAAAAAAATTTTATCAAAAAACATAATTTACTATTTAATAATTATTGGAGTAGCTTTAATAATGTGTATTCCCCTATTTCAGCAGGGTATACACACTGGAGATGATGGAGAATTTCACATTTCTAGAACTATTGGAACAATTGAGCAAATAACAAATGGTAAAAATCCATTTATAATAGACCGTTTTTCTTTAGGCTTTGGATTTCCATGGAATTTATTTTATCCACCTGTTTCAACTATAATTAACGTTGTTTTTGCATTTTTAACAAATAATGTTGTAACAGCTATGAAGATATTTATTTTCCTTACATTTGTACTATCTGGAATAGCAATGTACCAATTGGTAAAAACAATTTCTAATAATAAATTTGCAGCAATGCTTTCTGCTATACTTTATATGTGTGCACCTTATCGCATGCTTAATGCATATACAAGACTTGCGGTTGGCGAAATTGCAGGATTTATATTTATACCAATTGTTTTGCGTGGTGTATACTTACTGTTTGAAGGAAAAACAGAAAAGTCATATATATATGTATTTGGTACAATCGGCTTGGTTTTATCACATAATATAAGTACAATGCTTACCTTTTTAATAGGACTTTTCTATGTACTTGTTAATATAAAAAAATTAAAAGACAAAAAAATATTAAAAAACTTTGTAATTTCTACATTAATAATAATTTTATCTGTACTATTTTTCTATGGACCATTAATGGAACAAATGTCAGGAACAGAATATGAAGTTTCTAGAAAAATGTATACAAACGAATCTGTACAAAATAGTGCCTTAAATCCTATAGAGCTAATATTCCCTTACTTTAACGGAATTAGCCAAGAAGGTCGCTTTTATAATATTGGTATACTTTTATTAGTTGGATTAATAATTACACCTTTTGTATATAAAAAAGCTAAAGAAGTTCCTACATATAAATTTATGCTTATTGCAGGAATTGTGTCTTGCATTATGGCAACATTTATTACCCCTTGGTATTTTATGCCAGACCCATTACAAATGATACAATTTCCATGGAGAATGGTTGGACTTATAATATTCTTCTTCTCTATTATTGCAGGAATAAACTTTGCACTCTTAATAGATATACTAATGGAACAATGGCAAGAAAAAAGTAAAATCATCGGTAAAACAGTTGTAACAATTTCACTTATTATATTTTCTGGTTTTTATGCATTACACTTTATATCTGACTTAGACTATCCTGTAAAAGACAATGCATATTTTGAAGAGCCAGAAGTTATAGATTATAGTTGGCAAGTTAGTAGATATTCATCTTACTTAGAATACTGGCCACAAAAATCAATTAATAACTTTGACTATACAATGAATAGAGAAAACAAAGCAATTGTTACATCTGGAAAAGCTAATATATTAGATGAAAGTAAAGTAAATGGCGTGCTAGACTTTAATATATCAGATGTACAAGAAGGTACTGTAGTAGAATTACCTTATTTATACTATAAAGGCTATGTTGTAACATATACACCTTCTAAAGAAAATAATAATTCTACCGAAAGTAACAATAATAATTCTTCAAATGAAAAAGTAAAATTAGAAGTTACAGAGTCAGATAATGGATTTATACAAATTAACTTAGACCCATCTATGAAAGGACACATTAATGTAGAATATCATACTACAACACTTCATAAAATTTGTATGGTAATTTCTTTTATAACAATAATAGGTTATATAATATACTTGATTGTTGCATACTTTAAAAATAAACGCAAACTATTAGAATCAAAAGAAAATTAATAATTAGTTTCTAGATTTTAAAATACCCTTGTTTAATTTTAAAATTAACAAGGGTATTTTATTTTTGCAGTTTATATATTTTATAACTCATATCTCATATGGTTTAAATTTAAAATCAAATCCTATAAATTTATGATTTTTCATATTTAAGAAATTATTTATATCATCATTAGCTATTAAAGAAACATCTTTTATTCTACTAACTTTATTCTCTAAATTAACTAAAGGATTAATGTATCTTTTTTTGCCTTTTACACTAGTACAGTATATTTCATTATTTGGTTCATCACTTTTATACACAGAATCTCTTGTTGCATTTTGAAAGTTTTTAAAAGCATTTCTTATATAATTATCTTCACAATTTTGGATTAATTGTAATACTTCTTTTTCAGAAAATTTATATAAATCATCAACTGTAATATAATTTTTTATATTCATTGATTTTACAATATCTGCAATAAATTGCATGCAAAGTCTATCTTCATCTTCAACCCAACGAGGCCATAATTTTGAAATATTATGTATAAAGTTTTCACATAATTTTGCATCATTGAAAGCCAATTCATCTATTCCGTCTTCATTTTTTAAAATTACAATATTATTATAGTATCTTTCTATATCTTTAAGTTCGAATACCCTTACTTGATAAAGACCTCCCGATAAAGTATATTCAAATCTATCGGCACTCAATCTAGGAGTATCATTGTCCGCAATAGGATAAATATGATAATCCGAAACTTCTTCTACTTTTATACTATCTCTTTTTAATAATGCCATTATTTCTTTTGAGTTTCTAATTATTTGTTCTGTTCTTTCTTCAGTAGATTCTTGATTTTCCGAATCTCCATTCATAAAGTCAATACAATGTTTAAATGTAGGAGTTGCAATATCATGAAATAAACCAGAAATAGTTTGTTTTTTGTCATGTGTAAAATGCCATATAATTAGTGCAACTGCAACACTGTGAGTTAGTGAAGAATAAAAATATTTGTCATTATACACTTTTGTATATAACGTACCGCAAGACATACCAATTCCATCTAGTTTAAGCATTTCTGGAGTATAAATATATTCTAACAACCATTCTGGAAATTCTGGTGATAATATTTTTAAATAGTTTCTTATTTCTTCGTTTAAAGTTACTAAATATTTATTCATATTTTTAATCCCCTTTTTTAATTATCAATTACTGTGCCTTTTTCTAAATATGACGATTTTACTTATTGGATATTCAACTTATGTTTATTATTTTTTGTATAATACTTATATCCTCAATTTTATTAATTCCAAAACATTTTTTACCTAAGTCTTTAACTGAAGCTCCTAAATGGTACATTTCTTTATTGTCTATCACTATAAATCTATCATGAAATTTATTTGTAGTTGATATTTTTAATATAGGATATTCTTTATTGAATTTTTGAATATCAATCTTTTGTATAGTACTTTTATCAGAAGTTAGTATTACAACTTCCACATTTTTATTTTTCTTAGTAAGCATTTTTAAAATACTATCATCAATATAGTTATCTATTATTAAAATTTTTCTATCTACTTTCTTTATAATATCTATAATCAAACTATATGCATCATATATTTGTCCTTGAAAGAATATCTTTTGTTTTATATTTTCCTCATGTTGTAATTGGTCAAATACTATATCAAATTTTTTATCATGCTCTAACAATCTATATTCCACATTTGTTAATCTCTCAAATAGTTGTCCATTGGAAGATAAAAATTTTCTCATCTCAACAAATGCTTCTACTATTTTTATACTGACCTCAATAGCAACTTCATTCTTTAATAATCCTGAAAGCATTAAAATACCTTTTTCTGTAAATACATAAGGCAATTTTTGTTTTCCTCCTCTTGTATTGTTTGAAGTCGCAAATTGCGACTTCAAAGTTTCATACTCTTTACTCGTTAATTGAAAACAAAATTCTATTGGAAAACGTTCAATATTTCTTTTTACAGTTTCATTTATTCTTCTAGTCTCATAATGATATAATCTTGCAACATCACTATCTAACATAACTTGTTTTCCTTTTATTGTATATATTAAATTTTTTATATCTTCATTTGATAAATTGTCTTGAATTGCTAAACTATTAATTTCATCATTTACAAATATCATCTCCGATTTATATTAATAAATGTAAAACTATTATAACATATTTTTCCATTTTTATATTATTTCTCTAAAATAATATAAAATATTATGTATTAATGATATGGTACTTAGTCTTATAATACGAATTTTGACTAGGTTGATTTATTAATACTTTTCTTGGTTCGACGATTTTACTTAATTGGAGCCAATAAGCAGAATTGAACTGCTGACCTACGGGTTACGAATCCGTTGCTCTACCAACTGAGCTATATTGGCAAAAATATAAATTATAGACTTGTCTCTATTTTTTAATCCAGAGACAAGTCTAAATTCTAATTTAGAAAGTTGGAGTTAACCCCAACTTTCTAACTAGAAATGTCTACCCTTTCTCTTTTTTCTTGTTGTATCATCATCTTCTTCATAATTATTCTCACTATTTGCATTAATGTCATTAGTACCAATAGTATCTTTATAACTATTTAAATATTCTTCTCTACTTTGTTTTTTTGCTTCGTTTTTTTCTTCTCTTTTTGCTTTTAATTCATCTGCATAGTTAAAATTCTGGTTAAGAATTGTTGTATTTGCATAGTCCTCATCATCGTCTTCATCGTCATAGTCCATTTTATTTCTACGATTTATTACTATTAATGTAATTATTGAAATAACTATAATAGCTGCAGCTACTCCACATATAATTATTAATATATTTGGTCCTGAGCTTTTTTCTGTAGTTACTACAGTTTCTTGTTCACCTACATTAACTGTTATTTGGTATGTTGTAACTTGTTGTTTGTCTCCTTCACCTTTTTTAACCATTATAGTAATTAAATTTTCTCCATCTTTTAAGTCTGTATTTCCTGTAATTTCTACTGTTGCATCTTCATCTCCTGCTTCAGCTGTTATATCCACAGATGTTGTTCCAGTTGCAACATTTATAGAATATGAATATACATCTGGAGTAAATGTTGGGGTTAATGTAACTCCTGCAATTTCTAATTTATTTAATGTTAAACCTGTTTCAGCTGTCTTATCTGTTTTATTTACTATTAATGTATATACAGTTTTACTTTCATCTTCTGCCATAACCGTAATAGTTACTTTATTTTCTCCATCTTTTAAATCTGTATTTCCTTCTACAGTTACTTTAGCCTTTTCGTCTTCTGGAACTGCATCTAATTGTAATTCTGTTACATCTGTTCCTACTTGTACAGTATATTCTGTTACATCTTTTTTAAATTCTGGAGTTAATGTTCCTTGTAATAAAGTCAACTGTTTTAATGCACTATTCTTAGACTTATCTTCTTTTTTCTCTGTTGTTAAGTATTCAGATGAAACATATGCTGTCGAACCATTAAATGTTACTCTACTCCATCCGTTACTCCCTTTTCCTGTTCTTGTAATACTCTGTCCTTCTGAAAGTGAACCTACTACTTTACTACTTGTTGACCAACTTTGTCTTACATTTACACTTCCTGTTGCATAAACTGTTTCATTTACACTTGTAAAACTTGGTGCATTTGATGAATTTCCAGAACTTGAGTTATTATTTGACCCTGAATTTGAACCAGAGTTTCCACTTGATCCTTGATTTGAACCAGAACCTGTGTTAGACCCTGTTCCAGTATTAGACCCAGAACCTGTATTTGAATTAGAACCTCCACCAGAAGTTTCTTTTTCTTTAACAGTTATATTAAATGTTTTACTTCCAGTAACGACTATTTTATCATCATCTAAATCTGTCATATCTTTAGCTTTTGCTGTTATAGTTACCGTTCCTGCTTTCTCGGCTTTAAAAGTAAGTGTTGTGCTCCCTGCTTCCAAAAACTCAGATGTTGCACCACTTATAATTGAAACATTAGAATTGCTAACTGAAACATCATACATACCAGCAGCATTATTAGCATTTAAAGTAAGAGTTAAAGTGCCTCCAACGTTAACTTCTGTAGTTGAAATGCTTGCACTAAAGGATGCTGCTTGACTCACATTATTAATCATAAATAAAAATAATATTGACACTATTATAACAATTAATATCTTAGAAAATTTAATTTTCATATTTTATTTTCTCCTTTCACTATTACACATTTATTTCTGCTTTACCCCTTAAATAGTTTTTTACCCTAACATAATCCGCAGATGTTATATTTACATCATTATTGGCATCTGCTGCTCTTTTTTGGTTTTCATCTATAGATACTTTTTTTCTTAAATAATTTTTTATTCTAACATAATCCGCAGATGTTATATTTGCATCTCCATTTACATCGCCTTTTTTTACAATAGTATAAGTCTTCTTGTTTATTGTAACTGTATATCCTGTTCCTACATTTGTTTTTCCTGTAATCTCTTTGCCTTTACTATCTTTTACAACAGCCCCATTAAATGCACTCTTTATTGTATTTACATTTGATACTGCGTCACATATAACTTTTTTTCCATCCATTTTAACTTGATTATTTTTACTTGGTATATTTGCGTCTTCATTTCCATCGTTATCATCATTTCCTTCTTCGCCTACTGGAACTATATAATCTTCTTTGCTGTCTCCTCTTGCTACATACCCTATAATACCATTATAGTTTACTTTGTCCCAAATATAACCATCTTTATTTGACACATTTTTTTCCATTCTTGTCATAATATCGCCTTTATACGCTGTAGTTAATACTTTAGAACCTGTACCTGCTGTTTCTCTTACATTAACTCCTGAATTATTTACAACTTTTACTTGGTCATATCCACTTGTATCTGTCCATTTTTCTATATAGCCATTTCCAACATATCCTTGCCTTCCATCTGGAAGTTTAGCCCTATACCAACTTTCTCCATCAACATTTTTATATTTATCTTTCTCTATTACTGTAAGTTCCTGTCCTGGAGATAAAGTTTCTATTATTGTAGTATTTGTTACTCCTGGTCCATTTCTAAAATTTGTATATGCTGTAACAATGTATTTTCCATTGCAATTTGTAATATCTGCAATTTGAGTAAGATAATTTCTTACTACATAACCTTTTCTTCCATCTGCTAAAACAACTTTGTCCCAATATCTCATAAATCTTCCATCTGGATTTTGAGTTTGTGCCAATTCTATTCTTAAAATTTTATCTCCTTTATTCAATCTAGCTAATTCTTTTCCTTCTCCCTTTTTCTCCATTACACGAACATTATCTGAATTAATCTCAACATTTTGTGTAACAATTGAATTAGTTCCTGGAAGCTCACATCTTTGTTTTGGCATATTCTCAAATACAGGTATAGAAAATATAAAATGCGAATTTTTATTTAACTTACCCATTTTGCTATATGCATTTCTCGTCTCTTGTCCTTCTGTTTTAGAAGCAGAAACATTTGTCATATATTGGTGCCAATATAAATCCCCATCGCTATTGTCTACATCAAATTTTTGTAAATATGATGTATTTTGACCATACCCAATATATTCATTTCTTACAAACTCTGCACCACCAATAATTGCTTTTTCTGGGTCTGTCCAATTTTCCTTTTTTGCCTTTTCTAATGCATTTTTTATTATTGTTGCAGTAGTTCCACCTGTTGCTCCAATATTATAATAATTGTAATAACCTGCATATCCTTTATTATACTTACCTTTTCCATTACCAGTTGCAGTTTCTGTAGCATTACCAGGTCCTTGTTCTTGTCTTATTCTAGAAGCTAAATGATATGGGCTTATATTAAATTTCTTTCCTGCATCTATTATTACTTGTGTATATGTTTTGTTAATAGTCTTTGTAGAACCATCTGTTGCTGTATAACTTATTTTTCCTTGTAAATATTTACAATCTGAAACAATCCACTTAACACCAGATTCATCTTGTACATCACTATTATAATTTAATAATTCAAATTGAAAAACATCGTTTGTATTTAAAGAATTTCTTGGATCCATATAATAAGCTACAGTTGCTTCTGATGCACAATACCAACCGGGTTCATATTGCTTATTTTTACATACTGGGCATACCCATTCTGATGCACTATTACTAGTTAAATTTCTACCATGACTTGCTGTTGTCTCATTTTTTATAACTTGATTCCAGTCTAATCCAGTTTTAAGCATTTTAAACTCGCTCTTAGGAAATTCTTTTTTTAATTCATTTATAAGTTCTTGATACCCTGGATATTTGCTAAAATCATCTGTTGCTGCCTTAGAGACATTAGCTAGTAAGAATATAAATATGTATGACAATAAATTAATTATTATGAATATATATAACATTTTTCTTAACATAATTCTACCGTTTTCCTTAAAAATGTTTTTCAACATTTTTCCTCCTTTTGTACTAAATTTCCACATAAAGTATATCATTGTTACATATCTTAGTCAAGAAATTTTTTTGATAATTATGTCACAGAAATTCATACGGAAATTCGACTAAGATTGCTAAATTTGTAGATAAATGTTATAATTAACTCATGCAAACTTTATTATAAAGGAGGCTTAACTTATGACGTACGGTAAAAGCATGCATGATTGGGAGGCCCGTGAAGACGAACGTCGAGAACGTATTTGGCTTAGTGACTTAGAATCTGCCATCAAATCTCACAATAAGTCACGGTTTACCGAACTTGCGAAGCAGGGATTGATAAATCAATATACCTTTCCATGCTTCCCTTTAGGTTCTTGGACAAGAGAAGAAGTAGAACGGTTGAAAAAAGCTGGCTATTAATTTACTTCTTACAGTCCAAATGGATATGTATTGTAAACATGCAAAGTATGTAATGTGCATTTTTATAATTCATTTCCTATACCTATAGTCTATTAAAGTTAACAGTTTGCCTAAAAAAGGTACTCCTACCTTGGAGTACCTTTTTCATTAAAATATACAGGAGTTTATAAAATATATGAAAGAATTAGTTGTTCCAAGTAAATTTAATAATAAAAAACTACAATCTTTTTTAATGCACAATTTTCCTTCTTTAACAAATTCACTTTTTTATAAAACCTTGCGTAAAAAAGATATAAAAATAAATAACATAAGAATAAGTGAAAATATACTTTTACATACTAATGATAATGTAAAAGTATACATTTCTGATGAACTTTTACTACCAAATACACAAATTAAAATAAATATTATTTATGAAGATAACAATATTTTAATAGCAAATAAACCAGAACAAATTGAAGTTACAGGAGATAGCGGTTTAACTTGCTTATTAAAAAAACAACATAACTTTAAATTTTTAGAGCCTTGTCATAGATTAGATAGAAATACTACTGGACTAACATTATTCGCAAAAAATCAAGAAGCTTTAAATATTTTATTAAACAAATTTAAAAATCATGAAATTGAAAAACATTATTTAGCTATGGTATATGGAATTCTCTCAGATAAACAAAAAACATTACAAGCATATTTATTTAAAGATAATAAAAAATCTCAAGTGTATATATCTGATACTCCTAAAAAAGGTTATGTACCAATTACTACAAAATACACTGTTTTAAATATAAATAAAGCTAAAAATTATTCTATATTAGATGTTGAGCTTTTAACAGGAAAAACTCATCAAATTCGTGCTCATTTAGCACATATTGGTTACCCTATAATTGGTGATGGAAAATACGGAAAAAACGAAATAAACAAAAAATTTGGATTTAAAACTCAAAATCTTTGTAGTTATAAAATAAAGTTTAATTTTAAAGCAGACGAAAAACATTGTGATAATAAATATTATAAAGAAAATTATCTAGATGTTCACAGTAATATTAAAAATTATTCCACAGACAACTTTATACATAGTTTAAATTACTTAAACGAAAAAGAATTTGTCTTACCAAAAGAATTAATTAACAAATTTAATTTACTAATTAACTAAGTTAAAGGCAATTATACAATAAAAGCAACTTACAAAAAAAATAGAGACATATGCTAATTTCCTAAATTTGAAAAAGCATTTGTCTCTATTACTTTTTACTATTTTATTAAATCTTGAAATTCTTCAGCAGAAATTATTTCTTTCTCTATTAAAGCTTCAGCTACTTTATTTAGCTTATCCATATTATTTAATATAAGTTTTTGTGCTTTTACATAAGCATTGTCTATCATTATTTTTACTTCTGCACCAACTGCATCTCCAAATTTTTCACCAAATAGTTGTAATTCATATGGGTCTTTTTCTGTGTCTATATAAATTGGTCCTAAATCGTCACTCATCCCATATTTTACAATCATATCTTTAGCAATTTGTGTTGCAACTTCTATATCGTTGCTTGCACCTGTTGAAATATCATTTAAAGCTATCTTTTCTGCAGCACGTCCACCTAATAAAGATACCAATTTTTCTTCCATTTCTGTTTTAGATATATAGTATTTATCTTCATTTGACTTGTACATTGTGTATCCACCTGCTACACCTCTTGGTATTATAGATACCTCTTTAATGTCTTTTTGTGTTTCTAATTGACTACTAACTATAGCATGACCTGCTTCGTGGTATGCTGTTAATTTTTTATCCTTTTCTGAAACAACTCTACTATGTTTTTCAATACCTATTGTTACTTTTTTTGTAGCATCTTCTATATCTTTATTTGTTATTGCATTGTGCTTGTTTATTGTAGCAATAATTGCAGCTTCATTTAAAATGTTTGCAAGCTCTGCACCAGAAAATCCTGCTGTATCTTCAGCAATATTCTTTAAGTCAATATTTTCTGCAAATTTTTTGTCTTTAGCATGTATTTTTAATATTGCCTCTCTTCCATTTAAGTCTGGAAGTGCAATATTTATCTGTCTGTCAAATCTTCCCGGTCTAAGTAGTGCTTTATCCAACATTTCTGGTCTATTTGTTGCAGCCAAAACTATAATTGTTTCTTCTGTATCAAATCCATCCATTTCAACTAATAATTGATTTAATGTTTGGTTATTTTCTGACTCTGCACCACTACCACTTGTTCTTCTAGAACCAACCGCGTCTATTTCATCTATAAAAACTATGCATGGAGCTATTTTCTTTGCTTTCTCGAACAATTTTCTTACTCTAGAAGCTCCAAGTCCTGCAAACATTTCTATAAATTCTGAACCACTCATAGAAATAAATGGTACATTTGCTTCACCTGCAATTGCTTTAGCAATTAAAGTTTTACCTGTTCCAGGCTTTCCACAAAGAAGTACTCCTCTTGGAATTTTTGCTCCCATTTCATAAAATTTGTCAGGATTTTTTAAGAAATCTACAATTTCTATCATTTCTTGTTTTTCTTCATCTAATCCTGCAACATCTCCAAATGTTATTTTTGACTTAGTTGTCTCTGTATCATAAACTTTACTTTTATCTCCTAATCCTTGCAATTTAAATAACATTATAAATAAAACTACTAAAAGAATTGTTGGTAATAAAGTAAATAAATTACTAAATATTGTTATAAATACATTAGGCTTTTTTTGGTTTAACTCTATATTATTGCCATCTTCTACTTTACTTTGAATTAATTCTACAAAAGCTTGAGTATTTGGCACAATACATTTTCTTTCATCTGTCTCATCTTTTAGTTTAACTTTAACGGTTGTACTACCTGTAGTCATTTCTACTTTTTCTACATTACCATCACCAATTTCTCTAATAAGCTCTGTATAAGCTATTTCAGTGTTGTCACCTTTTTTGTTTGTTGCAACAACATATATTGTTAACGCCGCAGCTATAATTATTAAAACTATTGCTGTTATTACGAAATACAGATTTTTCTTTTTATTATTTTTCTTTTCTTCTTCCTTCATCTAGTTAAATCCTTTCGCTTTTTATTTGAGTTATACTATTTCCCAATTGCATATATAATTTTTAATTATCCATATAAATTTATAAAAACTATATATAAAATTTATTTAATGTAGCTATTTTTGTATAAATATTTTATGCTGGTTCTTCTCCTCCGCTTTTTCCGCTACCTTTTTCTTTCTTTTCTTCTTTATTTTTTTGCTTTTCTTCTTGTTCTTTTTCCTGCTTTTCTTTCTCTTGTTGCTCTTTTTTAGCCTTTTCTCTTTCTGTTTCTTCCTCTTCTTCTTGCTTTTTTCTTTCCATTTCTTGTCTTACCTTTTCTTGCTCAGACATAATTCTATTTAGTTCTGCTTGTTTCTTTATTACGTCACTTCTAATTATTAAAACTGTTGCAACAACATAGATACTTGCAATTGCTGTATAGACTAATTGGAAATACTCTATTACAAAACCTGTAAGAATATTTGCTACAATGTATACTAAATTTAGTATAACAGGAAGTGATAAAGAATATACAGCAATATTATATGCAGCAGCAGGTTTTAACCTTACTCTTGCTATAATAGATGTAATATATGCAAGTAAAGCTAAGAAAATTGCATCTATTAATACTGTAGAAAAATATATTATAAACAAGTAAATTGCTGTTATTGCAAAGAAAGACATACATAACTTTATACTTCCTTCACCTGTAATAATTGATATAATATTTTCTTTGTTAAATTCACCAATTCCATATTGTTCTGAAATATCTCTGTATGCCATAGTTGTTGTAATAGCAGCCATATCTGTTTTGGTAATTATTTTATCTTTTAAAACAACAATACCAGTAGTATAATGCTTTATTTGGTCGTTGTACTCGTCTATTTTTGATTGTTCCAAGTCTCCTGTGTCTATAATAATTTTTCCAATTGGCAGTTCTTCATTTTCTATAATTATAGGCTTGTCCTTCTCATTAGATGGAACTATTCTTAAAATTCCATCTTTGAATTGTAATGTTTCTATTTCATTACTTATATAACTTGCTAAACCATTTAAACTTTGAGAAAATTTATAGGTAGTTGCTGCACTTACACATAAAGCAAATACTAACATTAAAATTAACATATAAATAACAGCTTTACTTATTTTTTGTGCAGCAAGTTTTGCATAATCCTCAAATTTAAATATTGCTATTTTTAGCCCTTCAAAAAAACCTATTTTTTCTCCTGTCTCCACGGCAATTCCCTCCATTACAATTCTACATTTTTTTAACAGTCATTCCATCTTTACTATCTTCTATTTGATAGCCATTTTCTATTAATTTATTTCTAATTTCGTCTGATAAAGCCCAATTTTTCTCAAGTCTTGCCCTTTTTCTCTCTTCTACAAGCTTTTCTATTTCTTCTGGAAGTTCTATATTTTTTTGTTCTTCTAAATATTTTTCTGAATTCTTTATATCTAGTCCTAAAACTTCATCAAATTTTTCCAATAATTTTGCATATTGTTTTGACTTTTTATCGCTTCTAACAATATCCCAAATTATACCTATTGCAGCCGGAATGTTTAAATCATCATTTATTGTTTCCAAAAATTTATTTTCATATTCTTCAATATTTTTTTGACTAATTTCATTATTTCCATTTAAATGTTTCAAATATCCTTCTCTAAGCCTATTTAATGCCTTTTGTGAAGCAATAGCACCATCAAAAGTAAAGTTTAATTTTGTTCTATAATGAGCTGAATAGCAAAATAGCTTGTAAGCTAATGGTTCTATTCCTTTTTCTTGTAATTGTGAAATTGTATAAACATTTCCTAAAGATTTTGACATTTTTCCACCATCTACTAGTAGAAACTCACCATGCATCCATAATTTAGCATGTATTTTACCTGTTGCACCTTTTGCCTGTGCTATTTCGTTTTCATGATGTGTTGGTATATGGTCAACTCCACCAGTATGGATGTCAAATTCTTCTCCTAGATATTTTCTTCCCATTGCAGTACACTCTATATGCCAACCTGGATAAGAAAGTCCCCATGGGCTTTCCCACTTCATTATATGATTTTCTGGTGCTTTTATCCATAATGCAAAATCATATGGATTTCTTTTTTCTGGATCCACTTCAACTCTTGCACCTGCTATTTGGTCATCCAAATTTCTATTTGAAAGAACAGGATATTTATCTAATTTAGATATATCAAAGTAAATTCCTTTGCTTGTTTCATATGCATAACCATTTTTTATAATTTCTTTTACATATTCAAGCATTTCTGGTATATGTTCTGTAGCTTTTGCTATAATTTCAGGTCTGTCTATGTTTAATTTGTCCATATCTTCGAAAAAAGCTTTTGTATAAAATTCCGCAATCTCATATGGATTTTTATTTTCCTTTCTTGCTGCTTTTTCCATTTTGTCTTCGCCTTCGTCTGCATCTGACTCCAAATGTCCAACATCTGTAATATTCATTACATGTTTTAAATTATAACCATTATATTTTAAAACTCTTCTTAAATTGTCCATAAATACATATGACCTAAAATTACCTATGTGGGCATAACTGTAAACAGTTGGCCCACAACTATAAATTCTAACTTCATTTCCTTCTAATGGAGTAAAGTTTTCTTCTTTTCTTGTTAGAGTATTATATAATTTAATATTCATAAATCCCCTTTCTCAAACAGTTGTATATAATATCCTCATTATAATTCTAAACACATAACTTTTAACCTAAATTTTTTCTACTTAAGCATTATTTACAACTGTGTTTGTACCTGTTCCACCAGATGGCTTTTCTGTGTTGCCACCACCTGATGGTGGATTTTCTGTATTTGTTTCTCCCCCGCCTGATGGAGGTTCTGTATTTCCTCCTGATGGAGGTGTTTCTGGTGTTGTTTCTTTTTTCTTACTTATTGTTAAAGTAATAGTTGTGTTTTTAGTAACAACTTCATTTTCCTTTATACTTTGTGAAATAACCAATCCTGGTGTTTTTGTACTTTCTTTATATTTTACTTTAATTGTTAATCCTACTAAATCTGCTCTTGCTGCTGCCTCAGTTTTGCCAACTACATTCTTTACTTTTACCATATTAGTTGCAGTGTGTTTATTACACTCTTCTGTTGGTCTTGTATATGTTGTTCCTGAAAGGCTCTTCCAAGCTGGATCTTTTTCTTTATCTGGTGTTACTGCATAACCTTTTTCTTCTACTTCTGGGCAATATTCTGTAGCAAGTTTTCCTGTTTCTTTACATATTTTAACTTTGTCATGTCCTTCACAATATTTAGGCACTGTTCCTGCTTTAAATATTTCTGTATATTTTTGTGTACAGCTTTTTGTAGCAAGTTTACCTGATTGTAAGCAAACTGTTGCAGTTGTTAAACCAGAAGGCTTAACAAACTTAGCATCTTTCAAATCTGAATGTATATCTTTCATAATTCTTGCCCAAATTTGTTGTGCTGCATTTGCATTACCATATCTAACTTCTTCTGGTGTATCATATCCAACCCATGTAGCTGCTGAATAATATGGAGTAAATCCACATAGCCATTTATCTTTTTTACTATCTGTTGTACCAGTTTTAGCTGCTACATCCATTCCACTTATTTTACACATATATGCTGTTCCGCTACTTCCTGTTACAACATCTTTTAATATATCTGCTGTAATATATGCTGTAGTTTCTTCCATTACTCTTCTTTTTTCTTGTTTAGATTCTAATATAACATTTCCATTACTATCTTCAACTTTTGTATAAAATGTTGGTTCTGTATATTCTCCACCATTTGCTATTGCTTCATATGCTGCTGCCATTTCTAATGGTGTTGCACCTTCGCTCATTCCACCTATCGATAAAGCTAAGTTATTATCTAAATCTGGATTAACATGACTAAGCCCCATATCTTGTAAATATTTTATTGCTTTTGATGGTCCTACATTTGATAATATTTTCATATTTACAACATTAGAAGAAACTTCTATTGCTTTTCTTACAGTTGTTAACCCTCTATAGTTAGCAACATTTTTAGGTGCATATCCACCACCAAAATCTGCTCTACGGTCATCATAAACTGTTGCAGCTGTAATAACTCCCTCTTCTAGCCCAGGTATAACATTTGCTAATGGTTTAATTGCAGAACCTGTCTGTCTTGGTGCTTGAATAGCTCTATTATAACCTGTAGCATCAACATCTGTTCCAAGTCCACCCATACAGCCTATAACATAACCTGTTTTATTATCTATTATTACCATTCCAGATTGTGTATGTTCTTTGTTTTCTTTTGGTCCTCCTGTTGTTCTTGCATAATATATATACTCATCTTTTACATATTCTTTTTCCATTCTCTTTTGAATTTCTGTATTTTGAGTTGTATATATTTTATATCCACCAGATACTAATAAACTTCTCGCAGCCTTTTCATCTATATCTTTTAATTCTGCTAAATCTGATACAACTTCTTTTATAGCTGCATCTGTATGATATGACATTTGTGTTGCATTACTAAATGAGCCTTCTTTAAATTTTAATCCTGCATCTACTTCTGCTACTGCCTCATTATATAGTTTTTCTGCTTCTTCTGCATTATCACTAATTCTATTTTGGTCTTTCATTTCTGCTAAAACTGTCTTGGTTCTAGTCTTTATAGCTTTTGTAACATCTTCATCTCCTTCATTCCAGAAAGGATTATAACTATTTGGTGAATGGTTTATACCTGCTAAAAATGCTGCCTCTGCTAAATCTAAATCTTTTGCAGATTTAGAGAAATAATATTTAGCACCATTTTCAACACCACATATTGTAGTTCCACCTACATAAATTATATTCAAATATTGCTCTAATATTTGTTGTTTTGAAAGCATTTGTTCTATTTGATATGCTCTAGACATTTCTCTTATTTTTCTTGTAACACCTGCAAAACCAGTGTCATCTTTATCACTTTTTAAGTTTTTAACCAACTGTTGTGTTATAGTACTTCCACCATAAGAAGAATGTCCTCCTCTTAGTACATACTGTATTGCTGCACTCATAGTTCTTGTTAAATCTATTCCAGAATGGTCATAAAATCTTTTATCTTCAATTGCAACATAGGCATTTGGTAAATATGGTCCCATTTCTGAATATGTAATAATTTTTCTGTTTATATCTCCAGAAGATAAGTCAAATATTTGCTCATCATCTATATCTTTAACAACAGAGTTATTATGTCCTATTGTTAATTCTGCTTTAGTTAACTTTAATTTATCGCTAAAAAATACTCCAGCAAAAATACCTACTCCAATTAAGCATAATAAAATAAAGATTATAAAAATTATAATCAAAGCTTTTTTTAGCTTAGGATGTTTACCCTTTTTCTTTCCTTTTTTATTCTTTTTATTAACTTCACTTTCTTTTACATAATCTTCTTTTGTTTTAGGTTTTGTTTTTGTTTTCTTTCTATTTGTATCCTCTTTTACAACTTTATACATCTTTGTTTTCCCATCATCTTTGCTTCTTTTTCCAGTACTCATTCTAAAATTTTCCTCCTTAGGATATTTTAAACAAATTCATTATATAATATATTGCATAAAATTGAAAGTATTTTAAGAAATTTTTCAGAAATATAAAAAGAATAAGTATGTTGTACAATAAAAATAAAGCAAGAAATGGCTACAATAATATTATTGTAACCATTTCTTGCTTATTCTAATTATTAATTTAAGTCTCTCCTGTAAAATGTTAAAATTTTCATGTGCAAAATAGTCGAGCCTCTATTTTACGTTTTAAGCCGTTTTGTCGTGTTTTCGAGTGTTTATTGTTGATTTTGTCGTTTTTAAACAGATTTGGTGCCTTTATGCGCGTTTTAGAGGTATATTTTGTGGTCACATCAAAGTGCGACCAAGACCGGACGGAACGAATCGTAGATGTCGCCACCACCATTGTAGCCGTCGAAAAAGAACACGCCTGCATTCGTACCACCATTGTAATCGCCCCCGCGCCCGAAGAAAGGATTGCTCGTGTAAGGAAAGTTAGAGTAATCGCCGTACCACGATGTGCTACCGCTACCGCTCGTGCTCGTCTCATATACCGCATCTCCA
>OFMI01000728.1_pt1 | contig 25141 bp, 16 predicted proteins | sample 1541741 | NCBI WGS metagenome assembly OFMI01 (sample SAMN04209219, study PRJEB22552) | human gut metagenome | biome: gut; material: feces | host: Homo sapiens | place: USA: Oklahoma | reverse complement strand
CGCCACGCATGGCCATGCACATGTGGTCGCATTCGGTGACCACGATCACGCCACGTGCTTCGATGCCTTCCATCAGCGCGTCGGCCACCTGTTGGGTGAGACGTTCCTGCACTTGCGGACGTCGGGCATACAGTTCCACCAGTCGTGCAAGCTTGCTTAAGCCCGCCACTTGGCCGTTTGACGGAATATAGCCGACGTGGGCCACGCCACGGAACGGCAGCAGGTGGTGTTCGCATACCGAGAAGAGTTCAATATCGCGTACCAGCACCATTTCGTCAGTATCGACTTTGAACTTGGTTTTGAGCACTTCCTCGGGACCGTGGCCAAGGCCTGCGAACAGCTCCTTGCAAGCACGCCCGATACGGTCTGGGGTGTCGAGCAGTCCTTCACGGTCCGGGTCTTCGCCAATGGATTTTAAAAACAGGCGTACCGCTTGGCGCACGCCTTCCTCGTCATAGCCGACAGGCCCGGCCGTATGGGCGGCACGGGCCTTGTCATCGAAGAGGGTATCGAATGCTTCGGTATCACTCATCAGTTGGTCAATCCTGCGCTTTTCTTCAGGGATTCGGGAATCGGAACCGGCGGAATGTCGGAATCCGGGCGCTTGCTGTCACTCAGCCACACTTCACGCTTCGGTGCCTTCTTGACATTAGCGAAGATTTCCGCGAGCTCCTTTTCGTTGAGTGTTTCCTTGACGAGCAGCTGACGTACAAGCTCGTCAAGAATCTCACGATTCTCGTTGATGACGTTCCACGCTTCGGTATGCGCGGTTTCCACCAGTTTGAGCACTTCCTCGTCGATGATTTCGGCGGTGCGTGCGGAATACTTGTGGTTCAGCGATCCAAGGTCGCTCTGCTCGTCATCAGACCACTTGATGGCACCCAGTTTGTCGGAGAAACCGTAGTCAAGCACCATCTGACGTGCGATGTTCGTCGCCTTTTCGATGTCGTTGGAAGCACCGGTGGTCGGATCGTGGAACACGACCTCTTCCGCAGTACGACCGCCCATAGCGTACGCCATCTGGTCGAGCAGCTGGTTGCGCGACATGGAATAACGATCTTCGGTAGGCATTACCGCGGTGTAGCCAAGCGCACGGCCACGCGGCAGAATGGTGACCTTGGTGACCGGATCGGTATCGTTCATAGCGGCTGCCACCAGCGCGTGACCACCCTCGTGGTATGCGGTGTTGCGCAGTTCGTCGAGCGCCATGCCCTTGGAACGGCGCTTCGGGCCCGCCTGCACGCGGTCGATGGCCTCATCGATGGCACGATTGTCGATCAGCTGCGCACCGGCGCGGGCGCACAACAATGCAGCTTCGTTCAGCACATTGGCCAGATCGGCGCCGGTGAAGCCCGGCGTACGCACGGCAATCATATGCAGATCGACGTCAGGCACGAATGGCTTGCCCTTGGCATGCACCTTCAAAATAGCCTCGCGGCCTTCCAAATCAGGCGCTTCGACGGCCACCTGACGGTCGAAACGGCCCGGACGAAGCAGTGCCGGATCAAGCACGTCAGGGCGGTTGGTCGCGGCGATGATGATCAGATTGGTATCGTTATTGAAGCCGTCCATCTCAACTAGCAGCTGGTTCAGCGTCTGCTCACGTTCGTCGTGGCCACCGCTCATACCGGAACCGCCACGCTTACGACCGACGGCATCGATCTCATCGATGAAGATGATGGCCGGAGCGTTCTTCTTGGCCTCATCGAACAGGTCGCGCACACGGGATGCGCCAAGGCCCACGAACATTTCCACGAAGTCGGAACCTGCCATGGAATAGAAAGGCACGCCGGCCTCGCCCGCGATGGCTCGTGCCAGCAGCGTCTTACCAGTACCTGGAGGACCATACAACAGCACGCCACGCGGAATACGGGCGCCCAAAGCCTTGTAACGAGACGGATCCTTCAGGAAGTCCTTGATTTCTTCGACTTCCTGTACGGCAGCCTCTTCGCCGGCCACGTCGGCGAACTTGGTGGTCGGAGTCTGGCCTTCGAGCAGCTTGCCGCTGTTCTTCTTGCCGCCCATACCGAACATGCCGCCGGCACCGCCCATACGGCTCATCATGAACCAGAACAGACCAAAGATAATAAGGAACGGCAGTAGCGAGGTCAGCAGATACGTCCAAATGCTGCTCTGCTGCATGGTCGCCGTCCAGCCCTTGACCGGATCAGCCTTCTGTACGGCCTTGACCACGGTCGCGGACTGCGCGTACGTGTAGTAGAACTGCACGTTTTTGCCGTAGTTCTTCATACGCCCGGTATCAGGGTTGGTAGCGGAGTAGTCGCTCTTAAGCTTGAGCTTGACCTGCTGGGTGTTGTCTACGATCTGCGCGTATTCAACATTGTTGCCGTTGAGGATCTGCAGACCATCCTTGGTGTCGATGGTCTGGGAACCGGTTCCGGCGAAAATCTGGAACATGGTCACGGCAAGCAATGCCACAACCACAACCCACAGCCATGGGGACTGCCAGAACGGACGCGGACCGCCATTGGATCCGTTGCCGTTGGACTTATCGCCGTTGCCGTTGGAATCTTTGCCATTGCCGGCGTTATTGTTGCGTCCAAACGGATTGGTGAACGGGTTATTGCCGCCGCCGTTGTTATTCGGCGACTGGCCCGGACCAGGAAAACTCATGCCTGACCTCCTTCATACACTTCCGGCTTCAGCACCGCGATCGAATCAAGGTTGCGGTATCGCTCGTCATAATCCAAGCCGAAACCGACCACGAATTCATCGGGAATCTCACGTCCCTTATATTTCACAGGAACATTCACCTTACGGCGCGCCGGCTTTTCCAACAGCGCAAAAATCTCCACGGAAGCGGCACCGCGGCTCTTGAGCTCATCGACGAGCCACGCCAACGTGACGCCCGAATCGATAATGTCTTCCACAATAAGCACGTGACGACCGCGAACATCGGTGGACAGATCCTGCCGCACGGTGATCTTGCCGCTCGATTGAGTGCCGGAACCATAGCTCGACAAGCTCATGAAATCCATCTCCGCATGGATGCTCATGGCCTGCGAGAACGCCGCAAGCGTGTTCACTGCACCCTTAAGCACGCAAACCAGCAGCGGGTTCTTGCCACGGTAGTCTTCACTGGCCTGAGCAGCAGCATGGTTGATGATGTCGGCAATCTCTTCTTTGCTGATCAGCTCGTGATCAATATCTTCTTGTACGTCAGCGATTCGCATGCCCACCATCTTGGCACACGCGAATGACGTGTTTCTGGCGATATGCTGAATATCCGCTGGGAAGATTCACACCTTTCTGGCCGTGCCAGTCGCAGATCAGCCTGTCGATCCCTTCAACCTGCCGTGCCATGCACGAAATGCCTGCTTCTGCAAGCGAGCGTACAATCACCCGTCTTCTGATGGCAATGTCTTGCGATTGCAACGCACGCGCGTCGATGATTATCTCGCCGTTGTTCACGGTTACGCCCTGTTCGCACACGCGTTGCGCCACACCGTCAAGATATGCGCGATCGTCTTCGGCAAGCCTCGCTCCAAGCGCAAGTTTCGACACAACGTCGCTTCCCGCAAATGATTCAAGATATGGCATGAGATCGTGCCGTATTCGGGATCGCAGCGGATAGTTCGCGGGAAGAGGCTCGTTTCCACCCGAATTCCCCGCATCCGGCCCATTTGTGGGATCGTCCCACCAGGCAAGCCGCAGATCCTCGCAGATGCCGGTGGTTTCTTCGCGGGTCATATTCAGCCACGGGCGTAGAAAACGCACCCCGTCTCGTATGAAGGAACCGTTCATACCGCAAACCGCATCGAGGCCCGAGGAACGCAACAAACCGATGATCACGGTTTCCGCCTGATCGTTTTTCGTATGAGCCAGCAGCACGGCCGAAGCGTCGGAACATGCGTCGACAATCGCATGGTAGCGTGCTTCACGCGCCGCTGCCTCAACACCGATTCCGCGGGAGTCGGGTACGTCAATCGCACGAACACGAACTGGGTCAAGACCCAACGCAACGCAACGATCGGCGGTTGTTTGCGCGACCCCGGCAGAGCCTTGCTGCAACTGATGGTCGATGATAATCGTCCCGCATCGCAATCCCAATGAAGCGCATGTTTTCGCAGCAACCGCAGCCAATGCCATCGAATCGCGGCCACCGGAACATGCCACCATAATCAGAGGAGCGTCCGCATCGGGCGTGTGCTCGCCATGGCGGGCGAATCGGGCATCCTGCAATCCAAATCCGGCCGATTCCAGCGCGGCCCGCAACTCGCCGACACCCTTACGCAAACGAGACGAATACACCATGGCATCACAGCTTCGGCAGCGCGGCCACAAAAGTGTCGATAGCGGATTTCGCGGCCTCGAAATCATCGGGATTATTGACAATCACGGCAAAGCTCAACGCGCCTCCGTTGTGACGCGACACATTGCCGGTCATGGAGGTCACATCTCCCAAACTGCCGGTTTTGACACGGATGAGACCAGCCTCGTTGTCATCGTTCAAACGATTCGCGGCAGTACCCACGAACCCCACGACCGACAGTCCTTCGGCAGCGGCAGCTCCGGCACCGCTCGTTAGGTTGCGTTGCTGCACTTCAAGCAGGGTACGCGCGGTGAGTTTGGCCTCCTCGGACAAACCCGAACAGTTGAGCATGATGAGACCTTCGGTGGAGATTCCCTGCTGAACCAGCACCTGTTCGACTGACCGCACAGCCCCGGTCGGCGAATTGTCGGCACCGAGATGCAAAGCCAGCAGTCTGCCGAATTCCTCGGCCAGGGAATTGTCGGAATGCCGAAGCATGAACGCCATGATCTCATTCAGCGATGCGGAACGCACGGCCGCGATGGGACTGGTGCCCTCGGGGACCGTTCCCTGTTCCACGGAAGAGTTCACGGCAATGCCGTGTTCAGCCAAGCGTTGCGCGAACACCTGTGCGGCCTCGCGGGCTGGCTGCGTGCTCAAAGCTGGGTATGTGCTGAACATATCGGGATCGGCGGGATCGGCACCGTTCCAATTGCGCCCGCCGTCCACCGCCATGGACGAGGTCGGCGCGTAGTACACGTGGTTTGAATCGAGTTCGGCGATGCCGCTTGGCCAACGGTCGTTACCGAACAGGGAATCATCGTAGACAAGCGTCACGGAAGTGATGCCCCGCTGACGTAACGCCTGGGCCGTGTTCGCGGCAAGCGTTCCCAATCCAGCACGCCCATTGATATGCGACGAATCGGACGCACCGGCACCGAGCAGCATGTCGCCATTGCCTTTGAGCACCAATCGCGAAGTGCCGTCCTCGCGCTGTTCCAGATAGGTTTGCGTGTCCAGAGTCTCGCCCATGTCAAGCGTGGTCGCCACCGCATATGCCGTCAACGTTTTCATGGTGGATGCCGGCGTATACGACTTGTCGAGAGCATGCTCGGCGACCACATTGCCGGCCGCATCGGCGATGGCGATGGCATATTCGTCACCGAAGTCGGAGGCGGCCGTTTCGAATTGGCTGATCAGCGCCTTCGCCGCAGCTGCATCCACGGTCTTTGAAGCGTCAAGCCCTCCGATCACCGTTGCCGCAGGAACGGCGTTGCCCGGCGTCTTGGCGGTGATGTGTTCGACCTCCTGCAGGGTAAGAACGCCCGGCAGCTTGTCGAAAATGTCGGCCACGACATAGCCAACGCACAATACCGTAGTGAGCGCCACGGAAAGCGCCACCGTGATGTATCGACGACGTTTCACATGCCGGTATTCAGCCGAATCATCCATGGAACAGCAACACTCCAGTCATAAGCAGAAATCGAAATGAAAACGAAAAAGCAGGAAACGCGAAAGCCAGCGAAAGAACGTCATCCTTTATGCTCGATTGGCTTCCATTCCGACTTGGCGAACATCGCCTGGAACGAGATCGGCACATAGCTGAACATGTAGATCGGGAAGCTCAGCACGTACGCGAACAGCTCCTTGTTGGTGGCGCCAATCTGATCGCGTTCCACAATGATCGTCAACGCGGCCAACGCCATCATGCCGATAACCGACGTCACAATGCCGGACGTCCAACCGGCCAACGAGCTCAACTGGCTCTGCCATGTAACGAATCCGCATGCGGCAAACAGCAAACCAAGTAGAATGCGCACAATACCGATCACCGTGAACGGACACAACAACAGTGTGAAATCAACGGCGGAGAAATCGCGTTCCCTGATGGCACGTTTGATCAAAGCCGGCCCGTAATAACGGAACACTTGCAGGAAGCCCTTGCTCCAACGCAAACGCTGACGCCAGCTCTGCGCGAAGGTGACAGGCTGCTCGTCATACAGAACCGCAGTACCGCAGTAGCCGATGCGGTCACCGTGCAGCAAGGAATCCATGGTGAATTCCAAATCCTCAGTCAGCAAATGGAATTTCCAACCATTATTGCGACGCATGATCTCCCGCGAGAACATGAAGCCAGTACCCCCTACATGGCAGCTGTTGCCGAGCCACATGCGCGAGGCCGACAGGAATCGAGATTCACGAATGAACCACAATGCAGAACCGGAAGAGACCCAATTGTCGGACAAATTCACGGAATTACGGTAGCTGGTGAGAATCTTGAATCCCGACTGGAACGCCTTGTTCATCTCTTCGACGTAATGCTTGTCAAGCTTGTTGTCGGCATCGAACACGAAGAACGCGTCGTATGGATCGGACACGCCGGATTCGTTCATCTGGTCAAGCAGATACGTCAATGCGTAGCCTTTGCCCACGAGCTCCTTGTTGAAACGCTCGATCACATGGCATCCCATATTGCGTGCCACTTCGGCGGTATTGTCGGTGCAATTGTCGGCAACGAGCCAAATGTCGATCAGCTCGCTCGGGTACGTCTGCGTTTGGATGCAGGTAATAAGGTTACCGATGACGTTCGCTTCGTTTCGTGCGGAAATCAGCACCGCATACCGCTTGTCCATCGGCGCTTGTGGGAATCTGATCGGCTTGGTGAACAGCGAGATAAGAATGCATACCGCCTGATAGACCATGCCTGCGCCGCCGACAATGACCAGCAGAATGTCAAGTACGCTCAGCAGTACCATTAACGCCACCTACTTCTTGGATTGTCATCCGCGTTTTTCGTGCTTCCTTCAGCTTCCCGCGATTCGTCGTTCTTCCGTTCATTGCCGGATTCCGATTTTTTGTTGGATTCCTGCGATGTGTTTTCGCTCTCAAGACCCTGCAATGGCTTGTGTTCCGTTTTGTCCAACACGTGCTTCGGAATGGCAACGGTTTCGTTCGATTCCAGCGATTCCTCGGAACGGCTGATATTGTACGCCTGCTCCTGTAACTGCCGCACTTCGTCGGAAATCGGCACATGCGCACTGGATCCCTGCACCGCGCGAGGCATATTGTGCAGATGCTCGCTGATCACTTCGGCGCCTTCCACCAGCTTCGACTTCTTTTCAGGCACCGGATCGTCCATCAGCGGGGAATCGACCAGCTCGTACCGCTTTGTATAGGTGCGGAAGATCGTCTGCACGGACGCGACCACCGGCAATGCGAGGAATGCTCCAAGCGCGCCGAACAGCGAAGTGAACGCCAGCACCGCGAGAAACGCCACGGCATCGTTTATATCCATGGTGCGCTGGGAGATCTTCGGCGCGAAGATCAGATTCTCGATCTGCTGATACACGCAGATGAACATCAGCACCACCACGGCCTGCCACAATCCACAGCTGCCCCACGCGAACAGCACCGGCAATGCGCCGCCGATATACGTGCCCAGCATAGGAATGAACTGCGAAACCATACCGCAGAACAGCGCCAATGGTAGCCAATAGGGCACGTGCAGCAGCATCAGACAGATTCCGGTGAAGAACGCGTTCAGCAATGCGAGAATGGCACGGGAGAACAGGAACGACGAGATCTGGCTCTGGCTCACCGTCCACACGAACAGGAATCGGCGCTGAGCCGCAGGAGCCATCCACTGGCATGCGGCACGACGCAGTTTCGGACCAGCCGCTGAAATGTAATACGTGGTCATGATTACTGTCATGAGGTTGATCAGGAACGAAAACAATCCCGACACCGTATTCAGCGCGGTACCCGCGAAATCGGTGACCCACGACGTTTGAATGTTCTTCAGAATCTCATTGCCGAGATTATTGATCTCAGGAAGTTGGAAATTCGCGTATTGACTGACGAACTGGCACATCTGCTCATACAGGTCGGGCAGACCGTTCACCAATGCGATCACCTGCTGCACGAACAAGTTGCCGAACAACGTGAAGAGTACGCCGAGAATCACGGCCAGCATCAGCAGCGAGAACAGCGAGGCGAACGATCGTTTCCAGCCATGCTTGACCAGCGGCACCACCACCGGCTCTACCGCGAGCGCGATGAACAGCGAGACGATGATGTCGATCACCAGGTATTCGATTTTGCCCCAGCTGCGCCAGCAGAAAGTAAACACCACAATGGCTATGGCGATGTATAGCAGCGCACGCCCCAGCCATTCCGGCGGTTTTCGGGAATCTCCTTTGGCTGGAAACAGGGTGCCGAGATCCCAGCGCTGTTCGCTGGTGTTCGCATCGTTTTCGCTCTGCGTATTGTTCATTCGCTGTTCGCTTTCGCTCATGGCTCCCTATTGTAGCGATAGGCGTCGTGTACAGGCTGAGCTATTGTGGTAGTTATGCTGAACGTTTCAATTGTCATCCCCGCTTGGAATGAAGAGGAGCGTATCAACGATTGCCTGTTGAATGCCACTAGGCAGACCGTGATGCCCCATGAAGTGATCGTTGTCGACAATCGTTCCACCGATTCGACGGTAGCCGTGGTGGAACAGTTTATGAAAGACCACCCTCAAGCCCCTGTCCGTTTGTTGCATCAGGATGAGGAGCAGGGATTGATTCCGACGCGCGATTATGGTTTGAATCACGCCACCGGCGATATTTTGGGCCGTTTCGACGCTGATTGCATGATTCGCCCAGATTGGGTCGAGGTGGTGTCCGGCATTTTCACTGAGGATCCGGAGGCCATGGGTGCCACTGGTCCGGTGATGTATTACGATCTGCCGAGCCGCCATTTTGGTTTGCGTGGGGATAATTCCACACGCAAGCGCATTTACAAGGCCGATGGTGGCCAGCCGTTGCTGTTTGGCTCGAATATGGCGGTCCGCGCTTCAGCTTGGCGTGAAATTTGCGACGAGGTGTGCCGCGACAAGGCCGATGTGATGCATGAGGATATCGATATTTCGCTGCATCTGCTGGGCAAGGATTTGAAAACCGTGTACTGCCCGCGCATGATCGCCGGCATCAGCGCCCGTCGTATGGACACGTCGCTCACGTCGTTCAATAATTACATGCGTCGTTTCAAGAACACGTTCGACGCGCATCCACAGCATTCACGCAAACATAAGCCGGAGATTCTGCTCACCGCGCTGTATCCGGTAATGCATTTGCTGTATCCGGTGTGGCAGAAGGTGCTTGACACCGCCGATATCAATCCTGCGGAGGCGGCGTGGATCAACGAGCAGATGGAGTTGGCCGAGCAGGAGGGACGTGAATGGTATGACGACACCCCTACTGATGAGGAGTGGAGCGAAAAGCACGAGGATTCCAACGATTAATCCGCATATATTCATATTGAATTGAGATATCGAAATATTTCAACATGTGCGATTCATCAACATATATGATATGTAATCGCATACAAAGATCGTGGTGTGAATTTATTACGATTCACACCACGATTTTTTATGTTCTCAGCGATGTTCTCTCACGATTCGTCGTTCGCTACGCACGATTGCCGATTCGTGAGAATTGCCGCATTACATCAGGCTCTTGTAGATGGCGAGAATGTCCTCCTGCGTGGCCTGACGGGGGTTGCCCGGCGTGCACACATCGTGGAAGGCATCATGGGCCAACGGCTCCAGATCGGCTTCGGTGGCGCCGACTTCGGAGATGGTGGTCGGGTTCTTCAGATCCACGGTGAGCTTATGCACAGCCTGGACGGCCTCTTCGCGCACGGTTTCGATATCGCCAGTGTAGGCGTCCGCGATACCGAAGGCGTCGGCGATGTCACGGTATTTCTCACCGGTGTAGTCCTTGTTGTATTCCATGACCGGAGCCAGCAGAATGCCGTTGGCAACACCGTGGGCCACGCCGAGGCGGCCGCCCAGCGGATGGGCCATGCCATGCACCAAGCCGAGGCCGACGTTGGAGTAGGCCATACCGGTGATGTAGGAGGCGTATGCCATCTGCTCGCCTGCTGGAATGTCGCCGTCGGCGCTCTTAGCAAGGTTCTTGGCGATCATACGGATGGTCTGCATGGACAGGCAGTCGGACAGGCTCCATGCGCCCGGAGTGATGTAACCTTCGATGGCGTGGGTCAGGGCGTCAAGGCCGGTGGCAACCTTGAGGCCGCGCGGCATGGAGTCGGTCAGATCCGGGTCTACGAAAGCAACGATCGGAATGTCGTGCGGGTCGACGGCCACGAACTTGCGCTTGTTGGCGGTGTCAGTGACCACATAGTTGATGGTGGTTTCCGAAGCAGTGCCAGCGGTGGTCGGCACGCCGAAAATCGGCACGGACGGATTCTTGGTGTCGGCAACACCTTCCAGGGAAAGCACGTCGGAGAATTCCGGGTTGGCGGTGATGATGCCGATGCCCTTGCAGGTGTCTTGCGGGGAGCCGCCGCCCAAGCCGATTAGGAAGTCGGCACCGGATGCGGCGAACTTGGCGACACCGTCCTGAATGCATTCGACCGGCGGGTTCGGCTTGACGTTGTCGAAGACCTCATACGACATGCCTGCCTCATCGAGCACATCAGTGACCTTCTTGACGGTACCGGTTTCCAGCAGCACCGGATCGGTGACGATGAATGCCTTGGTGAAGCCGTGCGACTTGGCAACGCCCGGAATCTCCTTGATGGCTCCGCGACCGAAATACGCCGTCTGGTTGAAAATCATGCGATAGACCATAGTGTGCTCTCCTTTAAGCTACTGTGCGTTCGTTGGCTTCGTCATACCTTGCCGAAGCCAACGCTTCCATCATAAACCCATTTTCGACTGTTATGCGATCAACGACACCGCGACATTATGTAACCATTCTCACATGATAAAACCAGATAGGGGGGTAAAACATCCATTGAACAACCTGCCCTTCTGCTACGGCAGGTCCTTACGTTCGAACACCCACATGGTCTCGTCCATGGATCTGTTGTCGGTAAGAATCGTCAACATGAACCGCTCACCGTCGTTCTTCACGTAACCGCATTGCACGACACCTTCCGACTTGAGCCGGCTACGGACAACATCGTAGTCAAGCAGTCGCAGGAGACCTTCTTGATATTCGGAAGCAATCATCACACAGCAATACTCACGTAATGCTTCGCGGAAGGAACCGCCATGATCATCAAGCATACGCTGAAAGAAATCGGGCACCATGATCGAACGCTGCGTATCGGTATTCAGATTGACCATATACGACACCGGATAACGTACATTCAGATGTTCAAGCAGCGCTTTCATATCCTCATTACGCACCAAAATATTCTCAAGCTGGTTGTTGAGCATGCGAAGCTGACGTTTGACTCCGCCATTGGCGTAATACTGTTTCTTGTCCTGACGCATACGGATTTCCGCCTGATTGATGAGGTCCGGAAGATCCCCTCCATCATCGGATTCGGCCATGCCTACGGATATATCCCAATCACCTTCCAGAAAATCCCGACGCATACGCGTCATCCGACGCATACTTTGACTCACCGTGTGGTTGCAGCTGACAATCACGAACTCATCGCCTCCGATGCGGTAGATCCTGTCGTCCCCGAAGCAGGCACGCATCGCATTCGCAAGTCTGCACAACGCCGAATCGCCCTTGGCATGCCCCAAATGGTTATTGATTTCATGCAGTCCGTTCATGTCGATGTACACCACCGTCAACGGCTCGTCATGCGTAGCCTGGATGCACTCCAAATCGTCATCGTAGGCATTGCGGTTGAGTAGTCCCGTAAGCGAATCCCTGCGGTAATTATCGGCATCGCCGCATGCCAATAGTCTTATGGGCAGATTCTGTCCGACCAGTACCACAGCCCAAGGGTCGGATGGGGAGCATGCGTGAGTGGGAATCGCCGCGAATGCGACTACGCCGGTTTTGGCCAATATCTCGCTGCGATATATCCCCAGCACGGTTTCCTGCCGGTATAACCGTTCCCGGATTGAGGTCAGACTCAGATCGGCGAAGAATCGTCCGGCATCGTCAGGATGCACCACCCGGCTGGCGGCCACCGCACGCAGGTAGGCGCCGAATTCGTCGACTTCCGGATCGGGAATCACCCCATCCCGTTTGATGACACGGTATTCGCCTGTCTCCACATTCAACCGGGATATTTCCGCCAGACCATCAGCCAGGATTTCAAAGGTGTCGGCCGCCAACGCGGAGGTTCCCAACAGCACCCGGCCGTTGACGGTCACATGATCGCGATGCAGGTAATCGCACGACATATCCCAATAGTGCCGACCGTCGGCGCGTTCGGCCAACAGCGTTTCCATCTGTTTCACCGGCAGTGGAGGGTAGAAATAATATCCTTGGATGTATTCACACCCGATTGCTTTCAGCCGATCGACCTGCTCCTTGGTCTGGGCACCCTCAGCGATGATCATCAGATGCAGCTTCTTGGCCATCACAATCATGGATTGGATGATTTTCACGCCTTTACCGGCATTCTCCTTGCTCAGCTCGATGAACTTCGTGTCCAGTTTGATCATATCGACATTAATGTCTTTGAGCATGTTCAGCGAGGAATATGCCGAACCGAAATCATCCATCAGCACCACGATGCCTTTCGCATGCAGTTTGCGGATGATATCCTTCACCATGGACAGGTTTTTCGCCATGGCGCTTTCGGTAATTTCCACCCGCAACAGACGCGCGTCGACGTCATATTCGTTCAACAGCCCGCCGATTACGTCGGCCACATCCATCTGGTCGATATCCATCATGGACACGTTCACGGAAACCGGTACCAGATTGCGTCCTTCACGCTCCCATCTGCCCAGCATCTCAGCCACGAAGCGCCATACGAACATATCCACATGGCAGATACGCCCGGCTTTTTCCAATACCGGGACGAACCATCCTGGGGGAATCACGCCATATTTGGGGTGATTCCAGCGCACCAACGCCTCGGCTCCTACAATAGCTCCCGTCTCCGCATTGCATTTAGGCTGCAGATAACAGCAGAATTCGCCGTTTTCGATCGCATAATCGATGTCTTCGAATGTGAAAAAAGGCACCAGTTCGTCGTTAGACGGCATTCCGCCCATTTCCGGCATGTCGGTCACTCGGTCTCCCCCTCGTCGAAAAAACTATCCGTGGTATTCGCCGTTGTACTGTATCAGAGTGACGTCCTCGACGCCGTCAATCGCACGGATACGTTCGGCGAACGTCATATCCTTGTCGTCGCAAAACACTTCAACGGCCATTTCCGTGCGTTCGCTACGCATGGTTTTGGATTTGACGAAGAATTTAGTGCGTCCGAACGCGCGCGTGATCTCATCGCCAACCATATCGCCCACATAGTGGATCACCGCAATGTACACGCGTCCCTTGTCCTGATGCGAATAAAACAATGCCAGCATGCCGATCATCACCAATCCGGCCACAATCACCAGCACATACATGCCAGCACCCGCCGCAATACCTGAAGTAATCGACCAGAACAAATACAGCAGATCCATCGGATCCTTGACCGCGGTACGGTAACGCACAATCGACAACGCACCGACCATACCAAGGGAAATCACAATATTCGTACTGATGGACAACGTGACCATGCAGGTGAGCACGGACATGCCCACCAATGTGACCGCGAAACTGCGCGAATACACCACGCCCGTGTAGAAACGGCGGTACACGTAGTAGATGACGATGCCAACAATCAACGCCACCAGCAATGCCAACGCCATTTTGGGCACATTGTATTGACCGAAGGATTTCAGCACCGACTTTTTGATCATATCATTAACGCTCATAATGCTGTTCTTTCTCTCTTGCTTCCTTGATTCGTAACGTTTGATTTCGGGAAATGCCAGCCGATCATAGACTGTCTTTACAGGCTCGGCACGCTCCAGCCTTCCTGCCAGTAGCCGAATCCCCGCAAATACGAGGCTTTGTCATAACAGAGCACGTATTTCGAAGCCGATGTCAACTCCTGAGCTTTGCCTGGCAACAGATCGCGTACCATTTGTGGCAGGAATTCAGTGAATTTGACTTCCATCACCAGTTTTCCAGGCTCAAGCACGGGCAATACCGGCAGTGTGGAGTCGAAAATATCGAATCCTCCAACCGCCGCACGCACATTCATATCGAAAGTGACACGCACGGTACCAGCGTCAAGAATCCACGGTTCGCGCTCATAATCGACGATCACACGCGGACGCAACACATTGCACATGCATTCCACATAAAACTCGCGGCACAATTGATGCTCGCTGTCGCGCAAAAACTCGTAATCGCCGGCAAGAATGCGGTCGAACTGCTCATGGGTGAGCGGCGCATCCTCCTTGTAGATCCAACTGTCGCTTTTGCGTTTGCGTTCCAGTTTGATCACGCGGTCGCTGTAATCGTAGATGCGAATACGATATTTCTTGCGCAGCAGCACACCGTCGACTTTTTCCTGATATGCGGTGTTCCAATAATCGTCGAAATACAGGCTGCGAATCATATAGCCGCCGTTGCTCGCATGTTTGTCGAGACCAAGCAGCGGCGCCATACGCACGTTCAAATCGGTCTTTTGCGCGTATGAGATCAGATATTTGAGCTCATGACGGAACCGTTCCTTGGCGGTGCTCGGCGGAACGGATAATTCTTCGCAGACTCGACGTTTGACGCGCTGCAGCAGCGACGTTCCTCGATTGCCACCGTCATTGAACATTGGCATCCTCCACAATGCTGCCGCCGGCTTTCACATAGAAGCACTTGGTGCCGTAGATTTTGTTGCCGTCGGTGACGTAGTAGTCAAACGCGTCCTGAGTCTCGCCTGATGCGTTGCGCACGCTCACTTTGATGAAGTACTGGCCTTCACCGGGCATGTCCATCACGGCTTCCGGCAATACGAGGTCGCTCTGTGTGAACACTACATCCTTACCTTCGTAATCCTTGGACACGGTGACGGTATAACGCAAATCCTCATCGTTGAAATCGTAGGAGACATCCCAGTTGAGTTTGAGCTTGCCATTGGTAGGGGTAGGTGTGCCGATGTAGAACGGCATGGGCTTGTTGAACCCGGTTTGGTATGTCTGGTAATTCTGCTTGATTTCGCTGTGCAATTGGTTTGCCACCGTGTCGTATTGGCTTGATGTCAGAGGTTCATGCATGGAGTCGGGCATCTTCTGCACGTATGGCTCAACGATTGAACGATACTGCCGCACCATGGAATTGATGCGACCGGCGCTCATGTATTTGTATTCGTCGTTGATGGCTTTATCGAGCGCGGTACGGAACGACTTGGTCTGCAGGCAACGTCGTAACAGTATGTTGCCCCAATAGTTGCTGATGCCGTTCTCCCAGCTTTTGCCGTCGGAACGTTGTTTGATCTCATATTCCTTGCGCATGAGCATGCCGTCGTTGTCCCAGTCGAGCACGTAGAAGGTGTCGGAATTCGTGGGACTATACAGGTACATATTGCGGCTTTGCGTATCGATATTGCCGGTCAACAACTGGAATGCCATCCAGTACGCGAGATTTTCGGTATCGAAATATTTGCCGAGAATGTCGCTCATCGGCACTGAATAATCGTTGAGCGCGTTCAACATGGCAATCAGTTTGGTATGGTCGTTGTCGCCTTTGATTTCCAGTTTTTCTTCGAATTTCGTCTGATCGTAGTCGGGATCGTCGGCGAGTTTGATCACGTCTTCATCTCGATGGAATTCGAAATAATTGGCCTTATACAGCTGGCCGTTCTTATCAAGTCCGTGCGCTTGCAATGCGGTTTTGTTGAGCTGTTCGACCTGCGTATACAGACCGTAATCGTCAAAGGAATCCGATCCGCTGGTCTCGTCTTTCACATACAAGTGCACGAATTGCGTGCGCAGCCCCATCATCTGGTCGATGCCTTTGATGAGATCAAAGGCCATTTTGTTACGGAAACGCAGACCTTCACCCATATGCTTGTTCAATGCGATGGTACGCTGTCCACGCCACTTGCCTTTGCCGCTTTTCAACTCGATCTTGTAATTCTTCTGCTCGTTTTTACTCGATGACTGACCACGTATCTGCACGGTGGCGTTCGGCGCGCTTTCACCAAAACCAAGCTCTCCGGAAACCGGCCCTTGTTCGTCGCCGACCTGCAGCAAACCATTGACCTTGTAGCGTCCAACGCCCATTGCCGCATAGTCATCAACGGAATACTGGTTGATTTCGCTCCAGCTATGGTCGGTTCCTTCCGACGAATTACCGCGCGATACCGTCAGATACATGGTTTCCACGCCGCTGTCGTCATACACCTTGTATAACGATTCGTTGTCGCGCAAGTGTGCGCCGTCGATGCTTTGTTCAGCGCTTTTCTTGACTTGCTCATGCGTCTGCGTTGAATCCGATGATTGCGATTGTTCATTATCGTTGGGTGACGAAGTCGCACATCCGGCGCAGGAAAGCACCATCAGCATTGCCGTCAATGCCGCTATTTGCTTGACAAGCGTGGTAATGGCTTTTGTGTTGCGTCGATTCCACCATGTCATGATTTACGATTCCTCCCCGATTGCATTGTTCGCTTCTGTAATGTTCGTCCCGCACTCGCGCCGCGCGTGCCTCTTATGTTCCGTGTGATGCAGTGATTGATCGATTCGTTGTTCGCCGTGTTCAAACAGTATGCCCAGTTCGGTGAAACGTCCACGTTTCGTCTGTGCCACAATCGGCTGCTGCCCCAACACTCGGTATGGCAGATTGTCGGTGTACGAGGCGAGCCGGAACATCGCATAAATAGCGAACAGCGACGCTCCCACCAGAAAACCGAAGCCGAATAGTGTGGTAGTGAAGAACTGTCCGATCACCGCGAAAATAACCGTCGACCCGGCAAATAATGCCGATGCAGTCAACGCACCGGAATAATCGGTGAAGTACAGCAGAATCAGCATTACGGTATTGCCGACCGCATACAGCGCATATCCGACGCATAGCACACGAAAATATCCATGCATCGCATCATTGAAACCCAAAGGAAGCGCGTTCAGCACTGTTTTTTCCAACGAAATCACGGCAGCGGTCACCAGCAATTGCTTCAACGCCGTGTAATGCAATTCTCGATTGAGCACAGCGAGCATTTCGTTTTCGGCAACGGTAATGTCTTTAACCGTGCCACCATCGTTGAGCAGACTGTAATACGAACGATATGTCGGATAGAAATTCACTTCCACCGACACCACAAAATTCACCGTGGTGATCAGAATCGTTAAAAACGCAAGCATGGCGGGCACATCGTAATATGGCGCACCATAAAACAGACCCTTCACTTTGATGCCAAGCGGCCCACACCAGGTGATCACCAAATGGGCGAACAGGCCAATGGTGGTGAACAATCCGGTCAACGCCAACGGCAGAAACTGGTCAACCCACTGCAGAAACAGCCACGGATTCTCACGACTTTGCGGAAAATACCGATGCAACAGCAGCACATCCCACACCAGCATCACACCATAGCCAAGCACCACCGCAAACAACAGCGATTCCACCGGCGGCAACGCCAACGCAAGCAGCACACATGACGTAATAAACGCCACCAGCACCGCAGCAGCAAAAGAATACAGAATGCTTTTGTAATCTTTAATGGCCGTCAAATAACTCATCGCATTCCAGTTGACGACCATTTCAAGAAACAACCATAAACACAACGTGCCCTGCATCAGCGTGGCTCCAGAAAACAGCAGAAACACCGTGTACAACACCGCGCCCACTACCAACATGATGCCGGTAGACCCCCAAAACGACGGCAGAATCATCTTCTCATCGTGATCAAACAGCATATCCGCCAAAAAACGTGTGACCGGCATCGACAGAAAACTTGTCAACACCAATGAGGCAAGCAATGTGTATGTGATCATGCATACAAGCAGATCACGGTCGGGGCGCCCCACCTGCCACCAACCGCTCACGATCAGCACGCCAAACTGCAGAAGCACGCCCAGCAGCATCGGGCCTGCGCAAATCACGCCGGCATAGCCGTAGGCTCGCAGCATTGCCATCAAGCCCCTACGATGGAACAGTTTCTTCAGTTCAAATCCAATACCAGCCATATCAGCGCTCCAATCCGAACTGATCCGCGGTATCGGCATACAGCCTGCGATAATCGTCAAGCATGCGCTCATGCCGATAATAGGCATTCACACGATCGCGGCCGATCTGCCCCATGGTTTCACGCAACACGCGGCTGGAACACATGCGTTCCATCGCCCCGCTTAAGCCTTCGCGGTACATGGGAGGCACATAAAAGCCGGCAATGCCGAAATCATCGCCATCCTCGCCTTCCAAAAGCTCACGGCAACAGCCGACGTCAGTGGTCACGCATGGGCGTGCGGCTGCGAACGATTCCAACACCGACAATGGTTGGCCTTCGGAAATGCTGGTCAACACGGTGAAATCAAGCTTGCGCATGTATTCGACCACGTTCACACGGCCCGTGAATTCAAGATTGCGCACGCCCAACTGTTCTACAAGCTCATAGCATTCGTTGGCATACTCCTGATCGTCAACACCGCCGAGAATGTGCAAACGCACATTGTCAACGCGAGATGAAAGCTCATGAAACGCATGAATCAGGGTTTTCACGTCTTTGATCGGCGCCATGCGCACCACCGCACCGATATCAACCCAACCATCGTCGGGTTTCAGAGGAATATCGCAAAAACGTTCGTATTGAATGCCGTTGGGAATAACCTGGCAGGCGTCGGCGGGAGCACCCATACCTATTTGGATAAGACGGGCACGACCGAACAAACTAGTGATACGCCATGCACGCTGGTAGATCTGTTCCGAAAGCATGTAGAAGAAACGAATCCAACGCGGACGGAAAGCCGGAAGCACCCATTCGGCAGAAATAATCTCCTCTTCACGTTCGCGCGTGTAGATGCCATGTTCCGTAAGCAATACCGGCGCATGGTTGATGGAACCACCCAGACAAGCCAACAATCCGCCATATCCGGTGGAAATCGCATGATAGATTTGCGCTTCCGGCACTTCGCTGCCCATCAGGTATAACACCGGCAGCAGCATGGAGCGCACAGTATGGAAAGCGTCGGCATAGGCCACATACGGGTATTCCTCCATGCAGATTTGCGTGAACAGGTCAATGAATTCGCGGCTTTGCAGGAACGACAGCGGATGCACGCCTTTGGTGTGGAACAGGTTGAAAAGCACATCCCAGTCCGGGCTGCCAAGATTCACCAGTTCGCGCAATGACCGCAATTCCTCTTCGGTGAACGACACTTGTGCGCGTTCACCGCTCAGACGCAAGGCGTCGTCGAGGAACACCTCATGCACTTCCACCACATTGCTGGGCAAGTCATATACGAATTTGCCGCGGTCTTCGGCTTTGGCGCCGATCACCCACAATACGAACTCGTGCTCTTTCATCGCTTCGATATAACTGTGCATCCATGTGGACACGCCACCATGCACGTACGGGTAGCATCCTTCCAAAACCAGGCAGATTCTCATGCCGCTCCCCCAGTCTTGCGTTCGATATGAACCGTAGCGCTCGTGGCTTTGAGCAGATACAAGTTGCCGGTCAGCTTGGTGAGGCTTCCGCCACGGGCCCTGCCAGGCGTGCCATTGTTCGCACGGAACATGAGCCAGCCCTGATCGATGAAGTTGCCAAGATGCAAATCCCAACTATCGTCGGACGTTGCCATCGAAACCGTCAATCCTGAGAATCGTTGCACCGCCGCAGCGCATTCCGTTCCAGTCTGCATACGAATGGACGGAGCCGACTGTTCCAACCAATCCAAATAATCTTCCAATCCCTTGCGATAGGTTTCCCAACCTTCTTTCGCACCACGATCTTCATCAAGCAGATCGTCGGGATGCATGAAGTGCGTGCTCACATAGTGCATGTTCAATTCGGAAACCGCGGCAAGACGCATGTACGTGTCGCCCACCATGCCGCCGGACACGATACGTGGAGCCTCCACCACGCCATCGGCCGCAACACCGAACTCCTGTATGTACGGCAAGGAACTGTCGGAAGGCATATACGTACTGGCGATGGCGCGAATCTGCGGCACATCCTCGCCTATGATCTTTCGTCCTTCTTGGGAGAGGATATTCGACGGCGGCACGTATACCGACGATGTTGCGGCCGGCAATACGTCTTTCTGGAATGCAATCAGTTCCTGCAATGATGCCACAATGGCTTTGCGATTCGGCCATTGCACGTACGCGTATTCCTTGCCATAATCCGTATTCGGCAACACCAACGGCTGATGGTTGTACCCGTGATATCCGATTTCGCCGTTTTGCCGAAGCAGCAATCCCCCATAATACTCGAATTGTGTGTTGTCCGTCTGCCGTACCGGATCATCCTTGGTGTCATCGCCGTAATTCTCAATCATCACACCGGTGAAACGAATACCGTACCGTTCCGCAAGACGCACCAAATCCGGCCACCATACTTGAGAATAGAATTCAGAAATACTCATATTGTAGTCACGTTTGATGTATTTGCCATTGCCAGACGGTACCGGAGAGGGAAAATCATCCAAGTAGAAAGCTGCGCTGTTAATCACCGGATAGGCCATGGCAGAACCGAGCAGACTGAATGCCGAAGCGTAAAATCCTCGAAACACCTTGCCGTAAATGCCGATATTGCACATCACAGCCGTTCCTGACTCCACCGCGTTCCTCCACACCAATGGCGTTCTGCCATTGCTGCTGACCGCTTCCACCTGTGCACGATCATTCAATGCGACGCTCAGCGACGATTTGAACGGGTCACTGAATGTGTATGTCTGGCCGCCACCCAACATAAAATCTTCGGACGGTGTAATGCCTTCAGTCGCCACATATTCGTATGTGGACGATTCAATGCCGATCTGCGGGCCGATTACGTCCAAATAGCCGGTTTTTTCGGGAGTCATGGCAAACATGACGCTGCCGCCCTTTTTGGCCCATTGCATGATTTGCAGCACATGCTCGCCCAGACGGTCGAGATTAGGCATGGCCACTACTATGGTGCTGTAGTGATTCAACGCTGGAAATTCAGCGTTTTCGTCAGCCACGTCAACCGTAGTGGTAGGGACTTTCATATCAAGCAGAATCTGGTCGAGCATGGCTTCGGCATCGCTGACACCCTCCTGCGAACTGTCAACCACCAACAGATTCGTGGCTTTTTGTCCAGCGATAGCATTGGCAGCAGGAATGGCTTTGGCTTGATCCAAATACGTGATGTCGAATCGCGTGGCACCATGATGCACGCCCAGGCTTTCCACCAGCAACACCAATGCGATGGCCATGAACACAGCCCAGACCTTGACCAGACCTTGCCAGCGGAATCGCTTCCACTTGATCAACACGTCTGACAGGAATCCTCTGATCATGCGCGTTCAGCCTCCTTGGCTCCAGTCCAGAACCGCAGCGTGCGTCTTCCTTGACCACCGAGATAAATATGCTTGCTTTCAATCTGCTGAACGGTTTGACGCAACGCATCGCCATCATTGCGTGCGGCATCGAGCCGTAGACGCATCAGCCATACATCGCCTTGATCCGGCCACCATTCCATAGCGCCGTCAATAGTGTGCGCGGCATCATCAAAGAGTCCAAGATCAATCTGCATTTGCGCAAGACGGCACGCAACGTAATAATCGTCATGTTTACGAAGTCGTTCCTGCAGTACTTCGGCATATCGCTGCTTCTGCAACTGCAATGCGTATCCTTGCGCAATACCGGAATTGACATATCGTTCCAACGCATCGCAATAGCGTTCCAACATCGCTTCGGAATTTCGATGCTGCAGATAATCGTTACGGCAGCGCTGCAATGCAAGATCTTCTTTGGCGCTGATCTGCGCCATGGCGGTAGCCGCGTAATGCACGACTTCCACATCCTCATTCAGTCGGGCCTGCGACAGCACATCGATATAACGGCTGGGATTGTCGTTGAGAATGGACATCACCAGACTGCGCCGCTGACTCGAATCGTTGACGATCAGTGCCTCTTCCAACGGCACTGTATTGGCGAAATCAGCTCGTTCCTCAACCAGAATGCTTCGACGTTCCTCATCATCCACACGCATTTGTTCAAGCCCCGGAGCCGTGTGCGCGCCAGCGCGAATCAGCATGCGCGTATGCAGCATCAGCACACATAACGGCCCCCACAATGGCACCAGCAGCATGAAAGGAAGCAGCCGCCCCTCCACGCGAAGCACGCCAACGCGAGACAATACGCACAGCAGCACGCATATCATTACATGCATGGCGATAAGCAGCATCGCCATCACCGTCGCGTTCACACTGTGCCGCCTTCATGCGATGCAGAATCATTCGGCGCAACGTTCCTGCGCAGCGTTTCATCCGCTTGCGATTCAGCAGCCACTTGTTTCAAAGCCTCAGCCAGCAACGAATCTTCCTCGTGGTCTGAAACCAGCGTCACATGCAATCCAGCCTGGGTCAAACGCTTGTTGATGATCGGCAGCTCATGCTCGCTGGCCTGGTTCATGAGCACATACACATTGCCGTCCTGCAGCACACCGGCCTCATCCGTTTGGCGAATGGCTCCCATCAGGCGGCTGCCATCGTCTTGCCAAGCGTCTGCCACACGCAGCAGCAGATGATCGCCCATATGATCGTGCTTGAACTCGTTTGCAGCCAACACTTTAGGCAGAAACTCCTGGGCGTTCAAGAATTCAGTGCCGGGCACCAGCATCGTCTGCCGTGCAACATTCTCATAATCGAAGGCACGCACTATAGCGGATTCCACCAAGCCGCACATGATGGTGAACAGATTCTGGAAGTACAGGTTCATTTGGTCGGGCTGGGCTTTGGCAAGCACAATCACCACGGCCAGCTTGCCATTGGCATGCACGCCCGCCGCATACATTGGAAGGTTTTGTTCGAGATTGCGGTTTACCCACAATCCGCCATGATCCAAGGCAATGACAACGTTGGCATAATTCTCAAGCAACGTAGATTTGCTGAACAAAGATTCAGTCTGCGGGCTTGCGGCCACCAAACGCGCGAAACGACCACCATTATCGATTCGGTAAATACCGAAACTATCGCCGCCCAACGTATCTTGCATAATGTGAATGGCCGCACGATACAGCTTTTGAGGCTGCACTTCGTCCAATTCACGGGTCATCGCATACATTTTGCCGAAACTGTCACGTCTGCCGATAATCTGCCCGCGCAACATACGACGATCATCGAGCACATCGTGGTACAGGTCACGCAGGAACGCAAGTCGTTCACGCAGCAAACTGTTTTCGTCACGCATGAATCGCAGGTTTTCGCGATTGCGCATCTGTACATACCCACATACTGCGCCCGCAACGAAATACACCACAAACGTAATCCAGTTCGACGTATCGTAAAACAGTGGCGCGAATGACGCACCGTTCGACACGTACGACAACGCCATGCCGGCACATGCGAGCGCGGCCGCGAACACGCCCGCATTCAGTCCGTACATCGTGCCGACGATCACCACGAAAAACAGGCGCAAATCCACGGTTCCCAGCTGACTGTTGCCTTGTACCGCGGTGCGAAGCAGTTCCTCCAGTATGAACGTGACGCAGATTTCGAATGCGATCCATGGTTTCGAATGGTTGCGCAGAAAATCCCAGATCAGGTGCTTTTCGGACTGTTCCTGCGCACGCGCCTCTTTCCAGCGTTGCAGCACCAGGGGAAGATCCTGTTTGAGCGAATATCGCGGCGACCAGCCATAACGCAAGCGCAGCGCATGGTCGTCTGCCGGGTAATGCTGTGTCCTGTCTTCGCCAAAAGTCACCGATAATCCAGGAAATGCCGCGCTAATCACATCAGCCAAATCACCGTATGTGAAGTCAAACGCGTTGGGCACGTGGAATATTTCGCTTTCAGCGGTCCAATCGTCGAACATGCGGTAGATCAGTTTGGCAAGATCGTCGGCGCAGAGAAAGCATGTCTGCTGCTGTTCGCGTTCGCAGAATGAGATCGACCCTGCTGACGCCTGTTCGAACAGTCTGCCGAAATATGCGGTTGCCCCGTTGCGTTCGGGTGCATACAAGTATGGGCAACGAATGATTTTCGCTTCCAAACGGTAGGTGCGCGCGTAATACAGGCAGAGTTCTTCCAATGCTCGAGACATTAGGCTTTTGCTGGTATCGCTTACGTCGTCGTTTTCCGGATAAGTGAATTCGGATTCGGGGCCGCTGACCATCAGCATTTGCGTTTGCCTGTTGCGAATGGCATGCAGAAGTCTTCGCAATGCTCCCAGATCGCCGTCTCTGTCGCTGCGTGGGGTCAGATTTTCGGAAAAGAATACGATGCGATCAAATTCGTATGTGGTAAGGGCTTCGGCAAGGGCGTTGGCGTCAGACATGTTGACGATTCTGAGACGGTCATTGCCGTCTACGGTGCCTTCGCGTTCCGCTATCACCACATGGTCTCGGGGAAAGGCATGCTGAATCCACTGTTTGGTAATGAAATCGGTATTACCGACCAAAAGCACTTCCATGCTACCGCCCCAGTGAATATTCCCTTAACGGGGTTATGGCATAGCTCTGCCCACAAACCCTCCATTGTTCCTGTCTTATGGTATTCCAGTGTAATCCGCCAACAGACAAACTCACCCTTCAACGGGGGTTTCTTAGTCATTTCTAAGTAAAGCATAAGATGACACACCCGTACGGGGCATTGACACGCCCACATCACGAATTCAGCAAGACTTGAGATTGAGAGAGCCATGACCGAAGAGTCTGCCCCTTCAAAAAGTCATGGCCTCTCTGCAGTCGGTCCGCCGTAATTTTGGTTCCTATATGACTAAAAAGTGACGAAAAACAAAAAACCTCGGAGATTTCCGAGGTTTAAAGCCATGGTGGCTCCGAGCGGCATCGATCCGCTGACCTAACGATTTTCAGTCGTTCGCTCTACCAACTGAGCTACAGAGCCATGAACAGGAACCTGTTCGAGCGACCCCGGCCGGACTTGAACCGGTGACCTCCGCCGTGACAGGGCGGCGCTCT
>OFMI01000709.1_pt1 | contig 25590 bp, 13 predicted proteins | sample 1541741 | NCBI WGS metagenome assembly OFMI01 (sample SAMN04209219, study PRJEB22552) | human gut metagenome | biome: gut; material: feces | host: Homo sapiens | place: USA: Oklahoma | reverse complement strand
TACTTCTTTCCGGAAATTCTAATATTACTGCCGGAGGAGATGGCATCGTAGCCTCTGGAGGCGGCACTGTGGAAGCAGCAGGTATAACCAATGTGACGGCAGGAGCCGGCGGTAAAGCTGTTCGTGCGGGCGGCGGATCTTCAGTAAGTCTTCAGAATGGCAAACTGAAAGGAGATGTGGAAGCCGATAACGGTACAGTTTCCCTCCACGGTGCGGAAACAGAAGGTAATGCCACTGCAGCGGCGGGCGGCAGTATCAATCTGACCGGCGGCAGCGTGGCAGGGCAGGTGACGGCCAAAGATGGAAACAGCCAGGCCATCATTAAGAATGCCACGGTGAAGGATCTTATCGGATCCCATGGCGGTACGGCATCTATAACCGGCGGCATAGTCACCGGAACCGTATCAGCTGATGACGGCACTGTTAAAGCGGAGAGTACAAAAGTAAATGAATCCGTTAATGCTAAAAACGGCGGTACCGTGGAATTAAAACAAGGCAGTGCAGGCCGTCTTGCGTCAGAGGGCGGACGGATTACTGCAAACGGGACAGCCGTGAAAGGCGATGCTTCTGCTAATGCGGGCGGAACGGTGGAAATGACCGGCGGCAGCGTAGGCGGCAACACCACGGCGGATAACGGAACGATTGAAACAGAAAATACGGATGTTGCAAATGGCGCATCCGCGCTCAACGGCGGAAAACTTAAACTGAGAAACGGAACCGTTTCCGGCGGGATCAAAACGGATGCCGCGTCTGCATCTGATGTTGTTATGGATCGGGTCGGGGCGTCCTTGCAAGGCGATGTATCCGGTGAAGGCAAGACGAACGTAACTCTTTCTAATGGCGGAAACTGGAAAGGAAACAGCGCCGGCAGCGGAGAAACGAAAGTTAAAGTAGGAAGCGGCGGTACCTGGACAGGTGCCAGCATGAACGGTGATACGGATGTCGATCTGGAAGGCAAATGGAAACAGACCAACAATAGTAAGGTTCGCAAGCTTATTTCCAACAACGGCGTTCTTGATAAGACGGCTCCGGAAAGCGGAAATACGGATATAGGGCAGCTTAGTGGCAGCTTATCTCTCATTTATGCCCATGACAAAACGAATCCGACAAAGGTACTTGGCGGCGGCACTTTCATTGCGGCAGCCGATGCCGGTTCCACGGTGGATATGATTACCGATAATGCCGGACTGGATACAAACTCGAAAAAGGCAGCTGACAAAAACAGGGTCAGCGAAGCACTGAATGCATTGGCAGGCAAGCTGCAGTATACCGGATATCAAAATGGAGAAAGAAATCTGAAAGGTAAATTGAGAATTGCTGAAGGACTGACATCCAGCAGCGCCGGTCTGAAAACTGAAGCATTGAGCTTTAAGAGAGATGGACAGGGATACTTTGATTACACACCTGCCAAGCCGGATAAGCCGGAAATTGAAACCGGGGATTACGAAACTTCTATCATGAGCAGTACCAGAAGCGCTCTGACCTCCTCTATCCTTGTGTGGCGGAATGATATGAATGATATGTATAAGCGCATGGGAGATCTCAGAATTGGTGCGGAAAGTGGTTTGTGGGCAAGAGCCTACGGCGGCCGGATTAGTTATGACGCCAACAATGCGTATATGAAGGACAGCTACTGGGCGGCCCAGGTGGGGATGGATAAACGTCTGGCATCAGGCTGGCATGTAGGCGGCGCTTTCGGATACACTGACGGCAGCGCAACATACAGATATGGTGGAAAAGGCGATCCGAAACTGTACACATTGGCGGCCTACGCAACCCGAGTGTCGGAAGACGGACAGTATGTGGATGTCATTGCGAAAGCAGGAAAACTTTCCAATAAGTTCACTGCCTACAACAAATATAGTGCACCGGTGCTCAGGAATTATGTAGAAGGCAAGTATGATACATACGGATATGGCATCAGTGCTGAGTATGGCAAAAAGATTCGTATGGGCAAAGGCTTTATAACGCCGCAGGCGGAACTGACATGGAGCCGTCTGTCATCGGACAGCTTTGATGCAGCGGCGCCTACCGGTGAAAGCATGCGTGTCAGCCAGTCATCAGTCAACAGTTTAGTCGGACGCCTGGGTGTAGTTGCCGGAGTAGAAAGTGACAAAGGCAATTTCTATGCTAAGGTAAATCTGTTCCACGAATTTGACGGAGACGGCCATATCCTGTTCACTGAACCCGGAAAGACAGGCAAGCGCTCCTCGTTCAGCCTTAAGGATACCTGGGTGGAAATTGCACTGGGCGGCAACTACTATTTGAGCCCGAGAAGCATGATTTATGCAGATTTCACCAAGAGCTTTGGCGGAGATTACAAGGTAGATTGGAGAATCAATGCGGGAATCCGCTTCAGCTTCTGAGCATGATGTCAACTTCCAAAAGGGGAATGAAACAAGATTTTGTCATGAGAACTGAATAATAAGAAGAAAAAATAAAGGACTGCTTTCCTGGGGACAGGACGGCAGTCTTTTATACTTGGGAGATAATTAGATAAGTATGCGAAACAGAGTAAGTTAACATTGTATTTGAAAAGGATTTATAAAAAATAATTAAAATTACCAATTGGAATATCATTTATTGTTGATATGTGAAAAGTAATATAGTATAATTTACAAGATGAAATTAGATAATCATTTGAAATTATGAGATACAAATAGCTGTTTCTTAATAAATAATGGTTATCCAATAATTTAATACTATATGAGGACAAAAGCTGAAGAGCTCATGTGGGGAATCCGGTGAGACTCCGGAACTGGCCCGCAACTGTATGGGGAATTGTGTCATAGTAAGTCTTTCACGGAGATATGACAGAATGAGGAACTAAGTCAGGGTGCCACTTTGTTTTCTGATTTTCTAATGACTTGCGAGGCATAAGGTTAGATGCATAAGGAAGCCGGATATGGGAAATCCGGTTCAGATTTAGAATTATGAAATCTGTGCATCTTTTTATTGTCTCGTTTTTTGTTGCGTTTAATGGAGTGGATGAAAGGGAGTGCCGGGCATGGATAATTTGAAATACTTTTTGGAGTGAATCCGGTTCATGTGACACGGGTTTCATGACCGCGGTAAGCGGTTCAGATCCGGATGGGTATGTTTTAGAAGAGGATGAATTGCCTGCTATCGGGCAAGGCCGGGATGCTAATCGAGTATCCGGCGGAGAGTTTATGTTTGAAAAATAGGGAGGAATTATGAAACGGAATAAGGTAAGTAAATTACAGATGAGGCGGCTGGCTGCCGGTGTTACAATTGCGCTGCTGGCGGGTACATGCCAGGTGATGGCAGATCAGTCTACAAATCCGATCAGTGAAAGTGAAGTATTTACTGCAGACCGTCTGGCACAGGTTGTTAATAAAAATAACATGCCTAAAGAAAGATTCAAGTCCGTCGCAGCAGGTATTTTAGGATATACGCATGATAAGGCCTCAATTAAGACAATTAATATTGATATGGCGGGTCATGACCTGACGCTCGACTTGACGAAAGTTGCTGATTTGGGGACCGATTATTCTGCATACGGGATCAAGGCGAATAATAAGACAACTATCGTGGTTGACAGCAATAAAACCAATCCGGGGAAAAACGGTACGATTACCATCAAAGCGAAAACGCTGTGGTCGCCCTCAGGAGACAGCGGCAGCAAGTATACTGCTGCACATGGTATCGCAGTGGGTAATTTTAGCCAGAGATTTAATAAAAAAGTAAGTGAAGACCTGGTGAAGACGACGATCAATGCTGATGTAGTGATTGAAGAATTGCGCGGCGGTTCTATCAAAACGACAGGCATTTCGTCTATGGACTGTTCTGATTTAGCGATTAATGGAAGATTCACAATCAAGCCGGGCGCAATTAGCCTTATGCAATGGAATCGGGGCGATCAGTCAAAAACTTATGGCATATATATGATTGGAAGCAATAATACTATTTCTATTGCTTCAGCGGATATTGATGATTCAAAGAATGGGTCACTTTCTGACCTGATTAAAACGGACGAATCGCTTTGGGGCGGCAAAACAGAGAAGAATGTTCTTCGTATTGGCGGCGGTACGCTCAAAGTCAAAGAGAATCAGAAAGAACGGTATCTTATCAGCGCCGCGAAAGGATTCCGGACATTTATCAATGTGAATCAGGATGGAAGCGCAATCGGAATATCAAAAGCGGATTTGCAGGGGACGATTCGCATGGATGCTGGGTCAGAAGCTTATGTTGGTCTTACTGCCGGATCGAAATGGGTCGGCGGAACACAGGCAGATATAAAAGGAAAGGTGAATCTTTTTCTTTCAGAAGGTGGTGAATGGAACACGCTGAATGCGGGACAGGGCAGCCGTGTAACCAGGTTTGCCGGTGATGCAAAAGGCGGTGCAATTTATCAAAAAGATGCGGGACAGCTTGTAATTGAAAATTACAGCGGCGCGGGAAAAATCTATTACGCCCACGAGAATGCAGGCATGGCGGCGGAAGACTACAAGGCGGGAGACACCCATATCGGATCCGCGGCAGAAGGATCACGCATTACAGTAGTTACAGATAATAAAGGAATTGTTGATACAGATAAAGACCAGGTGTATAAGGCTTTAAATGCTTTGGCGGGAAAACTGTATTACGATGCTTATAAAAACGGAGAAAAGAAGCTGGCGGGACAGGCAGAGATAGCCGAAGGACTGACGGCGTCATCTAAAACATTACAAATGAGAGACCTGCTGTTCAAAAAAGAAAACGGACAGGGGTATGTAGAAGATAAACCCGTGCCGCCGGCAAATCTGGATGTAAGTGAACAGATTGTTGAAGATGGTCTGGGATCGGGGAATATGTATTGGATGAATAACGGGTATAAAGATGGTGAGGATGATGATCATCGTTATGTCCTGAAGTCCGATACCACGATCAAGGTTGATTTATCAAATCCCAAGACTCTGACATACGGGGGAAATCAAGGTGCCAATGTAGCAAATATCATATGGGGAGATCCGGATTATACAGCGGATGGCTTTATTGATATGAATGGACATAAGCTGACCTTGGTTTCTGAGGCAAATCATTTAAGGCATTATGCGTCGGGAATTTTGTCACATGGCGGTGATCTGGAAATAAAGAACGCGGCAGGTATAGATATTGACATACATGGCGATAAAAATGCAAAGAGCGGTATTTATGTCTGGGGACAGGGCAGAAATGGAGCGAGCCTCACTATATCTAATGATAATCAAGCGGAACATGCTGTGAAGATACGTAATACGGCAGCGGAAAAAGACGCAGCTATACTTGTGGACGGCAGGAGTGTAAAGGATGGCGGAAGCGCAAAGCTTGTTATAAAAGGTTTGGTAGATGTTGAGAATGATGATGTCAGCGTAATTCAGGCAAATAAGGGCGATGTGTCAATCGGCGGCGGGAAAATAATAGCCAAAGGGGATAAGGCGTCCAGTTTGAAGATAAATAATGACGGTAAAATCCAGATCAACGGCAATTTGTCGGACAGAAATGTTCTTACGGCAGGAGCAGTCAAACATGATGTACAGATAGAAGGGAATGTACTTGCTCAGAAAGGAAGATTGGGACTGGTTCTGAATACGGACGGGTCCTACATAAAAGGGTTGATAGGAACAGATGCCGGAACAGCTGGTCAAACGTACATGATGCTTTCTGACGGAGCCTCCTGGTACCATGAAGGAAAAGGAGCCCGGACAGACGGCATTAAAGAAAGTAAAATCAAAAACCTTGAGGCTGATGGCGGCAACATTTACCAGAAAAATGAGAAACCGATAACCATTGAGAACTACAAGGGAAATATGAAACTGTTCTATAAGCATGAGAATGCGGGAACGAAGGCAGCCGACTATAAGGCGGGAAACACCTATATCGGATCCGCAGCAGAAGGGTCACACATTACAGTGGTCACGGACAGGAGCAATATCAATACGGACAATGAAGACCAGGTATATGAAGTACTGAATGCTCTGGCGGGAAAACTGTATTACGATGCCTACAAGACCGGAGAAGAAAAACTGACCGGACAGGCGACAATAGCCGAAGGACTGACCTCATCATCCCAGACAGTGAAAATGAAAGACATGCTCTTCAAGAAAGAAAACGGACAGGGATATGTGCAGGGAAAACCCACGCCGCCGCCACTGGTTAATCCGGTACGCCATCAAATCGTGGAAGCGAACTATTTTGCTGAAGAAGCGCGGGATTTCTGGTCTAAAGCGGGAGTTTATGACGGAAAAGGCCACTATAAATTTGATCATGACTTGTCACTGGTAACCCATGCGGAAGATGATCCTGTAACAACGGTAAACGATAATAAGTTCGGAAATATCTACTGGAATGGTGATGTGGTCGGGGATATCGACATGACCGGGCACCGGCTGGAACTGAAATCCATTACGGAGCGCCTGCCGAAGAAAAACCCCAATGCAATTACCGTCTACAGCGGTACATTAACAATCAAGAATGTCAACGGAATGTACATCGAATCCGATCCGAAGGGAAGCCTTTATGGACGAGGAATCCTGGTAGCAGGGGTACGTGGTGACGAAAGATGGAAAAGCGGAAGCGGCCATGCAAAGTTAATCATAGAAAATGATGATGATCCGGCACATGCAGTAAAAATCCGTGTAAAAGACACGGGGGAAGATTTCGGTGCTATTGAAGCGCAGAAACATAATGGAAGTGCGCTCGTAGACATTAAAGGACTTGTGGATATTGACTCCAAGATGTGGAGAGCTGTTGAGTCTCACGGAGCAAAAGTATCTATTGGAGGAGGAACGATCAGAGGAACAGATGTCGCATCCTTGGCTGCTTATACAGGCGGCTCGATACTCGTCAATGCAAAGCTGAATGATGAGAATAAGGTAGAAGCTACTTCTGCGGCCCGTCCGGTAAAGATTACCGGGGATGTCAGTGCTGAAAGCGGCGGTCATGTCATGCTGGGACTGAACAATAAAGACTCCTTCTTGAAGGGTCTGGTAACCACGGATATATCGGGAATTAATCCGGATACGCAAAAATGGGGAAAGATACCCGGAAAAGTATCTATGGTGCTGGCAAATGGAGCAGTCTGGGAACACAAGCAGGTAGGAGTAGGATACTATCACAAGAAAGGCGCAGATTTCAACTACAAGAATCGCGGTAAGGGAGAATCTATTGACAGCCATGTAACAAGCCTGCGCGCGGACAAAGGCATACTGCTGCAGAATGATCCGCATAAACTGACCATCGATAAATACGAAGGGAACATGAAGCTGGTCTATGAACATGAGAACGCGGGAACAAAGGCGGAAGACTACAAGACGGGAGACGTACACATAAAAGAAGCTGCTGAAAACGCATCAATAACGATGGTGACGGACAACAGCGGAATTACGATGACTGACGATAAACAAGTGTACGATGCATTGAATAGCCTGGCAGGAAAACTGTACTATGAAGCATATGCAAAGGGAGAAAAGAACCTGAAAGGGCGTGCAACGATAGCGGAAGGCCTGACCGCATCATCCGCGACGTTGAAAATGGCAGACATGGATTTCCGTGAAGCAAATGGACAAGGATATGTGAAAGAAACCAACCCGAATCCGAACCCGAATCCGAATCCGAATCCCAACCCGAATCCGAACCCGAATCCGAATCCGAATCCCAAGCCTCCCATTATCTACGGAGATAAAGAAACCAAGATGATGAGAGGGAGCAAGACAGCGATGGTATCCTCTATCCTTCTGTGGAGAACGAATAACAATGACCTTGAGAGACGGATGGGAGATATAAGGCTGGGGAAAGAAGAAAACGGCATCTGGGCCAGATACCTGGGCGGGAAGAACGAACTGGATAAAAAGAACGCCAGCTTCAAACAGACCTACAACATAGCCCAGGTAGGCTACGACAAGAAAAAAGGAAACTGGACAATCGGCGCAGCTCTGGACTACGGAACAGGAAAAGACACCTATGCCAATGGAACAGGGAAAGAAAAACTGGCAAGTTTGGCATTGTACGGAGCCATGCAGAAAGAAGACGGACAGTACCTTGACATCATCCTTAGAGGAAGCCGGGTGAAGAACGACTACACCGTATACAACGAAATGAACCACCGCCTGGACGGGAAGTACAGGACAAACGGCCTGTCGCTGAGCATGGAATACGGGAAGCGGATGAAGAAAGAAAATGGCTTCTACATAGACCCGAGCATTGAACTCACCGCAGGGCACTTAGGAGGAAAAGACTATGACGCCGTAAGCGACTATGCAGGGGGGAAGAAAATGCACATCCACCAGGACGGAATAAACAGCGTGATAGGGAGAATCGGACTGGGGATAGGAAAAGAGACAGAAAGAAGCAACCTGTTTGCGAAGATAGCGCTGGCCCATGAATTCGGAGGAAAAGTGAAGAGCATCTTCAGTGCGGAAAACGAACCGACGAGCGGGACAGAAGTAGACCTGAAAGACAGCTGGGTAGACGTAGAAGTAGGAGGAAGCTGGCTGGTGAACAGGAACACCTATCTGTACGGAACCTACACGAGAAACTTCGGGGCTGATGTTTCCAGCAAGTGGAGAATAGACGCAGGCATCCGCTTCAGCTTCTGATATGGACAGAATAATCTTTTGTAAATAGACAGGAAAGCAAAATAATATCAATATTAGGAAAACAGAAGGCCTGCCGGTTTGTTATCGGCAGACCTCCTCTCTGTTTATAAAAGATGATATGGAATGTGTTTTGTCGGAATTGTGTTGCCAATCATGAAAGCGGTTTTGTGTTTTCGATTATATGAATGATCTGCTGTAAGTATGTTATGCATGTTTATGTTTTATTTTCAGTATGTACAGAAAAGAGGAGAAATAATGAGATCCAGAATAAGTAAAACTTGGCCGTGTCATTTAAAGAGAGCAGTGCTCCTGAGTCTCTTGTCGGGATTGTTTATCTTGCCTTCCCAGATAAATGCGGAAACATCGGGCGAAGAATATAAGAATCATCAGATTGCTGAAGCCGATTGGAATGGTGCGAAAGCAGAGCAGGATTTTTGGTCAGGAAAAGGCATCCGAAACGGTTCTGATTATACATTTAATAAAAATACCATTATATCAACCGAATTGAGCAAGGGAAATCTTGTTTTTCATAAGACAGATCCGGGTATCATGGATCAACTTTATGCTTTTGGCGCTTTGGTCTGGGGAAGCAGCAAAACCGGAACTGTCAACATGAATGGGCATGATTTGTCCCTGCGTGCAGGGAAAGGTGATTTACATAGAATCGGAGGATCTTTCCAATGGGGTGGCAGAGGATCCGCCGGGTTATTTGTGCGCAGCGGCAATCTGACGATGAAAAATCTGGGAAGTTTATCTGTCAGCGGTGTTGATTATGGCATATACTTGTTTGCGGAACGGTCTGATGATGAAGCAGCTAATTCCAATTTATGGATTAGAAATGGAGGAAGTGCTGACCGTGCGGTTAAGATACGGTCTGAGGGGAAAGGAATCTATCTTCAAAGCACTCCCGGAGCGGCTCGTCTTACCGTAGACGGAGACGTCGATATAGAAGCGCCTTCCGGCATAGTTGTTGATAGGGGTGAGGCGGCTGTCGGCGGAGGGAAAATTGACTCCAAAGGCGAAGCAGCGGTTTCTGTCAATGCTAAGAGTAAATTTTACATGAACGCAGGTGTGGACACTGAAGGGAATGTTACGGTATCCCATTCCGAAAGAAATGTACAAATTCTGGGGGACATACGATCAAAACAGAATTCGAGTGTTTTTATCGGGCTTGGAAATTCTCAATCTGTATTGAAAGGGTTATTTACAACAGATTTGCACACATGGCCGTATAACGAGTGGGTGCTGACAGGAAGCGGAGGATTTCTTGCATTAAAAAACGGCGCGACATGGGAGCATGAAAAATATGGAACCGGCAGAGATAAAAACGGGAGAATAGATGTCGGAGACAGTCATTTGACGCGTTTAAATGCCGATGGCGGGGTTATTATTCAGAAAGATAAGCGTAAGATACAAATAGATGATTTCCGCGGAAATGCGAAACTGATATATGATCATCAGAATGACGGAACAAAAATCGAAGATTATACCGCCGGAGATTTTGTTGTTGACAAAGCAGGACAGAATTCTTTTCTGACCGTTATTACGAATAACAATGGTCTGGATATGGGAAATAAGGAAAAAGTTTCCCAGGCACTGAATTCTCTTGCGGGAAAGGTATATTATTCCAGCTATGTTACGGATGAGCGTAATCTGAAAGGGAAAGCGGTCATAGCAGAAGGATTAACGGCTTCATCAGCGGAACTCGGATTTGGAAATATTACCTTTACTAAGGAGAAGGGACAGGGCACTGTAAAAAGTGAAGATGTAAAAATTACCGCCCAGCCGCCGGCCGAATTGAGTCCGATTACAGGGGATGCAGGCAAAGATAAGTACTATGCGGAAAAGAAAATACGCCAGGCAGACGGAACCTATCTCTTCAAAGAAGACGCCGCCCTGCAGATGACCGACGGACAACCGATGGTCAGAAGTGAAAAGCCGGTAGTCATTAAAGCGGAAGGGAAGAGACTGGCATTTACCTCTGCCGGAGATCAGAACGGTACCGTTTCCACCGTGCAGCAGAGTTCTAAAGACAGTCTCAGCATAACGGCCAAAGAATTGGTGGTGAAAGCGGGAAATAAGAGAGGCCGTTCCGAAGGTATCCACCTTCAAAACGGAAACAAACAGAATGCTTATAAAACAGACATCACCGGAGACGTAACCATACAGTCAAAAGGCAAAGGCTATGCATTAGGTGCCTATGTGGCAGGAAATTCCAGCCTGGATATCCATGGGAACATGACCATTAAAGAAGAAGGCGGAACATGGGGCGTAGAGAATACAGCCAATCCGGGAGGCGCCTATGCCCATTACAGCACAGCCGGACTCTATGCGGGATCCAATTATGCCATCCAAAAAGGAGGCCGTATCACCGTTGACGGCGATGTGGACCTGAAAGTAAAAGGAACAGGCATCCTGGCCAATGGAGGCGGCTCAACCGTCGTGGTCAAAGGAGGCGGCACCGTTTCCATCGAGAACAATGATGATGCAGCGCACTATGCACTGGCGGCGGAAAGCGGAAAAATAGATTTCAATGTAGATGAAGACGAAATAGAAGCAGGGACAAAGAAAGTAACCATTGAAGGGAATGTAGGAGTCCTTAACGGAGCCGTAAATCCGTCCGAACCGCAGAAATACAGCCAGATATACCTCGGGCTGGGGACAGGAGATTCCCTGTGGAGAGGTCTGGCCGTTGACACCCACACCAAACAGAACAATGCGGACGGATTCGAAGGACAACTGAGCCTGTTTATGAAAAACGGTGCGACTTGGATCAATGAAGCCTATGGAATGACACCGGAAGGATTCAAAGGAAGCAAAGTATACTACCTCCAGGGAGGGAAGAGCAAAGAAGAAGCAGGAGTTATATTCCAGAAAGACGAAAACCCGATCCGTATCGAGAACTATGCGGGGAACATGAAACTGATCTATGCGCATGAGAATGCAGGAACAAAGGCAGAAGACTACAAGGCAGGAGACACCCATATCGCCAATGCGACTGAAAACTCATGGATCACCATGGTCACAGACAGAAACAACATCAATACGGATAATGAAGACCAGGTATATGAAGTACTGAATACCCTGGCGGGGAAACTTTATTATGAAGCATATACAAGAGACGAGAAAGATCTGAGAGGGGAAGCGGCGATAGCCGAAGGACTGACGGCGTCATCTAAAACATTACAAATGAGAGACCTGCTGTTCAAAAAAGAAAACGGACAGGGGTATGTAGAAGATAAACCCGTGCCGCCGGCAAATCTGGATGTAAGTGAACAGATTGTTGAAGATGGTCTGGGATCGGGGAATATGTATTGGATGAATAACGGGTATAAAGATGGTGAGGATGATGATCATCGTTATGTCCTGAAGTCCGATACCACGATCAAGGTTGATTTATCAAATCCCAAGACTCTGACATACGGGGGAAATCAAGGTGCCAATGTAGCAAATATCATATGGGGAGATCCGGATTATACAGCGGATGGCTTTATTGATATGAATGGACATAAGCTGACCTTGGTTTCTGAGGCAAATCATTTAAGGCATTATGCGTCGGGAATTTTGTCACATGGCGGTGATCTGGAAATAAAGAACGCGGCAGGTATAGATATTGACATACATGGCGATAAAAATGCAAAGAGCGGTATTTATGTCTGGGGACAGGGCAGAAATGGAGCGAGCCTCACTATATCTAATGATAATCAAGCGGAACATGCTGTGAAGATACGTAATACGGCAGCGGAAAAAGACGCAGCTATACTTGTGGACGGCAGGAGTGTAAAGGATGGCGGAAGCGCAAAGCTTGTTATAAAAGGTTTGGTAGATGTTGAGAATGATGATGTCAGCGTAATTCAGGCAAATAAGGGCGATGTGTCAATCGGCGGCGGGAAAATAATAGCCAAAGGGGATAAGGCGTCCAGTTTGAAGATAAATAATGACGGTAAAATCCAGATCAACGGCAATTTGTCGGACAGAAATGTTCTTACGGCAGGAGCAGTCAAACATGATGTACAGATAGAAGGGAATGTACTTGCTCAGAAAGGAAGATTGGGACTGGTTCTGAATACGGACGGGTCCTACATAAAAGGGTTGATAGGAACAGATGCCGGAACAGCTGGTCAAACGTACATGATGCTTTCTGACGGAGCCTCCTGGTACCATGAAGGAAAAGGAGCCCGGACAGACGGCATTAAAGAAAGTAAAATCAAAAACCTTGAGGCTGATGGCGGCAACATTTACCAGAAAAATGAGAAACCGATAACCATTGAGAACTACAAGGGAAATATGAAACTGTTCTATAAGCATGAGAATGCGGGAACGAAGGCAGCCGACTATAAGGCGGGAAACACCTATATCGGATCCGCAGCAGAAGGGTCACACATTACAGTGGTCACGGACAGGAGCAATATCAATACGGACAATGAAGACCAGGTATATGAAGTACTGAATGCTCTGGCGGGAAAACTGTATTACGATGCCTACAAGACCGGAGAAGAAAAACTGACCGGACAGGCGACAATAGCCGAAGGACTGACCTCATCATCCCAGACAGTGAAAATGAAAGACATGCTCTTCAAGAAAGAAAACGGACAGGGATATGTGCAGGGAAAACCCACGCCGCCGCCACTGGTTAATCCGGTACGCCATCAAATCGTGGAAGCGAACTATTTTGCTGAAGAAGCGCGGGATTTCTGGTCTAAAGCGGGAGTTTATGACGGAAAAGGCCACTATAAATTTGATCATGACTTGTCACTGGTAACCCATGCGGAAGATGATCCTGTAACAACGGTAAACGATAATAAGTTCGGAAATATCTACTGGAATGGTGATGTGGTCGGGGATATCGACATGACCGGGCACCGGCTGGAACTGAAATCCATTACGGAGCGCCTGCCGAAGAAAAACCCCAATGCAATTACCGTCTACAGCGGTACATTAACAATCAAGAATGTCAACGGAATGTACATCGAATCCGATCCGAAGGGAAGCCTTTATGGACGAGGAATCCTGGTAGCAGGGGTACGTGGTGACGAAAGATGGAAAAGCGGAAGCGGCCATGCAAAGTTAATCATAGAAAATGATGATGATCCGGCACATGCAGTAAAAATCCGTGTAAAAGACACGGGGGAAGATTTCGGTGCTATTGAAGCGCAGAAACATAATGGAAGTGCGCTCGTAGACATTAAAGGACTTGTGGATATTGACTCCAAGATGTGGAGAGCTGTTGAGTCTCACGGAGCAAAAGTATCTATTGGAGGAGGAACGATCAGAGGAACAGATGTCGCATCCTTGGCTGCTTATACAGGCGGCTCGATACTCGTCAATGCAAAGCTGAATGATGAGAATAAGGTAGAAGCTACTTCTGCGGCCCGTCCGGTAAAGATTACCGGGGATGTCAGTGCTGAAAGCGGCGGTCATGTCATGCTGGGACTGAACAATAAAGACTCCTTCTTGAAGGGTCTGGTAACCACGGATATATCGGGAATTAATCCGGATACGCAAAAATGGGGAAAGATACCCGGAAAAGTATCTATGGTGCTGGCAAATGGAGCAGTCTGGGAACACAAGCAGGTAGGAGTAGGATACTATCACAAGAAAGGCGCAGATTTCAACTACAAGAATCGCGGTAAGGGAGAATCTATTGACAGCCATGTAACAAGCCTGCGCGCGGACAAAGGCATACTGCTGCAGAATGATCCGCATAAACTGACCATCGATAAATACGAAGGGAACATGAAGCTGGTCTATGAACATGAGAACGCGGGAACAAAGGCGGAAGACTACAAGACGGGAGACGTACACATAAAAGAAGCTGCTGAAAACGCATCAATAACGATGGTGACGGACAACAGCGGAATTACGATGACTGACGATAAACAAGTGTACGATGCATTGAATAGCCTGGCAGGAAAACTGTACTATGAAGCATATGCAAAGGGAGAAAAGAACCTGAAAGGGCGTGCAACGATAGCGGAAGGCCTGACCGCATCATCCGCGACGTTGAAAATGGCAGACATGGATTTCCGTGAAGCAAATGGACAAGGATATGTGAAAGAAACCAACCCGAATCCGAACCCGAATCCGAATCCGAATCCCAACCCGAATCCGAACCCGAATCCGAATCCGAATCCCAAGCCTCCCATTATCTACGGAGATAAAGAAACCAAGATGATGAGAGGGAGCAAGACAGCGATGGTATCCTCTATCCTTCTGTGGAGAACGAATAACAATGACCTTGAGAGACGGATGGGAGATATAAGGCTGGGGAAAGAAGAAAACGGCATCTGGGCCAGATACCTGGGCGGGAAGAACGAACTGGATAAAAAGAACGCCAGCTTCAAACAGACCTACAACATAGCCCAGGTAGGCTACGACAAGAAAAAAGGAAACTGGACAATCGGCGCAGCTCTGGACTACGGAACAGGAAAAGACACCTATGCCAATGGAACAGGGAAAGAAAAACTGGCAAGTTTGGCATTGTACGGAGCCATGCAGAAAGAAGACGGACAGTACCTTGACATCATCCTTAGAGGAAGCCGGGTGAAGAACGACTACACCGTATACAACGAAATGAACCACCGCCTGGACGGGAAGTACAGGACAAACGGCCTGTCGCTGAGCATGGAATACGGGAAGCGGATGAAGAAAGAAAATGGCTTCTACATAGACCCGAGCATTGAACTCACCGCAGGGCACTTAGGAGGAAAAGACTATGACGCCGTAAGCGACTATGCAGGGGGGAAGAAAATGCACATCCACCAGGACGGAATAAACAGCGTGATAGGGAGAATCGGACTGGGGATAGGAAAAGAGACAGAAAGAAGCAACCTGTTTGCGAAGATAGCGCTGGCCCATGAATTCGGAGGAAAAGTGAAGAGCATCTTCAGTGCGGAAAACGAACCGACGAGCGGGACAGAAGTAGACCTGAAAGACAGCTGGGTAGACGTAGAAGTAGGAGGAAGCTGGCTGGTGAACAGGAACACCTATCTGTACGGAACCTACACGAGAAACTTCGGGGCTGATGTTTCCAGCAAGTGGAGAATAGACGCAGGCATCCGTTTCAGCTTCTGAGCATGATGGCAACTTTCAAAAGGGGAATGAAACAAGATTTTGCCATGAGAACTGAATAATAAGAAACGAAAGGACTGCTTTCCTGGGTATGGGAAGGCAGTTCTTCATCTGTTGTTATTTGGTTGAAATAGGGTGAACAAGAACTGTAAAGAAAGGGGGCGGCATTTTTAGCCTGTTCAATCAGGTTGATTTGCAATACTGCAGATATGGCAATTTGAAAATAATGAAAATGAAATTACCATAAAACAAGAAAATACATAAAAATAATTTGCAAATAATATACATTTCATGATAATATAATAGTACCTGAACAGTCTTTGTTTAGAATAATTTCAGAGAGAAGACAAAGTCGAAAGGCTTGTGTGGAGAATCCGGTGAGAATCCGGAACTGTTTTACAGCCGTGAAGGGTGAGAAGCCCCAGTCGGATACCGCTTGTTTTCAATTTTCTAATGACCTGCAGGATAGGGGGCAGTAGATACTTGTACATTCGGTAACTTCTGGCTTATCCCGCAGATTTTTATTTATCCTAAATGCCGGCAGGATGGTAAATAATCAGCAAGTGTATTTAAAAATTGGAGAGATCATTCATGATCAAGCTGAAGGATGAGATTAAACGGGTGGAAGCGGTAAAAGGCAATGTAATTCCTGTCAGCAAACAGTTGTATCTGAACCTGCTGAAAGAAATTAAATTATTGCGTTTTAAAGCCCATGTGGCAAGTGACTGGAATCTTCCTTTGAAAGAAAAAGAGAAAGTGTACAGGGATATCACAGAATTATTGTTTGAGTTCTGGCGTGACCAGAGAAACGGAGCGTACAAAATGGCAGAGAATAAGGACAAGGTAAAAGCGGAAACGGCGGCACCGGAAGTAAAGGTGGGGCTTGAAAAGGTAGCCTTGTTTAAAAAGCACCTGGAAGAAGCGAAAATCAGTGGATTCGGGATTCAGGATTTTAAGGACGAGGTGCATTCTCAGGCTTTCCGCAGCAATCTTCCCGTGGCAGGACAGAATCTTCCTTTCATGATTTTGTTTGATGACAGTGTTTACACGATCATCCAGGTACAGGTGGCGGCAGAGATCGTGACAAAAGAGAAAAAGGCGGCCGTTTGTGAGGAAATGAATGCATTAAATGATCAGTACCGCATGCTGAAATACAGTGTAGACGAAGCCGGAAACGTGCTGCTGACCTGCTGCATCCCTGCAGGACTTGATCATTTTGATGCGCCGCTTGTTGTGGCTATCCTAAACCAGATTCAGGGGCATTTAAGTGCGGTATATCCGACAATTATGGAAAAGCTCTGGAAAAAATAAAGACTTAGAATGGTATTTTTACACAAGGAGAAACAGATATGAAGAAACTTCTTATCTCTATGATGGTGGCTGCTGCTTCGATGGGGATTATGGCACAGGCTGACGCGGCATCCGGTTTTGTCAATGTGGAGGAAGTGCTGGCCGCGACACCGGCTTTTGCGCAGGCGGGCAGAGATGTGGTTTTCGAACAGCAGAAACTGCAGAAACAGTTTAATGACCAGTCCAAGGATATGTCGGATAAGGACAAGGAAGCGCTCGGTGCGAAATTGAACCAGCAGTTGGCGCAAAAGGAAAATGAGGTCATGGCGCCGATCCAGGCCAAGTTCCGTGCAGCTGTGGAAAAGGCAGCCAAGGATAAAGGCGTAGATATGGTTATTAATGCGAGAGATGTTATTTATGGAGGCATTGATCTGACAGACGCCGTAAAAGCAAATATGAAATCATAATAGAAGTGACAAAAAGAGTATCCGCCGGGATTGCTTACGGAGAGATGCTCTTTTTTTATTTCCCAGAATCAATAACATTAGATGGGGGTAAATAAATTTGCATAAATTCAAAGAGTGAAATTGAATATATAAAAAATATATGATAAAATTCAATTAGGTAAGAATTAAAAAGAAAATAACGAAATCTATTAACGGGGAATCCGGTGAAAAACCGGAGCTGTCTCGCAGCTGTAAGGTGGAGTTTGCCTGCTGCAGTCCTTTTACAGAGGAGCAGGTGGATAATGAGCCAAGCCAGGGTGCCGTTTGTATTTCATCATCAAAAGACTCGCGAGGCATGAGCCGGATGAGAGATGGGAAATTTTTTCTCATTCTGATTTGGCTGTGCCTTTTTTATGAGTCTAACTTTTATGGTCGACAGGATGCTGAGAAGAAAGGAAGAGGGGGCGCAATGGGGATTTTTGATTCGGCGGTAGGTTATTTTATTCGCGGAGGCCTGTGCATGTGGCCTTTGCTGTTTTGTTCGCTGGCGGTTATATTTCTGGCGGTGGAGCGGTATGTATATTACCGGCAGGCGATTTCTGACACGAAATTCGTGATGATGTTCTGTAAGGAAATGACACGGGGAAATGTTTCTGAAGCGGCGGGGCTGGCAGAAGGCGCATCAGGCAGCGCTGCAAAATTGGCGAAGGATATTTTGGCTGAAAAGGACAGTCTTGGCAGATCGCTTGACTCGGTCACTTATGAAAAAACGGATCGATATTTAAACCAACTGGCTGCCCATCTTGATTATCTGGGTGTTATCATCGGACTTTCTCCTATGCTTGGGCTTTTGGGAACGATTACCGGAATGATGGGGACTTTTTCTTCCATGACAGGGCACTTGCAGAATACGGCCGGTGTTACCGCCGGTTTGGCGGAAGCGCTGATTACGACTATTTTCGGATTGGTTATCGCGATTACGGGGATGCTGGTACATGCTTATTTAAATGCAAGGTATAAAAAGGCGATGCTTGATTTGGATGCGGTGGCGGATGCCCTTATTTCCGGATTGTCCGGGAAGTAAGGGGGCATTATGAGGAGAAGACCGAGGCCGGCGGATAAAATGCCGGAACTGATGATCAGCCCCATGCTTGACCTTATATTTCTGCTGCTTGCATTTTTTATCATCAGTACGATGTACATGACGGAAGTACGTACTATTTCTATTGCGCTTCCCGCGGCGCAGAACGCGGAGGTCGTGCATAAGAGCAGCAGCCTCGTTACTGTAAAAAAAGATGGCAGTTACTGGCTGGATGATAAAAAAATGCCGTTGGACACGATTGTGGCGGAGGTGAAGAAAAGAAGCGGCGCGGATGAAAATTATTCTGTCGTTATACGTGGGGAGAAAGAGGCGGCTTATGATAAGGTCATTCATCTTCTTGACGAGTTTAAAGCATCCGGTATTACAAAGTTCGGGTTAGCAACGGAGCAGGGGGAAGGCGGATGAATGATCGGCAGAGGTATACGGTCGGTATTGCCGCTGCTGTCCTTGTCCATTTATTTGCCGCTGTTATGCTGGGACTGTTCGGCGTAAGATATCTGAAGGTTCCTTCCCACGGAGAGGTGCTGCAGGTATCGATCGATGCGGGCAGCGGAAACCGGGGCGGAGGAGGCGGTAAAAAAGAAGGCGGAAAGGTGCCGGCGGCAAAGTTATCTGAAGCGAAAATCGATGATATTGCCGAATCTGTATCTGTGGAAACGCCTGACGAAGGAATGAATGAAAAAGTGCCGGAAGAAAGGACGGAGCCACCGGAAAAGAGGGATAAAAAGGAAGCGGTGGATACGTCAGGCGCGTCTGTTTCTGATACAGTGGCAGGAGATGATGGAAGGGATACACAGGGGGACGGAAGCGGCAGCGGTGGAGAAGCCGGGGAAGGTGACGGCAGCGGTACGGGTGACGGCAGTGGCAGTGGGACCGGTGATGGTGATGGAAACGGAAGCGGACCGGGAGCCGGTGTTCCTATTACGCCGCCGACAGTGATCAGCAAGGTGCTTCCTGTCTATCCGCCGACTGCAAGGATGAAGGAAATGACGGGGATTACTTATGTAAGGATTCGAGTCAATGTGTCGGGTACGGTTGATTCTGCTTATATGGAGCAGGGGTCGGGAAGCAGTGTCCTAGATGCTGCCGCGATCGATGCGGTTTATCAGTGGACATTTTCTCCCGCTCTTGATAAATATGGAGTGCCGGTTCCCTGCGAGATTACATTTCCTGTGGAATTCAGGTTGAACTGAGAAAATATTGTCAGATGAATAATTAATATGTCTGTCAACTGTGGCTTTACAGAGCGGCTTTGCATGATGGACCGTTATGAAATTTCCTTTTTCTTTGTGGTATGTGCATTATGCTGCTGTCTGTTTGCTGCCGGAAAATAAGAAAGCAATTATTTTTTTAGGGGTATACCTATGTTATAATATGACAAGGTATATCTTTTTTCATATTTCGACGTACCTTATTAAATGGCAGAAGGAATTGGAATGTCAGCTATAGAAGAAAAGCTGGAAGTTGTGAAAAAGCGGATAGCGGCCGCAAAGGCCCGTTCTCCTTACGGGCAGGATGTGACTCTTGTGGCGGTGACGAAGTTTCATCCATTGGAAGAGATGGAGGAGGTGCTCCGCTTTGGCGTGAAAGAGGTGGGAGAAAACCGTGTGCAGGAATTGGAAGATAAACGGAGACGTTTGAAAACGCCTGTTATCTGGAACCTGCAGGGACATCTTCAAAAAAATAAAGTAAAAAAGGCGGTGGCAGCGGCTGATTTGATCCAGTCCGTGGATTCTCTGGAAATCATGGAAGAAATAAACAAGCGGGCAGGGCAAGCAGGGAAAGTCCAGGATGTGCTTCTGGAATTTAATATTTCCGGAGAAATAAGCAAGTATGGCCTGACACCGGAAAGTCTGGACGAAGCCGCAGGGAAGGCGGGAAGGCTCCCGCATATCCGTGTAAAGGGTTTGATGTGCATGGCGCCTATGGTGGAGGATGTGGAAATGACACGTCCTGTATTCCGCAGGGCTCATGAAATGTGGGAAGTACTGAAAACATATTTTCCCAAAGGACAGGTTTCTGTTTTATCCATGGGGATGACCCGGGATTTTGAAACGGCAATAGAAGAGGGCGCTACGATGGTACGCGTCGGCACCGCCATTTTTGGCGAGCGGAATTATGCAAATGGGAAAGGAGAAACAAAATGAGCTTACTGGATAAATTTAAGGAACAGTTTACAGATCGTGATGATGAATACGAGGATGAAGAATACGAAGAAGAGGGCACGTCGATAGATACGGCGCAGCCTGTTCCTCCCCGTCCGGCAGCAGGCCGTGCGGCAGTAGCGACCCGCCAGGCGAAACCGTATACCATGGTGGTCGTGAATCCGAAAGACTATCAGGATGCCGAAAAAATCGGGAATCATCTGAAGGCTGCCCGTCCGGTCGTAATGAATATGGAAAAGACTGATGCCGATGAAGCACAGCGTATCGTGGATTTTATTCAGGGTGTGATGTATGCTTTGGACGGGCGCATTGACCAGGTTTCTGAAAATATTTACCTCTGCGCGCCAAATAATATGAGCGTGTCCCGTGAGAATTTTGCGGCATTTCCGGAAGCGGAAGCCCCAGCATGGGATTCGCAGGCCCCTAAGGCATAATGTCATTTTTTTCGAAGATCTCCGAGCTGTTTTATGATCTTTTTGTTACGGAGCCGGAGGAAGAAGAGTATATAGATTCTGCGGGAGAAGACGGTAAAGAGGCGGGTTCCCGTATGGCAGGCGTGCTGCCTGCGAGGGCTGTCCGTCCGTTGGATGCTGTCATCTTCGTTCCCCGTGCTTATAGTGATGCCCGCCGTGCGGTGGATGCCATGGAAAAAGGACTTGTAGTTCTTGTGGTTCTTGGCAGCAATGTGGATGATGAAACGGCGAGCCGTTTTGTGGATTTCATGAGCGGTGCCGTTTATCTCGGCAAGGGAGAAGTAGAACTTCTGAACGGGCAGGTGCTTTTGTGCGCGCCATCGGCGGTGCATATTGAGATGGACAGCATGCCCCGCCTTGCGGGGATTCCTTTGTGGAGAGGTCCGGGCGTATGAAAAAGATTATGATGATCGGCTGCGGCGCTATGGGCGGCGCTATACTTTCAGGGTGCCTTTCCAAAGGCCTCTGGACGAAAGAAGAAGTATACATTAAAGCAAGCACGGAAAAGTCAACGGTGGAAAAGGCAGAGCGATATGGCGTATCTGCAGCTTCTCTGAAAGATATCGGAGAAGCGGATTTTGTCCTTTTGGCAGTAAAGCCCGACATTATCCCTTTTGTTTTGGAAGAAATAAATCCGTACCGCCCGAGGCGGGTGATTTCCATTGCGGTGGCGGTGACGGTGGCCGCTTTGGAAGCCGGTCTTCCCGAAAAGACGCCGGTAATCCGTGTCATGCCGAATACTCCCGCTTCGGTCGGGGAGGGTATGACAGCTATTACAGCAGGGCGGTACGCTGACAAGGATTTTATCGAAACGGCAAAAGAAATATTTTCCGCCCTGGGGAAAGCGGCAGTGGTTTCCGAACGCCAGCTTGACGAGATGGGCGCTTTATCAGGAGCGGGACCGGGATACGCTTTCGTGATTATTGATGCATTGGCAGATGCCGGAGTGCGCGCGGGACTTCCGCGGAAGCTGGCAGTTGAAGCGGCGGCGCAGACTTTGTATGGCGCAGCCAAAATGGTGCTGGAAACAGGAAAACATCCCGCCGAACTCCGTGACGGGGTGACAAGTCCCGGCGGTACGACGATTGCAGGCATCCATGCCATGGAAGCGCGCGGCATCCGTGCCGCTCTCATGGACGCCGTCATGGCGGCTCTTGCGAAATCTGATGAAATGGGCAGAAAATAATGAAAGACAGAGAAAAAATTCTCCGCTACTTTTCCGCAACCGGAGAAGAAGCGAAAGATATGGCAATCCGTCTGCTGGATATTGCTGATTCCGTGGACAGAGGCCGGCCATTTGCCGTCGGCCCCTTTATGTCTCCTTTTGCGGCGCAGGTCGGACAGACGATTGCGGCTCACATGAAAACGGTGGCGGTGAAAACTTCCGGCGGATATCATGAAGCGGAACGGATCCGTGTCGCATTTGCTCGTAATGACTATGACGGTCCCGTGGATTTCGGGCTGACCGCATTGAAAGTGACCTGGGATGACCGATACAGGCTCATCGGCCACCGTGATGTACTGGGGGCGCTTATGGGACTGGGCATCGACAGAGCGGTTCTGGGAGATATCCTCATGCAGGGGGCGGGGTGCCAGATTGTGGCAGACAGTTCCATGGCGGAATGGATTAAGCGGAATTTCCTGAAAGTCGCCATGGTGTCTGTGCAGATAAAAGAAATATCTCTGGAAGAATTAGAGCCGCCTAAAAAGACAGCCAGAGAGGTGCGGGCCACGGTCGCTTCGCTTCGGCTGGATGCGGTCGGCGCGGCAGGATTTGGCATTTCCCGCAGCAAAATGGTACAATGCGTAGAGAGCGGTCGGACGGAAATTAACTGGCAGCCTGTGAAAGGCGCGTCGCAAACCATAAAAGCAGGAGATGTTATTTCCATCCGCGGCAAAGGACGGATTGAAATCAGGGAAGTCACGGGGATGAGCCGGAAAGGCCGGACAGGGCTCCTGATTGACCGTTATAAATAAGAAATGAAACCGTTGATATGAAACAGGAGGATTATTTATGATTACACCGATGGATATCCATAATAAAACGTTTTCCCGCGGACTGCGGGGGTACAGCCAGGAAGAAGTGGACGCATTCCTGCAGGAGCTGGCAAGTGACTATGAACGTATTTACCGCGAACATCGTGAGATGGAAGAGGAGATGGATACAGTCAAGACGAAACTCCGCAATTATGAAAAAATGGAATCTACTATGTCATCCACTTTGGTTATGGCGCAGGAAACTGCTGAAAATGTGAAGAGAAACGCACAGAAAGAGGCGGAACTGGCAGTTCGGGAAGCGCAGAATGAAGCCCATCATATCATTTCCGATGCGGAAGCGGCCCGCCGCAAACTGAATACCGATCTGCTCAAAACGGAAGGCGATGTCAAGGTCTATATTGAAAAGATTCTGGCCAATTTCAAGTCGGCGATGGCTCTCATCGAATCTGCAAAGAATACGCCGGAGCCGCAGATTGTAAAAGCGCCGGAAGGACAGGACGAGGAAATGGAACTGCCCATCGAAGCGCTGGATGACCGTTCTGCCGATCTTTTTGAAGGAGAAGTAAAAGCTGATACAGCAGAAGCGGAAACTGATGAAGCGGAAGATGAAACACAGCAGGCTGTATCTGAAATATGATAAGGAATGAAAAGGAAGCGGTTCTTACAGGACTGTTTCTTTTTTTCAGGAAATATAAAGCGACTCTGATAATATGGCTTTTGTTATTAATCGGGCAGATTTCTTTTTATGTAAAAACGCTGTCTCTCCTGATGGGGAAACAGCGTTTTGCACTTACTGCTTTTTATTCTTTTTTAGAAGGCAGGTTGCCGTGCAAACAGCTGCCGCCGTTCCTGCCGCAAAGAGGGCGGCCCGTCCCCACTTGCGGACGTTGTCGAAACGGACTGCCGTTTTTACCTTATCCAGGGCAGTGACGGGACGCTTGGCAGAAATGGTTACGCATCCCAGCTTTGTATCGATTTCAATATTTGTGAAACCTGCTTTGGTAAGAATGGCAGAAAGCTCTTCCGTTTTGTAGACAGTCATGTTTTTGATAATTTTCGGATACAGATTGTCCAAAAATCCATAGCCGTCCGCTTCATTTACGATGAGGAAGGTGCCGCCCGGCTTCAGCACCCTTTTGATTTCTTTCAGTGTGTTTGGCAGATTGGGCCAGAAGTATATCGTTTCAAAGGCGGTGATGACATCGAAATGATTTGCGCCGAAAGGAAGGAGTTCGGCGCTTCCTTCATAAACGGAACACCGTCCTTCCGCAATGGCATTGCGGTTGCGCATAAAAGAATAATTCACGCAGTCCGGTGAAAGATCGATGCCTGTCACGTGACCGCGGGGAACTTTCTTTAAAAAGCGGGACAGGTTGATGCCGCCTCCGCAGCCGATGTCGAGGATTTTTTCATTACCGGCAAGATCCAGATGGGAAATCCCCCAGAGGGATACGGGGGTGTGAAAAATATTCATAGAGGCAATCAGCAGTTTTCCGGCGGCGCCCTGCGGGTTGGCAAAAGCGGGAAGTTTCTCAGAAAATTTCATTGTGGCGCTCCTTTCTTAAAACAGGAAATGATATATCTTTATTATAAGTGATTTTTCCGCCGGATAACAGGGAAGGGACGTAATTCTGCATAAAGTGAATAATAGCGCCGACGGAAAAACAAAAATGCAGTCAAAATTATCCTGAATTGATTTGACAAAAAGCAGTTTTCTAAAGCAAAGAAATAAAAATATTCCGAAACAAGGTTGATTATTTATTCATATAATCGTATAATATATCATATCTCATAAAAAGAAATTATATGAAAATCAGTTGATGAAGAAAGGCGGCATGTAAATGAATGAAATTAAAAAAGTGGTTCTTGCCTATTCCGGCGGATTGGATACATCCGTTATCATTCCGTGGCTGAAAGAGCATTTTGATTACGAGGTCATCTGCTGCTGCATCGACTGCGGTCAGGGAGAGGAGCTGGACGGTCTGGAGGAGAGAGCCAAGCTCTCCGGCGCGTCAAAGCTTTATATTGAAGATATTGTAGACGATTTCTGCGATCACTACATTGTTCCCTGCGTGCAGGCGAGAGCTGTCTATGAAAATAAATATCTGCTTGGAACTGCCATGGCCCGCCCCGGCATTGCCAAAAAGCTGGTAGAAAAGACGCATCTGGGCGGCAAGGTATTCTTTGCCAACTCGGGCGCCGAAGCAAACGAGGGTGCCATCAAGCTGGCTCGTAAGTATTCGTTCGACAAGTACGGCGAGGGCCGCTACAAGGTGCTGACGCTCATCAACTCCTTCCACGGTCGTACCGTAACCACGCTGAAGGCCACTGGTCAGGAGCGTTTTCACAACTATTTCTTCCCGTTTACCGAGGGCTTTGATTACGCGGCTGCCAACGACATCAAGTCGGTACGCGCAAAGGCGGACGATATGACCTGCGCCATCATGATGGAGCTGATCCAGGGCGAGG